>Ga0065721_10008281_pt1 | contig 10140 bp, 7 predicted proteins | sample Mesricmetagenome_FD_59108 | JGI IMG/M metagenome (GOLD analysis project Ga0065721, IMG submission 59108) | Mesophilic microbial community from rice straw/compost enrichment Sample: eDNA_1 v2 (version 2) | ecosystem: Engineered > Solid waste > Grass > Composting > Bioreactor | place: USA: Davis... | reverse complement strand
GGAGCGGCGAGAAAACGTCTTCGATACGCCGATCGACGAACCGATCAGGCCGCACGAGCAGAGTACGGAAGACATTGAATGCGTCCGTTCCATCCGACTGCAATTTGGGCGCCGTAACCTTGTGCAGAGCGGTGTTGCCACGAGGAGAAAGATGCAGCACTTGGACCACATCCGCCTCACCGTGTTTTTCCATCTGGTAGGCCAGCATCTGCTGCCTCAGGAGCTGGTAAAACGGCTCCCAGAAGAAGTCCTCGAGATTAAGCCCGCGATCGCCGCGAATCGGTCCATTCGGCGCGAAGGCAATTTTGGCATAGCGTCTGCTTCTTGTGACATTGCCCCCGGTGCCGTCCGGACGACGGCGGTCAGGCAGCGGCGGACCGTAGGACTCCGTATATTTCCATTCGATCAGCAGCCCATGCCGCTTGCCCGCATGATCGAACTTCAGGAAGGCGTCGGCGCTGGTGGAGTTGGAGCCGCGCTGCACCGGACGGCCATTGACCTGCTCGTTGAGGTAGTCGCCTGCTCCGGTCCACTCGAACCCGATAAACCATTCGCGGCCGTCCGGATCGGTTTCGACCGGCCGGACCACCGCGCCCTCAATGCCCAGCGCCGCTGCGAGAAACCGCGTGGTCCGGTCCCGATCATTGGCCAGCGGCATCAGGAAGTTGAGGCAACAAACCTGCGACGAGAGCGCGTGATTGGCGTGCGTGTGCCAGGTAATGGGTGCCCGTCTGGCGTGACCGGCAAAGTACGCCTGCGCCAGCGAATCAAGCCCGGGCATGAAATTGATTGCCCGATCGGCGAAACGATACGGGATCCCTTTATGGAGCGGCCGATCGGGGTGGTGAACGTCGAAGAATGCGACCTGACGATCCCGCTCGCGGCGGAAGAAGGACACGGCGGTTTTCATACTGCTAGACACTCTCCCTGATCTTCGTGACCAGCTTGACGAGTTCCGCCGCATAGTCATCTGCCATGCTCCACGGATCACGCAGCTCGATGAAGGCCCAGCGGCCCCAGTCGCCCAGATTGTTGACGCCGGGCACCCAGAGGGTGCGCATGGTCTCGGCCTTGATCTGATCGTCGATGTCCCGCTCGCCCTTGATCTCGACGACCAGCATGAGCGGATCGTCCGGCCCGTGGCCATCGTCGACCTGCACGACGAAATCGGGCAGGAAGCGGCGTGCCTCGGTGCCGGCGAGATAGGGGACCTCGAAGCCGAGCGCCTGGTTCTTCACATAGGCCAGGGTTTGCGGGTGTTCCTCCACGATGCGTGCGAACTCGATCTCCCAGTCGCTGTCACCGACAACATAGTTGACGTGGCATTTGCCGCCTCTGGCCGTGTCCCACAGGTTGGTCTTGGTGGTGATGAACTGGACATGATCGGTGACAACGGCAGGGTTGTAGGGATCGAGAACGGCCTTCACTGTGTCGGTGGTATCGCCCTGGTGCTGGACCAGCGCGCTGTGGATCAGGGCCGCGGCACGGCTTGCCACGGTGGCGTAGGTGAGCATTCCCAGTCGGGTGCCGCCCACCAGCTCCACGCATTCCGACAGCCAGCGGCGTACGAGCGGCTGCAGCTTGCCGAACAGGTGGTATTGGGGCTGACCGTTGCCATCGAGCAGATACCGCTGGAGCAGATACTTGCTGAGATGCACGGCCACCGTAGCGGGACGCATTTCGTCGAGGACACCCGGCGAGATGTCGTGTCCTTCCCCGACCAGCCCTTCCATGCGGGCCTGTGTCGGGCCGACTTCCTCGGGCGTCAGCCTCAGTCGATGTTCCGGTCCGAACCTGGCTTCCAGACGATCCTGGGGCAGCTCCACCCTGTAGCCCGCCACGCGGGGGATGCGTATCGCGAGCGCGGCACGTTCCCTGACGGCGTGAACGCGGGTGACGGGTTTCGGCGGCTTCTTGATGACCTTGACCGGCTCGGACGCGAAATCAAAGGGGATGCCGAGGATGTCGGCATATTCCGGCTCGAACAGCGGGTTGCCGTCCAGATCCCTGTCTTGCCCGAGCTCGTAGGACTGGCGGCGCAGGCCGCGACCCACGACCTGCTCGCACAGCAGCTGCGTGCCGAAGGCCCTGACGCCGAGAATGTGTGTGACGTTGTTGGCGTCCCAGCCTTCCGTCAGCATCGAGACCGACACAACGCAGCGGACGTGTTCACCCAGGCGTCCCTTGCGCCCCACGGTGTTCATGACCTCTCGCAGGATTTCGCTGTCGCTGACCGCGCCGGCGGCGGCTGCACCTTCGCGTTCCGCCTTCTCGCGACGGAACCGTTCGATTTCGACGGCAGCCGCCTGCTTGAAGGCATCGTCAAGCGTCCCGGACTCGATCTGGTGGCTGTCTACCAGGATCGTGTTCATGCGTGGAAGCGGCTCGCCGGTATGTTCATCATAGTTGCGGAACAATTCCAGGTGGCCTGCATGAACGAGTTGCCGCTCACCTTCGATTTCTCGCTCGAAGCCAGCGATCCACTCATATACCAGCCGTGACGTTGCCGTATTGTTGCAGACGACAATGAATACGGGGGGAACTCCGATGCCGGCGCGCTCCCATTCCATGAACTCACGCTTATAATGATCATAAAGCGAGTAGAGCGCTGTTGCGAGCAGGTCAGGGAACTGATTGCGGGGATCGAGCGTGCCGGACTTTCCCGCCCCCTTTTTCGGCATCTTCTTGCCAATGTGGTCCCAAAGATTGCGGAACACCGGAATGTCGGCATTCACTGCGTTGTCGCTCACCGGAACCCGAGGCAGCTTGACGATTCCGCACTCGATGGCATCGATAAGCGAGAAGTCACTGACCACCCAAGGGAACAAAGTTCCTTCTTCGTAGCCTGATCCACGCAGGAAAAAGGGTGTGGCCGATAGATCGTATACTGCGCGCAGTCCGGTCTTGCGCTGAAGAGCTTCAATGCCTGATATCCAAAGGCGTGCCGCCTCCCGGTTTTCCTTGGCCTCCTCGTCCTTCTCGGCCTCGGCACCAGGACGCTCCCGATAGCAGTGATGCGCCTCGTCATTGATGACGACGATGTTCTTCAGGCTGAGTAGTTCGCCGCATGCCCGTTGCAGCATCTCGCCTTCGGTTTCTCGGGTGATCAGCTGGTCATTCCTCCAGCCTGCCAGCACGGCTCTGCCGGTTTTGTTCGTCTCAAGCCGCTCGCGCCGCTGGAAAGCGTGGTAGTTCGTCACCACCACCTTTGCGTTTCCGAGTTCGTTGAGCATCTCCGGCGGCACGAGCTCACGCGTGCGGTAGTAGTTCTCGGGATCGGAGGGTAGAAGGACCCGCAAACGATCCTTGATGGTGATGCCGGGTGCCACGATCAGGAAGCCGCGGGAAAATAAAGAAGAGTTTGGCTGGCGAGCATGGTTGATGGCCTGCCAGGCAATCAGCATTGCCATCACTGTGGTCTTGCCCGCACCGGTTGCAAGTTTCAGCGCGAGGCGAAACAGTCCGGGATTTGCCTCCTCATTTGCGGTCTCGAGCGTTCGGAAGATGTGGGCATACTGTTTCTTGCCGCGGGCAACCTCATGGAGCCAGATTGCCGTTTCTACAGCCTCGACCTGACAGAAGAATGGCCGCTGGTTCTGGAAGTTGTAGTGGCGCCAATGCTGCAGCAGCCGCTGCGTGGTAGGCGTCACGCCCCAATCTGCAGAGTGAGGCAGTTTGCGCCAAGCGCTTACATGCGAACGGATTTCGTTGACGATGACGCTGGGGTTGTAGCGCGTTTCGCCACCCCCCTCGTCATCGAGCAGCAGTTCCGCCTGGACTGCCCGAACCTTCTGGCGCCGGGCAGCCGGTACAGGTACCATGTAGCGTGACCGCCGACGCCCGATGATCGGCGGCATATCAAGAGGCTGACCGTTTTCGTCAAGCGCATGATGGCGCGTTGGTTCGTGATACGGCGAATTCAAAATCGGCTGTGCATAGAACGGCTTCATGCTCCCCCCTAACGTACAGCTTATTTTGAGTCGAGGAGCTAGAAAAGACATATCGCATACAGATCCGGCCGACGTTGCATCCCCATGTAATGCCTTGGCACACGAGAGAATAACACTTGCTCGGTTGTCACCAGAATCATCGCCACACGAATTTCTTCGCCTCGAACTGAAGCATAAACAACGTTATAGGCATCTTCAAAAATATAATTTGACAACAACCAAACATTAACTGAATATAAACTTCACAACCCAGACAGAAGTACACGCAACCCGTAACACCACGTTCGTCTACTGATCTTCCGGGAGGGCCGTTGCCATGGCGAAAATCGTCTTTGGCGAAGCCATGGGTGAGCACCAGAGCCTCACCGACACCTTCGACATGCCCTCCTTCATGGCATCGAAACCCTCCCGACAGAGTGTCACCTTCACCGATGCCGATGGCGACCGGCTGGTGGTGAGCGGTGCGGCGCTCGAGCTCAGCGGCGGCAGGCTCGTCGGCGGAACCGTGCGAAAGCTTGAATTTCTCGACGATGACGGCGGGCAGCTGGCCACGATCACCCGGTTTTCCATCAGCGCCGGCAAGCTGCAGCAGGCCTTCCAGTATGGCCTCTGGGCGGTGATGGATCTCATCGGTCCGAAGAGCAACACCTTCGTCGGCTCGGCGCAGGGCGACGACCTCATCTTCGGCCGCAATCCGGGCAACGACCGGGTGCGCGCCGGCGAAGGCGACGACTGGGTGAAGGCGTCGGCCGGCAACAACAGCTACAATGGCGGATCCGGCTGGGACAATCTCTGGTTCACCGAGACCTACTATCTGGACAGTGGCAGGCGCGGCATTCGCCTTGATGCGGAAAAGGGCACCGTGGTCAATCCCTGGGGCGGCAGGGACAGGATCCGCAATTTCGAGGAATATCGCGGCTCGAAATTCGATGACAGGATGCTGGGCAGCGAGCGCGACGAGATCTTCCACGGCATGGGCGGCAAGGATTTCATCAATGGCCGCGGCGGCTATGACACGCTGCGCTACAACACCGATGCCGAATTCAAGGGCAATCGCGGCATCGTCGCCGATTTTGCCGCGGGCACGGTGAAGGACGGTTTCGGCAGACTCGACCGGTTCGCGAACATCGAGGAGATTTCCGGCACCGCCCGCAACGACCGTTTCAGGGGCGACGACAACGACAACGCCTTCAACGGGCTGGAGGGCGTCGACAGATATGACGGCGGTGGCGGCATCGATGTGGTGAAATTCCACCACTGGAGCAAGAGCCAGAAGGGCGTCGAGGTCGATCTGTCGCTCGCCTCCGGTCAGATCATCGACGACGGCTTCGGCAACAGGGAGACGGTGAGAAACATCGAGGCGATCAGCGGTTCGGCCCACCGCGACAGGATCACCCTGGGTGCGGATGACCTCGCCTGGGTCTGGGGCGACGGCGGCAATGACGTGCTGACCGCCGGCACCGGAAAGCGCCAGTGGTTCGGCGGCGGCGACGGTGCCGACCGCTTCGTCTTTCTCTCGGCGCAGCACATGCATGCGGGCGGCGACAGGCACGTGATCGCCGATTTTGACGTGGCAGAAGGCGACCGCATCGATCTCGGGGGCGTCGCGACGTTCAGCTTCATCAGCGACGACGATTTCGGCGGCAAGGCGGGAGAACTGCGCTTCCGGAGAGACGGCGGCGGCATCATCGTCGAGGGCGATATCGACGGCGATGGTGTCGCCGATATCGCGCTGGAGCTTGAGGGCGTTACCGCGCTCACCCAGGCAGCGCTCTTGCTCTGAATGGCANGGCAACCCCTCCCGGCTCTCGTCTGCCGGGCTTCAGGCGACGGACGNAATCGTTCCTGCGGCACGCGTCTCCACCGNCCCAAANCGCCGGATGAGGCGACACGGTAACGCGCTCACACCGTCCGTACGCCAGCGTACCGGAACCTTCGACACATCCGTGCATTTGGCCAATGGGCGCGATCTGCACCCTCCCCTCTTGCATATGGAAAGGTCCGACATGGCCCTCAAATGGGATAAACCGGTTATCGTCTACCGCCAGCCGGAAAACCTCGAGATCCAGAGCCCCACAGAAGCGCTTCATTTTCTCGACGGCATCTGGCCGGAGAAGCGAGGCTATCTCTATTCGCTCGCCCGCAGACGCTGCGAGGACAATCTCGAGCGGCCGGAAATGGCCAAGGCCGCCCGGCTCGCCTTTCATGCCGCGGTCTCCGAGCTCGGCATGTTCCACTAGACCAGTCCGCCAACACCCTTCGCCTGTGCCCGGGGAAGCAGATGTTCCCCCGGGCACAGCTGCGTTTGCGGCAGGCGAATAGCCGCCACCGCTCGCCCGTGACCGGTTCGAAGGCCAATCAACAGGCTGGAACCGCGCCATGAGGGAACTGATCATCTTTGCCATCTTCGTGCTCGCCACATTCGCCGTCGGGCTGATCGCCTTTTCGGGCGATGCGCTGGCCTTCTGAGCGTGAAACTGCAGTCTCCTCAGACGATCGAGCGTTCGCCCGGTTTCAGGCTCTCGAGATAGAGCGACATCAGCTGCGTCTGCGAGGAAATGCCGAGCTTGCGGTAGATGTTGCGGCGATGGACCTTCACCGTGCCGGTGGCGACCCCGAGCTTGAGCCCGATCGATTCCGATGAATGGCCCTGCAGCACCAGCTCGACGATCGAGCGTTCGCGCGCCGTGAGGCTCGCCGTCGCGTGCCCCAAGGCAAAGCCAGGCGGCTCGGGCGGCGTGCCGTCCGTCTTGCGCGCGTCGAAGCGGTCCGCAACCCCGCCCCAGAGTCGGTGCATGAGCCCGCGCACGAAGGGCGAGGCCTTGCGCAGCAGCTCGTATTCAGCCGGCCGGAAGGGGCCGGCGCTCTCCTTGCGCATCAGCGACAGCACGACGGTCGTTCCGTCCGCCATCGGCTCGAAATAGCCGATTTCTTCCGAAAGCCCGGTCTTGGCATAGTAGCCGCGATAATATTCGCTGGCAAAGAAGCGATCGGGCGCGAGTTCCCGCATCCGCCATATCCCCGGCCTCGGCTCCATCGCCGCACTGAAGAACGGGTCGAGCAGATAGGCGCCCTCCTGGTAGAGGCTCACGAAGATGAAATACTCCGCCTCGTCGAAGGTCGAGAAGAGGTCGACCGGCCGCTCGTTGCCGCGATAGGCAAAGACGACCGAATAATCGAACGGCACCAGTGCCCTGAGCATCGCCACGAAACCGTCGCCGATTTCGCTGTCGGCGGCGCCGTCGAGCGCCGAAAGCCGTGCTGCGGCAGCAAAAAGATGTTCGAAATCAACCCGCATGTCTCTCCCCGGCTCACGCGGCGCAACTACTCCCCGTAACGCAAGAAAAAATACGCGAGTACCACTCTCGGGGTATATACCCCGAAAGCGGTACACGGCTACTCTAACGCTCAGCAGGGTATAGAATGGCGTAAAGCCACACAAAATACTGGGATGAATTCTTTGACCACACCGTCCGAATTCGATGTCGAATTCCGGAACGTCACCAAGCAATACGGGGTGGTGACGGCCGTATCCGATATCAACCTCACGCTGGAGCGCGGCGCCTTCGTGGCGCTTCTCGGCCCGTCCGGATGCGGCAAGACCACCTGCCTCAGGATGATCGGCGGCTTCGAACAGCCGACCACGGGCGAACTGCTGATCGCCGGCCAGAACATGCGTGGCGTGCCGCCCTACCGCCGGCCGGTCAACATGGTCTTCCAGCACTATGCGCTCTTCCCGCATTTCGACGTGGAGACCAACATCGCCTATGGCTTGAGGCAGATCCGCCCCAGGCTCGACAATGCCGAGATCACCCGGCGAGTCGGTGAGGCGCTGGAAATGGTGCATCTCGGGCAATACGGCAAGCGCCGCATCCATGAGCTTTCCGGCGGCCAGCAGCAGCGCGTGGCGCTTGCCCGCGCCATCGTCAACAAGCCGCGCGTGCTGCTTCTCGACGAGCCGCTTGCGGCCCTCGACAAGAAGCTCAGGACGGCCATGCAGATGGAGCTGCAGAATCTGCACCGCGAGCTCGGCATCACCTTCCTGCTCGTCACCCACGACCAGGAAGAAGCGCTGTCGATGAGCGACAAGGTCTGCGTCATGAATGCCGGCCGCATCGTGCAATATGCGGCGCCGCAGGACGTCTACGACAATCCGGCAAACATTTTCGTCGCCGATTTCGTCGGCAAGACCAACAGGATCGACGCCGTGGTCGACACGGCCGACGGCCGGACGGGTTTTGCGCGGCTTGAAAACGGCGTCGTGCTGCCGGTCACGAAATCTTCCGGCCTGGTGTCCGGCAAGTCGGTGATCTCGATCCGGCCGGAAGCGATCCGCCTCAAGGCCGTCAACGGCACCGGCGGCCTCCGTGGCCAGGTCACCCATCGCATATTCCTCGGCCAGTCGGTCGAGTATTCCATCTCCGTGCCCGGCATCGGCGGCATCCTGGTCTATGCGGACCGGGCTGGGGGCGGACCCGCCGACATCTTCGAGCCGGGCGCGGAGGTGGAACTCGGCATAGACCCGGCTGCACCGCATGTCTTCCAGGCGTAAAGCATCAAGACCAGAACCAACAAAAATGGGGAACAGCGACAATGACCAAAGGAAATGACGACAGGATCATTACGCAGAAGCAATTCGCCGACGAGCTGCTGCGCTACAAGCGCGGCTCGGTGAGCCGCCGCCACTTTCTCGGTGTGACCGGCCTCGGCCTTGCCACCGCCATCCTCGGCGGCCGCATGCCCGGCCTGTTCGCGGGCTCGGCCTTCGCGCAGGACCTCGGTACGACGCAGATGTCGATCGCCACCTGGCCGAACTATCACGATCCGGCGACCTTCGAAGCCTTCACCGAAAAGACCGGCGTCGCGGTCGAGGTGAACGTCTTCGGTTCGAACGAGGAAATGCTGGCAAAGCTCCAGGCCGGTGCGACCGGTTGGGACCTTTTCGTGCCCACCAACTACACGATCTCGACTTACCAGAAGCTCGGCCTGATCGAGGAACTCGATCTCTCCAGGGTTCCCAACTTCAACGACGCAACGCAGGCCCAGCGCTTCACCCATGAAGGCAAGATCGACGGCAAAACCTACGCGCTGCCGAAGAACTGGGGCACCACCGGCATCGCCTACAATTCGTCCAAGCTCAAGACCCCGGTCACCAGCTGGAAGCAGTTCTTCGAGGTTGCCGAGGGCGAGGCGAGCGGCCGCACCATGGTGCATGACTACCAGCTCACCACCATCGGCAACGCGCTGGTGGCGCTCGACTTCAGCTTCAACTCGGTCAAGCCCGAGGAACTCGCCAAGGCCGAGGAGCTGCTCATCAAGGTCAAGCCGCACCTCTTTGCCATCAATTCCGACTACCAGCCGGCTATGCGCGCCACCGATGCCTGGCTGACCATGTGCTGGGGCAACGACGGCGCCCAGCTGCATCGCGACATGCCGGAGATCGAGTTCCGCCTCGGCACGGACGGCGGCGAGGTCTGGTGCGACTTCTTCGCCATTCCGAAGGATGCCCCGCATAAGGAAGCGGCCTATGCGCTGCTCAACTTCCTCATGGACCCGCAGATCGCCGTCAAGGAGCACCTTGCCAACGGCGCGCCGACCACCGACAGCCGCGTCAAGGCGCTGCTGCCGCAGGACGTCACCTCCAACCTGATCGTCTATCCGGACGAAGCCTCGCTGACGCCGCTCGAATTCGGTGCCGCGGTCACGCTCACCGACCCGAACCGCGCCGAAGTGATGGCGCGCTTCAAGTCGGCCTGATCCGGCCGGACCGGCAGTTTCGCTTTTCTTCTCCCCGTTTGCGCGGGGAGAAGTCCAATTTGACCGAGCAATTCCTGGCATGACGACGACATGAGCAGTCCAGCAACCGACAGGCGAAAATCGCTGATCACCGCGGCCCTGATGGCGCCGGCGGCCATCTGGCTGTTCGTCTTTCTCGTCCTGCCGTTCATCGCCATCGTCGTCTTTGCTTTTGGCGAGCGCGCGCCCGAAGGCGGCTACCAGGCGGCCTTCACCTTCGCCCAGTTCGCCAACCTCCCGTCGCGTGCAACCGCCTTCTGGAACACGCTGCTGCTCGCGCCGGTCGGCGCGCTGGTCTGCCTGCTCGTCGCCTATCCGGTTGCCTACTATCTCGCGGTCAAGTCCGACCAGCGCTACCGGCTGCTGCTCGTCTCGCTGGTGGTCGTACCCTTCT
>Ga0065721_10007540_pt1 | contig 10142 bp, 9 predicted proteins | sample Mesricmetagenome_FD_59108 | JGI IMG/M metagenome (GOLD analysis project Ga0065721, IMG submission 59108) | Mesophilic microbial community from rice straw/compost enrichment Sample: eDNA_1 v2 (version 2) | ecosystem: Engineered > Solid waste > Grass > Composting > Bioreactor | place: USA: Davis... | reverse complement strand
GTGTACGGCTCACAAATCCCGGCGTGTGGGGCGGCTGACGCCTCCCATCTAAAATTATCAAGGAGGCGAAAGCCGCCCCGCATTCGTGTGTCCGAAAGGACCAAAACCGCAGGATCGAGGGTCCGGGCGGCCAAACGTGCTGCCGCTTGCACTTGCGACCCGCATGGGCTATAGCCGCGCACGCGTTCGGGTGTGTACCCGGCGTGATTTCACACACGAAGCAGGCTCGCCGAGCCGCTGACTTCATCAGCGGGCCTTCGGCCGATCCATCCGGTGGCGGGTTCCCGTCGCAAGGCTTCGTGGAGGCAATAACCGGTAAAGGAGATAGCCACCATGGCATTGCCCGATTTTTCCATGCGCCAGCTGCTCGAGGCGGGCGTCCACTTCGGCCACCAGAAGCACCGCTGGAACCCGAAGATGGAGCGCTTCATCTTCGGCGTGCGCAACGACATCCACATCCTCGACCTCAGCCAGACCGTGCCGCTCCTGAGCCGCGCGCTCCAGCTCGTGTCCGATACCGTCGCCGACGGCGGCCGCGTCCTCTTCGTCGGCACCAAGCGCCAGGCGGCCCCGCTGGTTGCCGAGGCGGCCAAGCAGTGCGCCCAGTACTACGTCAATTCCCGCTGGCTCGGCGGCATGCTGACCAACTGGCAGACCATCTCGAACTCGATCGCGCGCCTGCGTGAGCTCGAGGCGCTCGAGGCCGAAGGCCTTGAAGGCCGCACCAAGAAGGAGCGCCTGATGATGAGCCGCGAGAAGGAGCGCCTGGAGCGCGACCTCGGCGGCATCAAGGACATGGGCAACCTCCCGAGCCTCCTCTTCGTCATCGACACCAACAAGGAAGCCAACGCGATCAAGGAAGCCCGGCGCCTCGGCATCCCGGTCGTCGCCATCGTCGACACCAATTCCGATCCGGACACCGTCGACTACCCCATCCCGGGCAATGACGACGCCAGCCGCGCCCTCGAGCTCTACGTATCGCTGGTTTCCCGCGCCGCCATCGATGGCATCGGCCGCTCGTCCGCCGCGCTCGGCGCCGATCTTGGCGCCGCCGAGGAGGCTCCTGCCGAGCCGGCCCTCGACGACGAGGCGGAAACGCCTGCCGCCGCCGCCAACTGATCCGTCACACGGATTACATCTTCTCACTCAAATCTGCGGCCCCTCATCTGGGGGCCGCCAAGAGGTGAACCCATGGAAATCACTGCTGCAATGGTCAAGCAACTGCGCGAGGCCACCGGCGTCGGCATGATGGATTGCAAGAAGGCGCTGGCCGAGACTAACGGCGACATGGAAGCCGCCGTCGACTGGCTGCGCACCCGCGGCCTCGCCAAGGCCGCCAAGAAGGCCGACCGTGTCGCCGCCGAAGGCCTCGTCGGTGTTGCCACCGCCGGTACCAAGGCCGCTGTCGTCGAGATCAACTCCGAGACCGACTTCGTTGCCCGCAACGAGCAGTTCCAGTCAATCGTGTCGGCGGTCGCCAAGCTCGCGCTCGACGCCGACGGCGACGTGGTCAAGCTCGGCGAGATGCCGTTCCCCGGCACCGGCCACTCGGTTTCGGCCGAACTGACCGAAGCCATCGCCAAGATCGGCGAGAACATGAACCTGCGCCGCACAGAGACCGTCACGGTTGCCGACGGGGTCGTGTCGAGCTACGTGCACTCGGCCGTCAAGGAAGGCCTTGGGCGCCTCGGCATTCTCGTCGCCCTCGAATCGAGTGGCGACAAAGCCGCGCTCAATGCGCTGGGCAAGCAGATCGCCATGCACATCGCCGCGACCAACCCGCTCTCGATCTCGCCCGAGGACCTCGACCCGGCCGTCGTCGCGCGTGAGCGCGCGATCTTTGCCGAGCAGGCCCGCGAATCCGGCAAGCCGGCCGAGATCGTCGAGAAGATGGTCGAGGGACGCGTGCGCAAGTACTACGAGGAGGTGACCCTCCTCGCCCAGACCTTCGTCATCGACGGCGAAACCAAGGTCGGAGACGCGATCAAGAACGCCGAGAAGGACGTGGGCGCGCCGATCAAGCTCACGAAGTTCGTGCGCTACGCCCTCGGCGAAGGCATCGAGAAGCAGGAGACCGACTTCGCCGCCGAGGTCGCGGCGACCGCCGGCACCCGCTGATCGCGCCAGAGACATCAAGGGGCGGGCCGAAAGCCCGCCCTTTTTCTGTGTGTCGTCGGTCCTGCCGCCACAATTTGCCTGCAAGTGCAGTTTCTGCATGTATCGCGTCTGGCGCCGGCAGTTCTCAGCTTGGCGCCGATACATTAGGTTTGGCCGGCGTCGGCGGATTCGGCGCCCGGCATGCGTATTCAAGGGATCGTCGATGGCATCCGCCTACAAACGCATTCTGCTGAAGGTGTCCGGCGAGGTGCTCGCGGGCGACCAGTCCTTCGGCATCGAGCCCGAGTTCCTCAATGCCGTCGCCCGGCAGATCGCCGATGTCGCCAAGGACGGCGTGCAGGTGGCGATCGTCATCGGGGCCGGCAATATNTTCCGCGGCATGGCCGTCGCCGCCGACGGCACCGACCGGGTGACCGCCGACCTCATGGGNATGCTCGGCACCGTCATCAACTCGCTGGCGCTCTCCAACGCCATCTCNCGGCAGGGCGTGAANTCGAAGGTGTTCAGCGCCTTGACCATGCCCTCGGTCGCCGACAGCTTCACTGCCCGCGCCGCCAAGGCCGCGCTCGACGACGGCTTCGTGGTCGTATGCGCCGGCGGCACGGGCAACCCGTTCTTCACCACCGATACCGCCGCAGCCCTCAAGGCCATCGAGCTCGACTGCGACGTGCTCCTGAAGGGCACCAAGGTCGACGGCGTCTATTCGGCCGACCCCAAGAAGCATCCGGACGCCACCCGTTACGAGACCGTCAGCTACGACGAAGTCATCGGGCGGAACCTGCGCGTGATGGATACGGCCGCCTTCGCCCTTGCCCGCGACAACGGCTTGCCCATAATTGTCTACGCGCTCGACGACAAGGAGGGGCTTGTCGGGGTATTGAACGGCAAGGCGCGCAGCACCCGCGTCGGCTAGCCCGCCAGCAAGAAGAACCAAGAGGACCAGGAAATGGCAGCGACCTACTCACTCGAAGAACTCAAATCCCGCATGCAGAAATCCATCTCCGCGCTCAAGGACGAACTCGCGGGGTTGCGCACGGGACGGGCGAGCGCCAGCCTCCTGGAGCCCGTGCAGGTCGAGGCCTATGGCTCGCGCATGCCCCTCAACCAGCTCGCGACCGTCACCGTGCCCGAGCCGCGCATGCTCAGCGTCCAGGTCTGGGACCGCTCGATGGCGGGCGCCGTGGAGAAGGCGATCCGCGACAGCGGCCTGGGCCTTAACCCGGCTGCCGAAGGCCAGGTCATCCGCGTGCCGCTGCCCGAGCTCAACGAGGAGCGCCGCCGTGAGCTGACCAAGGTCGCCCACAACTACGCCGAGCAGGCCCGCGTCGCCGTGCGCCACGTACGCCGCGACGGCATGGATATGCTCAAGAAGGCCGAGAAGGACGGCGACATGGGCCAGGACGACGCCCGCGCCCAGTCCGACCTCGTGCAGAAGGCCACCGATGCCGCCGTCGCCGAGATCGACGCGATCGTGGCCGCCAAGGAACAGGAAATCATGCAGGTCTAGGACCTGCCGGGAACCCTCGCGCCGGGAGCGCCTCGATGTCCACCGATCCCGCCTTGAGCAAGCAATTGGCCGATGCGCCGCGATTGCGCATCCCGGCCCATCTGGGCGTGATCATGGACGGCAACGGCCGTTGGGCCCAGGCCCGCGGCAAGAAGCGCACCGAGGGACATGTGGCGGGCGTGCGGGCGCTGCGCGGGCTCGTCGAGCTCTGCATCTCCTACGGCGTCGCCAATCTGACCGTATTCAGCTTCTCCTCGGAGAACTGGACCCGTCCAGCCGAGGAAGTCAGCTTCATCTTCAGCCTGCTGCGCCGTTTCGTTGCCTCGGACTTGCAAAAGCTCATCCGCAACAACGTCCATGTGCGCATCATCGGCTCGCGCTCGGGCCTCGATCCGTCGCTCGTGCGCCTCATCGATGACGCCGAGGCCAAGACCGCCGGCAACACCGGGCTCAACCTCATCGTCGCCTTCAACTATGGCGGCAAGGCCGAGCTGACCGAGGCGGCGCGCGCCATCGCCCGTGCGGTCAAGCGCGGCGAGCTCGATCCGGAAGACATCACCGAGGAGACGATCGCCGCCTCGCTCTATACCAGCGGCATCCCCGATCCCGACCTCATCATCCGCACCAGCGGCGAGCAGCGCATCTCCAATTTCCTGCTCTGGCAGGCTGCCTATTCCGAGCTCGTCTTCGTCGAGGAGCACTGGCCGGACTTCAACGAAGAGACCTTCGTGCGGGTGCTCGAGGCCTACGCCCTGCGCGACCGGCGCTTCGGTGGAATCGAGGCGCGCATAACTTGAACGACGGCGGCCCCTCCGAGCCCATCGACACTCCTCGGCGCAACTGGGCCGACCTCGGACCGCGCTTCGCTTCCGCCATCGTGCTGATCGTCCTCACCGCAACGGCCCTCGCCATCGGCGGTTATGTGTTCTCGGGGATCGTGGGCGCTGTGTTCGCCGGCGTCTATCGCGAGTGGGAGACCATGCTCACCCGCGCGCCGCTCCGTCCCGTCTCCTGGATCATGATCGCGCTCGTCGCGCTCTCCGGCCTCGTCTTTCCGCTGGCCGGCCCCCTAGGCACCGCCGCTGCCATCGCGCTCGCCTGCATCGTCGCGGTGTTCGCGGGGCGCGAGGAACTCGGCTGGCGGCTCGGCGGGCTCGTCTTCCTCGGCATCGTCATCGCTTCGGCGGTCGCGATGCGCGGACAGACCCAGGCCGGCATCTGGGCCGGCGTTTACCTCGGCACCGTCGTCTGGATGACCGATTCTGCCGCGTTCTTCACCGGCCGCCAGATCGGCGGCGAAAAGCTCGCGCCCGATATCTCGCCCTCCAAGACCTGGTCGGGTGCGCTCGGGGGCCTTGCCCTCGGTACCGCGGCGGGCACGCTGGTCTGGGCGATCGCGACGGACTCCCCGCTCTGGATCGGCCTGGTGTTCTCGGTGGTCATCAGCGTGCTCGGCCAGCTCGGAGACCTCAGCGAGAGCGCCATCAAGCGCCGGTTCCGCGTCAAGGACAGCGGCGACATCATTCCCGGCCACGGCGGCTTGATGGACAGGCTCGACAGCCTCACATTCGGCGTAGTCTTCCTCACTGTTGTGGGGCTGCTGCACGCCGGCTCGGGAGCGGTTGCGGAGGGGTTCCTCTACTGGTAACCCGGAGATCTGCGCCCAACCGGCCGAAAGGATTGCGATGATCGATTTCGTCTTCTGGCTCCTGTCCTATGTCGTGCCGTTCCTGGCGGTCCTCACCGTCATCGTGTTCGTGCACGAAATGGGGCACTATCTCGTCGCCCGCTGGAACGGGGTCGCCATCCAGACCTTCTCCATCGGATTCGGGCGCGAGCTCTTCGGCTGGAACGACCGCCGCGGCACCCGCTGGCGCATATCGGCGATTCCGCTCGGCGGCTATGTCCGCTTCGTCGGCGACATGAACGCGGCGAGCGTGCCCGACAGCGAGGCTATCGAGAAGGTGGACCCGGCGCTGCGGCCGCACCTTTTCGCCAACAAATCGGTCTGGCAGCGCATCGCCATCGTCGCGGCGGGGCCGATCGCCAACATCCTTCTGACCTTCCTCATCCTCTACGCGCTCCTCGTCGGCTATGGCCGCTACACCATTCCGCCGGTGATCGGCGAGGTCGTGGCAGAATCGGTCGCCGAAGAGGCCGGTCTCGTATCCGGCGACAGGATTCTCTCCGTCGACGGCTTTGCCGTGCATGGCTTCGAGGATTTCCAGCGGCTGGTCGCCACCAGCCCCGAGCGACCGATCGCCGTGGTGCTGGAGAGGGCAGGGCAGACGCATGCCCTCACCCTCGTTCCCGAGGCGACGCAGGTCGAGGACCGCTTCGGCAACACCCAGCGGATCGGGCGCATCGGCGTCACGCGGGACGTGAGCGAGGCGGACCTTTCTCTCTACCGCCCCGGGCCCGTCGAGGCCGTCGGCATGACGGTCGAGGAGATCCGCTTCATCATCATCCGCACCGGTGAGTTCCTCGGCGACTTCTTCGTCGGGCGCGGGGATGTCGAGCAGCTCGGCGGTCCGGTCAAGGTCGCGCGGGTTTCGGGAGAGGTGGCGACGCTGGGCATCGTCGCGCTCATCAATCTCACCGCGCTGCTCTCCCTAAATATAGGAATTTTCAACCTTTTACCCGTCCCCATGCTCGACGGCGGACACCTGTTGTACTATGTCATCGAAGCCGTTCGTGGTCGGCCTCTCAGCATGCGCGTGCAGGAGATCGGCTTCCGCTTCGGCTTCGCGCTGGTTCTGGCCTTGATGGTGTTCACGCTGTTCAACGATACCCTATTCGCCTACCTGCGCGCAGCCGGGTAACCCTCCTTTAACCTTCGTTCGCAAGGTGTTGCACGAATACAAGCGCGCCAATCATTTGCTAACCTCGCGGCGGCTTCCGCCTTGCCCTTGGTTAAAAAAACAGTAAAACCGTTCAACGGAGTTAGCTTGGGGGAGCGCTGTGCGTGGCGATTCCCGAGCCATGTCGCAGAAGGCTAAAACAAATATGACCCAATCCACCAAGCTGATGCGCGGCCTGATTCCTGCGTTTGCGTTCTTGAGTGTCGCCGCGCTTATGTCGGGGACGTCCCTCCCCGTCATTGGTGTGAGTGTCGCAACGGCCCAGGAGCAGATGGTCTCCTCGGTGCTGTTCGAGGGCAACCGCCGGTTTTCGGATGCGAACCTTCAGGCCATGGTCGATGTGGCGACCACCGGCGTCTACACCCCGCAGCGCCTGGCGGCTGATGCCGAGAGCATCCGTCAGGCCTATCTGCGCGACGGGTTCAACGGCGTGACCGTCACCCCGCGGGTCGAGCAGGCGGAGGGCGGCCGTGTCCGGGTGACCTTCGTCGTCAACGAGGGTGACCGCGCCGGCATCGCCGCGATCAACTTCACCGGCAACAACTCCATCGGCGCGGGCAACCTCAAGGGTGCCATCCGCACCAAGGAGTCCGGCATCCTCAGCTGGCTCCTGCGCGATGACACCTATGACGAGCAGAAGATCGCGGTCGATCGCGAGCTGATCCGCCTCTATTACGCCAACCGCGGCTTCCCGGATGCGCAGGTGACCTCCGTCACCGAGTTCGATCCGAGCCGGAACGCCTATTTCATCAACTTCACCATCAACGAAGGCGAGCGCTACACCTTCGGCAACGTCGGGATCGAGACCAGCATCCCCGGCCTCAACGCTGACGTGCTGCGCAGCACCATCGAGACCCGGCAGGGCGGCAACTACTCGATCACCAATCTGCAGGACACCATGCAGAACATGGCGTTCGAGGCGACCTCGCAGGGCTATGCCTTCGCCGACGTTCGTCCGCGTCTCGAGCGTGACATCGCCAACCGCACCTTCAACGTGACCTATCTCGTCGACGAAGGCGCGCGCATCTATGTCGAGCGCATCAACATCACCGGCAACGAGAAGACCCGCGACTTCGTCATCCGCCGCGAGCTCGGCTTTGCCGAAGGCGACCCGTTCAACCGCTCCATGGTCACCCGCGGACGCGGCGAAGTCATGGATCTCGGTTACTTCTCGGCGGTGGACATCTCCACTCAGCCGGGCAGCGCGCCCGACCAGGTCGTCATCAACGTCGTCGTCACCGAGCAGTCGACCGGCGAGTATGGTGCAACCGTCGGCTACTCGACTTCGGACGGCGTTCTCGGCGAGCTGTCGCTGACCGAGCGCAACTTCCTCGGCCGTGGCCAGTACCTGCGTGCCGCGATCGGTGCTTCGGAAAACGGCCAGACGTTCGACTTCTCGTTCACCGAGCCGCGCTTCATGGGGCTCAACGTTTCGGCCGGCATCGACGTCTACCACCGGATCGTCAACGAAGGCACACGCAACTTCTACGGCTACCAGGCGACCGGCGGCCAGTTCCGCATCGGCGTGCCGCTGACGAGCTCGCTCACGGTCTCCCCGTTCGTCGGCATGGAACGCAAGGCCATCGACGACGAAGACGATCCGTTCTCGAGCTTCGTGAGCAACGACGAGGAATTCTGGAAGGCGTTCGCCGGCTACTCTCTGACCTACAACGGTCTCGATGATCGCCGGAACCCGACCTCGGGCCTCTATGCCACCTTCTCCCAGCAGTATATCGGCTGGGATTTCAACCTGCTGAAGACGGAAGGGCGCGCTCGTTATTACCTGCCGTTCCTGGAGGATACCGGCATCGTCGCCAGCGTGCGCGGCCAGGCCGGCGTCATCCATGCCTTCGGCGACGACGGCGTGCATCCGGTTGAAGCCTTCTATCCGGGCTCGCAGCTCGTGCGCGGCTTCCAGTCGCGTGGCATGGGGCCGAAGCTCACCACCGGGGAGCCGGTCGGCACCACCATGTATGCGGGCCTGTCGGCCGAGATCGAGTTCCCGATCCCGGTTCTGCCCGAGACCTACGGCCTCAGCGGCGCGGTCTGGGCGGATGCGGGCTGGATCGGCGATGCGGCGGACACGTTCGGGCTTGGTGTCATCGACCCGGCCAGCGAGAACGAGCCGTGGCGCACCTCGATCGGCGCCTCGATCATCTGGGATTCGCCGTTCGGCCCGCTGCGTGGCGATTTCGCGCACGTGCTGTCCGAATCTGACACCGACCGCACCCAGGTGTTCCAGCTCACGATGCAGAACACGCTCTAGTCGTACTGCGTGCTTGAAACTCGGGGGCCGCGGGGCGGATCGCACCGCGGCCTTCGTCATTACTGGAGCGTTCCAGCAAAAGTGGCGACCACTTTTGCGGTTCGGAACGTGACAAATCAAAAGGTTAGAGCTCCCGTTCCAATTGGGAACGGGAATTGCTCTGGTGGCTTTCATGGTTGATACGCGCTTCTTTCCGGCCTCGCCGCCCGATACCCTCGCCAATCTTCTGGCGGCCGTCGGATACGGGGGCCAAGCCGATACGCGTGCCGGCACTCTCCTCGTCGCCGGCGCCGACGAGCTGGTCACGGCCGGCCCCCAGTCGCTGGCCCTGGCGGCGAGCAAGGCCTATGCCGACGAGCTGCGCGGCACCGCGGCCGGCGCCGTCATTGTCTCCGCAGCGCTCAAGGACGACGTCCCCGCCGGCACCGTCGCCGTCATCTCCGACAAGCCTCACCAGCTCTTCGTCGACCTGCTCGAGCGCCTCTATCCGGATTCGGCCCGCGCCGTTGCTTCGGGCAGGGGCGAAGGCCTGTCCGATCCCCTGATCGAGGAAGGCGTCGAGATCGGCGAGAACGTCGTCATCGGCAAAGGTGTCGAGATCGGGCGCAATACGGTCATCGGACCCAATACCGTGATCGGCCGGGGCGTCACCATCGGGCGTAACTGCATCATTGCCGCCAACTGCACCATCCACTGCGCGCATCTGGGCAACAACGTCATCGTGCATCCGGGTGCCCGGCTCGGCACGGACGGCTTCGGCTGGCTGGACCATGGCGCGACCAACCGCAAGATCCCCCAGCTCGGCAGGCTCATCGTCCAGGACCGCTGCGAGATCGGCCCCAACGCCACACTCGATCGCGGCGCCCTCGGCGATACGGTGATCGGGGAGGGCACCAAGCTCGGCAACATCGTCGTCATCGGGCACAATTCTAGGCTCGGCCGCAACTGCCTTCTGGCGCCGACCACGGGACTCGCCGGCACGACGATCGTGGGCGACGGCGTGGTCATGGGAGCGGGCGTCGGTACCTCCGGACACCTCACCATCGGCGACGGTTCGGTGGTCTACGGACGGGCTGCCATCACCAAGGATTGGCCTGCCGGCTCCAAGCTTGCCGGGGCGCCTGCGCAGGATATAAGAGACTTCTGGAAAGAGATTGCGACAGTGCGGCGTTTGAGCAAGGGGGACCAACGGTGATGGACGCAGACCTGGCCCGGACAGGAGAGGGCACGCAGTTGGGTACCCTCGACATCGCCCGGATTCTCGAGTGCCTGCCGCACCGTTATCCGTTCCTGATGATCGACCGCATCATCGAGATCAACGGCGACGAGACCGCCATCGGCATCAAGAACGTCACGATCAACGAGCCGATCTTCCAGGGTCATTTCCCCG
>Ga0065721_10053314_pt1 | contig 10143 bp, 9 predicted proteins | sample Mesricmetagenome_FD_59108 | JGI IMG/M metagenome (GOLD analysis project Ga0065721, IMG submission 59108) | Mesophilic microbial community from rice straw/compost enrichment Sample: eDNA_1 v2 (version 2) | ecosystem: Engineered > Solid waste > Grass > Composting > Bioreactor | place: USA: Davis... | reverse complement strand
GCTTCGCCAGCCAATCCCGCCAAGCGATCGACTGAAATCCATATCCCAGCTTCGCCGGCCTATCCCTCTAAGCAAACGACTGATACCCAAACTCCAGCTTCGCCGGTCGATTCTTCAAGCAATCGTCCTGATTCCTATCCAGCGTCGCAGGAAGTCCCCTCGTACCGATTCCAGCGCCATTCCTTTGAAACATGCCACCTTCTTGAATTCTCTCAGCAACCAAGAATGAAGAGCTAACCTTCTCCCCCGCTTCATGGGTGTGCAGTTTGCTCAGGTGCCCTAAAAAAGAGATAACGCTCGAAAATATCGGCAAATCCCTTGAACAGGAACATACGTTCTGATATAATAGAAATAGGAACAAAGGTTCGTAGTTGCGGGAGGGTTTGCCGATGATCGGCGTGCGGAAATTTATGTCCAGGTTTGCGGACGAGCAGGCGTGCCGGGAATTTGTATTTCAGATTCGCTGGCCCCGCGGATTTATTTGCACGAAGTGCGGAGAGAACCGCTATTGCGTGATTAAGTCCCGGCAAGTGTACGAATGCGCCAATTGCAAAACGCAAACCTCCGTCACGTCCAATACGATCATGCATCGGACGAGACTCCCCCTTCGCTATTGGCTCTTAACCTTCTACTGGGTCGCCTCCGGAGAACGATGCTCGGCCCGCAAGCTCGCCCGGACGCTGAAGCTTCACTACCGCACGGCTCTGCGCTTGCTTCATTCCGTCAGGCATGCAATGTATTTGGCGGAATACGCCCCGATGTTCGAATTTTGGAAACCGCGGCGGGGTTCTTCAAGAGAAAGCATCGTTAAACGAGCCCGGATAGGCATGCTCAAGAAAGCGCGTTTATTCGCTCGCAAATATTACGGCCGGGTTTCCAGATGGCGCAAGGAGTCTTATTACTACGAATATCGTTTCCGCATTCTGAACGAACATAACCCCTCCGCCGCTCTGATCAAATTGATGACAAGCGGATGTTCGACCATCTACTCCCTTAACGAGTACGGCATGCTCCGTGCTCCCGGACGAAGTCGCGGCAGAATGCTAGGAACATCCCGGACCGGTTGACGACGAGGGATGAAATACAAAATAAGACCGCTGCAAATATCGCTTCGGTCTTATTCAAGCATATCCACGAATGAGGAATCCATCCTCCACGAGAATGACAATCCATGCGAATGACGAATTCGCGCGATTCCATGCGAATGACGAAATTCGCGCGATTCCATGCGAATGACGATCCACGCGAATGACGATCCACGCGAATGACGAATCAACGAGTATGACAAGATTTCGCTAATCCGGCGCATCGAAACTCAGAAGAGTTTCCTTCTTTATTTCCCGAGCAATGCCGCGCCGATCGCTCCCGCTTCCTTGCCCAATGTCGGACTCGCGAAACGGACGCCCGAGGTCATGGACGAGATGCCGCGGTCCGCAAGCGCTTCTTGCATCGGTTCCATAAGCGGCGCCCCGATATTGGCCGCACCGCCTCCGATCACGATCACTTCCGGATTCATGATGTGGATAATGCTGACGAGACCGTTGCCAAGCGCTAGTCCGGCTTCCCTCAGCACCCTCAAGGACAGCTCGTCTCCTTCGGAAGCCGCTTCGGCGACATGCCGGGACGTGATCCCGTTACCCGCCGATTTGCTTAGAAGCAATGACGCGGCTTCCGGGTTCTCCCCGGCCAGTTCCCCGGCTCGCCTCGCGATCGCCGTACCGGACGCGTAAAGCTCCAGGCAGCCGACGTTGCCGCATAAGCAGCGCGGTCCGTTCAAGTCGATCGTGATGTGGCCCAATTCTCCCGCGCTGTTATCTCTGCCCCGAACGAGCCTGCCCGAACTGACGATGCCCGCGCCGATGCCCGTCGATACCGTGACGTATACGCAATGCCGAGACCCCTTGCCCGCTCCGGCAGCCCATTCTCCGTACGCGGCCGCGTTGGCGTCGTTCTCCAGATTAACGGGTACGCCGAACTCCGCCTCCAGCCGCTTGCCTAGAGGAACCTCGTTCCAGCCTAGATTCGACGCATACGCGACGACGCCTTCCTCCGCTCTTAGCGTGCCGGCGGTCGCGACGCCGATGCTCGCGAGGCTCCTTCCCGGTCCCAGGCTCTCCCGGATAAGCCCGATCATCCGGCCGATGACGGCCTCCGCTCCTTCCCGCGCGTTCGTTGCCGTCTCGGCGCGATGGAGTACGTTTCCGTTCCCGTCCAGCAGAAGAGCCAATATTTTCGTGCCGCCTAGATCGATGCCTGCATACACTTGATCGCTCATGATCGATAACCTCCAGATTTGTCCCATGCGGATGCGCTGAATATTCTTTGCAGCATTAACGTGGCGGCGCCGTACAGCGCCCCTTTCTCCCCGAAGGCGCTTGGTAGCACCCTCCCGGACGTAAACCGGAAAGGAAAGGGCAGCCGTTCAAGCTCCGCGCGGAGTCTCCCCGACAGCTTCTCCGAACGGTTCGGCCAACCTTCGATCACGACGACCTCCGGGCTGATCATCTGGACCATGCTCGCGATCGTCAGCCTAGCCGTTGCCGCGATCCGGTCGAAGATCGGCTCAAGCCACGCCTCTCCGGCATCGTAACGTCCGAGAACCTCGTCGAAATCGGCCGGAGCGGCTTCTCCGAGCTCTCGGGCGACGGCTTGGGCCCGGCGCAGGATAAACGGACCGGTCAACACGGTCTCCACGCAGCCGCGCTGCCCGCAATTGCAGACTTCGCCGCCCGGGTCCACGGTAATATGCCCGATCTCGCCAGCCGCTCCTCCGTATCCCGAGTGTATCCGGGAATCGAGAATGATTCCCGCTCCGATCCCCTCGTTCATCGTCACGTAGACAAGGCTCGTCTTGCCTTTGCCCGCGCCGGCGTAGTGCTCCGCGAAGGCGGCGGCATTGGCGTCGTTGACGATCCGAATCGGAGCGTCGGGGAAGTAGGACGCGATTTCTCTCCGCGGATTGAAGTCGTTCAGCTTAAGCAAGCTGGAGAAGAGAACGGTCTCGGATCTTTCGTCGATAATGCCCGGCGCCGAAATGCCGATCCCGCGGATGTCCGCGCGCTTCGCCGATTCGACTTGGCCTAAGCAGGCTTCAAGCGCCTCCCGGATTTGCTCCGCCAGGGAATCGTTTCCCGTCGCGATCGGGGCGAAACACTCGGCCACGCATTCTCCGTGCAAATTCAACACCGCGCCGATCAATTTCCGGTTGCCCAACGAAATCCCGATCACGTATCCGCCGTCTTTATTAATTCGCAGCGAGATGGCTCTCCGTCCCGCCCCGGCGGCGGGCTTCTCGCCTACCTCTTCGACGAGCCCTCTCCGGATCAAGTCCTCGACCAGGGAAGACACGGTCGTCGGACTTAGCTTCGTGGCTTTCGTCAATTCGGCCCGCGTCGTCGTCCCTTTGCGATGAAGCAGATTCATCAGCATCGCGGTATTCATTTCTTTCATTAACTGCAAGTTGCCTTTAAAGCCCACTATAAGCCAATCCTTCCGCCTATCGCTCACGATTGCTAGTGTAGCACATTATTTTCTCCGTCGGCGATAATTATTTCATTAACTGGATTAATCGGCGCTTTGAAACGTCGTTCCGATTGATCTATAATAAATCAAGTTACAGTTGTTTTCGAATTTCCATCGTCCAAAACCCGCGTAAAGGAGCTATCCCATGAGCGATACGACAGCCCGTCACTTGCAAGACACGGTTACTTTGAACAACGGCGTAAAAATGCCTTGGCTCGGACTCGGCGTGTTTAAAGTTCCGGAAGGCAGCATCGTTGTCGATTCCGTGAAAACCGCGATCAAGAACGGTTACCGCAGCATCGACACCGCCGCGGTCTACCGAAACGAAGAAGGCGTTGGACAAGCCCTCGGCGAAGCGATGCGAGAGTACGGAGTGACGCGCGAAGAACTGTTCGTCACATCGAAAGTATGGAACTCCGACCAAGGCTTTCAAACGACGCTCGACGCGTTCGATCTCAGCCTGAAGAAGCTTGGCTTGGATTATCTGGACCTTTACCTCGTTCACTGGCCCGTGAAAGGGAAATATAAAGAAACGTGGAAAGCGCTCGAGAAGATTTACGCATCGGGCAAGGTTCGCGCGATCGGCGTCAGCAACTTCCACGTTCATCATCTCGAAGATTTGCTGGCGGAAGCGGAAATCGTTCCGGCCGTCGACCAGATCGAGCTCCATCCGTACTTGTCCCAAACGGAAATTCGCGAGTTCGCCCGGTCGAAGGGAATTCGGATCGAAGCCTGGTCCCCGCTTGGCCAAGGCGCCGTCTTAGGAGACCCCGTCATCGCCTCCCTGGCGGCCAAATACGGCAAGTCGCCCGCCCAAGTCATTCTTCGGTGGGATCTGCAGAGCGGCATCGTGACGATTCCGAAGTCGGTCAACGAATCCCGCATCGTCGAGAACGCGAGCTTGTTCGATTTCGAACTGACCGCGGAGGACATGCGCACGATCGACGCCTTGAACAAAAACCAACGCGTCGGTGCCGATCCGGACAACTTTAATTTCTAATCCGCACGGCGGCAAAAAGCTTCGTTATCCCGTTCCGGGGAGAACGAAGCTTTTATGCGTTAATCCGATTGGCCCGAAACAGGGCTTTCCTTGCCGTGGACAACGACCGCTTCTTCGGCAGCGGCTTTCTTTTTCGCCATTTTCTTTTTCACGAACAGAAACACGACGATCAACGGAATCGCGATGGCGGCAATGTAGAGGGAGACGTCCTTCACCATGCCTTCGGCAGCGCGACCGTATGAATAGAACAGGAATCCTACGGCATAGAACTTGACGGCCCGGCCCAGCGCCGCGTAGACGATAAGCCGCCAGAGCGGAAAGTTCAGGCAGCCCGACAGAATAGTGAACACTTTAAACGGAATCGGCGTGAAAGCCCCGATCAAGATCGCGGCTTCGCCGTTTTTCTGAAACATCCGCGTCGCCGAGTCGACCCACGTTTTCTTCAGGAATTTGTTCAGGACCGAATTACCGAGCAGCTTGCCTATCAAATAACCTACCGGCGTTCCTAATAAGCATGCGACATAGCCGGCGGTAGCCAGCCATAGGGCGTTGGAGGGGTTAATGAGGCTTAACGGGACTTGAAGGAAAAATGCCGGTATGGGAAAAAAGATCGCGTCTACGAAGGAGTGAGCAAACAAACCCCATATGCCGAACTCCATTAATCCGTCGATAATGCCCTGAAACATAAATGCGTGCTCCTATTCTGACAAGTGTATTCGAGTTGCGGCGCTTTCCTCCTTGTCAAAAAAAAACTCCATAAGATTATATACTCCAAAAGTCTCGTTCTAGTTTCATAAATAGACGAAAGTCTATGACGTTTTTACCGGATACCCGATTCCCCGTCCAGAAATGCTTCCAAGGAATCGAGACGGTCTCGGTTTAACGGGAGCGTATTGTCGTATTCGAGCACGGAGCCTGCCGGAAGCCGCCATCTCGGCGCTCGTCTTTCCGCAAGCGATCGGCTGAACTCGTCCCAGTGTTCCAGCTTCCAGCGGTCCAGCACGGTATCGCGGCGTTCGATCCGTTCGCGGTACGTCCGGAGATTCCCGAGACGGACGACGACGACCTTCGTCTCGACATGAATCCCGGCGCCGCCGATCCGCGACAGCTCCCGGTCCAGCCACTCCGGATCTTCCGCTTCCTTCGTGAACGGACCGATGACGAACGCTTCGTTGCCTACGGCCGCGTTCTCCAGCGCGGCGTCCATCGTTATCCGATAGCCGAGATCGCGACACAATCTTTTGTACTCCGCCGAGTCCCGGTCGTTCGGATCCAGGCCGGCCAGCGTCATGATCGCTTCCGCTGCCGGTCGAAGCAGCGTGTCCATATCGAACAAGGCCGTCCGCCTTCTCTCCGCCAAAGCTTTGGCGACCGTCGTTTTTCCCGCGCCGGCTCCTCCGATGAAAAACACGAGTTGGGCCTTTCGTTTGGGTCCCGTCATGAATCCCTGCCCCTTCCCCCTTGATGCGCCGATCGGAATCCGAGCGAGCCGAACGCGCGCGCGAGAATTCGGAATAGCGGTCCGCATGGAGCCGTCTTATCGTTGCGAAGCAAACGCCGTAATGCCCAACCGGTATCCGGTCGGGCTGAGTCCGCGTTAACTCCGTCTTTCCTGCCATTTGCGCCGCGCCCAGCCGACGATCATCGCGAGCGCCGTCAACGCCGCGCCGATCTCGATGGCATGGTCGGCTACGTTCAGGATGCCACCCGAACGGACGATAAAATCCGTCACCTGGCCGAACAGCAGCCGGTCTACTCCGTTGCCGATCGCGCCGCCGACCAGAAAGCCAAAGCTGCAATCGAGCAGCGCGCCGCCGATTTCCCCTTTTTTTCGATAGATCATCACGCCTATCACGAATACGACGGCTATGACGCCGAAGAGCCTGCCGTAGCCTTGAAACAGGCTGCCCGCCATCCCGCTGTTTTCGTAGCGGGTCCATTCCCGTCCCCATGCGAACAGCGTTTCTCCGACTTCAAGATTTACCCTTACCCAAGCTTTGGAGATCTGATCGGCAGCGACGACGAATACCGCGATGATGTAAAAGAGCATGTCCCTACCTCTCCCCGCCTCCGGCTCCGGCCGGTTTTCCCCAGTATAGCCTATTCGCCGGGTACAATTAAAGTCTCCCGGCCGCTGGCCGGCCTTCGAAGAATCGTTCCGCTCGCAGCGGATCCACGACACCCCCGCCAAACGCGATTTACGCCAATCGATGCCATTTAACCCACATTTCCGAAGGATTCAACTCGTAGATGCCGTCTTCGCGGTACATAAATTGATGCATAATGAATTCCCTGCGGATCGTCGCGAAATCCTCGTGGTACGTCTTGATGAATTCGTTGATCTCCTTCTCCGCGTATTTCCGCCCGTGCTCCAGACGGGACGCGAGGTGCTCCAACACGATCAGCTTCTTCTTCAACTGCGCGGGAAGATGCTTCAACCGGTCCTCCTTGGTGAAAAAATTCCGAACGACCGATTCCCTCGTTTTGTCCAACATTTCTTCCATGTCCTCTTCTCCTCCTTTCCCGTCCGCTCCCCGATAGATCAAACGAACAGCCGCTTCCGCGTTCCCCCGCAGAAAATAATCGTTCAACGAAAAATAAATCGTGTTTTTGTCCCGGCGTTCGCGGATCAATCCCGCCTCGCGCAGCTTCGCCGCGTGGTGCGTGATCGTCGCGGGCGTCACCGCCAGCTTCTCCGCCAACGTCTGTCCGTTCCTCTTCCCGTCGGCCAGCAGGATCAGCATCCGGATTCTCGTCGGATCGGCCAGCGCTTTGTGATAGGCGACGACTTTGTCGAGCTGCATACGTTCTCCCTCACTTGATTTAATATTCATCTAATTAGATTTTTGTTAAATTAGATAATAAAGAAACCTCCCGCCGTTGTCAACCTCGGAAGAAATCCGGGATCCGGATGGAGTCCGCAGAAGGAATTCGCGTTTCCTAGTCGCTATTGTCGCTTTTGTCGCCATCGCCGCTTGAAAAAAAGGAGCCGCCCCGCTCCGGGACAGCTCCCCCTGATTATTTCAGCGCATCCCGGAGAAGCCGGACGATCTCCGCGCTTTCCTCCCCGGCCAACGAATCTTTCGGCGCGAACCGGTCGTCCTCCTTAACCTTCATGATGCCTAGCTCGAGAGCCGCCCCGGCCGCTTGGGCGGACCAAACGCCGATCGAGCTTTGGTCGGCAAACTTCGCCTTGCCGTCCGGAGCCTTCTTGCCGGATCCGACCTCATAAGCGCGGACAACCATCAACGCCGCTTCCTCGCGGGTAACGGCCCGGCTCGGAGCGAACAACCCGCCCCCCTTGCCTTGGACGATCCCCGCTTCGCGGATGGCGGCGACCGCGGAGGCATAAGACTGCGCCGGATCGACGTCGGCGAAATTCGCCGCCGTTCCCTTCGCTTGCAAACCTAGCGCTTGCGCGAGCAATACGGCGAACTCGGCTCTCGTCGTCTCTCCGCTCGCGGCGGAAGCCGCGGCCGTCTTCGCGAACCTGACGTTGTCCAGATACATCGTTCCCGCGAAGTTGCTGCCCTCGTCCGCCACGACGATCGTCACGTCCCGCAGCACCGTGTCGGCGTCCAGCTTTTTGCCGTCCATCAGCCGGTTCAGGTCGAAGGCGACCGGAAACGCGTACAGCCCGTCGTCGGTTTTCGCCTTGTCCATCAAAGAAGGCAAATCGATGCCGTACGTTTGGTTCGCTTGCGCCCAATATCCGAGACTCGGCGGAGCGAAAGCGAGGTATACGGCCAGTTTCCCCTTGTCGGAACGGCCGGTCTCCGGCTTCAGGTACAAGTCGAACAGCAAATACCGGTTCGTTCCTCGCGTCGCGTTCACGCCCGCCAGCATGATCCTCGGGGCGGACTCCCACCCGTCGGAAGGCTTGACCTCCGGATACTCGACTTCCCACGATATCGCCTTCGAGCCTCCCGCTTCGCGTACGGTCAGCGGGCTCTTGACGCCCGAAGCCCCGTCCCAGCCCCAGCCTTGGCGGGTCGAATCCTCGAAGTCGGACGGCAGCGTCGCCGCGCCCGCGGGCGCCTGGTCGTCGGCGCGCTCGACCGGCTTTCTCTCGATCGGCTCGTACGGTACGCCTTTGATCCGCGCCCGAACGTACTCGCCCGAGACGCTGAGCTCGGCCGAATCCCACTTCCGGTCGTCGCCCGGATTCAAGTCCGTCGCCTCGGAGCGGCCGGACTCGAAAGGAACGAACGCGCCCGACGTCTCATTCTTGTTGGTCAGCGACCAGTTCACCCAGCTGATCCGGTTCTCGTTCAGGAAATTCAGCCAAGCGTCCGCTTCCTCCAAATAAGGGCCGTTGTTGCCGCTCGCTTCGCTCGTTCCCCATTCGGTGGAGAAAAGCGCGACTCCGCGCTCCAACGCGTAACGGGCGTTGCTCATCACGTTGTTCCGGTCGGACGAATTCGGCGCCGGCTGGTGCGTTCCGGTATAGAAATGCACCGTATATGCCGTGTTCGCGTCCGGGCGTCCCGTATTCGGATCGTTCACCGGCTGATCCGCGGCGAGATCGGGACGTTGGCTCCAATTCGGGCTTCCGACGATGATCAGGTTTTCGTTGCCTTTGGCCCGGAGCATCTCGACGATCGGCTCGGCGTAACGCTTGACCTTCAGCCATCCCGCGGCGTCGTTCGTGACGCCGGGAGCGTTGCTGCTCGGCTCGTTGGCCAATTCGTAGATCAGATGTTTATCGTTCGGATACAAATTGGAAATTTCCGCGAAAAAATCGAGCGCTCCCGCGTACACCTCGGCGTTCGGATCCCCAGGCTGGTGCACGTGCCAGTCGACGATGACGTACAGGTCGTTCGCGATCGCCAGCTCGATCCCTTCGAGTACCCGCTTCTTGATGACGTCCGGTTTCGAAGCGTACCCGTCCTCCCCGACGTACATCGCGAGCCGAATGACGTTCGCGCCCCAATCGTCGGCGAGCGCCGCGAACGCGTTATCGTTCAGAATGCCCGGATACCATTGCAAGCCGTGCGTGCTCATCCCCCGCAATTGGATCGGTTCCCCGTTCTCTCCCGCGAGCGTCTTCCTGCCGTCTTTTTCCACGAGCTTCAGCGCGCCGGCCGTCGACGGTTTGGCCACTCCGGCGTTGCCGATCAAATGCGGGTATCGGGCTTCCGATTCGCTCGGCGCATAGGTCGTCACAGCATCATCTCCCCGCTCCTCGGCTGCCGAAGTCAGGCCTGCCAGCATAGCGACGATCAACAAAGCGATCGCGGTTACGGTCAACGTCCGGTTTCTTGCGATCATTTGCACGTTGGGATCCCCCTAATCGAATGAGATGTTCGAATCGATCCTTCATGCCCTTCATTAACGTCGTCCATCAAAAAAGAAAGAAAACGTTTTCTACATTGTAGAATGATTTTCCTTTTATGACAATCGTTATTTTTGACGGATCGCGTCGGCGTCGCGTTAATCAAAATCCCCGTAACTCTCCTCGTTCGCCGCGTTCTGGATGTCCTCCGCGCCGATCCCGATATACCCGTAGCCGTCTTCGGCGTTTTTGCGCAGCGCCTTCTCCTTCATGAATCTCGGGCTGCCTTCCCCGCCTTCCTCGTCGTACACGAGGAGAATGCCGTCCGTCTTGCGAAGGAGCAGCT
>Ga0065721_10007710_pt1 | contig 10143 bp, 11 predicted proteins | sample Mesricmetagenome_FD_59108 | JGI IMG/M metagenome (GOLD analysis project Ga0065721, IMG submission 59108) | Mesophilic microbial community from rice straw/compost enrichment Sample: eDNA_1 v2 (version 2) | ecosystem: Engineered > Solid waste > Grass > Composting > Bioreactor | place: USA: Davis... | reverse complement strand
TGGGCCTCGGTGCGGGCGCCGATGATCACGCTGGAGACGGTGGGCCGCTGCAGCAGCCAGTTGATCGCGATCTGCGGGAGGGTCTTGCCGGTCTCGGCGGCGATCTCATCCAGCGCGTCCACGATCCGGTAGAGCCGCTCGTCATCGACCGGCGGACCATCGGCGCTGGTGGCGTGCAGGCGGCTGACCTCCGGCAAGGGCTGGCCACGGCGGATCTTGCCGGTCAGCCGCCCCCAGCCGAGCGGGCTCCAGACCATCGCCCCGACCCCTTGATCGAGGCCGAGCGGCATCAACTCCCACTCGTAGTCGCGACCGGCGAGGGAGTAGTAGGCCTGGTTCGCCACATAGCGGGGCCAGCCGTAACGGTCCGCGACGGCCAGCGATTTCATGAGCTGCCAACCGGCGAAATTCGACGCGCCGACATAGAGCACCTTGCCAGCGCGCACGAGGTCGTCCAGGGCGCGGAGGGTCTCCTCGACCGGAGTCGAGGCGTCAAAGGCGTGCAGTTGCAGGAGATCGATGCGGTCCGTGCGGAGCCGCCTCAGGGCCGCATCGACGCCCGCGAGCAGGCGATGGCGAGAGGCGCCCTTCTCCAACGGCCCTTCTCCGGTGGGCAGGCCAATCTTGGTGGAGATCAACGCCCCGTCACGCAGGCCTTCCAGCGCCGCGCCAAGGATCTCCTCGGACGCGCCGTTCGAATAGACGTCGGCGGTGTCGAAGAGGTTCAGCCCCGCCTCGAGGCAGATCTCGATCAAGCGGCGCGCGGTCTTGGCGTCCGTGTCGCCCCAGGCGCTGAACAGCGGCCCCTGCCCTCCGAATGTGCCCGCGCCGAAGCTCAAGGCGGGCGCCTGAAGGCCTGACCCGCCGAGGGTTCTGTATTCCATGACTGGCTCTCCTTGCCGATGACGCGTGGAGATGGCGCAGCGGTCGCTTGGGAATTAGAGGCGCTTCAGGACTAGGATTTGTGCGCTCAAGGCACAGACGGCGGCAAACGAAAACGGCGCTCCAGCAAGCTGAAGCGCCGTTCGCGTCCCGGCCTTGGCCGTGGATTTCTATCTAGGCCGCCGCCCCAAGGCTCAGGCCTTCATAGCGGGCCAGATGGTGATCAGTGGAGCCGAAGGCGCTTTCGATCATGGTGGCGCGCTTGAAGTAGTGGCCGATGGCCATTTCATCGGTCATGCCCATGCCGCCGTGCAACTGGATGGCGTTCTGGCCGATGAACCGCGCGGCCTTGCCGATCTGCACCTTGGCGGCCGAGGCGCCCTTGGCGCGTTCCACGTCGTCGTCGGCCAGCTTGATGTTGGCCATGTAGGTCATCGAGATCGACTGCTCGAGATTGATGAACATGTCGACCATGCGGTGCTGCAGCACCTGGAACTGGCTGATCGGCTGGCCGAACTGCTTGCGCTGCTTGGTGTATTCCAGCGTGCCTTCATGCAGCTTGCGGAAGACGCCGCAGGCTTCGGCGCAGGTGGCGACGACGGCCTCGTCGATGACCCGCTCGACCAGCGGCAAGGCGCCGCCCTCGGAGCCGACCAAGGCGTCGGCGCCGACCGAGACATTCTCGAAAGTCACTTCCGAGGCGCGGAAGCCGTCGACCGTCGGATAGTCGCGGGTCGAAACGCCCTTGGCGTCCTTGGGCACGATGAACACCGAGACGCCCTGCGCGTCGCGCTGGCCGCCGCCGGTGCGGGCGGTGACGATCAGGTGGGTGGCGTAGGGAGCGCCGATGACCACGGCCTTGTGGCCGTTGATGACGTAGCCGGAGCCGTCCTTCTTGGCGGTGGTCTTCAGATCCTGCCAGGTGTAGCGGGCCTGAGGCTCGGCATAGGCGAAGGCGAAGATGGTCTGGCCGCCGATGATCCCGCTGATGAGGTCGGCCGCGCCGGCGTAGCCCGAGTGCTTGAGGAAGCCTCCGCCGATCACCACAGTGCCGAGATAGGGTTCGACCACCAGGGCTTTGCCGAGTTCTTCCATGATGACCATGTTCTCGGTGGCGCCGCCGCCGAGACCACCGAGCTCTTCGGAGAAGGGCGCGCCGAGGATGCCGAGCTCTTCGGCGAAGGCCTTCCAGACGTCCGGACGCCAGCCCGGCTCACGCTTCAGGGCCTCGCGGCGCTGTTCGAAGCTGTAGTTGTCGGCCAGATAGCTCGCGACCGTGTCGCGCAGCATCGACTGTTCTTCGGTGAAGCTGAAATCCATCTGATTTTCCCGGGCGACGCCCCACCCGGCCCGAGGGCCGGGTGGGGCTAGGCATTGTTCTTGTGACTAAAGACGAAGGTCGGCGATCAGAGGCCCAGCACCGCCTTGGCGATGATGTTCCGCTGGATCTCGTTCGACCCGCCGTAGATCGAGGTCTTGCGGCCGTTGAAATAGGCGCCGGCCACGCCCTCGGCGTAGTCCGGACCGATATTGGTGTTGTGGCCGATGTCGCGCAGGTAGGGCGCGCCGTAGTGGCCGACCGCCTCCAGGGCGAGTTCGGTCAGGCGCTGCTGGATCTCGGTGCCCTTGATCTTGAGGATCGAGCTTTCCGGCCCGGGCCCCTTGCCGCTGGATTCGCCGGCCAGGGTGCGCAGTTCGGTGAACTCCAGCGCGGTGAGATCGATCTCGAGTTCGGCGACCTTGCGCTTGAAGAACGGATCGGCGAGCAGCGGGCCGCCGGTGTCCGAACGCTCTGTCTTGGCGATCTCGCGCACCCGCTCCAGGCCGCGCTTGGAGCGGGCCACGCCGGCGATGCCCGAGCGCTCGTGCGCCAGCAGCGCCTTGGCGCAGGTCCAGCCCTGGTTCTCGTGGAAGATCCGGTTCTCGACGGGCACCTTCACATTGTCGAGGAAGACGTCGTTGACCTCATGACCGCCTTCGAGGGTCGTGATGCGGCGCACCTCGATCCCCGGCGACTTCATGTCGATCAGCAGGAAGGAGATGCCGGCCTGCGGCTTCGCGTTCGGATCGGTGCGGACGAGGAAGAAGCCCCAGTCGGCGTGCTGGCCGAGCGTGGTCCAGGTCTTCTGGCCGTTGACGATGTAGTATTCCTTGCCGTCGTCACCGGTGACGCGCTCGGCCTTGGTCTTCAGGCTGGCGAGGTCGGAACCCGCGCCGGGCTCCGAATAGCCCTGGCACCACCAGACGAGACCCTCGCGGATGCCCGGCAGGAACTTCTCTTTCTGCTCCTGGGTGCCGAAGGTGTAGATCACCGGCGCCAACATGGAGACGCCGAACGGCAAGATGCCGATAGTGTCGGCGCGGGCCTGCTCTTCGGACCATATGTACTTCTGGGTGGGGGTCCAGCCAGTGCCGCCCCATTCCACCGGCCAAGACGGCGTCGACCAGCCCTTCTTGGCCAGGATGCGGTGCCAGGAGAGATAGTCTTCCTTGTTCAGCTCTTCGCCGCGCTGCTGCTTTTCGCGCAGGGCCTGAGGATAGTTTTCGGCGATGAAGGCGCGGGCCTCCTCCCGGAAAGCGACGTCTTCAGGCGAAAAATCGAGGTTCATGAAGGGCTCCCTGGCGCGAGCATTTACAGCGTATTTCGTTGGTCGCGGACCATAGGCGACTGCGCCGCCAATGTGAAGATGACGTTTACGTTTGCGTCACTTCAACTTCGCGGGTTCGGCTTCGAACCTCAGCCGTGCGCCGGCGTTGCAGCCATTGCGCCGCGTCTCCCGGCGTTGCATCCCTAAGGCCCCATGCCCCGTATCGTCACCTACAATGTCCACCGCTGCGTCGGCACAGATCGCAAGCTGGACGTAGGCAGGGTGGCGGAGGTGATCGCCAAGCTCGAACCCGACATCGTGGCGCTTCAGGAACTGGACGTCGGCCGGGCCCGCACCGGCGGGGTGGACCAGGCCCACCTGATCGCCCGGCGCCTGAAGATGGCCTTCCACTTCCATCCGGCCCTGCGGGTGGAGGAGGAGCTCTATGGCGACGCGGTGCTGACCGCCTATCCGGAGCGGATGGTCCAGACCGGCCCCCTGCCCGGCCACCCAGGCATTCCGCAACTGGAGCCGCGCGGCGCGGTATGGATTTCGGTCGAGGTGGAAGGGCGGGCCGTCAACGTCATCAACACGCACCTTGGCCTGGTGCCGAAAGAACAGCAGATCCAGGCCGCCTGGCTCTCGGGCCCGGCCTGGCTGGAGCATCCCATGCGGCAGGGACCGACCATCCTGCTGGGCGACTTCAACGCCACGGGGGCGTCGGTCGTCTACCGGACTCTCGCCGCCAAGCTTGCGGCGGCTCGCCGGCTCTCGCCAAAGCGTTCACCCACCTCGACCTTCCCTTCGGCCCTGCCCGTCCTGCGCATCGACCACATCTTCGTCAGCCCTGAGATCAAGGTGCACGACGTGTTCGTCCCCTTCGATCCGTTGACGCGCGTCGCGTCCGACCACCTGCCCCTGGTGATGGACTTCAGCGTGGCATGAAGCGGGTCTGGAGCAGCGGCTGCTCGGTGTAGAGCAGGTCGCGCCGGCGGGTCGGCTTCCATGAGTCTTTGACCGTGTAGGGATCGCCGATGTGGTAGGTGGCGATGATCTCGCCTAGCGGGGTCTGCTTCATCGGAAGGATGGGCGAGAGCCGGCCCTCCCGGTTCAGGAAGTCGATCGCCGCCACCAGACTGCCGCGCTCGGCTCTCGCCTTGGCGACGGCGTCGCCCGTATGGCCCATGAAATGCCCGATCAGCCGGTCGCGCAGCGCGCATATGGCCAGGCGATCGGCTTCAGTCCGGGCCTCGACGCCGATTTCGGCCTCCGTGTCGAAGCCGCCCGAGCGGTTGTTGAGATTGGCCGATCCGACCCGCGCGAGGGTGTCGTCGATCACCGTGACCTTCGAATGGACGATGATCTTCGTGCCCGACGGAGTGGTCGGATAGAAGGCGCGGAATCGCCCGAACACGTCCGCGACGCGCAGACGCCACAGCATGTTGGACCGGGCGCGATCCATGGTGAGCTGGTCGAACCAGCTGGGGCTCTGCCCGGTGGAGATCAGCACAACCTCCGGCCCGTCCGGCTCGGCCAGGCGCTTGGCGAGGGCAGCAGCGATCAAGGGCGAGGTGAAATACTGGTTCTCCAGATAGATGGTCGAGCGGGCCTGAAGGATGGATTCGATGGTCAGGCGCCGGATCTCGGCGACTTCGGGCCGGTCCTTCCAGGCCGGTTCGGTCCGCTGGATGGAGATGTCCACATCCTGCAGATGAGCGGGGATGTGGGTCGGCCAAGGATCATCGGACGAGACTTCCGGGACCGGCAAGGCCTCGCCCTTGGCTCGGCGCCAGCGTTCGCGCGCGAGGTCGCCGAGGGCCGCCGCCGCTTCGCCGTCGACCATCATCATCACCTCGTGGCGGGGGGCGTGGTGATGCTGGTCCGGCATGATGCGCCGGGGATCATGCTCGAGATGGCCCGGCGTATCCCAGCGATCGACGCTGATGTCGCCGCCGCCGCAGAAGGCCAGCTTGTCGTCGATGACCAGCACCTTCTGATGGTGGCAGGCGCCGAACGGCACCTGGTCGTCGAGCCAGAACTTCACGCCGGTCCCGCGGAACCAGCTGCGCGCCTTGTGCGGGAAGAACTGTTGACTGGCCGCAATCGGCAGGGCGGATTTCCAGATCAACAGGCGGATGTCGAGCTCGGGCCTGGCCCTGGCCAGCGCCACCAGGATACGGCCCACCTCGTCCGGATCGGCCGGCCCATCGAACCCGTCAGGGAAGAGGCGGGCCCGCGGATCGAACCCCCAACCCAGCAGCAGCACCGAATGGCGGGCCTTTCGCAACGCCTCGAAGACGGCCGTGAAATAGGCCTCGGTGTCGACCAGGAACGCGGCCCGACTGGCGCGCGCCTTGCGCCAGCATGTCTCGCCGGGTCTCAGTACGCTCATCGCCGGCCCATACCCCCTGCCCAGTCTCACCATCAAAAGCGTACGGCCAAGGCTGGTTCCGTTCGAGGCGAAAGGCAAAAAAGAAGCGCCCGGTGGGGACGGGCGCTTTTCAGTGGGCTGCGACAGAACAGATTGTCAGCCGCCTCGGGCGACCGTGGCGGTGTAGGCCTGGCAGGGACCGTTGAGCTCGGCGGCGAGGCGTTCGCGCCGATCGGCGCTCACGGACTTACCCTCGCGCTTGCCCTTGTCGTACTCGGCGCGACCGCGCTCCAGGGCGTAGGGGCTGCGGGCGCGCCTCTCGGTCTTGATGAACGCGTCCATGGCGGCGGTGTCGACGCTCGCGACGCCGGAATCGGCCAGCCCCATGCAGCGGTTGGCCTTGAGGAACTCTACGTCGCTGANGGCGGCGCTCGCGGAGCCNGCGGCGGCCAGCATGCCGGTGGCGACTGCGGCNATGGCGATAATCTTCATGGCGTTACTCCCTCGATCTGACGCAAGNAAAGCTGGACGCCCGCGACACTTTACTCAAATGAATTTGCGTACATGATCAGTANAATAGGATTACATTTGAGCAATGATACGCGTTGGTTACTTACGAAACTAAACATCTTGTAATGTCTTGCTTTTGCCGCAAAGCTTGAAAGATGACCCCGTCGCTCAAGCTCGATACGGCCGCCGTCAACGCCCTGCTGCGCCGGGCCTTCCCGGGCCGGGATGACACCTATTTCCCATCCGTTCGCACCGTGGAGCCCGGCCGGGTCCACGTGGTCCTGCCCTATCACGACGGCATGCTGCGGCCAGGCCAGCTCATCTCCGGCCCAAGCCTGATGGGCCATGCGGACACCGCGGCCTATGCGCTCGTGCTGGCGCATATCGGCGATGAGCTGATGGCGGTGACGAGTTCGCTCGTGATGAATTTCCTCCGCGGCGCAAAGCCGGGCGAGGTTCACGCCGAGGCCGAGCTGCTGCGGCTGGGCCGGCGCAACGCCGTGTGCGACGTCAGGCTCTGGACGGAGAGCCCCGAGCGGCTGGCGGCGCAGGCCACGGTGACCTACGCTATCCCCTGACATGACCGATACGCCCCCTCGCCCGCCCGCGCCGATCAAGACACCCTGCATCAAGGTCTGCGTCGTCGATGGCGAAAGCGGGCTCTGCCTTGGCTGCTACCGACAGCTGAGCGAGGTGGCCGGTTGGGCGCGGCTCAGCGCCGAAGAGCGTGAGCGGATCATGGCCGAGCTGCCCTCACGCCGCAGCCGTATCCGCCCCGAAAAGCTCGGCATGTTCTAAGCTTAACCATTTGACGGGTTAAGATTTTTAAGGCTGTCCGTTCACCACGTGACAACCGGCCGGCGCGCACCCTGCCGGCGCCGAAGCCAACCCGTCGGCGCAAGGGGCGAGGACAAGATGCTCAAGCTCGCGGCTCTCGCGATCGTCAGCTCGGTCATGGCCGTGGGCGCCGCCGAGGCGCTCAACGTCTATCGCGGTCCCGCACCCGAACTGCGCGCCGCCGTCGCCATGGCGCCCGAAGCTGCCCCCCAGAGCGCGTCGGTCGCCAAGGCGGGCGATGGCCACTACTGGGCCGAGGCCGAGGTCAACGGCGCCCGGGTGCGCTTCCTGGTCGATACGGGCGCCAGCGCCGTCGCCCTGACGCTCGCCGACGCCAGGCGGCTGGGCATCGAAACCGAAAGGCTCGACTACGCCTACAACGTCGTCACCGCGTCCGGCCAGGCGCGCGCCGCCGCGGTAACGCTCGGCGAGGTCTCCGTCGCCGGCGCGCGCATAAAGGACGTTCAGGCGCTGGTCATCGAGGACGGGCTGGAAAGCTCGTTGCTGGGGATGAGCTATCTAGGCCGCCTGGCCAGCTTCGAGGCGACGCGCACCTCGCTCATCCTTCGCCCTTAGGACTTCGGCCAGGGCCGCGTCGATGACCTCGACGCCCGCGCCGGTCTTTACGCCCTCGACCGTCAGGATGCGCCGCCAGGCGCGCGCGCCCGGCAGGCCGTGGAAAAGGCCGAGCATGTGCCGGCTCATCGCCGCAAGGTGCGTGCCCTTGGCGAGCTCGGACAGCACATAGGGCCGATAGGCTTCGACCGCGGCGAAGGGATCCACATCCTCGCCGGCGCCGAATATGCGGCGATCGACCTCCCCCAACAGCGCGGGCGTGTGGTAGGCGGCGCGGCCCAGCATCACGCCGTCGACCGCCTCCAGATGCGTCACCGCCTCGTCGAGGGTCCCGATCCCGCCATTAATGACGATGGTGAGCTCCGGCCGTTCCCGCTTGAGGCGATGGACGAGCGGGTAGTCGAGCGGCGGAACGTCCCGGTTCTCCTTAGGCGACAATCCCTTCAGCCAGGCCTTTCGGGCATGGACCACGAAGGTCGTCACGCCCGCCTGCGCGCAAAGCTCCACGAGGCGGAAGAGGCTTTCCTCGGGATCCTGCTCGTCGACCCCGATCCGGCACTTGACGGTCACCGGGACCTTCACCGCGGCCGCCATCGCCGACATGCACTCAGCGACCAGCTCCGGCTCACGCATCAGGCAAGCGCCGAACCGGCCGCTCTGCACGCGATCGGAGGGGCACCCGACATTGAGGTTGATCTCGTCATAACCTTCGCCCTCCCCGATCCGGGCCGCGGCCGCGAGGTCGGCGGGCTCGGAACCGCCGAGTTGCAGGGCCACCGGGTGCTCTGCGGGACTAAAGGCCAGCAGGCGCGCGCGATCCCCATGCAGGACCGCGCCGGTGGTCAGCATCTCGGTATAGAGCAGCGCGCGCGAGGAGAGCGTCCGGTGCAGCATCCTGCAATGCCGGTCCGTCCAGTCCATCATGGGTGCGACGGACAGCCTGTGCGGATGAAATTCTGCGCTCTTTTCCATAGAGTTCGAGAGGTTAGGCGGGCCGGCGGAGGCGCCTTCTACGCCATTCTACGACGGAATTCGCCCCCTTTCGCCAATTCAGCGCACGCCAGCCCCAGTGTGGGGGTTGGGGAAGATCGTCTCGAGCGGCGCGCCGAACTGGGCTGCGATGCGATATGCAAGATCGAGGGAGGGATCGTGCTTCTCGGTTTCCAGGGCATTGACAGCCTGGCGGGAGACGCCCAGGCGGCGGCCGAGCTCTTCCTGGGTCCAGCCGCGGGCGGTGCGCAGTTCGCGCAGGCGGTTCCTCATGGACGGCTGGTGCGCACGAAGGGCGAGATCACGCCGAAGGAAAGCCAGAACAGAGGATAGACCAGCCAGCCTGGGGCGTGGGGCGCCTCGGCATAGCTCTCCAGCAGGCCCCAGGTGCTGAAGAGGATCATGCAGAGGCCCCAGGCCAGGATGATGCGCTTGGCGGCGAGGGCGCGCGCGAACTCGTCGCCCTCGCGAACCAGGGCCAGGGTGGCCCAGATCTGCCCGGCGATCGGAGCGGCGACGGCGAAGGCCAGCATCCACCGACCAGGTCCTTGCAGGCCGTCGAAGGCGCCGGCCATGGCCATGCCGTTGATGGCCGCATAGCCGGTCATGAAGGCGGCTGTGCGCAGGGTGTAGCGGCGATTGGCGGCCTGCGAGAACATGAGCGCCTCCTCTCGTGTCAGGCAAACCTGACACGAGAGGAATGTCAGGTCAACCTGACATCCCGCAGAAAGCGCAAGCTGACTTACCGCTTCGCGCGGGATGACAGAGCCTTGGGCGTCGATCACGCAAAACCGTCACCAATGCGAAGTAGGCGGGCGGCCCTCGATCGGAATCAGGCGATCTCGTCCGCCGAACTTGGACGAGGCCTAGCGGAGGGCGTGGAAATGGTCGCCAAGGGGAAGCACGGGCGCGGAGCTGCAGACAGGTGGCTCTCGTGCTTGCTGGGCGCCGCGGCGATCGCCACGGCGGCGGTTCCGGCCGCGGCGGCGCAAGGCCAGCCCGATCAGGCTCAGACCGTCGAAACCAAGACGGCGCGCAACGTCATCGTCTTCCTCGGCGACGCCGGCGGCGTTCCCACGCTGAACGCGGCAGGGATCTACGCCCACGATCGTCCGCTGTCGCTGTTCATCCACACAATGCCGCATATCGCCCTGTCGGACACCTCGGCGCTGAACCGGTGGGTGAGCGACTCCGCCGCGGGGATGACGGCGATCATGTCCGGGGCCAAGACCAACAACGGCATGGTGGGCGTCGTACCCTCCGCCGATGGCAAGGATGTCAGGCCGGTCAAGACGATCCTCGAATACGCCGAAGAGCGCGGGCTCTCCACCGGCGTGGTGACCAACAAGGACGTCTGGGATGCGACGCCGGCGGCGACCTACGCCCACG
>Ga0065721_10008612_pt1 | contig 10144 bp, 8 predicted proteins | sample Mesricmetagenome_FD_59108 | JGI IMG/M metagenome (GOLD analysis project Ga0065721, IMG submission 59108) | Mesophilic microbial community from rice straw/compost enrichment Sample: eDNA_1 v2 (version 2) | ecosystem: Engineered > Solid waste > Grass > Composting > Bioreactor | place: USA: Davis... | reverse complement strand
CGGCGCCAGCGGCAGGGCCGACAGCAATTGCCAGCCATCGGGCTCGATGGCGCGGCGCCCCAGCAGATGGGCATCCTCGGACAGCGTGATGACCTGGCTCGCCCCACCGATGGCCAGATGCGATGCAAGGGGCCGGGCGGCGGCGAGATCGACCCCGTCATAGCGCCGTTCCACTCGCAGCCGGGCCAGGGTCTCCGAATCCAGCGGTTGCAGGGGCCGGTAGATCCAGTCCGGGTCTCCTGAGAGGAAGATGACCCCCGCACCATCGGCTATGGCGGTCATTTCGCCCGCTGCCGCCCAGGTCGCGGCCAGCGGCGCCATATCGACCTTGGCGACGACGACGCCGATCGGCTGCCCCCCGGCCTCCACGCGGCCGGAGAGAAAATAGCCCGGCTTGCCCGTGGTCACGCCCACGGCATAGAAGCGCCCGCTGCCTGTGGCGATGGCGCCCTGGAAATAGGGGCGGAATGCGTAGTTGTGGCCCACGAAGCTGCCCGGCTCGTTCCAGTTGCTGGCGGCCAGCGTTTCCCCGTCAAGGTCGAGCACATAAAGTTCGTCGGCACCCGACATGCCGCGCACGGTCTGCAGATACGCATTGGCCACCGCCGCCGCTTCCGCGCCGCCATGCTGCAGCACCGCGACGATCCGCTCATCCTGGCTGATGACGCCGGGCAGGTAGCGGAAGCGCTCGATCTCGCTTTCGACCGAGCGCAGGTTGATGGTCAGCCGGTCCTGCACCTGCCGTTCGATATCGCCGGACTGGCGCAGATAGGCCAATTGCCAGGACCCGAGCCCGATGCCGGCCACTACGGCAACGGCCAACAGGCCCAACCAGAAATGATGGCGCAGGATCGATCCTTGCACGCCGGCCCGCTCCTCCTTCGCCCGCCGGTTCGTCCAGCGATGCCCATCGTATTATGTGAGCCCAGTTTCTCCGGCCATGCAATGCCTAGTTGCCGTCGCCGCCGTCTTGACCGATGTGACCTTCTCTTGGCTTCTCTGGTGTACTGGATGGTTCAGATCATGGTCCTGGCGAGAATGGAGCGATAATCGTCCGCCGACAGGAGCTTGGGATTGGTCTGGTGACTGTGATCGGCGAGGGCGCCGGTGACCACCGTGTCAAACATCGCCTCGGTGACGCCAAGTGTTCGAAGGCCGGGAGGAATGCCAAGGCGCTTGTTGAGCGCGCGAAGGGCATCGGGCAGGTTGCTGCCGGGCGGCAGGCTGAGTGCCCCGGTGAGGCGGGCGAGTTTTTCGGCCGCTGCATCGGCATTGAACGCCAGCACCTCGGGCATGAGGATGGCGTTGAGCGTGCCATGATGCAGCGAGACCGCCTTGAGCCCACCAAGTGCATGCGACAGGGAATGCACCGCACCCAGGCCCTTCTGGAAGGTGAGGCCGCCCTGGAGCGAGCCCATCATCATCTCGGTGCGCGCTTCGATATCGCGTCCATGGGTCACAGCGCGGTCGATGTTACGCCAGATGCGGGCGGCGCCATCGAGCGCGATGGCCTCGGCCGGTGGGTTGTAGCGCGGCGAGAAGAAGGTCTCGATGCAATGGGAGAGGGCGTCGAGACCTGTGGCGGCTGTCAGTCCCGGCGGCAGGCCCAGGGTCAGTTCCGGATCGCAAATGGCGCGGCGCGGGATGAGGTGCGGGCTGATGAAGCCCAGCTTGCGTCCATCGACCAGCGTAATGAGTGCGGCGCGTCCCACCTCGGCGCCGGTTCCTGCCGTCGTCGGAATGGCGATGACAGGGGGCACTCCGGCCGTGATCCGGTCGAGGCCGCCAAGGATCATGGCATATTGCGCAAGCGGGCCAGGGTGGCTCGCGAGCAGGGCGACACCTTTGCCCAGATCAATAGGCGATCCACCGCCCAGAGCGACGATGCCGTCGCACTGCCTCGCGGAAAACGCCCCGACTGCCTCCAATACCGCTTCCTCGGTCGGATTGGTCGGCACGTCGAGAAAGGTCGGCGTCTCTGATGGGCAAAGGGTACGAACCCTTTCGACCAGCCCGGTCCTTTCAAGGCCACGATCGCTGACCAGCAGTGGCCTCGATATGCCCAACGCCGCCAGATGCGTTGGCAGCGTCCCGATCACGCCGGCACCGAATTCGATCGTAGTGAGATAGCTGATGAGGCTCATCCGTCGCGACCCGCCTATCGGAATCGATCAGGTTGGCTTGATGGGATTGAGCTTTCGCCAGGCCTGGTATTCGTCCTCGGCATCGGGGTGGAGCGGGTAGTAGCGCTGCAAGGGTTCGCCGGCCATGAGCTTCATGCGCGAGAATTCTTCCCATTCGGCATGCTTCTGTCCATCACGGATAACCTCTTCGGCCATCGAGACCGGCACGACGACCGCGCCATCGTCATCGGCGACGATGATGTCCCCCGGCACGACGGTGACGCCCCCGCAGGCGATGGTGACATTGACGGCATTGGGGAAGATATCGGTCTGGACGTGGTAATTGGGCGACCAGCCCTTGAGCCAGAGGGCCAGGTCGAGCTTTTCGACATTAGGTCGATCGCGCATGACGCCATCGATGATGATGCCGGCACCACCCCGGCCCTTGAAATAGGTGGACATCATGTCCCCGAAAATGCCCGACCGCATGTCGCCGCGCGCATCGACGACCACCACGTCCCCTTCCTGCACGTGGTAGAGCACGTGGCGGTGAAGCTGGGTTTCGGGATCGGCATACTCGCCTTCACTGAAAAGGTCGGGGCGCTGCGGCAGGCACTGCAGGGTCAGGGCGGGGCCACATATGGTCTTGCCTTTAGTTTGCGGCAGAATGCCCGTCATATGCGGGTTCCTGAACCCCATATGCCCCAGTGTGCCGGCAATCGTGGCGGCGCCCAGGTGGCGCAGGCCTTCGATCAGGTGCTTGGGCGGGCGGGTGATATCGGCAGTCTTGATCACGTCTAGTCCTCCACTCCTGCACGACCTACCAATTGGTCACGGAGCCATCGTTGCGCCGCAGATGCGGGGCCTCCCAGAAACTGAAACTTTGCTTGGCCAAAAGCTCTTCATTGACCTCGACCCCCAGCCCCGGAGCATCGCTAACGGGATAGACCGCGCCATCGAGCTTGGGCTGCACGGGGAAAAAGTCGTCATTGTCGAAGCCCAGCCCGCGCTCGGGGGAGCGGGTTTCGAGCCAGGCAAAATTGGGTACGGCCGCCGCCATGTGGATCGTTGCTGCCGTGCAGATCGGCCCCAGGGGATTGTGCGGCATGAGGTCGACGTAATGGGCCTCGCTCCAGCCGGCCACCTTCATCGCTTCGGTCAGGCCCCCGACATTGCACACATCGAGGCGGTTGAACTGGTGGATACCGCGCTCGACATAGGGGAGGAACTGCCACTTGCTCGCAAACTCCTCGCCGATGGCGAAGGGAATGTCGGTCATGGTGCGCAGGGATTCATAGGCCTCGGGTGTCTCGTCGCGGATCGGTTCTTCGAGGAAATCGAGGACGCCCCTATCGAGCTTGTTGCAGAAGCTCGCCGCCTCCGCCACCGAGAGACGGTGGTGATAATCAATGCCGAGTACGACCTCGCCGCCCAGTTCCTCACGCGCCCGGTTCAGGAGGCGCGCGGTGGTGGCGATCGATTGGCGCGGTTCGAAAATGTCGCGGCTATCCTGGCCGATGGGGAAGAAGCGGATGGCGTCGAACCCCATGGCCCGAAGTTCCTTGGCCCGCTCGATGGCACCTTCACCTGCGCTGTCGCCGGTAGAGGCGAAGCTGGGAATGACATTGCGCTGCTTGCCGCCCAGCAGATCGTAGACCGGCACGCCCAGCACCTTGCCCTTGATATCGTGCAGGGCAATATCGATTGCCGAAATTGCCGCCTGCAGCACGCGCCCGCCTTCGAAATACTGGCTGCGATACATTTCCTGCCAGATCCGGCCAATTTGCATCGCATCCTGGCCGATCAGGAATTCCCGGTAGTGCTCCATGGCTCCCGCCACCGCCTTTTCCCTGCCCGACAGTCCGCTTTCGCCCCAGCCGCTGATGCCCTGGTCGGTCTCTATCTTGAGCAGGAACTGGTTTCTTATGCCAACGCGGACCGGATAGGGCTTGATGGCGGTAATCTTGAGTTTGGGAGGCATTGCTGGTCTCAGTCGGCGCGCAGCGCCATCTCGGTCTGGCCGTCGAAAAGATGGATGCGGTCCTGGTCGAATTCGAGCCACACCATTTCGTCGGGCGCCACATGCACGGTCGGCGGCAGGCTGATATTGACGATGGCACCGGCAAGAAAGGCCTGGACGAAGGTGATGTCGCCGGTCGGCTCCACCGTATAGACTTTTGCCGGAACGGCCCCGTCGACCCGGGTCTTGTGCAGCTTGATGGTCGAATGACGCGCGCCCAGCACGACCTTTTTGGAGCTGGCGGACGCCACCTTGCGCGCATTGCGCTCGGACAGGGGCAGGGTCCAGCCTTCGGTGCTGGTCAGCACCGCCTTTCCATCCACGCTACCTGCTTCGAGTGGCACCAGACTCATGGCGGGGCTGCCGATAAAGCTGGCGACGAACATGTTGACCGGATTGGCAAAGACATTGGCCGGCGAGTCATATTGCTGCAGCAGGCCGCCATTCATCACGGCCATCTTGTCGGCCATGGTCACGGCCTCCAGCTGGTCATGCGTCACATAGATGATCGTGGCTTTGAGATCCTGGTGGAAGCGCTTGATCTCGCTGCGCATCTGCACGCGCAGCTTGGCATCGAGATTGGAGAGCGGTTCGTCCATCAGGAATACGGCCGGGTCGCGCACCAGGGCGCGGCCGAGCGCAACGCGCTGCTGCTGGCCGCCGGAAAGTTCGCGCGGCTTGCGATCGAGCAGATACGTGATGTCCAGCACCTTTGCTGCCTCCCGCACCTTGGCGTCAATCTCCGCCTTGGGAAGCTTGCGCATCTGCAGGGGGAAGGCGAGGTTCTGGAACACCGTCTTCTGCGGATAGAGCGCATAATTCTGGAACACCATGGCGATGTCCCGGTCCTTGGGATCGAGATCGTTCACCACCCGGTCGCCGATGACGATGTCGCCCGACGTGATGGGGATCAGGCCGGCAACGAGGTTGAGGGTGGTCGTCTTGCCGCAACCCGAGGGGCCGACAAGCGCAACGAATTCGCCGTCATTGACCGTCAGNGACACATCCTTTGCCGCATAGATGGGGCCNTAGGTCTTGACGAGATCTTTGAGGACCACCTGGGCCATGGGACAATCCTTCTAGTGTTTGACGGCGCCTTCGGTGAGCGCGCGCACGAAATATTTCTGGAGGACGAGGAACAGGACGACGACTGGCACGCTCATCAGGAAGCTGGCCGCCATCAGGCCCGGAAAGTCCGTGGTATTTTCCGAGAAGAAGCGCTGTATGCCGACCGGCAATGTCAGCTGTTCGTTCTTGGTGAGGAAGGTCGCGGCATAGATGTATTCGTTCCAGGCGCCGATGAACGAATAGATGGCGGTGGCGATGATCCCCGGCACCGAGAGGGGCGTGACGATCAGGAGAAAAGCCTGGAAGCGCGTGGCGCCATCGATGCGTGCGGCCTGCTCGAGCTGGACTGGGATATTGTCGTAGAAGCCCTTAAGCAGCCAGATCGCCAGCGGCAGGCCGAAGGTGAGGTAGGTCAGGATCAGGGATCCGTGGGTGTTCACCAGGCCCAGCCACCGCATCAGGATAAAGAGCGGCACGAGGAAGATCACGGCCGGGAACATGTTGCGCAGCAGGACGGAGAAGAACAGGAACTTGCGGCCCGGGAACCTGAAGCGCGAGAAGGCATAGGCGGCCGGAACGGCGACCGCGACGGCAAGGATCGTCGTGACCACGGAGACGAAAAGGCTGTTCCAGAAGAACCGGAGGAAATCCTGCCCCACGCTGTTCTGCGGATCGAGCAGCTTCTGATAGCTCGCAAGCGTCGGTTCGGCCGGCCACCATTGCGGTGGGAACTGGGTGGCCGCAAAGCCCGACTTGATCGAGGTCAGCAGCATCCACGCCATGGGCAGGGCCGTGTAGAGCACCATGATCAGGAGAAAGATGCGTCCAGCCCAGCGCCAGCCATCGATGCGCTTGCGGCTGCGGGGCGTGACGGTATCGACAGTAACGCTCATGCCCCGTGCTCCTTGCTTTCATTGCCGCTGAGCGCGCGCACATAGAAGTAGCCGAGCACCATCAGGATGATGAACAGCAGCACCGAATAGGCCGCGGCCACGCCCCAGCGCTGGCGCCCGAAGGCCAGCTCGTAAATATGCGTGATCCAGATATGCGAGGCGTTGGACGGCCCGCCGCCGGTCATGATCCAGGGGATGATGAAGGAATTGAAGTTGGCGACGGCGAGAAGCAGGATGGTGACCGTCGAGACCCCGCGCAGATGCGGGAACGTAACGTGCCAGAACCGCTGCCATGCCGAAGCACCATCGACCTTGGCGGCGCGCAGCAACTGCTCGGGAACCGTTTGCAAGCCCGCCATCAGCATGATCATGGCGAAGGGAAATTCGCGCCAGATGTTGACGACGATCAGCGAGGGCAGGACGCTGTTGACGTTGTCGATGAAATTGGGTTGCCGGTCGAGAAAGCCGAATTGGACCAGCACGGCGCCGAGAACGCCGAAATCGGAGTGGTAGATCCACTTCCAGATATAGGATGCGGCGACCGCGCTGATGACCCAGGGAATAATCAGGATCGCGCGCAGGATCGCACGGCCGGCGAAGTCACGGTGCAGCGCCAGCGCCGCGCCGAAGCCGAGCACAAAGGCGATAATCGTCGAGGCCAGCGTCCAGATCACCGTATTGACGGTAACCTTCCAGAACACTTCGCTGGTCAGGATCTGGGTATAATTGTCGGTCCCGACCCAGATCTTGTCGCGCAGTTGCAGGCCGGGTGGCGTTTTGAAGAATGAAAGGTCGATCGTATAGTAGATCGGGTAGGCGATGACGACGAGCATCACCACGATCGCCGGCAGGACATAGAGATAGTCGCCGCGGCTGGTCCACATCTGCCGCAGGATATTGGGCCGCCTGGTGAGGTGCTCGGAAGCAGAACTCAACTGGCCTGTCATCGTGGTCATCTGGCTCGCTCCCTTCAGAAGGGGGGCCGGCAGCAGTGCCGCCGGCCACTTTGGCAGGGAGGGGCGCTAGAGGCCGCCGCCGTCGGTGACGTCGCGCACCTTCTGCGCGGCGTCTGCGGCTGCTTCTTCCACGGTCATCGCGCCTGTCAGTGCATTCTGCAGCATGTCAGGAATGATGATGTTCATGATCTCGGGTGTTTCCGGAAGCGTCGGGAACGGAATGCCATAGGGAAGCATCGAGGTCGTGACGTCGAGGAACTTGATGGAGTCGAGACGCTCCTTCATCCACTCGGTCTTGAAGCCGTTGAGATTGCCTGGGTTGGACCCGGCATAGGCCATTTTCAGGGACCATTCCGGGCTGGTCCAGAAGCAGACCATCGCCTTGGCCGCCGCCTCATCGACTTCGCCACCCTCGACATATTCAGGGTTGAGAATGTGGATGTTGGAGCCGCCGAACACCACGGCACGCTTGCCATCGGGGCCGGTGGGGATCAGGCCATAACGCATGTTGTCGATGACTGTCTGCGCCGTCTCCTTGTCGGCGCCCGTTGCCTTGGCCTGAAGATCGAGCATCACGTTGTAGTCGGACGGATGCGAGATCATCATGGCGACCTGGCCGGCCAGGAAAAGCGGCTGGTTGTCGGCCTGCTGGTTGGTCAGCGCCGAAACCGGGACGGACTGGTCGCGGACATACATGTCATAAGATGCCTGCAGCGCCCTGATGCTTTCCGGGCTATCGAGGCGGATTTCGCCATAGTTGGGGTTCGGATCAGCTTCGTCGAAGACGCCGCCACCATAGGCCCAGAGCTGGGGCATGAAGCGATAAGGCGTGTTGCCGGCATTCTTGCGGGCAACGAGGCCATAGCCGGCAATACCCAGCTCATCATGGATCTTCTTGGAATATTCGACGACTTCGTCCCAGGTTGCCGGCGGCTTTTCCGGATCAAGGCCGGCGCGCTCGAAAATGTCGGCGTTCCAGATGAAGGCCATGGTCTCGTTATTGGTGGGAATGCCATAGGTCTTGCCTTCCCACATCACCGACTTCATGGCGCCCGGCCAGAAATCCTCGGTCTTCCAGCCAACGTCTTCCGGCTTGAGTTCCTGGAGATAGCCCTTTGAGGCGAATTCGACGCCGCCCAGGATTTGCAGGCGCACGACCATGGGGCCCGCATTGCCGAGCAAGGCCGTGCGGAACTTGTCCAGAAGGTCGTTATAGGTCAGCGCCTGCTCTTGCAGGTCGATATTGGGATAGGTCTCGCGGAAGGCGGCAAAGAAGTCTTTGTAATACTGGCGCAGCAGGTCAGGGTCGCCCTCGAAGACGCCCTGGTACCAGAAGGTCAGCTTGCCTTCATAGTCGAGCGGAGTAACCGCACCGCACTGCTCGGCAGTGTTGTAGGTCTCGGTGCCTGCGATCGATCGCACATATTCGGGCGACCATTTGCTCAGATCCACGCTCTGGCCGAATACGGACGTGCTCATCATCGAAACGGCGAGTGCAGAGACGCATGCGCCACGCGCAAGCGCGCGGCCCAATGGGTAATTGCTCATCTAGTCCTCCTCTGTCCCCTCAAGCGCCCCTCGCGCCTCAGGTCCTCTTACGGCGGCCTACATTGGACTCTTGCCTCTTATGTACGCCTCGCCGTTAAATGAACGTTGCAGAATAGATATTGCGTGTCAACTGGCTTGGATTATACATTATTCGATGATAGCCATGTATGAAATCCGCGCATCAGCCGACCAAGGAGTGCAGTTTGGCAAGTACCAGCGAGTTCAAGATTTCACCGCCTGCAGGCCTCGAGGACATGGATGTCTCGAGCCAACGCGCCCTCTCGCTCTATGAATCGATCCGCGAGGACATCCTGTCTGGCCGCCTGGAACCCAATGAACGACTGGTCGTTGCCGATCTGGCTGAGCGCTTCGGCACATCCACCAACCCGATCCGCGAGGCGCTGCAGATGCTGCGGGGTGAGGGATACGTCATGTTCTCGCCCAATCGCGGCGCGCGGGTCCGTCCGATCGACCACGACTTCGTGCGCAATATCTACGAGATCAGCACGTTGATCGAACCCGCCCTGACGCGCTGGTTTGTCGGCATGGCCACTGACGAGGACATTGCCGAGCTCGAACGCATCCAGCGCCTGATCGAGGACAACAATTTCGTTGACGCGGTGCTTCATAGCGGCCTCGATGTGCAATTCCACACCGTTGTCTATCAGCGCCACTATAACCGCCATGCGGCCGAGATCTGGTGGAAGCACAGGCAGGTGCTGCGGGCCGTGACGCAGCGGTTTCCCTATACGCTGGCCCGGCGCAGCCAGGTCATCCGCGAGCACCGCGAACTGATCGAACACGTCAAGGCCGGCGAAGCTGACAAGGCCGCGGCCTGCGTCGCGCATCACGTCGAAAGCTCCGGCCGGCACATTCTCGAGCAGATGCGCGCTTTTGATGCAGCGCGGGCAGGATAGCTCGCGCGGCCACAGGTATCGGAGGGGACCAGCAATGAAGATAACAGGTGTCAAGCCGTGGCTGATCAAGTCAGCCGCGTCCTATTGGGGTGAGTTTCTGTTTGTCGAGGTGACGACCGACGCAGGCATTTCCGGTTGGGGCGAAATCACGACCACCACCTATGTCGCCAATCGTGCGCTCTGCGTCATGCTCCGGCAGATCAGCAAGATCGTCGAAGGGGATGATCCGGCCCGGATCGAGCGCATCTGGCACAAGATTTTCCGAAACTTTACCTATATGGGCAGCCGCGGCGCGGCGGTGGAATGCGTCAGCGCCATCGACATCGCTCTTTGGGACATTCGGGGCAAGGTGCTCGGGCTGCCGATCTATGATCTGCTTGGTGGCCCTGTCCGCGACGACATTCTCCTCTACACCCATCCCGATCAGCGCAAATTCACCAGCAAGGAGAATGTGGTCCAGGAGATACGGGACATCGTCGCGTCGGGGCATACTGCGCTTAAATTCGATCCTTTTGCCCAGCAGGGCCCTCTGAACGATCACGGCATCGCGCGAGAGCAGGCCGAGGGTTATCTCGATGGTTCAATGACGCGAAAGGACGAGCGCGAGGCGGCCGAGCTG
>Ga0065721_10008519_pt1 | contig 10146 bp, 9 predicted proteins | sample Mesricmetagenome_FD_59108 | JGI IMG/M metagenome (GOLD analysis project Ga0065721, IMG submission 59108) | Mesophilic microbial community from rice straw/compost enrichment Sample: eDNA_1 v2 (version 2) | ecosystem: Engineered > Solid waste > Grass > Composting > Bioreactor | place: USA: Davis... | reverse complement strand
TCATCCCCGGACGTGCAAGCACCCGAGCCTGCTGAACCTGTGGATCACACGTCACCACCACTATGACATTCACCCTGTCTTCCGCTTCAACTTCGAACAGAAGCGGGATGTCCAGCAGGACCATCTCGGTGCCTGCAACGCGATGCCCTTCCACGAAGTCGGCCTCGCGGCGGCGTACCAGCGGATGCACGATCGCCTCCAGGTGGCGGAACTTAGCCGGATTCGCAGAGAGTTGCCGGGCAAGTTCAATGCGATCGACGACACCATCGACGACGCTACCCGGAAATGCCTTGCCGATGGGTTTCACAGCTTCGGACCGGTAGAGATCATGAACCACCGCATCCGCATCGCTCACAGGTATGCCGGCGTCGGCAAACATCTGCGCCGTCGTCGACTTGCCCATGCCAATCGAGCCGGTAAGCCCCAGGATGATCACGCGTGGCGCTCCATGTCCGCAACGACCAAGGCCCGGAGCGCCTCGTCCACGACAGGCCGGACGCCGAACCATTTCTCGAATCCCGGAACGGCCTGATGCAGAAGCATGCCCAGCCCGTCCACGGTAGCCATCCCTTGGGCTTCCGCCTGCGTCAGGATCGGCGTCCTGAGGGGCACGTAGACGATGTCGGTCACCAGCGCCTGCCGAACCATCGGCGTGAAATCAAGCCTCGGTGCTTCCTCGCCATCCATGCCCAGAGACGTGGTGTTGACGAAGAGACCCGCCCCCTGCACGACTTCCGGCAATGCGGTCATCGGATGTGCGTGCACGCCCGCGCCGAAGCGATCGGCAAGCTCCCGTGCCCTTGCCACCGTCCTATTGACGACGTTGATCTCGCCGATGCCGCGATCCCGAAGGGCGCGCACGACCGCCCGGCTTGCCCCGCCGGCGCCGAGGACGACCGCCCGATCCGCCTTGTCCCATTCGGGACAACGCTCGTCCAGATTGGCCGCGAAGCCGTGAACATCCGTATTGGTGGCGCACATCCGGCCATCCTCCAGCCACAGGGTGTTCGCCGCGCCGAGTTCTTCCACAAGGCTGTCTCGCCGGTCAGCCAGCACACAGGCANTTTCCTTGTGGGGGATGGTGACATTCCCGCCGACATAGNACGAGCGCCCGGTCTTCAACCGCGCGATGAAATCGGCAAANTCCTCGACGGGAACGGCTTCNGCCCGATAGTCTCCATCGATGCCGTACTTCCTCAGCCAGTGGCCATGAATGAGCGGCGAGCGCGAATGCTTCACGGGCCAGCCGGCAACGAAAGCCCGGACTGTTGTTTCACGTGAATCAGGCATCGATTGCTCCCAGTTCCCGCAGCTTGTCCAGCAGCGGCAGCATGGGAAGCCCGAGGATCGTGAAATAGTCTCCATCGATCGCCGAGAACAGTTGGATACCCTCACCTTCCAGCTGGTAGGCGCCGACGCTGCCCAGCAGTTTTTCACCGCACCGCGCGACGTAGCGATCGATAAAGGCATCACTCAACGGACGGACCGTCATATCGGCGTGGGATACCAGCTCCCACAGGACCGTTCCGTCCTTCACCAATGCCACGGCGCTGTTCAGCCGATGGGTCTTTCCCGACAGCGACGCGATATGCCGCCTAGCCTCCGCCAGGTCCGCCGGCTTATGGTAGACACTGCTGCCGAGCGACATGGTCTGGTCCGATCCGATCACCAGCGCGCCGGGATAATGACGACCTACGTCGAGTGCCTTGGCACGGGCAAGCTCGACGGCCACCCGATCCGGGTTCGCCTGGTCCTCCTCCAGGCCGGCCTCGATCGCGCGCTCATCGATATCGGCTGCGCGGGCCTCGAAAGCCAGTCCGGCATTCTGCAGCAACATGCGGCGGAAAGGGCTGGAAGAAGCAAGGATCAGAGAAGTCGTCAAAGCCGATCGGTCCTGCGGGATGAATTCGCTCCCGATTATCGCAGCCGCGGACGCAACGCAACGATTGCCGCCGCCGTCTCCTCGATCGACCGGCGTGTGACATCGATGATCGGCCAGCCGTGGCGGGCGCAAAGGCTGCGNGCATATTTCAGTTCCTCCTGGATCGTCGCGCGGTCGGTATAATGATGACNATCGTATCCCTGGGTGGCGCCGAGTTCGCGATGCTCACGGACCTGCGATATGCGATCGGTCGTAGCGACCAGCCCGACCACCAGAGGCCTCGTCGCCTTCAGAAGACTTTCCGGAGGCTCGATTCCCACCACGATCGGGAGATTGGCTGTCTTGATGCCGCGGTTGGCCAGATAGATGCTCGTCGGCGTCTTGGAGGTACGGCTGATGCCCACGAGCACGACGTCCGCCTGGTCATAATCCTCCGGNAACTGACCGTCATCATGGTCCATGGTGAAGTTCAGCGCTTCCATNCGCGCGAAATATTCCGCGTCCAATGCATGCTGCGCACCNACGCGGCGACGGGAAGGGGAACCGAGAAAGGCCTGGAACGTTGTCATCACCGGTTCGAGGACATTGACNCAGGGAATGCCGAGCTCGCGGCAGCGATCATCGAGAACCTGGGCGAGATCCTGGTCGACGATCGTGTAGAGGACGATCCCTGGTTCCTTGTCGATCGATTCCAGAACCAGGAGGAGCTGCTTCCTGTTCCGGACCAGAGGATAGATGTGCTCGATGGCGGCATAGGCCTGGAACTGGGCGGATACCGCGCGACCGGCGGACATCAGCGTTTCCCCGGTGGAGTCAGAAATCAGGTGCAGATGAAAGAAGTTTCTGCGGTTCTCCACGCTGTTCTTCATCCTTTGTTGATAACCCGGGAGAAGGGCGGGTCGTCACCGCAGCCTCGCCCACCTCTCGGGATAATGGCCCACTTTTCCACATTTCATCCCGTGGGGGATCCGATCAGGGCTCGGTTGTGGACAAGAAGGATTGCTCTTCGCACGTCCTTCGCTATCCACTCGTTATCCACAGGATGCTAGGTCAAAGATGCCGATCATCCCATTGAAGGTACGCAGCAATCCCCGATTCTACCAATATTTCCCTATCGCCTACCCGATTCATCCAACGCCGATGGCCGAGGTGGAGGATTGTCGCGTTTCGTGTGAATGCCGTTTAATCCTTGATACCCCCCGACTCTAAGAAATAGAAAGCCTTTTAAAATCATTTCCTATTTAGGAGGACACCTTGACTGGCCCATCCCGGAAGATCGTCGACGTGCTGGAAGGCAAGACGGTCACCCCTCCCCCGATCTGGCTGATGAGGCAGGCAGGACGCTACCTCCCGGAATATCGTGAGACCCGTGCCAAGGCGGGAAGCTTTCTCGATCTCTGTTATTCGCCAGAGCACGCGGTGGAGGTNACGCTGCAGCCCATACGGCGCTACGGGTTCGATGCCGCCATCCTCTTNTCCGATATCCTCGTCATTCCGGATGCCTTGAAGCGCAATGTCCGTTTCGTGCAGGGAGAGGGTCCGCAGATGGACCCGATCGACGTACGGGGCATCGAGCAACTGAAGGCGGATGGCGTCCTCGATCATCTCGCTCCTGTCATCGAGACGGTCCGCCGACTCCGCCGGGAGCTGCCGCAGGAAACGACTCTGCTCGGCTTCTGCGGAGCGCCGTGGACGGTTGCCACCTACATGATCGCGGGTCATGGCACGCCGGATCAGGCGCCGGCCCGGCTGTTCGCCTATCGGCACCCCGCAGTGTTCGCCCGGCTGCTGGATTTTCTCGCCGAGGTTTCCGCGGAGTATCTGATTGCCCAGATCGATGCGGGCGCCGATGCGGTTCAGATCTTCGATTCCTGGGCCGGCGTTCTCGGGGAGCAGGAATTCGAGGCCTTCGCCGTTCGTCCCGTGGCCCGGATGATTCGCGCCGTCAGATCTGCCCGGCCCGGCGCCCGGATCATAGCCTTTGCCAAGGGCGCCGGCATGAATCTGAAATCCTACCGGCAGCGGACGGATGCCAATGCCATCGGCCTAGACTGGTCCATTCCCCTCTCGTTCGCCGCCGAACTGCAGAAGGAAGGGCCGGTGCAGGGCAATCTCGATCCTATGCGGGTGGTGGCGGGTGGCCGGGCACTGGAGGAAGGTATCGACGCAATTCTGCAGAAGCTCGGCCATGGCCCGCTTATCTTCAACCTCGGTCATGGCATCACTCCGGAGGCCGATCCTTTGCATGTGACGGAGCTTGTGCGACGTGTCAGGGAATTCTCGGCATGAGCAGCGCGCAGCTTCAGACGTCCGGCACCGCAGGGAGGCGGGCGAGCAGGAAAGCGTTTGTCGCGCTTGGCGTTTTCATCGGATTCATCGCCCTGCTCTACCTGTTTCAGCCGGATAGCTTCGCCCTGTGGATGAAGGCACTGCACGTGGTGGCGGTCATCTCTTGGATGGCCGGGCTTCTCTATCTGCCGCGGCTTTTCATTTACCACAGCGATGCGGACATCGGGTCGGCGCAATCCGAGACGTTCAAAGTCATGGAACAGCGGCTTCTCAAGGTGATCATGAACCCGGCGATGATGATCACCTGGGTGCTCGGCCTCTATCTCGCCTGGGATGTCTTTCATTTCCAGGGCGGCTGGTTGCATGCCAAGATCGCCCTCGTGGTGCTCCTGACCGCGGTGCACATGTTCTTCAGCCGTGCTGTTCGCACCTTCGCGGCCGACGGACCGCGCAAGGCACCGCGCTACTGGCGCATGGTGAACGAGGCGCCGACCCTGCTGATGATTGCGATCGTCATCCTGGTCATCGTGAAGCCGTTCTGATCCCGCGCGTGTTTAACGATCAAACCGTATGTTTGCCCCTTGCGGTGAGCGGCGCAAGTCGCTATTTTCGCCGCATCTCATCTCGTGGCAGGCTTGTAATCCCTCATCCTCCCCGGATTTTCCGCGGCGAGAATTTGAACGGCACGCCTTTTCCCCTCTTTGCATCCAACGTGGTCCCCCTTCATGGCTGAAATGAAGCTTCAAGAACTCAAGAGCAAATCCCCGACGGATCTGCTGACCTTTGCCGAATCCCTGGAGGTGGAAAACGCCAGCACCATGCGCAAGCAGGAGCTGATGTTCGCCATCCTCAAGGTTCTGGCGAGCCAGGACGTGGAGATCATCGGCGAAGGTGTCGTGGAGGTCCTTCAGGACGGCTTCGGGTTCCTGCGGTCCGCGAACGCCAACTACCTTCCCGGTCCCGACGACATCTATATCTCCCCGTCGCAGATCCGCCGCTTCTCGCTGAAGACCGGCGATACGGTGGAGGGACCGATCCGNGGACCGAAGGAAGGCGAGCGCTANTTCGCTCTTCTCAAGGTCAATACGATCAACTTCGACGATCCGGAGAAGATCCGCCACAAGGTCCATTTCGACAANCTGACGCCGCTCTACCCGAACGAGCGGTTCAAGATGGAACTGGACGTGCCGACCTCCAAGGATCTGTCGGCGCGGGTGATCGACCTGGTCGCGCCGCTCGGCAAGGGACAGCGCGGCCTGATCGTGGCGCCGCCACGCACCGGCAAGACGGTGCTGCTGCAGAACATCGCCCATTCGATCACCGCCAATCATCCGGAATGCTACCTGATCGTGCTCCTGATCGACGAGCGCCCGGAAGAAGTGACCGACATGCAGAGGTCGGTCAGGGGCGAAGTCGTTTCCTCGACNTTCGACGAGCCGGCGGTTCGCCATGTCCAGGTGGCCGAAATGGTGATCGAGAAGGCGAAGCGTCTCGTCGAGCACGGGCGCGACGTCGTCATCCTGCTCGATTCNATCACCCGTCTCGGCCGCGCCTACAACACCGTCGTGCCGTCATCCGGCAAGGTTCTGACAGGCGGNGTNGATGCCAACGCGCTCCAGCGGCCGAAGCGGTTCTTCGGTGCAGCGCGCAACATCGAGGAAGGCGGATCGCTGACCATCATCGCCACGGCGCTGATCGATACCGGCAGCCGCATGGACGAAGTGATCTTCGAAGAGTTCAAGGGAACCGGTAACTCCGAAATCGTCCTCGACCGGAAGGTTGCCGACAAGCGGATCTTCCCGGCCATGGACATCCTCAAGTCCGGTACCCGCAAGGAGGATCTGCTCGTTCCGCGCCAGGATCTCCAGAAGATTTTCGTCCTTCGCCGAATTCTGGCACCGATGGGAACGACGGACGCCATCGAATTCCTCATCGACAAGCTCAAGCAGACGAAGAACAACGGCGACTTCTTCGATTCGATGAATACTTAGTTCTTAGCCGGATTCAGACAATGACGTTGAGGCGTCCGGCACCTGCCGGGCGCTTCCGATTTTACGGGACTTGTGGGCCACGGAATGAGCAAGCGGACGGACACGATCTTTGCCCTGTCCAGCGGCGCCTTGCCGGCGGGGGTCGCCGTGGTCAGGATCAGCGGCCCCGATGCACTTGCAGCACTTGAGCGGTTGACCGGAAAAGGCATGCCGCGCCCCCGTCATGCGGCTTTGCGCAGGATATTCGACCGCCGGGGCGACCTCCTCGATCAGGCACTGGTGCTCTCCTTTCCCGCGCCGAACTCGTTTACGGGTGAAGATTGCGCGGAACTGCAGCTTCACGGGAGCCGGGCCGTCGTCGACGCGGTTCTTTCTGAGCTGGCCGCGATTGCCGGATTCCGCCTGGCGGAGGCTGGCGAGTTCTCGCGGCGGGCATTCGAGAACGGGCGTCTTGATCTCGTGGAAGCGGAAGGCCTCGCGGAACTGATCGCCGCCGAAACCGAAATGCAGCGGCGACTGGCCGTCGAACAGAGTTTCGGCGGCCAGTCGAAGCTCTATGGGGATTGGGCACGGCGGCTGACATACGCCAGAGCAATGATCGAGGCCGAGCTCGATTTCGCCGATGAGGATGACGTGCCCGGCTCCGTTGGCGAAAAGGTGGCATCGGACATCGCCGCGCTGGCCGGCGAGATCGAAGACCACATCGCCGCATCCAAAGCGGGCGAGATCATCCGCGGCGGATACAAGATCGCTATCGTCGGCCCGCCCAATGCCGGTAAATCGAGCCTGATGAACCATCTGGCGCAAAGGGACGTCGCGATCGTCACGGATATCGCCGGAACGACACGGGACATTCTTCATGTCGACCTCGACATGGACGGCTATCTCGTCCGATTGTTCGACACGGCCGGCCTGAGGGAGACATCCGACGCAGTCGAGCAGGAAGGGATACGACGTGCCCGGCAGATGATGGAAGAGGCGGATCTCGTGCTCGCTCTGGAGGAGATCGGCAGGCAACACCCGACCTCTCATTCCGGATCGGATGTGGTCCGGGTCGGGACGAAGCTGGATCTGCATGGTCCGTCGCGCGACTATGACCTCTGCCTCTCGGTCAAAACGGGAGAGGGAATCGAAGCACTCCGCAACGTTATCGTTAGCCGGATTCGAACTATCTGGTCGGGCGCTGTGGTGCCGACACGGCAGCGTCAGACGGACCTTCTGCGCCTCACTTCCCTTTCCGTCCGTTCGGCGCTAAAGGCAAGGGAACCGGAATTAAGGGCTGAACATCTGCGTGCCGCGGCCAATTCGCTCGGCCGGATCACCGGCCATGTTGATGTCGAGCAGCTGCTCGATGTCATATTTTCGCAGTTCTGTATCGGCAAGTAGCAGTGATTCACGTGAAACACCATGATGCTGAAGATGGATAACAGGTTCGATGTCATCGTGATCGGCGGGGGGCATGCAGGCTGCGAGGCGGCCAGTGCCGCAGCGCGCCTGGGCGCAAGGACCGCTTTGATCACGCACAAGCGGGAAACGATCGGGGTAATGTCCTGCAATCCGGCCATTGGCGGGCTGGGCAAGGGTCACCTCGTGCGCGAAGTGGATGCACTCGACGGGTTGATGGGCCGGATGGCCGATGCCGCAGGCATCCAGTTCCGGCTCCTCAACCGGCGGAAGGGCCCGGCAGTTCGCGGCCCGCGGACCCAGGCGGACAGGAAGCTCTACCGGCTCGCGATGCAGCGCGAGATGCTCAACCATCCGAACCTCGATGTCATTGAGGGCGATGCCTATGACATAGAGATTGAAAAACAAAGGGTTAGCGCCGTTGTGATGGCGGATGGCCGGCGCTTTTCCTGTGGGTCGGTGGTGCTGACCACGGGAACCTTCCTTCGAGGCGTCATCCATGTCGGTCACGACACAATGCCTGCGGGGCGGATAGGGGAGGCTCCATCTGCCGGGCTGTCGGACACGCTGCGACGTCAGGGGCTTCGGCTTGGCCGCCTCAAGACCGGAACACCGGCAAGGCTCGACGGGCGGACGATCGATTGGGTCTCCATCGGGCGACAGGAGGCGGACGAGTCGCCTGTTCCCTTTTCGTTCATGACTGACTCCATCGCAAACCCGCAGATCGCTTGTGGGGTGACCCGAACCACGGCGGAAACCCACCGAATCATTGGCGAGAGTATTCATCTGTCGGCGATGTATTCCGGCCGGATCGAAGGCGTCGGCCCCCGATACTGCCCGTCTATCGAGGATAAGATCGTTCGCTTCGGCGAACGCGACGGCCACCAGATTTTCCTGGAGCCGGAGGGCCTGGACGACGATACCGTATATCCGAACGGAATTTCTACCTCGCTTCCGGCGGAGGTTCAGGAAGCCTTCATCCGGACGATTCCGGGGTTGGAGAAGGCGCGCATTCTGCAGCCCGGATATGCCATCGAGTATGATCACATCGATCCCCGCCAGCTCACCATGAGCTTGGAACTCAAGAAAGTCAGCGGCTTGTTCCTAGCCGGCCAGATCAATGGCACGACAGGTTACGAGGAGGCGGCGGCGCAGGGACTGGTGGCCGGCCTGAATGCCGGATTGCGGGCGAGTGGCGGAACTCCTTTCCATTTCAGCCGAACCAATTCCTATATCGGCGTCATGGTTGACGACCTGACGACAAAGGGTGTGACCGAACCCTACCGTATGTTCACCTCCCGGGCCGAGTACAGACTGTCGCTCAGAGCTGATAATGCGGATCAACGTCTGACCCCGGAAGGGCTGAAGCTTGGAATCGTCGGATCTGCGCGGGAGGAACGCTTCAGGTCCTACGAGGAACAGCTGGATAGGTGGCGCGATTGCTTGAAAAACCTATCCCTTACGCCGAATGAGGCGGTCGCTCACGGGCTCAACCTGAATCGCGATGGGCAACGGCGTAGTGCCTATGAACTGCTGGCTTATCCGGAGGTGACAACAGAAAGACTGCAATCCATTTGGGAAAGTCTGCGGGAGATCGAGCCGAAGGTGGCAGAAGCTCTCGATATAGAAGCGGGTTACGCTGTTTATCTTGACCGTCAGCACGGTGATATCCTCGCTCTTCAGCGGGATGAGGGCCTGGTTATACCGGATGATTTCGATTATCAGACGGTCTCCGGCCTCTCCAACGAGCTAAAGAAGAAGCTTGCGGAACAGCAGCCGCGCACGCTGGCGCAGGCTGTCCGGATTGAGGGCATGACACCCGCAGCAGCGGCGTTGCTCCTTGCGATGATCCGCAAAAATGGCGTGCCGCGCGCTATACGGGTCTCCTGATGGAGCTGAACGGAAGGCGTGTTTCACGTGAAACGCAGGATCGGCTCGAGCATTTCGCTGTCCTATTCCGGAAGTGGGCGAGGAGCATCAATCTCGTTGCGCCATCGACCCTAGAGGAGGTGTGGAGCCGGCACATCGCCGATAGCGCCCAGCTATTCCAGCTTTATCCGCAACCGGCGACATGGCTGGATCTCGGATCGGGCGGCGGATTCCCGGGCGTGATCACGGCGATCCTCTTGGCCGAAACCGGCAGTGGCTGGGTTCACCTGGTGGAAAGCAACCGGAAGAAGTGTGCCTTCCTGCGTGTGGCGCTCATGGAATGCGGTGCGCGCGGCAGCGTGCATCCGTTGAGGATTGAGGAAGCACACAAGGAGATTGCCGCCTGCGACTTCATTTCGGCTCGCGCTTTGGCGGATCTGGACCTCCTGCTACATTACGCCTCGCGCTGGATGGTCGGCTGCGCTGCCCGAGCCCTGCTGCACAAAGGCCGGGATTACCAGCGCGAAGTGGACAAAGCGCGTGGCGATTGGGATTTCGATCTGGTAAGACATCCAAGTGCCGTGGAACAGAACTCGGTGATTCTCGAAATCAGCGGGCTACGGCCGAAGAGTTGATCAGGCATAGGGTCGACATGAATTACAACAGCCGCGTCATCACCATTGCCAACCAGAAAGGCGGAGTCGGGAAAAC
>Ga0065721_10053303_pt1 | contig 10148 bp, 10 predicted proteins | sample Mesricmetagenome_FD_59108 | JGI IMG/M metagenome (GOLD analysis project Ga0065721, IMG submission 59108) | Mesophilic microbial community from rice straw/compost enrichment Sample: eDNA_1 v2 (version 2) | ecosystem: Engineered > Solid waste > Grass > Composting > Bioreactor | place: USA: Davis... | reverse complement strand
AGAGATTTGCCAGAGTGACGGATGCCCAACCGTATCACCTTCTTTTTTACAATATCTGAAACCGGTGATTGAAAGATCATCAAAGCCGGTGCTGCTCTGGATTTATGACTAACAACTCATCTGTAAAAAGAACAGGGGACATTGTACATTTTTTCTGTACGTTGTCCCCTGTTTGCAGTAATAGAATGGCTATTCGTTATACCAGGCTTGCATCCATGGTAATGTTTGCATTCAGTAATTTGCTGATCGGGCAGTTCGCTTTCGCTTCTGCAGCACATTCTGCAAACTTTGCAGCATCGATTCCCGGAACTGTTGCTTTCACTTCCAGGTGGCTTCCGACGATAGCGCCTGCTGCAGTGTCAAAGTCAATGGTGCATTTGGTATCAATGTTTTCAGCAGTAAACCCGGCTGCGTTGAGTACAAAACTCAGTTTCATGCTGAAACACCCGGCGTGAGCAGCAGCCACCAGTTCTTCGGGGTTGGTTCCAATCCCATCTTCAAAACGGGTTTTGTAAGAATACTGTGTGTTGTTCAACACCCCGGATTGCGTTGTATTGGTACCATTCCCTTCTTTTCCGGATCCTTTCCAGTTGGCGGTTGCAAATCTTTTCATACTTTGAAGTTTTAAGGTTATTGTGATGACCCGTCGGGGTTTGGTTCTCCGCCGGGATTTTCTTCTGCCAGTTCAGCCAGGCGTTGCTCCGGCTCGTTGTATTCAATGATAAAATTATTTCTTCCCTCGCCGATCATGATCTTTAGAAATTTACCCTGAACCAGTTCAAGTAATGAAAGGAAAAGGAAAATGGCATGAACACGGTTTTCAGCAACGTTAAAGATCTTTTCGAAGGCCAATGTCTTTTCCTGCTGCGCGAGTGACAACATATCCTGCCGGCTTTGTTCCATCGTGTACCTGTATTGCACTACGGTGTGCACAGGTTTGTTGATCCGGTCGGAATATTTCTGCATGGCTTTTTCAAAAGCCTTCATCAATTTAAACACCGTGATATGCTGAATCTCGGTTCCTTCGCTGGCTTCTTCCCCGATCTGTGATAGTTCCTTCTGAATATTTCCTCTCTTGATCATGAGCATCCGCATGGCTTCCATTTCAGCCATCTGGGCTGATGCCTCTTTGAATTTTTTATACTCGAGGATCTTGTTGACGAGTTCTTCGCGGGGGTCAATTTCATTTCCCTGCGCATCAAGCTCCTTACGCGGCAAAAGCATTTTGGCCTTGATCCGCATCAGGGTTGAGACAAACAGAATGAACTCGCTCGACAATTCAATGTTTACCGCTTCCTGCTGGTGGATATAATCCAGGAAGTCATTTGTAATGCGGGTAATCGGAATATTATAAATGTCCAGCTCATCTCTCTCAATAAAGAAAAGCAACAGGTCAAAAGGTCCTTCGAACTGTGCCAGCTTAATCTGGTACGACGTATTATTAACCATCAGGAAGTATTATAGATAAAAAGGGTCCTGTTTTACAACAAGACCCTGCAAAAGTAAGGGAATATGTTGTAGCCGGATTCCTTACAAAAACCGGCTCTGTAGGCCTTATTTGTTTTTCAGTGAGTCGCGTATTTCCCGAAGCAGCAATATGTCTTCCGGTGTGGGAGCCGGCGCCGCTTCCTTCTTTTTAATAACCTTGCTCATTGTACGGAGTAAGAGGAACAACACAAAAGCAATAACCAGGAATTTGATGATGGCTGAGAGGAAATTGCCATATTTAACGTTGCCCCATTTTAACTCACCAATGTTTTCAGCGCCAATTGATTCGAGCGCCGGAGTCAACAAAAGTGGTGTGATGACATCGTCTACCAGGGATGAAACGATGGCTCCGAATGCGCCACCAATGATGACGGCTACGGCCAGGTCAACGATATTGCCCTTCATGGCAAAATCCTTGAATTCTTTCAGTATTCCCATATTATTAATTTTTGGTGAATAATAAATTAGAGTGAAGTTTCTGATTAATATACAGATCGCAAAAAAAACTTATTCAGACTAATTTTCTTTTATGCCGGGGTATTGCATGTTAAGATCCCTTAATGCGTCACGCAGGGTCAGGGCTATCAAATATTCCTTGTACCAGTTTTGATCGGAGGGAACGATCACCCAGGGCGGGCGATTGCAATGTTCAAAACAATCTTCATACACTTGAATGTATTCATCCCTTTTCCTGGCTTCTTCAAAATCTTTTTTATTGTATTTCCACATCTTGGTAGGGTCCTTCAAGCGTTCGGCAAGTCGCTCCTGTTGTTCTTCTGCGGATACATGAAGATAAAACTTGAGAATGGTGGTGGCATTATGTTCCTGCAATAATTCTTCAAAATCATTGATCGCTTTCATCCTCTTTTTGGCTGTCTCATCATCACATAACCCGTGTACCCGGGTCACGAGGATATCTTCATAATGGGAACGGTTAAATACACGGATCATTCCACGGGCAGGTGCGTGCTTATGAATACGCCATAAGAAATCATGTGAAAGCTCTTTTTCAGTCGGCACTTTAAAAGAACTCACTGCCACACCCTGGGGATTCATATTTCCCAATACATCCCTGATCGCGCCGTCCTTACCACTGGCATCCATACCCTGGATGACCACCAGTATGGAATGTTTGGACTCGGCATATAACAGGTTTTGCAGATCATCGAGTTCTTTCAGCAGTTCCTTTGTAAGGTCCTTCGTTTTTTCTTTATCAAAACCTCCGGGTGCTTTCGTGCTGATTTGACTTAATTGTATTCTACTCATACTATTTATTATCCCACAAATTAAAAAAATTATAAGGGTTGGGCCTGAATCATGACATTTGCACCTTATTTATGAGCAACAAAGCAATAAGCTGGTCAATATTTATTGTGTTGTGCCTTATCTGGGGCAGTTCGTTTATCCTGATGAAAGTAGGCAGCGAGGGTCTTACGGGTACCCAAATCGCGGCACTGCGCATTTTCTCATCCGGGATTGTTTTCGTGCCTTTTGCTTTTATGCACCTGAAACAAATACCAAGGCATAAACTTAAATATGTATGCCTGACAGGTATATTCGGAAATTTATTACCCGCTTTTTGTTTTGCCATTGCGATATCTTATATCGACAGTTCGCTCGAAGGCATTCTGAATTCACTAACTCCCTTATGCGTTGCCGTCATCGCCATTGTATTTTACGGTGACCGCATTCGCCCCGTGCGGATCGCGGGTATCGTTATCGGTTTTTTAGGCCTCTGCCTGCTTAGCCTGTTAGAGGACAATATCAGTCTTGACAACTACGGTTATGCTTTGCTGGTAGTTCTTGCAACATTCTCTTATGGCTTTAATGTAAACCTGGTGAGTCATCACCTGAAGGATGTAAAGCCGTTACCCATGGCGACGGTTTCCCTTTCTCTCATGGCAATCCCTTCGGGGCTGGTTTTGTGGTGGAATGGTTTTTTTCAGCTTGATTTTTCTGACAGTGTCGTCCAGTGGTCTGTTTTCAACACGTTATTACTGGGTTTGGTTGGAAGCGCATTTGCCACGGTTTTGTTTTATGCGCTTGTACAACGTGCGGGTGGCTTGTTTGCCTCATTGGTTACTTATGGCATCCCATTCGTTGCACTCGCCTGGGGTCTGATTGATGGTGAGCCTGTGGGCTGGCCGGAAGCGATCAGCCTGCCATTGATACTTTTAGGAGTATATCTTGCCAGGCTTCCGGATAAAAAAACAGCGGAGCCAGTGCCTCCGCCGTCAGATCAATTGGAAGAAAAGCCTGTGGTTAAACAGACATAATTTCTTTTTCTTTTGAAGCAAGATGTTTATCGACCAGTGCGATGAATTTGTCGGTTACGTTTTGCACATCGCTTTCCGCATCTTTTGCGGCATCTTCGCTGAGGCCGTTCTTCTGAAGCTTTTTGATTGACTCAATGGCATCGCGGCGGATATTACGGACAGCAATTTTGGAATGCTCCCCTTCAGCCTGGCATCTTTTCACCAGTTCTTTTCTCCTTTCTTCTGTAAGTGGTGGCATAAACAAACGGATCAGTGCCCCATCATTCTGGGGTGTTACACCCAGGTTTGCGTTGATGATGGCCCGCTCAATGGGTTGAAGCATGTTTTTCTCCCAGGGTTGAATCGTCAGGGTGCGTGCATCAGCCACACTGACATTGGCCACCTGGTTAATTGGTACAGGTGATCCGTAATAGTCAACAACCAGGCCGTCCAGCATCTGCGGATTGGCTTTGCCGGCGCGGATCTTAACCAACTCTGCTTCGAGGTGGTTGATAGCTTTCTTCATCAGGTCTTCAGCGTTCTTGATAATGTTTGAGATCTCGTCTGTCATAGTAAAAATTAAGTGGCAAAGCTAACAAATCGCTCTAAAATACAGACCCGCAAATCTTATGGGAAATAAAAAACCCCGGAGTACCGGGGTGAATTTCTTAGTTGTGATCGGCCGCTGCCGGTTCCTGCGTCAGGGTTACCACTTTGGATGCAGGTTTAAGTTCAGTGGTTGTTCCGCTCATTCGCCGGGCAACAACAATCGAAGTGCGTTTCGGTCTCCGGTAATATAAGAGCCCAAAGCCTGCAAAGGCAACGCTAAGCATCAGCATAAGCAGGTAGGTTGGTCCCATCCACCTGAATGAATAAGCAAGAATGATAAAGCCTACGTTTATTCCCACACAGAGCAGGGTGATAGCCGCATGGCCCAGTCCCCAGTTGATGAGCAGATGATGCACGTGATTGCGATCCGGGGTAAAAGGTGATGACCCTTTATAAATTCTTACAGCAAACACCCTCAGTGTATCAAGTAAGGGTACCATCAACACCGAGAAACCAATGGCCACGGCGGATTCAATGGGAATGATAACGGTTGGGTCGCTGGCAACATTGATAAACTTGATCACCAGGATCGAATTGACCAGGCCAATCATCAGTGACCCGGAATCACCCATAAATATTTTAGCAGGATGATGATTAAAGATCAGGAAGGCAATCAGGCTCCCGCACAGCGAATAAGCCAGCAGGGCATAAGCCTGGAAGCCGGCCATAAAGAAATAAGTTCCAAATACCAGCATGGTCATGATACCCAGGCTGGCTGCGAGACCATCAATACCATCGATCAGGTTGAAAGAATTGATGACAACAATAATGGTCAGATAGGTCATCGCCAGCGCGAAAGCTTCCGGCACATCTTCAAATCCAAAGAGGCCATACATGCTGTCGAGACGGATACCACCCAGGTGAATGATAATAGATGCAGCTACAACCTGGCCTACAAACTTTTTGCTGGCTGACAAGACAACCAGGTCGTCCTTAAGACCCAGGAAGAAAATAACGAGTGCTGCTGCAAAGAAATATTGAAACTCAGGATTCAAATAACCCTGTATGGAAAGTAAAGCTGCCAGGAGAAATCCGCCAAAGATCCCAACGCCTCCTAATGACGCCACGGCATGTGTATGCACTTTTCTTTCATCGGGTACGTCATATAATTTCTTCTGAGCTGCAATTTGCAGAACTACCGGGATCGCCAGAAAGGAAATAATAAACGAAACCGAGGCTGTTAACAATACATCTAGCATCAAGCAGGGATTTACGGTACAACAATTTGGAAAAATCCATTTAGATTGTCATTGGATCTCAGGAATTTAATATTGATTAACATTAAACCCTTTTAACCACCGGACCGTTTGGCTTTTATAACGGAAATTTGTCAATGGTTGGATTTTAAAACCTAAAAAACGCAATTTTGTACTCACGCTCAGGTATATTTGAGGCGGCAAGATACAAAAAGTTTAAAAAGTTCCTAATTTTTATGGCTGAACTAAAGGCAATTGCAACACAGATAAGGCGCGATATAGTAAGGATGGTACACGGCAGCAGCAGCGGTCACCCGGGTGGTTCGCTGGGTTGTACCGAGTATTTTACAGCGCTGTATTTCAAGATAATGAAACATGACCCGGCGTTCAACATGGATGCCCGGAATGAAGATGTCTTTATACTTTCCAACGGACATATATCGCCAGTGTTTTATGCGACCCTGGCCCGCTCGGGTTATTTTGATGTAAAAGAACTGGCGACGTTTAGAAAGCTGAACTCAAGATTGCAGGGCCACCCCGCAACGCATGAACACCTACCCGGTATTCGCATCGCCAGCGGTTCACTTGGCCAGGGCATGAGTGTAGCCATCGGCGCGGCTTTGGCTAAAAAGCTGAATGGCGACAAAAACCTGGTTTTCTCCCTGCATGGCGACGGCGAACTCGACGAAGGCCAGGTGTGGGAAGCCATCATGTTTGCCGCGCATCACAAAGTCGATAACCTGATCTCAACAGTAGACTGGAACGGACAACAGATTGATGGCCCTACTGACAAAGTAATGAGCCTGGGTAACATCCGCCAAAAATTCGAAGCCTTTGGCTGGACCACCCTTGAGATGAATGGAAACGATATGGACGAAGTGGTGGCAACACTTGAAAAAGCAAAATCACTTACCGGTAAGGGTAAACCCGTAGGTATTATGATGCATACTGAAATGGGCAAGGGGGTGGACTTCATGGAAGGTTCCCATGAATGGCATGGCATCGCTCCAAATGATGAACAACTCGCCCGCGCCCTTGCACAGTTGCCTGAAACTTTGGGAGACTATTAGTTTATTTTATAAAATGAAATGTAAGATGCCCATTGGATTTCCAATGGGTATTCTTTTTTAAAACAATCTCTACTCACTGCGAAGTGAGAAACTGGTTCTTGCAGCCTTTGACGATGGTATCCATGACGCCAGTATCGCGATGATAAAGACTGTTATGGTCACCAGTACAAAGTCCATCAATCTAAGTTTAACCGGGAAGTAATCGATAAGGAAGGACCCGCCTTCCAATGGAATGAGATGGAAATTTATTTGAAGAATAACCATGATCAATGCCAGTAACATTCCTATACCCGTGCCGATGGACGCGAGTAACAAACCTTCACCCATAAAAATTTTTTGAATAAACCTCCGGTCTGCTCCCAATGCATGCAGTACACTGATGTCTTTTTGCTTTTCAAGAACCAGCATTGTCAAAGCCCCGATCATGTTGAATGCAGCTACAACCAGTATCAGGCAAAGCACGCCATATATGATCCATCTTTCGAGATTCATGACAGCATAGAGGCTCTGGTTTTGCTCGTAGAGGGTTTGAACCAGGTAGCCTTCACCAAATATTCTTTTCACCGATGATTTGATCTTATCGGCTTTGGATGGGTCACGCAGGCTGATTTCAATGGCACTGTACTCATTGTCTCCCATTTTCAGGGCCTGCTTCACAAAATCAATGTTGGTGATGCCATATTTATTGTCGAAGTCCTGTTGTATCAGGAAAGCAGAAGAAGTGCGAATGGAATCACTGCTGATGTCGTTTAACGGATCGATGCGTTCAGAGCTGCTTTTCCTGGGCAGGTAAACCTTCAGGATAAAAATATTTTTGTCGGCCTGTATGCCCAAAGCGCCCTCCACTCCTGCCCCAAGTATCAAACGGGGATCACCAGCCGTTCCAAGATCGTACTCACCTTTAATTATGTGATCCGCCACGCCGGTGACATAACGATAATTATCGTCGACACCTTTTAGGTACACGATAGACTGGTAGTCGCCATTTTGCACCAGGGCTTTTTCCTCCGCGATCAGGGTGTGATTTTTTATATCCGAAATAGATTTAAGCGCTTCAAGCTGGTCGCCCGAAACTGTAATCGTTTTGCCTGTTGCAGGCATCACTTTCAAATCTGTGTAAAAGGAAGAGTATAGTGATTTCACCAATCCTTCAAAACCATTGAATACGCTCAGGACGAGAATCAATGCTGCGGTTCCGATTACGATCGCACCAATGCTGATACCTGCAATGATATTAATGGCATTGATAGATTTTTTTGCACGGAAATAACGCCAGGCAAATAAAAAACTACCAGTCGGCTTCCCTGAAGCTTCCTTTTGATAGTCCTTTAAAGTAGACGATGGCTGTTTGCTCATGAGTTGATGGCGCTGTTTACTCGGATGAAGGTGGGGAAGGCGGATTTTCGTCTTTTATTTTTTTAAACAATTCTTCCATGCGAAACACATGATCGAGTGTATCGTCCTGGAAAAATTTCAGCACCGGTATATTCCTGAGCTGGTGACGGACTTTCTGGGCCAGCTCCTTTTTTATCTCATGATGCTTTTCTTCTATCTTCTTCAATGTGGCTGCCACATCTTTGACCTGGAACAGGCTCAGGTAAAACCTTGCTTCCAGGAGGTCGGGTGTTACTTTTACTGCGGATATCGAAACCATTCCCCCGTCAATCATGTTTAACCCCAATCGTTGAAAGATCGTACTCATCTCTTCGTGCAATAACCCCGCGATCTGCTTCTGTCTTTTTCCTTCCTGCATGTTATTTTCATTTAATGTCCTTACCGGACGCCGTAAAATTACTTACTTTGCACCGTTTAAGCGTTTGACAACACTTCATGCAGAAATTTTCTAGGATTTTTGGCTACCTGAAAAAGCACAGCGGAAAGATTGGGCTTTATTTTCTTTGCACCATATTGGCTACGCTTTTTGGAGTAATCTCCATCGGCATGCTTATTCCATTCTTTGGATTAATCTTCGATACAGGTGCTATGCCCGGCGGCGAAGAGATCCGTACGAATGTGCTGGGATCATTCATCAGCGATACACTTGTACAAATTGTTGCGGAACGTGGAAAGATCGCGGGTCTTACTGCGATTTGCATATTTATCATTAGCGCCACCATCCTGAAGAATCTGTTTATCTACCTCTCCAATCGCATATCAGTTCCGGTGCGTGCGGCTATCATTACAGAATTACGAAGCGATCTTTACAATAAGATCTTAAAACTTCCCATTGGTTATTTCACTGAAAAAAGAAAGGGAGATGTCATTTCCCGCATGACCAATGACATTTCTGAAATTGAAGGTTCAGTGGTGGGCACAATGGATGGCCTGATAAAAGATCCGCTAACGGTCCTGGGTTACCTCATCTTTCTTGTAATTATATCCCCGCAACTGTCATTATTCCTGTTGATTTTACTTCCTGTCACAGGCATCCTGATTGGAAGAGTCAGCCGTACGCTGAAAAGACAATCGCAGGAAGCTGCCATCAAACTGGGTGAGGGATTAACGATACTGGATGAAACACTTGGCGGTCTCCGTGTAATCAAAGCGTTTCTCCTCGAAAGATTATTAAGAGACCGGTTCCACAAAGTGAACGACGAATTGTTTGGTGTCAGGAAAAAAATGGGAGCACGCAGAGATTTAGCCGGACCGCTCACCGAAGTGCTGGGTGTAATGGTGCTAAGCACGATCCTCTATTTCGGCGGACGACTTGTCCTGGAAGAAAGCAGTTTGGAAGCAAGGGAATTGATCGCTTATATCGCTTCGTTTGCCATGCTGATCAATCCCGCAAAGAATATCTCATCTTCATTCTTTAATATTCAGCGCGGTGATGCGGCACTGAAGCGTGTGGAAGAAATTTTGAAAGCCCCGGTGATAGTGGATGAGAATATCGGCGGAAAAGAACTGGCCAGTTTTAACTCAAAGATTGAATTCCGGGACGTCTCTTTCATGTATGGGGATACCATCATTTTAGATTCCATCAATCTCACTATTCATAAAGGCAAGACTGTTGCGCTTGTTGGTTCATCAGGCGCTGGTAAATCCACGCTGGCCGACCTGGTTCCACGCTTCCATGATGTAACCGGTGGTGCCGTTTTGATAGACGGAGTGAACATCATGGAGTACTCACTTCAATCTGTGCGGAAGCAAATGAGTATCGTAACACAGGAACCCATCCTGTTTAACGATACCATTGCCAACAACATCCGTTTCGGTAAAGAGGATGCCACGGATGAAGAGATCCAGGAAGCAGCCCGTGTGGCCAATGCACATCATTTTATTGTACAAAAAGAACAGGGTTACGATACGCCGATTGGAGATCGCGGTAGTAAGCTTAGCGGTGGCGAACGTCAAAGATTGACCATCGCGAGGGCCCTGGTTAAAAATCCGCCAATCCTCATTCTGGATGAAGCCACTTCATCACTCGATACGGAAAGTGAAAGACTGGTTCAGGATGCTATTAATAACATGATGCAAAACCGAACCAGCATCGTCATCGCTCACCGGCTTTCAACCATTCGTCATGCGGATGA
>Ga0065721_10053312_pt1 | contig 10149 bp, 12 predicted proteins | sample Mesricmetagenome_FD_59108 | JGI IMG/M metagenome (GOLD analysis project Ga0065721, IMG submission 59108) | Mesophilic microbial community from rice straw/compost enrichment Sample: eDNA_1 v2 (version 2) | ecosystem: Engineered > Solid waste > Grass > Composting > Bioreactor | place: USA: Davis... | reverse complement strand
GCAGGAACGCGAGACGCCGCTGTGTCATCGCGGTCGCTTCCGCATATTCCTGCAGCCACAGCCAGCACTCCAGATCGCGGGTCCCGGATAACAGACCTGATCCAAGACGGGTACTGATTCTCCAAGGGACTTCCTCAGCTGACACAGCGGTCAGGTTAACTTGGGCGACAGAAACTCCTTCACGCCGGAGTTGTGTTGCCAGTTCCGCCAGACATCGCGTTTTTCCGGTCCCATGTGGCCCAGTGAGCAAACCGCTGTGACCGGTGTGAGCCAGATACTTCAGCCGCTCAATAGCCTCCGTCCGATGTTCGCATTCTGCCCCCGCTGTGATGTGAGGGATGATTGAGCCCAAGGTATCCATCGTCACAAATCTTTCTGAGATTCCGACATCAAGCGCGCTGCAACCGATGGATTCAGTATCGACCTGAAATTCTCCTTCCCATGAACCTGATTGCCGCCACAACCGGATTGGTCCCAAAAAAATCCGAAAAACAGCAAATCCGGGGGCGATTTTAATAAAGTTTGCCGCACTCGAACGAACCGAGTGCGGCAAATCGATAGCGGAACGAGTTCACCCTGCAGGCTGATGCAGGTTTGTTCAGTCCAGAGACTTGAACTTGATGTCTTTGAATTCCGCCCACATTGGCTTCCCGGCGTGCAGCTGCAGCGCCAAAACTCCGTCCAGCAGAGCCAGTTCCGGATGGTTGTCTTTGAAATCCAGAATCAGACGGCCGTTGAGGAAGTGCTGAATGTGGTTCCCTTTGGCCACAATGACGACGTCATTCCAGTCATCCAGCCGAAAGAGCTTCTCAAACGCAGCCTGATCGATCAGGTCATTCCGAACAACCTTTTTTCCGTCACTTTCCCAGGTCGCCTCTTCTCCAGCGAGGCAGATGCGTCCCCGCTTCCCCCCTTCGTCATAAATAAATCCAGCCACATTCGGGAGTTTATTCTCGTTGCGCAGCTCGTGCTGATATCCCCTCACGACCCAGGCGTTACGACTGTCATTCGGGAAATGCTTGCTGCGATACTGAATCCCGGAGTTGTTTGTATTGCTGCAGCGGAAAGAGAGCCGCAGTTCGAAGTCTTTGGTATTTCCATCCTTCCAGATCAGAAATGTATTTCCTTTGGCAACATTCTCTGGAGTCGTTTCTCCATGAATCACGCCATCTTTCACACTCCAGAGACGGGGATCCCCATCCCAGCCGGTCAAATCCTTTCCGTTGAAAAGAATCTGGTACTCTCCCGACTCAAGCGGAGCTGCGACCGGCTCGGCGGCAGACAGGACCAGTGCAGGGAGGCAGAGCATCGCTGCAAGGACGGCACGACAGAATATCACAGGACGGCGCATCTGAGTTCTTTCTATTCGTTGTGGCACATCGGAGTGTAGCACGATTGAAGTTCTTGAACGGGTTTCATTTTGACAGTTCATCAACGTGGCTAACGTGGCTGTTGATGGTGAATCACTGCTGGTGAAACGCCAGAAGTTCCATCTTCGGTTTTCCCCACAAGACGGTCAAGCGGTTGCCGAAATGGGACGTCAGGAAGATTGATAGCCGGTACTCTCCTTGTCCTGACGTCGCACTTTCGCCACAAGTTCATTCCGGCGATCGAATTGGAAACGTTGAACTTTCAATGTTTCCCAGCTATCGTGACCTGTGGTGCGCAAAGCCCGTCCATCCTCGTGAATCGAGTCGAGGATCACTGATGGGAGGCGCAGAGAATCCAAAGAACATCGAGCAACCTGCATCAATGTCCTGTCTGCAGTTCGTTGAGCATCGACATGGTCAGGACGTTACGGCAATGTCCGCATGATCGTTCCGGTGAACGACTTCCGGGCGCACGATGTTCCTGGCATTTCAGTCTAATTATCCCCCCGCCATATGAAGCCGTGACCCGGCACGAGCGATCCCCTTGAAGATACTTGTCACTGGCAGCGCTGGATTTATCGGATTTCATGTTAGCCAGGCGCTGCTCCGCCGTGGCGACGACGTCATTGGCTTCGACAACTTCAACGATTATTACGAAGTCTCCCTTAAGCGGGCGAGAGTCGCTCAGCTGTTAACCGATCCCCGCTTTCGCATGGTCGAAGCCGATCTCGTCGACCACACTACGATCAATGAACTTTTTGCTTCAGAACGTCCCCAGCGGGTGATTCATCTGGCGGCTCAGGCGGGAGTCCGACATTCATTAACGCATCCGCGCGATTATACAGAAGGCAACGTCACCGGATTTCTCAATATTCTGGAAGCATGCCGCAATTTCAGCGTTGAGCATCTGGTGTATGCCTCCAGCAGTTCTGTCTATGGGTCGAACACCCGGATGCCCTTCTCCTGCCACGATCCAGTAAATCACCCATTAAGCCTGTATGCCGCCACGAAAAAGTGCAATGAACTGATGGCGCACGCCTACAGCCATCTCTACGGATTGCCGACAACCGGTCTGCGATTCTTCACGGTATATGGACCATGGGGCAGACCCGACATGGCAGTCTTTATTTTTACCAGGGCCATTCTGGAAGGCCGCCCGATCGATGTCTTCAATCACGGGAAGATGCGCCGCGACATGACCTATGTCGACGATATCGTTGAAGGGGTCGTGCGGGTCTGCGATCGAATCCCCGTTCCTAATCCCGACTGGTCCAGCGACAACCCTGATCCCGCATCGTCACGAGTTCCCTATCGTCTGTACAACATCGGGAACCACAGCCCCGTTGAGCTGAGTCATCTCATCAACACACTCGAACAGGTTCTCGGAATCCCAGCAAAGAAAAACTTCCTTGATCTCCAACCCGGCGATATCCCAGCAACTTATGCCGACGTTGACGATCTGATTCGGGATGTCGGGTTCTCCCCTTCGACTCCAATTGAAGTCGGAATCCCCCGCTTTGTTGAATGGTACCGCGCCTATTACCACCAATAAGTTTCCCTGAGAACAGGGCAAGCCACAGTTGCTCCCCGGTGGTCATCAACCTGAGTCGGATTGATCAGAAGTTTTTGGGAACGCGGGACCGACTGACGTCTCTCTTTTTCAGGTCTTCGAAGACGGGCGTCTGTAGGTCGCGTAGGCATGCGGGGTTTCCCACAGCCGCACTTCCACCACCGGAAGTCCCTCCGCTGATGCGTGTTCAAAAATCAGCCGGGCAATATTCTCCGCCGTCGGATTGCAGTCGATGAGATACAGAGGCTCACCCAAAGCGCGAAGCGACTCAATGGCGGGATCATCTTTGTGAAGAATCATCCGGTGATCCAGGTGTTCATCGATCCAGCTGCGCACCTGCCGCTTGATGTCGTTGAAATCGATCAACATTCCGCGATCGTCCAGTTCGTCCCCTTCCAGGACGATGACCGCCAGTCCGTTATGACCATGCAGGTGCCGACACTTCCCCGAATAGTTAAGCAGGCGATGTCCGTAGCAAAATTCGATTTCCTGAGTGACACGAAACATTCTGGAAGCAACGACCTCTCGGGAAAGGGGAATCCGGAAAACGGCTGGAATGATTCCATCATCGTAGAACCGAAAATAACGGCAAGCCTTGTCTGAAAAATGTTCCAGATTCGCCGAACTTCCTGCGTCCTGTGATGGTCTGATCCACAAACCGGCATGGAATTTTGGTATTCTGCTTGACGAGCCACCGATTCACAATTTACTTTGACAAACTACGGAACTTGAAAAAATGACGACACGCCTCCCCATCACCAGCCTGCTACTACGCCTACTTCGCCGTGCGAAGTCTTAGGCCGGTGCGCTGAGATTGGCGGGGTTCCGCTTGCGATTCACACCACCCTGGGACTTCTTTCCTGTAAGTCCCAGGGTGGTTTTGTTTTCACCACGTCCCGTTGAACCATTTCCCTTTCCCCAGACAACGATTCCGAACATGGCCAGCGACATCATCACCATTTTTGACACGACACTTCGTGACGGGGAGCAGTCTCCCGGATGCAGCATGGACACCAGCGAAAAGCTGGAAGTCGCCCGGGCACTCGTGGAGCTTGGGGTCGATGTCATTGAAGCCGGTTTCCCGATCGCCAGCCCCGGAGACTTCGAAGCAGTTCAGAAAATCGCCCAGAGTTATGGGGATCAGTCGGTCATTTGCGGACTTGCCCGGTGCCGACAAGAGGATATCACCCGAGCCTGGGAGGCTTTGAAAGAGGCAAAGAAATGTCGCATTCACCTGTTCCTTGCGACCAGCGCGATTCATCGCGAACTGAAGCTCAAGATGGCGAAAGAGGAAATCCTGCGGCGTGCTGTCGAGTCAGTCAAGATGACGTGCGATCTGATGGCATCCCGCCCGGACATCACCACCCCCAATGTTGAGTTTTCACCTGAAGATGCGGCCCGAACAGAACTCGATTTTCTGGCGGAAGTGGTTGAGAAAGTCATCGAAGCGGGAGCAACAACTGTCAATATTCCGGATACGGTCGGGTACGCGACCCCCAATCACTACTACAATGTCATTCGCTACCTGAAGGAGAATGTTTCCAACATCGAAAAGGCAGTGATCAGTACCCACTGCCACAACGACCTGGGTCTGGCAGTCGCGAACAGTCTGGCAGCGATCGAAGCCGGGGCACGACAGGTGGAATGCACCATCAATGGATTGGGAGAGCGTGCCGGGAACGCCGCATTGGAAGAAATTGTGATGGCCCTGCGGACCCGCCACGACTACTACGGCGTCCGTACCAACATCAACACTCCTCGGTTGTATCCGACCAGTCGACTGGTCGCTGGAATCACCGGAATGGCGGTTCAAAGAAACAAGGCCATTGTTGGCCAGAATGCCTTTGCGCATGAATCCGGGATTCATCAGCACGGAATGCTTCAGGATCGCTCCACTTATGAAATCATGCGTCCTGAAGATGTCGGAATTCCCGGAACCAATCTTGTCCTCGGAAAGCACAGCGGGCGACATGCATTGCGGGATCGGGTGAAGTCCCTGGGATATGAGCTGGATGAGGAGTCATTCCAGAAAGTCTTTGACGACTTCATTGCTCTGGCAGACAAGAAGAAGGAGATCTTCGACTCGGATCTGGTCGCCCTCATCGACAATCGTGCCGATGAAACAGAACAGACCTGGACGGTGAAGAGTTTCCACACGCTGGGCGGAACCGGAACGATCCCCACCTCCACAATCGCTCTCATTCATCGGGATGGGTCTGTGGTTCAGGATGCTTCGACGGGGGACGGGCCGGTGGATGCCGCCTTCCGATGTCTGGAACGCATTGTTGGAATCAGTGCCAAACTCCAGGAGTACCGGGTCCGTAGCGTGACGGGCGGAAAGGATGCGCAAGGAGAAGTCGCTCTGCAGATCAGCGTCGATGACAGAACCTATCACGGCAAAGGGGTCAGCACCGACGTTATCGAAGCGAGCGTCCACGCTTACCTGCAGGCATTGAACAAAGCCCTCTCGAATACACGTGGACGCGGAACAACACGTGAAAAAGGGGTCTGACCCGACGCACAATATTCCCTTCACAGGAATCTGACGTAAGTCAGCCTAAACAGACCGATTCCTTCTGTTGTCTTATGCGATTGCATCGAGCGCAGAAGGGATCGGTCTTTGTCGTTGGTACGCAAACTGCAACACGGCTGACCAGGAGTCAGCGACGTCCCACGTCAGACGCGCCAAGAAATCTAACATCTCTTTTTCACAGGAGGAAAAACAATGGTCACCACTCAAATATCACGCGAAGATGCAGAGTCCCGCGCACGTATCATTTTCTATACCCATTTGGGAATCTATGTGGCCGTCAATGCCGGACTCGCCTACATCGACCTGACGACAAATCCCGAGCGGACATGGTTTTTCTGGCCGATGCTGGGATGGGGAGCTGGATTAGCCGCCCATGGTGTTGCCGTATTTGTGACTCATCGGGCAGCGGATCGGGTCCAGATGCGAGTGGCCCGGCGAGCGGAGCGCCGCGAACGACGAGAGGCCCGACAGGCCGCAAAGGGATCTCGCTAATATGTGGTTCTGTCTCACAACACGTTGCAATGGATTGCGAAACGGAATGCTCGGTATCCGCTCGCACTGGTTGCGGGCGGATCACTCCTGTTCCGCCACATCCCAACATCGCAATATTGATGACCGTCCGATCCATCATTCATCCGAACGTTCCGCCCGTCTGCTCAATTTGCCGCAAACAAGCCTCCTGACTCAGATTCGGATAGAAACAAATGGCATGAAAATCCCCTTCTCCAGAGTTTCAGGACTTTGCGTCCTCAACGATGGCATGTCATTCGCTCTTTCTTTTTTGTCATCAAGGAACACGGAGGCAGATTGCGGGACATTGCCATTCGGTAATGGACGCTGGCCGCCAGAGAGCCCACGGGGAGCAACGATGAACATGTACAAGTGGACGACCGCCATGGCTTTTCTCACTCTTCCAGCATTGGGACTGAGTGGATGTGCCGACTCTCCTGCAGATCGCCAGGCACATGAAGTTCGCAAGCAGACAGATCAGCACGCAGACGAAGTGCGAAATCAGCATGACGCTGCTGCTGATCAGGTCGAGAATGCCGCCAATCGCGATGCGGAATCCATTCGAAACGCGGACGGGAAAACAATCACCGGGGAAGCAAAAACCCGTTCTGGCGAAGATGCTGCTGACGCTGTTGAAAAAGCAGGCGCTGATAAGGCGGATGCCATTCGAGATGCTGGAGAACGGAAAGCGGACGCAATCGAAAAGGCTGGTGAGCGAAAAGCCGATGAGATTGAGCGCCGCGACTAATCCAACATAGGCAAACAACGACAACAACAATGGACAACAGACTCATCTGATCACTGCGGGGGCGCGTGACCGATGCTGTCTGTTTACTGAAACCGGCCGTGGATTGTTCAACAAACCACGGCCGGTTTCGTCGTTTTCCGACGGCGCTTCCTTGAAGTCTGCATCAGGCTCAATCGCCCGACACGACCTCAAAATTCCATCACAGCATCGGAACTAGACCGCGGGTGGATTTCGGTCAGCGAACGTTCCCCGCTGATGCCAGACCGGGTAGGCCGGAGTCACCGCAGAGGCTTCATCAAGTCGGGCGACCTGTTCGGGGGTCAGGTTCCAGCCAACGGCGCCCAGATTCTCTTTCAACTGCTGCTCATTACGTGCTCCGATAATGACTGTGGAAACAGTTAGACGCTGAAGCAGCCAGTTCAGGGCAATCTGAGGAACCGTCTTTCCGACTTCCTTCGCGATTTCATCGATTACATCCACGATTTTGTAGACGTGCTCAAAAGGAACCGGAGGCCCCTTGTCCACTGCAAGCTGACTCTGCAGTCGGCTGCTTTCCGGAAGCGGCTGGCCGCGACGAATCTTTCCAGTCAATCGTCCCCATCCCAGCGGGCTCCAGACCACGGCACCGACATTTTGATCCAGAGCCAGCGGCATCAGCTCCCATTCATAGTCCCGCCCGACCAACGAGTAGTAGGCCTGATGAGCGACATAGCGACTCCAGCCATAACGATCCGAGACACTCAACGACTTCATCAGGTGCCAGCCTGAGAAATTGGAACAGCCGATATAGCGGATCTTGCCTGCCTTCACGAGGTTATCCAGTGTGGAAAGTGTCTCTTCAACAGGGGTGACCGCATCGAAGCTGTGCAGCTGGTACAGGTCGATATAGTCCGTTCCCAACCGCTTCAGGCTCCCTTCGACAGCCTGTGTGATGTGATGGCGGGACGATCCGAGATCATTTGGACCGGGTCCCATCCGGAAGGTTCCTTTTGTGGAAATCAGCACCTGATCCCGACGTCCCTTGATCGCCTGCCCAAGGATCTCTTCTGCGAGTCCTTTGGAATAGACATCCGCAGAGTCAAACATATTCAGCCCAGCTTCCAGACAGATGTCGACCAATCGGGTCGCTTCGGCAACGTCGGTCGTTCCCCAAGCCTTGAACAGTTCTGTCGTTCCCCCGAATGTTCCTGTTCCCAGTGTCAGAACGGGAACCTTGAGTCCGGACTTCCCGAGTTGGCGATATTCCATCGACATAGTCATCTCCTGAAGTATTCATGTGCCGAAGCAGAAGCATCATGCAGACACTTTAGTCGTGGGTCAGGGAGTCGAAAAGGAGGGAAACAGACAACTGCATCAAATTGATATGACAACCGGATGTGAAAGCGTACGGGATTGGCTGGACCGTGTCCCGTTCCGGCGTTAGGATGGCGTCATCGGACGGAGTCTGATTGATCCACGGAGGGATTTTCTCATGGCACACGAGCTCTACCATCCCGGTTTGAGAGGTGTGATTGCGGGCGAGACGGAAATCTGCCGGATCGAAGGGGGCCTGCAATATCGCGGCTACTGCCTGCATGACCTCGCAGAAGAAGCGAGCTTTCTGGAAGTCGCTCATCTTCTGATTTTTGATGAGCTCCCGGATGAAGAACTGTTCGCTGACTTTGTCAGCCTGATTGCAGAAGAACAGTACCTTCCCGACATCATCCGGCAGGTCTATGAAATGCTCCCGGTTCATAATCCCCCGCTGGAAGTCCTGCGGACAGGGATCAGTCTGCTGCAACTGGTTGACGCTGAACCTCAGGAGAACCTGCTTCACGCAGGACATTCGCAAACCATCCGGTTGCTCGCGCGAGTCCCGCTGTTGATCGCAGCCTGGCATCGCATCCAGCATGGACTCCCGTTACTGGAGCCCCGGAGCGACCTGAGTTACATCGCCAACATTTATTACACCATCACCGGTCGGGTTCCCTGTTCACTTTATGAACGGGCGCTGGAAGTCGCGTTCATTGTCGCAGCAGAACACGAGTTTACTCCCTCCAGCTTCGTCTCCCGCATCGTCGGTTCGGTTCGATCGAACCAGTACAACGCGATTCTTGCTGCACTGGATGCCTTCTCCGGAACAGAACACGGAGGGGGGGACGATCGTCCGTTGGACATCCTTCAGGAAATCGGAACCCCTGATCAGGCCGAAGCATGGCTGTCTGAACAATCACCGGAAGAACCAATCCCGGGGTTCGGTCATCCCGTCTATGCAGACTACGATCCTCGGGCATCCATTCTGGAAGTGGAATGTGAACGACTCGCTCTGGCCTGTGGTCGCAGCGATCTGGAACTACTTGCCGACGCAGCCGAACGCGCGATCTGGACCAATCGTCGCCTTCCTCCAAACGTCGACTGGCCATTGGCGCGCCTGTTCACCTATCTGGAGCTGGATCGGGACCTGTTTCGACCGCTATTCGCTTCGGCCCGGTTGGTTGGATGGAGTGCCCATGCGTTTGAACAATGCGAATCGACTGAAATGATTCGTCCGCGTGCCCGCTACCGGGGTGCAACAGACTGCCCATTTGAGCCAATGCGCCGACGGTCCCCCGAATAGCAAAGCAATTTCATCCGGCAGATCCTGCCGACCTCTTTCCGACTCAGGGAATCGCCGTTTTTCCTGATTTCATGGGGATTTGCCACCGTTTCATCGGAAAACCTGAAAATTTTCTCAAGACCCGTCGTTTTGCCGAATGGTTCCTGCTGGAATCGGGGTTGTTTCGAATTCCTCTGCGAATTAAGACAAGCGTCCATTTCCATCATCATGTCTCCAGAGTCTCAGGAACCTGACTTCGGAATGGCCGCCCGAATCGGGCTGTCCCTGATCAGTTTCCTTGCGATTCTGGGCTTCGGACTGGCCTTCATGACGACCCCTGATCCGCGTGGATTCGGGACCCATGAACAGTTCGGCCTTCCCCCTTGTACCTTTCAAACCGTATTTGGGATTCCCTGCCCAAGCTGCGGTGGAACGACCAGCCTGTCACACTTTGTGCGAGGCAACTGGATTCAGTCGTGCCGGTGCAATGCTGCCACGTTCGTCGGTGCATTGTCCGGACTCCTTCTGGTTCCCTGGTCGATCATCAGCAGCCTGCGGGGCCGGTGGTTCCTGATACACAATCCTTTCAAATCCCTCCTCATCCTGCTGACGGTCATCAGCCTGGTGGCCGTTTTGCAGTGGTCCTTTCGGGTGATTGGTCACTGATCGACTCCCGCAACCCCTTCCCGTTTTCCATTCAAATCCCCATCAATATCAATATCAACCGCTGATTCGCACAGTGCGACCAGCCGGCTGACATGGATCTGTCGCCATGCCTTCATCCATGATCACAATCATCCGAAAATCGCTCTGGATTCTCGTCCTGTGCGTGCTTCCCGTCAC
>Ga0065721_10000869_pt1 | contig 10150 bp, 9 predicted proteins | sample Mesricmetagenome_FD_59108 | JGI IMG/M metagenome (GOLD analysis project Ga0065721, IMG submission 59108) | Mesophilic microbial community from rice straw/compost enrichment Sample: eDNA_1 v2 (version 2) | ecosystem: Engineered > Solid waste > Grass > Composting > Bioreactor | place: USA: Davis... | reverse complement strand
ATCTTGGTCTTGAACGAGACCACGGCGATGCCGTCGCCGTCGTGCCACATGCGCACGCCGTCGTTCTCGTAGACCGTGGTGCCCTGGTCGAACTTCTCGCCCAGCAGCGGATCGGGGAAGCGCTGGCGCTGGTAGACCGGCAGCGACGAGCGCGGCACCAGGGTGTTGGTCGCCGGGCTGTAGCTGCCCTCGGCGGCGTGCACGCCCTCGCGGCCGTCGAGCACCCACGCCGGCAGCGGGGCGTCGCTCATGGCCTTGCCGGCGGCGATGTCCTCGGCGATCCACTGCGCCACCTGCTTCCAGCCGGCGGCCTGCCAGGTCTCGAACGGGCCCAGCGACCAGCCGTAGCCCCAGCGGATGGCCAGGTCGACGTCGCGCGCGGTGTCGGCGATGTCGGCCAGGTGGTAGGCGCTGTAGTGGAACAGGTCGCGGAACGCGGCCCACAGGAACTGCGCCTGCGGGTGCTGGCTCTCGCGCAGCTTCGCGAACTTCTCGGCCGGGTTCTTGATCTTGAGGATCCCGACCACCTCGTCGGCGGCCTTGCGGTCGGCGGCGCGGTAGTCCTGCTTCTCCAGGTCCAGGACCATGATGTCCTTGCCGACCTTGCGGAAGATGCCGGCGCCGGCCTTCTGGCCCAGGGCGCCCTTGGCGATCAGTGCCTGCAGCCAGTCGGGCGACTGGAAGTACTTGTGCCACGGATCCTGCGGCAGGGTGTCGGCCATGGTCTTGATGACGTGGGCCATGGTGTCCAGGCCGACCACGTCGGAGGTGCGGTAGGTGGCCGACTTCGGGCGGCCGACCAGCGGGCCGGTGATGGCGTCGACCTCGTCGAAGCCCAGGCCGAACTGGCGGGTGTGGTGGATCACCGACAGGATCGAGAACACGCCGATGCGGTTGCCGATGAAGTTCGGGGTGTCCTTGGCGTAGACCACGCCCTTGCCAAGGTTGGTGGTCAGGAAGGTCTCCAGGCCCTCCAGCACCGCCTTGTCGGTGGTGTCGGCCGGGATCAGCTCGGCCAGGTGCATATAGCGCGGCGGGTTGAAGAAGTGCACGCCGCAGAAGCGGTGGCGCAGCTGCTCCGGCAGCACCGCGGCCAGGGCGTTGATGCCCAGGCCGGAGGTGTTGGAGGCCAGCACCGCGTGCTCGCCCACGAACGGCGCGATCCTCCTGTACAGGTCCTGCTTCCAGTCCATCCGCTCGGCGATGGCCTCGATGATCAGGTCGCAGTCGCGCAGCTGCTCCAGGCCGGTGTCGTAGTTGGCCGGGGTGATGGCCGCGGCCAGCGACTTGCTGGCCAGCGGGGCCGGGCTGAGCTTGGCGAGGTTGCCGATGGCCTTGAGCACGATGCCGTCGGCCGGGCCCTCCTTGGCGGGCAGGTCGAACAGCACGGTGTCCACGCCCGCGTTGGTCAGGTGGGCCGCGATCTGCGCGCCCATGACGCCGGCGCCCAGCACCGCAGCGCGGCGTACAAGCAGTTTCTTAGACATTTCTTGCAACCTCTTGATATTGAACGGTTACCTTGCTTCCGCCTGCAGTCCTGCGGCGGCAAATCGGATGAGTTCCCGGGCGGCCCGGCTCCGGTGGGCCGCCTCGCTGGCGCTGGCGGGGCGCTTGATCAGGCCGAATTCCGACATCGCGTAGGTCAGCGCCCCGGCCAGGAAGTCCAGGCGCCAGTACAGGGTTTCCTTGTCCAGGCCGGGCAGCACCGCGGCCAGCGCCTTGCCGAACTCGCGCAGCACATGGCCGTAGTGGTCCGACAGGAACCGGCGCAGGCTCTCGTTGTGCTCGGCGTAGGCGCGGGCGATCAGGCGCACGAAGGCGGCACCGCCGTTGCGATCCTGGGCCAGGGCCAGTGCCGGGTCGATGAAGGCCGCCAGGATCGGCTCCAGCTGGCCGGGGTGGTCGCGCAGCGCGGCCTCCAGCTGCTGCAGGCGCTGGGCGGTCATCACGTCCATGCGCCGCCGGAACACCTCGTTGATCAGGTTTTCCTTGGAGCCGAAGTGGTAGTTCACCGCGGCGATGTTGACCGCGGCCTGGCTGGTGACCTGGCGCAGCGAGGTCCCGGCGAAGCCGTGCTGGGCGAACAGCTCTTCCGCCGCGGCCAGGATCCGTTCCTTGGTGGAGAAGTGCGCGGGCTTGCCCATGGCTCCGGACTAAATCAAACGATTGTTTAATCCTAGGCCCGGGCCGGCGACGGGTCATTTTGCGCTGCAGCATCCCGGTGCCTGCAAAGCCGGCCGGCGGATGCTAGAATTCGTCAACGCTACCCAAGCTAAGCCCGCGCCACGCCGCGGGTTTTTCCTTCAGGCCCGGTTCCGCCGGGCCGGTCCCGTTCCCTCAACTCCAAAGAAGAAGAATCCAATGGCGCTGGAGCGCACCCTTTCGATCGTCAAGCCCGATGCCGTCGCCAAGAACGTGATCGGCGAGATCTACACCCGTTTCGAGAAGGCCGGCCTGAAGATCGTCGCCGCCAAGTACAAGCAGCTGACCCGCCGCGAGGCCGAGGGCTTCTACGCCGTGCACCGCGAGCGTCCGTTCTTCAACGCCCTGGTCGAGTTCATGACNTCCGGCCCGGTGATGATCCAGGTGCTGGAAGGCGAGAACGCCGTGGCCAAGCACCGCGAGATCCTGGGTGCCACCAACCCGAAGGAAGCCGCGCCGGGCACCATCCGCGCCGACTTCGCCGAATCCATCGACGCCAACGCCGCCCACGGCTCGGACTCGGTGGAGAACGCCAACATCGAGATCGCGTACTTCTTCGCGGCCACGGAAGTGGTCTCGCGCTGAGCGCATCCAGCACAGGTCGAAGCACGTGTCCGCATTGCAGCCGATTCCCAGCGTGACCACCACCGGCGACCCGGTCGCCGCGCCCGTGGCCGCGCGCCAGAACCTGCTGGAGCTGGACCGTGCGGGCCTGGAGCGCTTCTTCGAGGAAGTCCTCGGCGAGAAGCGCTACCGCGCCCACCAGGTGATGAAGTGGATCCACCACCGCTACGTCACCGACTTCGACCAGATGACCGACCTCGGCAAGGCGCTGCGCGCCAAGCTGCACGCGCATGCCGAGGTCGTCGTCCCCAACATCGTGTTCGACAAGCCCTCCGCCGACGGCACCCACAAGTGGCTGCTGGCGATGGGCGACGATGGCCGCAACGCCATCGAGACCGTGTTCATCCCGGACAAGGGCCGCGGCACCCTGTGCGTGTCCTCGCAGGTGGGCTGCGGCCTCAACTGCACCTTCTGCTCGACCGCCACCCAGGGCTTCAACCGCAACCTGACCACGGCCGAGATCATCGGCCAGGTCTGGATCGCCGCCCGCCACCTGGGCAACGTGCCGCACCAGCAGCGCAAGCTCACCAACGTGGTGATGATGGGCATGGGCGAGCCGCTGATGAACTTCGACAACGTCGTGCGCGCCATGAGCGTGATGCGCGACGACCTGGGCTACGGCCTGGCCAACAAGCGCGTGACCCTGTCGACCTCCGGCCTGGTGCCGATGATCGACCGCCTGTCGGTGGAGAGCGACGTGTCGCTGGCGGTTTCGCTGCACGCACCCAACGACGAGCTGCGCGAGCAGCTGGTCCCGCTCAACAGGAAGTACCCGATCGCCGAGCTGATGGCCGCCTGCGCGCGCTACCTGCGCGCCAACCGCCGCCGCGAGTCGATCACCTTCGAATACACCCTGATGAAGGGGGTCAACGACCAGCCCGAGCACGCCCGCCAGCTGGCGCGGCTGATGCGCCAGTTCGACAACGCGGTGCAGGCGCGCGATTCGGGCAAGGTCAACCTGATCCCGTTCAACCCGTTCCCGGGGACCCGCTACGAGCGCCCGGACGAGTCGGCGATCCGCGCCTTCCAGAAGATCCTGCTCGATTCGCAGGTGCTGACCATGGTCCGCCGCACCCGCGGCGACGACATCGACGCCGCCTGCGGGCAGCTCAAGGGCCAGGTCATGGACCGGACGCGCCGGCAGGCCGAGTTCCGGCGCAGCCTGGGCCGGGAAGGGCAGGCGCCGCGGGCCGGAGGCCATGCGGCGGCCTGATCGGCTCCTGTTCCTGCTCTGTGGCGCCCTGCTCGTGGCAGGCTGCGCCCGCCCCGCGACGGTCAAATCGCCCAAGATCCGCGGTACCGAACGGGTCGCCCCGGTCTACCGGCTGGAGGACGGCGAGGCGACCAAGCGCCGCGTCCAGGTCCGCGACGCCATTGGCCTGGCGACCCAGCGCCTGACCGCCGGCGACCTGGCCGAAGCCGAGAAGCTGGCGCGCAAGGCCCTGCGCCTGGATCCGTCGGCAGTGGACGCCTACACCGTGCTGGGCGCAGTCGAGTCCAGGCGCGGCAACCTGGAGGCCGCTGGCGCGCATTACCGCAAGGCCGCCGAACTGGCGCCGGGCAACGGCGACGTGCTCAACAACTACGGCGCCTGGCTGTGCGCCAACGGCTATCCGGCCGAGGCCCTGGTGTGGCTGGACCGGGCCATGGCGGTGACCGCCNCCGGCTCGCGCGCCTCGGCCCTGGCCAATGCCGGCAGCTGCGCCCTGCGCAGCGGCCAGCTCGAGCGCGCCGAGCAGGACCTGCGCAAGGCGCTGGAGCTGGATCCGGTGCACCCGGCGGCGCTGGCGCAGATGGCCGTGCTCTCGTTCGAGCAGGGCCGGCTGTTGCAGGCGCGGGCCTTCGCCGAGCGCCGGCTGGCGGCTGCGCCCGCCGATGCATCCGTGCTACAACTCGCGGTCAGGATTGAACAGGGGCTTGGCGACAGGGTGGCCGCCAGCCGGTATCAACAGCGGCTACGGGCGGAGTTCCCGGAAGCCGTCACTGACAAAACCGGGGAAGATCCACAGTGATCCATGACAACGCGAACGTCGGGGGAGACGCTCGGGGTTGCGGGGAGCTGCTTCGCGAGGCGCGCGAGGCGGCCGGGTTGGAACTGCGCGAGGTCGCTACGCGGCTGCGCATGCCGGTACACGTGGTCGAGGCACTGGAGCAGGGGCGCTGGGAAGTCATCGGCGCGCCGGTGTTCGTGCGCGGCCAGCTGCGCAGCTACGCGCGGCTGCTGGGCGTGGACCTGGAGCCGCTGCTGCAGGTCCAGGTCGCCCCGCCGGCGCCCGTGGAGCTGGTCAGCCACGTGCATACCCCGCGCCTGCAACGGTTGATGGAGAACGTCGGCCGCCGCGCGGTGTACGTGGTCATCACCGCCGCCATCGCGGTGCCGGTGTGGCTGGCGACCCGTTCGCACTTCGCCGGGCAGCTGCCGACGACCGCTTCGCTGGACGTGCTGCCGGCGGAGGTCGCCGATGCCCCGGCCACGACGGCCCCGGAAGCGCCGCCGGTGCAGGCGCCGCGCGCCAGGCCGCAGGCCCAGGCCGGCGAAGCCGGGCCGTACGTGGCCTCGCTGGCGCCGCCGGTGCGGCAGCAGGCACCGGCGCCGGCGCCGGCCCTGGAGCTGAGCTTCGAGGGCGACAGCTGGATCGAGGTCACCGGCCCCGACGGCCGCGTGATCGAGCAGCGCCTGGCGCGCCAGGGCGAGACGCGCAGCTTCCAGCCGGGCGAGGTCGCCGGCGTGGTGCTGGGCAACGCGGCGGCGGTACGCGTTCAGCAGGCCGGCAGTATCGTGGACCTGTCGCCCTTCAGGAGGGCGAACGTGGCCCGCTTTGCGGTATCCTCTGACGGATCCGTCAAGCCCGCGCAGTAAAGCGGTCCGCGGGCCTTTCCAACAAGAACAAGAACACGTCCCCGTGCGCGCCGCACGGGGCAGGACACTGCATGGCAATCGACGACCTTCTGGACGAGCACGAACAGGGCGAACGCGTCCGCGCCTGGCTGCGCAAGAACCTGCCGGGCATCCTCGCCGGCCTCATCGTCGGCATCGCCGCGATCTGGGGCCTGCGCCAGTGGCAGGAACGCGGCCTGGCCCGGCAGCAGGAGGCGCACGCGGCCTACAGCCAGGCGATCGCCCGGCTGCAGGCCGGCGAGGAAGACGCCGGCGCGGCCCTGGCCGGACAGGAAGGCCTGTACGCCAGCCTCGGCGCGCTGCAGCTGGCCAAGGCCCAGGTCGAGGCCGGCAAGCCCGAGGACGCCATCGCCACCCTGCGCGGGATCAAGGCCGACCCGGCGCTGCAACCGGTGGTCCGGCAGCGCCTGGCGCAGCTGCTGGTTGCCACCGGCAAGCCGCAGGAAGCGCTGGATGTGCTGGGCGAGGACGCCGATGCCGTGGCCTTGGAACTGCGCGGCGACGCGCTGGTGGCCGCCGGCAAGGCGGAGCAGGCGCGTGCCGAGTACCAGCGCGCCCTGGCCGGGCTGGACGCGGAGGCGCCGGCGCGCCGGCGCGTGGAACTGAAGCTGCAGGAAGCCGGTGGCCAGCTGCCGGAGACGGCGGGGTCGATCTGATGGAGCGCACCGACATGATCAAGCGCATGGCGGCCGTGGCCGTCCTGGTCTCGCTGCTGGCGGGTTGCAGCTCGTTCAAGAGCATGTTTGCCGGCAAGAACGCCGAGGCCAAGAAGGCCGCCGAGCCGGCCGAGCTGGTGAAGTTCAAGCCCACCATCAAGCCGCGCAAGGCCTGGTCGGTGGACCTGGGCGACGGCGAGCGCCGGATCGGCGCGCGCCAGGGGCCGGCGGTGGCCGATGGCCGCGTCTACGCCGCCGCGGCCGAGGGCCGGGTGCTGGCGCTGGACCTGCAGACCGGCAAGCGGGTGTGGGAATTCAAGGCCGCCAAGGACGAGAAGCTGCGCCTGACCGGCGGTCCCGGCGCCGGCAACGGCCTGGTCGTGGTCGGCGGCCTGGACGGCGCGGTGATCGCGCTGGACGCCCAGGACGGCAGCGAGCGCTGGCGCGCCAAGGTGCGCAGCGAGATCATCGCCGCCCCGACCGTGTCCCAGGGCCTGGTCCTGGTGCGCAGCAACGACGGCCGCATCACCGCCTTCGACGCCGCCAGCGGCGAGCAGCGCTGGTACGCCGAGCGCGAACTGCCGAGCCTGACCGTGCGTGGCAACGCCTCGCTGACGCCGGCCCCGGGCCTGCTGTTCGCCGGCAACGACGACGGCACCCTGACCGCGCTGGCCCTGCGCGACGGCCGCCTGCTGTGGGAACAGGCCGTCGGCCTGCCCGAAGGCCGCACCGAACTGGAACGCATGGCCGACGTCGACGCGCCGATCGTGATCGACGGCACCATGCTGTACGCCAGCAGCTACCGCAACCGCACCGTGGCCATCGACGGTCCCAGTGGCCGCCCGATGTGGCAGAGCGACCACGGCGGCCCCGGCGCGATCGGCGTGGCGCCCTCGGCGATCCTGGTTTCCAGCGCCGCCGGCACCGTCTACGCCCTGGACAAGTCCAACGGCGTGGCCCTGTGGTCGCAGCCGGCGCTGGCGCGCCGCTCGCTGACCGGCCCGGCGGTGCAGGGCGACTATGCGGTGGTCGGCGACTATGCCGGCTACGTGCACTGGCTGCGCCTGGACAACGGCGAGATGGCCGCGCGCGAGCGCGTCGGCCGCAAGAAGGCGATCAAGGCCGCGCCGGTGGTGGCCGACGGACTGCTGCTGGTGCAGGACGTCAAGGGAGGCCTGACCGCCTTCCGCCTCGACTGACCGGACGGATGCGGGCAGGAATTTCGCGATGCTACCGCTGGTTGCCCTGGTCGGACGGCCGAATGTCGGCAAGTCCACACTCTTCAATGCGCTGACGCGCAGTCGCGACGCCCTGGTCCACGACCAGCCCGGCGTCACCCGCGACCGCCACTACGGCGTGTGCCGGCTGGATCCGGAGCGGCCGTTCCTGCTGGTGGACACCGGCGGCATCGCCGGCGAGGAGGAAGGCCTGGCCGGCGCCACCGCGCGCCAGGCGCGCGCCGCCGCCGCCGAGGCCGACCTGATCCTGTTCGTGGTCGACGGCCGCGACGGCGCCTCGGCCCTGGACGACGAGATCCTGGCCTGGCTGCGCAAGCTGGCGCGGCCGACCCTGCTGGTGATCAACAAGATCGACGGCACCTTCGAGGAAGCGGTGCGTGCCGAGTTCGCGCGCTACGGCTTCGCCGACATGCTGGCCGTCTCCGCCGCCCACCGCCAGGGCCTGGACGACCTGCATGCCGAGGTCCTGGAGCGGCTGCCGGAAGAGGGCAGCGCCGAGGCGCTGGACAACGATCCCAACCGCCTGCGCATCGCCTTCGTCGGCCGTCCCAACGTGGGCAAGTCGACCCTGGTGAACCGCCTGCTGGGCGAGGAGCGGATGATCGCCTCCGAGGTCCCCGGCACCACCCGCGACTCGATCGCGGTGGACCTGGAGCGCGACGGCCGCCTGTACCGCCTGATCGACACCGCCGGCATCCGCCGCCGCGGCCGCATCGAGGAGGCGGTCGAGAAGTTCAGCGTGGTCAAGACCATGCAGTCGATCGAGCACTGCCAGGTGGCGGTGCTGATGCTCGACGCCACCGAGGGCGTGACCGACCAGGACGCCACCGTGCTGGGCGCCGTGCTCGACGCCGGCCGTGCCCTGGTGGTCGCGGTGAACAAGTGGGACGGCCTGAGCACCTACCAGCGCGAGCAGGCCGAGGCGATGCTGGAGCGCAAGCTCGGCTTCGTGCCCTGGGCCGAGGTGGTGCGCATCTCCGCGCTGCACGGCTCGGGCCTGCGCGAGCTGTTCCGCGCCATCCACCGCGCGCACGCCTCCGCCACCCGCACCTTCAGCACCAGCGAGGTCAACAAGGCGCTGGAGATCGCGGCGGAGACCAACCCGCCGCCAAGCATCCGCGGCCACGTCTCCAAGCTGCGCTACGTGCACCCGGGCGGCGAGAACCCGCCGACCTTCGTGATCCACGGCACCCGCCTGAAGGTGCTGCCGGATTCGTACAAGCGCTACCTGGAGAACTTCTTCCGCAAGCGCTTCAAGCTGGTGGGCACCCCGGTGCGGATGCTGTTCCGCGAGGGCGCCAACCCGTACGAAGGCAAGAAGAACGAACTGACCGAGCGCCAGGTCGCGCGCAAGCGCCGGCTGATGCGCCACGTCAAGCGCGGCAAGTGAGCGCGATCCCGGCCGCCGCGGAGATCACCCTGGGCCTGCTGGCCGGTGGTCGCGGCAGCCGGCTCGGCGGCGTCGACAAGGCCTGGATCGAGCGTGATGGCCAGCCGCAGGTGCTGCGGCTGGCGCGCCGGTTCCCGGGCGAGGTCGGCGCGGTGCTGGTAAGCGCCAACCGCGAGCTGGCGCGCTACGCCGATGCAGGCCTCCAGGCCGTGCCCGACCGCCTGCCACCGGACAGCGGTCCGCTGGCCGGGATCGAGGCCCTGGCCGCGGCCTGCCGCACGCCCTGGCTGCTGACCTTGCCGGTGGACCTGTTCGACACCAACGACTGCCTGGTGCGCACCCTGGTCTCCTGCCGCGATGCCGACGGCGCCGTGGCCGAGGATGCCGACGGCCTGCAGCCGCTGGTGGCGCTGTACCGCGTCGAGGCGCTGCGCGCGGCTTTGCCGGCCGCGCTGGCCGCCGGCGAGCTGGCGCCGCGCCGCCTGCAGCAGCGGCTGCGCATGGCCCGGGTGGCCTTTGCCGGCGTACGCTTCGGCAACCTCAACACCCCCGCAGACCTGGCCGCGGTGCGCATCGTGCTGCCGCCGCGCTGAGGCGCCGCCCACCACCGCACGGGAGCCGCGATGACCGACTTTCCCAGCCGCATCACCGTCCGCCAGGCGCTGGACCTGCTGCACGAGGCGGCCGCCGGCCGCGGCCGCGCCAGCGAGCAGGTGCCGACCCGCCGCGCCGACGGCCGCGTGCTCGGCGCCGACGTGGTTGCGCCGATCGCGCTGCCGGCGTTCGACAACAGCGCGATGGACGGCTTCGCCGTGCGCCATGCCGACCTGTCCGCCGATGCGCCGGTCACGCTGGAGCTGGCCGGCGAGCAGTTCGCCGGTCCGGACCTTGGCCTGTGCGTGGGCCCCCGCCAGTGCGTGCGCATCACCACCGGCGCGCCGCTGCCGGCCGGCGCCGACACCATCGTCATCCGCGAGGATGTGGTCGAGCAGGACGGCCGCGTGCAGGTGCCGGCCGCCATCCGCGCCGGCGCCCACGTGCGCAGGCAGGGCGAGGACGTGGTGGCCGGCGAGGTGGTGCTGCGCGCCGGGCAGGTGCTGACCCCGGCGCGGATCGGGCTTGCCGCGGCCCTGGGCATCGA
>Ga0065721_10007581_pt1 | contig 10152 bp, 6 predicted proteins | sample Mesricmetagenome_FD_59108 | JGI IMG/M metagenome (GOLD analysis project Ga0065721, IMG submission 59108) | Mesophilic microbial community from rice straw/compost enrichment Sample: eDNA_1 v2 (version 2) | ecosystem: Engineered > Solid waste > Grass > Composting > Bioreactor | place: USA: Davis... | reverse complement strand
AACCAGGGGTATCCCCACGAGTTGAGGCACTTCATCCAATGCGTACAAAAAGACGATGAACCCCTTGTCACAGGAAAACTCGGCCGCGATGTGCTCGAAGTCATTTATGCCGCATATGCCTCGGCAGGGCAGGGGAAGAAAATTCAGTTGCCGTTTGGGCCTGTCGTCAGCAAACCAGTAGACTTATGGCTGAATGCGTAGCGATTTCTGTTTGCTGATTCCATATTCCTGATTGGGGTGTCCGATTCATTTGAAGTGCTGCGTTTCGTGGAAAAGAGGTCCAAATCAAGTTCAAGGTGGATAGTTCTCCGGTAATTGTAAGTGGTGCTGCTTCGCGGATGGTTCTTGTTACCGGTTCCCTGTTTCCGATTTTCACCTCTGATACCGTCAATCCTGACCATCTAACGCGTGCTGAATTTGGTTCGAAGCGACGCATGTTAATGTTAACGCTTGTACCAGGAAGGATTTCGCGCATTTTGGATCTGCCGGATGTGTGAGAGATTACTCGTGATTGATTGAGGAGTCCGGTTGGTTTGAAGTGACCATGCTTCATATCCGCAGGGAATTTCTGCTTCGAAGATAGTTGCAGCACACGCTCTATTTTATCGATCTCTGGCCACACATTTACACTTTTGATTGTCGTGCGATAGTGACTACAACAAATATCTTTTGATAAACGTAATCGATGTCGCTTAACGTTTTGAATGCTCCGCTCTGATGGTATGTGTTGCGGAGGTGAAGAAGAGGTCGACCCACCTTTCTTGTCATCATTTGCTTCCTTGTTTGTCGAGACTGGATAATCAAGTTGATTTTCCGTTGTCTTTGCTGTTACCCTTTGCATGTATTCCCGCACCGCGGCGGTATATGCATTTGGCAAAGCCTGAGCCTTTGCGATATCCGCATAGTATTGTTTCTTGACAGGGTCCAATAAAACACAAACCGCCCAGGCGGAAGCTTCCCTGAACGTGCTTCGTGTCAAACGTTGCGCAGCACTCTGCTTCCGCGGATCCGGTTTTCGCGGAGCATGACTTGCAATAGTTTTGCCGCGCACCATCCGAAAAACCAACCATTTTCCAACCCGGCCGCGAAGCCCGCGGGTAAGATCGTTATTTTCAACAATAGCCATAGGTAAGATGTTTATTATCGCTATACGAAGCGCCTATATACCCCGGGTTTCACAAATCCACATATTTTTTCGAAAAATCTTTCAGACAGAAGACGCGATTTCCATTATTGACTCGCCCTAATTTCTTGTCATTTTTCCGGGCTTTGTCCACTCTTTGTCCACTCTTCCTATTAGTTTCCTCGTTTCTGATTTCAGATTTCTGATGTTTGGTTAAGTGTCGTTTCTAATCTCTGGCCTGTTTATCCTTTAGGATTTGTGAGAGATTATTTCTGGTAGCAGATTTCCAGATTCCGAATTTCAAGTAAAATCCGTCCCCCAGCGTCCGCTTGTACCCGCCACGTTATTACGAGACAAGCGACCGGTGGCTTGGAATAGCTCCTCCGCACGTCTTCAAACCGCAACAGACATACGTTGAAACATCAATTAATTCATAGAGATATCCCGTATATATCCCGTATATNTCCCGTATATAAGCCGTATATATCCTGTACTTATATAGGTACGGCTTATGTACAGTTGATACCCGGCTCGGACTAAGGAAATTTATGTTGAAACAATTAGTGGTTGTTAAATCAGGGTAACAGGAAACTCATTCAGTGGTCTATTTTGAATCGGCGACGTCAGACGACTTCGCTTCTGCAACGTGGATGGAAGCGACAAACATATCGTCCCTGCGGGACGGAATGCCGTTCAGGTTTTTAGCAATGATTTCGTGCATCGTTCAATCTTTGTGAGCGACGAAACATATTGTCGCTATGTGACGGAAAACACAGGGCGCAAATCGAATAACGGCTCGAAATCCTTGTTCTTGCCTGAACCTGAACTTGAAACACTTGGAACTGCTTCCACGAAGCGCTGCGCTTCAAACGAAATTGAGCTCGTCAATCAGAAATCAGAGACCAGAAATCAACTCACCCCGGCTTCCTGATCCAAATAAATCAGCCCATTCGAATGCTTGTGCATTATCGTCGACGGTACTTCCATGCTGATGGGCCCGGAGAGGGTAGCCTTGACGATCGGGGATTTCTTCGCGCCGCTGGCGATGAGCAGAGCGGTGCGTGCATTGAGGAGATGTTTCAGACCCAANGTGATGCCTTTGGTGAGGACGGTGTTTTCACGGAAGTATTTTTGCCCTACTTCACGTGTGGTGGGAGCAAGTTCCATCACATGNGAATACAAATCNGGTGATACNCCAGGTTCGTTTAGTCCGACGTGACCATTTAGCCCAATGCCAACGATGATCANGTCAAGGCCTCCTGCGCTGCGGATTGCGTTATCCATTTTGATACATTCGGTGTGAAGGTCAATAGCCTCACCGTTGAAAAGATAGAACCTGTCAGGACTGATCTTCAGTGGTTCCAGCAACCACGTGCGGATGAAGTTACCGCAGCTGCCGGGATTGTCTGCTGCTATACCGACCCATTCGTCAAGTCCAATGAATGTGACGCGTGACAAATCAACCCGTTTTTCAGAGACCAGCGAAACAAACTCGCTGAATGCACCTTTGGGTGTTTCGCCTGAAGGAATGCAAATCACTGAATCGGGTTGTTGCTGAATCTGCTCAAGCATCAGCTGCGCCGTTGCGCGTGAAAGTTTGTCGTAGTCGTCGAATATCTTTACCGTCATAAGGGACTCATAAATTTCTTTGCAAGACTCTTGCCGTGTTGCATGTAATGTGATGCGAAGGCGTGCCCCAGGTCGAGACTGTCGGCAAGGGCCATGCCCGACAACACGGCAAGACAATATCCAGCGTTAAAGTTGTCGCCAGCACCCGTTGATAGCAGGGGGTGCGAAATGCGCGGTGCTTCGCGCGCCACGCACTCGTCTTTGGTCCAACCTATCGCCGTGGCGTGAAAATGAATAACAAGTGTGTGAATGTTCATGGCGTGGAATATTTCCTTTCCAATCACATGCATGTCCGTAGGAGGGTTCGGCCGATGTGTTATTGCACCGTACAGAATTCCCGCTTCGTTTCGGTTTAGTCCGAGGGTTACGTCAAACCATCTCGTAAATTCGTTTATCAAAGCGAGTGTTTCCGTAATTTCTTCGACGGATTTTTTTGAACAGTCTGCCAGGTCGAAAAACAGATGAGGCCTCGTCGCATAGCTGATCCGTGGAAGGATGTCGCGTTGTATGCCGCGCCAGATGTCGGAAGCGTGGTCCAGTTCGGACCAGTTCACCATTCCAATCAGGTCTGCCTCGCGGAAGAGGTCGGTAATTTTGTCAATGCCAATAAGATCGGCGATCCGCTGCCAGTTAGTTGTATTCAGATTACTCATTTCACCCATGATCATCTTGCCGTCGCTGAATTCAAGGGCAGTGGATGAGCCCGGTTCCCCGAAGCTGTACAGGTTGCAGTTCTCCGGAAATGCAGCAAAGAGTGGATTGATGGTGGGGAAGCCCATTCCACCAATACAGTTTACGTTTTTTACCCAAGGCGCCATCGCCAGCGCGAGTATTGGCATGTTGCCACCGGGCTTTTTTATGGCTTCGTGAAGTTCGAGCGAGAAGTTTCCCGCGCTGCGTTCCACGGTATATTCGCCAAATTCCTTTAGTGTATTAAAGTATGTGGTTCCTGACGCTGATTTACTTCGGACGACGCGCTGGATCGAGTCGATGAATCCGTCGAAACCCAGCGTTGCTGTCTTTGTAGCTAGTAATGCTGTTTTTTCTGGAGTAAGCAGGTTTGTTCGTTCTGACTTCATGGTGCCTCACGTAAGCGGAAGTAACGCATATTCCCGCAGGAATGAAAGCATGCGATTCTTTCGTCATTCCGGCGTTCCCCACCTTCTGCACCGAATTAGTTGCGTGTCCGCAATCAGGCCGATTCATATTGCCCTTTTTTACGAGTTCAGTCCAAATCAAGAAAAATAGGGTTTCAGCGCGGGCAGGCAGGACTCGCTTTAGCGCTGACATCCAGTCGATCCCGTTTGCACAGAGAAATTTCTTTATAGTCAATTTGACTATTTGGTAAATTTTGTTCACCTTCGGACATACAAACCTTAATTGTAATGAACTATTCTTGGAAGGCTCCCAGAACGCTTTTTTATGCAACGACTTGCTTTGTTGCATTGGGAATGATGAGTTGCGGAGGTGGTAACACGGACACAAAGGCCGTAGAATCATCTGACGCTGCAACCCCGAAACACCGGGTGGATTCAGTTCCGAAACCACTTGTATCAGACATTTACACTGCGGATCCGTCCGCCCATGTTTTCAATGGACGTATTTACATCTATCCGTCACACGACATAGATGCAGGTACTCCTGAAAACGACATGGGTGACCACTTTGACATGCGCGATTATCACGTGTTGTCGATGGATCACATCGGCGGCGAGGTGACTGATCACGGTGTCGCTCTTGACATTAAAGATATACCCTGGGCTGCAAAGCAATTGTGGGCTCCCGATGCAGCCGAAAAAGACGGCACCTACTATCTCTACTTCCCTGCAAAAGATAAAGACGAAGTTTTCCGTATTGGTGTGGCCACCGCTTCAAGCCCGGAAGGCCCTTTCAAAGCGGAAGAAAAACCTATCGAAGGAAGCTATAGCATCGACCCTGCAGTCTTCAAAGACGATGATGGCGCCTACTACATGTATTTTGGCGGTATCTGGGGTGGCCAGCTCCAACGTTGGGCCACGGGCAAATATTCAGGTCCCAATGGATCGAAAACTGATCTTCAGAAAGATGATCAGCCAGCTATCGGCCCTCGTGTTGCACGTCTGGATGATACGATGAAGCAATTTGCTGAGCCGGTGAAAGAAATTCAGATCCTTGACGAAAATGGCAGCCCTATTCTAGGCGGAGACCATGACCGTCGTTTCTTCGAAGCTGCCTGGGTTCACAAATACAACGGCAAATACTATCTGTCATATTCCACCGGTGACACACACTATATCGCGTATGCTGTCGGTGACAGCCCTTACGGACCTTTCACTTACAAAGGTGTAGTGCTGAATCCTGTTGAAGGCTGGACTAACCACCATTCTATCATTGAACTGGATGGCCAGTGGTTCATCTTCTACCACGATACACAAATCTCGGGTAAAACACATTTGCGCAATGTGAAAGTGACTGCCCTGGAATACGATAGCAACGGTAATATCAAAACGATTGACCCGTATAAGAAATAGCTCTTTGTTTTAGGTCATACTTTGATTTGGGTTGAAAGGCGGTAGTGAGAGCTCCGCCTTTTTTTTCGGACTAACAAGTCCTGTGAAATTTCGGAATCGCTGGTTTTCAGTCATTGACACAGCAATTGAATCTTTGTTTATTCATGCTAATTGTGTTCACGTTTACGGGGTTTTTCCTTTTTCAACGTCTTATTGGTAGACGGAACTTATCCGGGCAAAAGCCATAATGTAACAATAAACCTATGAGAGTTTTACTTCGCACACTCTGTACCCTGTTGGTGATGATGGTTTCGCTTTCTTTCGAGAACGCTGACCGGGATTCACCCAAGTATCCATTTCAGGATCCCTCGCTTCCGATTGAGGTTCGCGTAAATGATCTGGTTTCAAGGCTTACTCTTGAAGAAAAGGTAGCGCAAATGCTCAACGCGGCTCCCGCGATTGAGCGCCTGGGAATTCCGGCTTACGACTGGTGGAATGAGGTTCTCCACGGCGTCGCACGGACACCCTATCGCGTAACGGTATATCCTCAGGCAATAGCAATGGCTGCGACATTTGATACTGCTTCGCTTTCGCGAATGGGACACTACTCTGCGCTCGAAGGACGTGCCGTATACAACAAGGCTGTGAAGGAAGGCATTGCTGGACAGCGCTACCTCGGCCTGACTTATTGGACGCCCAACATCAATATCTTCCGAGATCCCCGCTGGGGCAGGGGCCAGGAAACCTATGGCGAAGATCCATACCTCACTGCAAAACTTGGTCACGCGTTTGTTAATGGTCTGCAGGGAAAACATCCCAAGTATCTTAAGGCAGCAGCCTGTGCAAAACACTATGCGGTACACAGTGGACCGGAACCCTCACGCCACGTATTCAACGCTGATGTTTCCCCATATGACCTGTGGGATACGTACCTGCCTGCGTTTGAAGAACTGGTCGTTGATGCCGATGTTGTCGGTGTGATGTGTGCCTACAACGCGTTCCGCGGTCAGCCCTGCTGCGGCAGTGATATTCTGATGAATGATATCCTGCGCAATCAGTGGCAGTTTACCGGATACGTGACGTCCGACTGCTGGGCAATTGACGATTTCTTTAAAAACCATAAAACGCACCCTGATGCTGCCTCGGCGTCTGCCGATGCCGTTATGCACGGCACTGACCTGGATTGTGGTACCGATGCCTATATGGGCCTAATCAAAGCGGTGAAGGACGGAATGATTTCAGAACGTCAGATTGATGTTTCGGTGAAACGCCTCTTTACCATTCGCTTTCGCCTGGGATTGTTTGACCCTGTAGAAATGGTGGAATGGGCACAAACGCCTGAAAGCGTGCTGGAAAGCGAGCCTCACCGCGAGCATTCGCTCAAAATGGCAAGACAATCCATCGTGCTGCTGAAGAATGAACGCAACACCCTGCCATTGAAAAAGAACCTCAGGAAGATCGCGGTTATCGGTCCGAATGCCGACAACGAAATCGCCGTTCTTGGAAACTACAATGGTATCCCTTCTGAAATTGTCACTGCCCTCGAAGGAATCAAGGCGAAGGTAGGCGATGGCGTTCAGGTCGTCTATGAAAAAGCTTCAACCTTCACGAAGGATACGTTGCTGGTGTATACGAACAACTCCCAGCTATACGCCTTCGATGGCAAACCAGGATTCAAGGCAGAATACTTTAACAATACTGAATTGAAGGGCACGCCTGTTGTGAGTCATGTTGGTCCCGGACTTGAACTGAACTGGCAGGAAGGCCAGTCTGTGATTGAGAATATCCGGGCGATGAACTTCTCAGCAAGGTTTACTTCGGACTATACAGCACCTGAAACGGGTGAAATCGTATTTGAAGTTGAAGGCGATGACGGATATCGCTTTTTCATCGACGGTAAGGAACAGCTCGAGGCCTGGACGAGAAACCGCTGGGGAGCCAAGAACGTTCGTATCAAAACGGAAAAGGGGCGCACCTACCGCTTGGTACTGGAGTTTCACCAGCAGCAGGGCAAGGCCGGAATCGCCCTGCGTACAGGCAAGTTCCAGAAGACCGATTTCAAGGCTCTTGCCAACCGCGTGAAAGACGCTGATGCGATCATTTACGTAGGAGGAATTTCGCCGCAACTCGAAGGTGAAGAGATGCAGGTGAACGAACCTGGATTTGATGGTGGCGACCGCACATCAATTGTGTTGCCTGCAGTTCAGACTGAGACAATGAAAGCGCTGAAGGCAACGCGTAAGCCTTTGATATTTGTGATGATGACAGGAAGTGCAATAGCCCTGCCCTGGGAATCTGAAAATGTTCCTGCCATTATCAACTCGTGGTATGCTGGCCAGTCTGCCGGTACTGCAATCGCCGATGTTCTTTTCGGTGATTACAATCCCGCCGGAAGACTTCCTGTGACGTTCTACAAGAACGACAGCGACTTGCCTGACTTTAACGATTACTCCATGGACAACAGGACCTATCGTTATTTCAAGGGTACGCCGCTATGGGGCTTTGGCTATGGACTGAGCTATACAACGTTCCAGTATGATCAACTGGAAATCTCGCAGAATGTAGATGTGCACAGTCCTGCGGAGATTCGCGTACGTGTAACCAACACTGGCAAGCGCGATGGCGACGAAGTAGTTCAGCTGTATGTGTCGCGTAAAGTTGATGGACATCGTACGCCGCTGCGCGCGATGAAAGGTTTCCAGCGGATCACCCTTCGTGCGGGTGAGTCAAAGGTTGTGACCTTTAAGCTTGCCCCTGAAGATCTTGCTGTCGTTGACAACGAGGGCTATCAGCGTTTCCTTCCCGGAAAAGTTGAAGTTTATGTTGGCGGTAGCCAGCCTGATCAACAGTTACTGGCTGCAAAGAAATCTGTTCAGGGTACGCTTGAATTAGTGCAGTAGTTATCAGAGTTGATAATAATAAGGGTCTGGCTTCGGATGTCTGTTATACATCCAGGGCCAGACCCTTTTCTTTAGGGACTCGTTATACGTTATCCGGATGTGGATGGGTATAGCCACTTCGGTATGTTCGCGAGAGCGCCTGTGTCGCTTCACGATCATTTACGACTTCGCGCTTTTGAGCGTCATAGACCATAGGGCGACCGAGTTCCATCGAAAGATTGGCAAGAATACACGAGGCAGTTGAAATATGTCCCTCTTCAATATCTGCCACGGGGCGAACGTGTTTGTCGGTGATGGCCTCGAGGAAATTCAGCATATGACCTCTGGTAGCGGGCGCGGCGTGAAGTTCCATTCGTTCCTCTTTGAGATCCTCGGGATACTTCTCCCGTTCGTAAACAGCGTCTTTTTTTATTTTTTCACCTTCACCAACGGGTACAAAATCCATCTTGAGCGTGCTGATGGAGAGCGTGCCTTTTTCACCGAATATCTTCAGCGCCCATGGATACTCAGGGTCTTCAGGTGTACCCCACGTGCGGTGTTGCCATACGCAGTTAAGCTCGTCGAATTCAAACACAGCTGTCTGTGTGTCCGAAACATTGGCATTGCTTTCCTTTTGAACGTATATGCCTCCCGTTGAGGAGATTCGTTTGGGCCATCCAAGATTGAGCAACCACCGCGCGCCGTCGAGCATGTGAACACACATGTCGCCGACGATGCCATTTCCGTATTGTGTGTAGGAACGCCACCTGCTGTGCGGGAGGCCGTCGTAGGGGCGTTGCGGCGCCGGGCCTGTCCACAGATCGTAATCAAAAAACGCGGGTACGTCCTGTACGGCTGGATTTGCATTGAAGCGCATGTGGTAATAACAAACCATATCCACGTGCGAGATCTTACCAAGTAAGCCAGCTTCGATGATGTTCTTCTTTGCATCAATCCAGTGAGGCGTACTTCGACGCTGAAGGCCTACCTGAACTACCTTTCCATACTTGCGGGAGGCGGCGAGAATTGCCTCGCCCTCCATCACGTCGACGCTTATCGGTTTTTGCAGGTAAACGTGAGCACCTGCTTTCATGGCATCGATGGCCGAGAGGGCATGCCAATGGTCCGGTGTGCCGATCAATATAATGTCGAACTCATGAGAGGCCAGCATCTTGCGGTAATCCTGGTAGAGCACGGGAGCCTTTTTGGCTTTTGCTCTTTCCTTAACGAGATTTCCTGCCTTCTCAAGCATATTTCGGTCGGGATCACTCAGCGCTACGACCTCAGCCTGCGTAACCTGCATCAATCTGAAAAGATCATTCTTCCCATACCAGCCACTGCCGATTAGCCCGACACGCCAGGCCTTTTGAGGAAAACGAAGATCCATTCCATATGCGCCCAGGGTGGACATCGTGAGGGAAGCTGTAGCACCCTTGATGAAGGTGCGGCGGTTTATAAAGAAATCATTCATGGTCGGGTTGTAAGGTTTAGCTATCCAGAATAGCGATTATGTGCCAGAATTGCAAGCCTGCCGGGATAGCCGGCATACACCTGACGTATGCTGCTCCATTTATCCATGTAGCGTCTGGGAGTAAGGTCGCTTTCACTCGCGAGGTCATATTGTGAGAAACGCCGTGATTTGTAACTTAGGTCGGACAAGTGAGGGGCTGTTGGCGTGTGCCGTTGAGTATTTGATTCGATTTGAGATAATCCTCCGTATTATGAACGTCATTCCGAAAATGTTTATTCATCCACTGCAACATCTTGGCTCCCTTGTGGTGTTGGGCCTCGCTTTGATGTATTCTGTACATGGTTATGCGCAAACCTGGATGCAGTTTCCGAGAAGTACGCCGGAAGCGGAAGGGGTTTCTTCCAAGGCTATCCTGCAATTCGTCGAAGCGGCGGATAAAAGCGAAGCTGAATTCCATAGCATAATGATACTAAGGAACGGGAAGGTGATTGCCGAAGGGTGGTGGTCACCTTATCGTCCTGATCTGAAACACACCATGTACTCCGTGACGAAGAGCTGGAC
>Ga0065721_10053311_pt1 | contig 10154 bp, 7 predicted proteins | sample Mesricmetagenome_FD_59108 | JGI IMG/M metagenome (GOLD analysis project Ga0065721, IMG submission 59108) | Mesophilic microbial community from rice straw/compost enrichment Sample: eDNA_1 v2 (version 2) | ecosystem: Engineered > Solid waste > Grass > Composting > Bioreactor | place: USA: Davis... | reverse complement strand
GAGCCGAGCGTGTGCACCCCGCGGTGCACGTTGGCGTTGTCCCATTCGTAATACTTCTTGACCGCATCGATGACGGAACGGGGCTTCTGGGTCGTCGCCCCGTTATCCAGGTATACGAGCGGATATCCGTTAATATCTTGATGAAGGATCGGAAATTCCGACTTCAGCGCGATCGGGTCCATGATTAGCCCAGCTTTCTTTCAAGGATGCGGTGCAATTGCTCGCGCAGCCCTTCAAGCGGAATCTCGGAGACGACCGGATCGAGGAATCCGTGAATGATCAGCCGTTCCGCTTCGCTGCGGGCAATGCCCCGCGACATCAAATAGTAGATCTGCTCGGCGTTGACTTGGCCTACGCTCGCCGCGTGGCCGGCTTTGACGTCGTCCTCGTCGATCAGCAGGATCGGATTGGCGTCTCCGCGCGCTTTCGGGCTCAGCATGAGCACTCTTTCCGTTTGCTGGCCGTTCGCTTTCGTCGCGCCTTTCTCGATCTTCGTAACGCCGTTGATGATCGCCGTCGCCTCTTCCTTCATGACGGCCCGGGTGATCATGTCGCTTTCGGTCGAACGGCCGAAGTGGACGGCTTGCGTCGTCAGGCTCATGCGCTGGCTGCCCGTTCCGACGGAAATAATCTTGGAATCGGAGGTCGAACCGTTGCCCTTAAGCACCGACTTCGTGTCCGTGACGGCGTTGCCGTTATGCAGGTCGCCGACGATCCATTCGATGCGGGCGTCGCCGTCCAGCACGGCGCGGCGATAGGCGATGTCGATCGCCGAATCGTCGAGGTGGTGCACGGCCGCGTATTGCACGGTCGCTCCCGCTTTGGCGAACACTTCGACGGCGCTGTTGTGCAGCAGCGCGGAAGAGGTCTCGCCCAGGGAAGAAGCCGCCTGCTCCACGAATGTCACGCGGCTATGCGTGTCGGCCACGACCAGCACGTGCGGCATGAACGTCGCGTCCGCGTCGTCGGCGAACAGAAGCGCCTGGATCGGCTCTTCGATGACGACGTCCTTCGGAACGTACAGGAATACCCCGCCGTTCCAGAGCGCCGCGTGCACGGCCGAAAGCTTATGCTCGTCTTTCGTATAGGCGGTCATGAAATGCTTGCGGAACAAATCTTCATGCTGGCGAGCCGCTTCTTCCAAGCTTGTCAAAATGACTCCTTCAGCCTTCAGCTTTTCCGGCAATCGGGCGAATACGACGGAAGAATTATGTTGAACGATCAAAGCGCCGTCCTTATTCTCCGGCAGCAAAGCGGCGATAGGAGCCGGCAAATCGGCAGCGGACGATACGGCCTGGCCGGGGCGGTTCGCGCCGTACTGGTCGAGCGTCCAACGGGTCAGAGGGAGCTTCTCCGGCTTCGGCAGCTCCAGCTCCGTCGCCAGCTGGCCGGCCTCTTCGCGTTGGGACACGAGCCAAGCGGGCTCGTTCTTGCTGCGCGCGATCGCGGCGGCCGCTTCCCTTCCGAAGGAAGTAATGGGTGTACTCATCGATGCTTGCGCCTCCCTTAAGCTTCTTGTCCGACGGTCTCGTCGACGATGCCCAGTTCTTCTTTAACCCAATCGTAGCCTTCGGCTTCCAGGCGCTGCGCGAGCTCCGGACCGCCGGATTTGACGATGCGTCCTTGCATCATGACGTGCACGAAATCGGGTTTGATATAATTCAGCAGGCGCTGGTAGTGGGTAATGATCAAGAAGCCGCGGTCTTCCGCGCGCATCGCGTTCACGCCTTCCGCGACGATGCGAAGCGCGTCGATGTCGAGACCGGAATCGATTTCGTCGAGAATGACGAGCTTCGGCTCGAGCAGCATCATTTGCAAAATTTCGTTGCGCTTCTTCTCGCCGCCGGAGAAGCCTTCGTTCAAGTAGCGGTGCATGAACTCGGGGTTCATTTCCAGCTCTTTCATCTTGCCTTCCATTTGGCGAACGAACTTGATCAGGGAAATTTCGTTGCCTTCCTCGCGGCGGGCGTTAATCGCGCTGCGCAGGAAGTCTGCGTTCGTGACGCCGGTAATCTCGCTGGGATATTGCATAGCCAGGAACATGCCGGCGCGGGCGCGCTCGTCGACGCCCATCTCCAGCACGTCTTCGCCGTTCAAAGTAACGGAACCGTCCGTCACTTCGTATTTGGGGTGACCCATCAGAGCGGATGCCAGCGTGCTTTTGCCGGTACCGTTCGGTCCCATGATCGCATGGACTTCTCCGCCGTTTATTTTCAGATCGATGCCTTTCAAGATCTCTTTGCCCTCTATGGACGACTTTAATCCTTGAATTTCGAATTGAGTGGACATTCTCTGACCTCCAAGTTCTATGAGGATTTTCATCCAAAACGCGACATATGCATTGTTGGAATAAATCCTAATTTATAATCATTTTAATTTGATTCTCAATGATTCTCAATAACAATTTTATGAAAGATACGTCGAAAAAGCAAACCGGACTTCTTTCCCGCTCGGGATAAAATCCGGTTTTCCAGTCGCTTCAAGCGTGTATGCGGTTTCTCACGGTTTCCGCCCGCCTCGCGAACTCTTCGTCGCTCAATACCGGGATCATCGGGGTAGGAGCGAGATCCTGCAGCGCGATCCACGATCTGCAGCCGCCGTATTCGTCCCTGAGCGGAATCGTCCGCGGCTCCGCGAGCTTATAGACGCGCAAGATCAGGATGTGCAGAGGCTTCGTCTTTTTCCACTTCAGCCGCTCCTCGGCGTAATCTTCCGTCCAGATATGCAATCCGTCCAATTTGCGCAGCGTTTCCGCGTCGGTCACCTCGATGTCCTCGACGACTTCCGCGTAAGAAGTCACGGCGATCTTGCCGGGCGTCCGAGCCGCTTCCTCCCGCGTCGAAGCGACCTTCCCGGCTTCCTCGGGGACGACCAATTCCGGCCTCTGGTGCTCGAAAGACGGGAACAGATAAAATCTCGGGCTTTCCAGCCGGAATTCCTTCGTTTCTTCCGCTATGCCGCCTTTGCGAAGAACGACGATCATCCTGCCTTCCTCGAGCGCCCTGACGGCGACGGCCCATTCCCTGAGCGCGATGCCGCTTTCCGTCGTTACCGTGTTTTCCGTGCTCATGACGTTCGTTCTCTCCCCCGATTCTCATGCGTTTCTACATTATAACACACAATCGCGCGGATCGGTTCGCGCGCTTTAGGGCTTCGGGAGCCGGAATCAAGTTCCCGTTCCCGTTCCCGTCGGCATCTTTTGAGCGAGAAAGACGGCTTCCATTCTAAAGACTAAATCGTGCCGGAACTCGATCGGTCACCGACCGCCGCTTATAGGCATAGGATGATCTTTATAGGCGGTCCATCGCCAAAAAGCGAGGGAGGGCAAAGCTTTTCATGGAGGTTACGGCTCCGGTTGTTCGAGTGTTGGCCGTCGGCGACGATTCTTCGTTCGCGGTTCCTTTGGATGCGGCGGCGCGCGCGTCCGGGATTGCGTCCGTCAGCTCTATCGAATCGGATAAGCTGACGAAGGAGGAACGGACCGTAAGCGCTTGGAGAGAAAAAATTCGGCCGTACGATCGGATCCTTTACTCCGGACGGCGGATAGACGGAGAGGAATGCCGGACCCTTCGTTCGGCTTGCTTGGCGGAGTCGAAGCTTTGGTTCGCCGCCGTGTGCGACGGGGCTTCCGGCGAGGCGGCCGGGCATCTGCTGGCCAACGTTCTCGCGGCGAACCTCTCGGCCTCCCTGGGAGCGGAAGCCGATCCGGCAGCGAAAGACCGCTGTTTCGTCTTGGACATGGAGAAGCTGGAAGGCACCTATCTTTCCCTATGGCCCGGTTCACCGGAAGAGATCGAGATAACGACGGAACCCGTTCATCGGCTGAGCCGTTATCTATCGGAAAATAGGGGGCCTCGACTAAATCCGGACGAATGGCATTCTTTGTTCAGCGGATTGACCGGGCCGCGATCGGGAATCTTGCGGATCTGGGACGAGGGAGACCTCGTCCAGCTGCCCCTCTCCCAATGCCGGGTTCAAACGGTCGATCCGCTGTCCGACCGGTCGTCCGGGCTGCTTCCGTCCCTCGTTCGCTCGGGAGCGACTCACCGGGAGGCCCGAATGGATGCGGGATTGGCGGGGATCGAAGCTTACGCCTCCAGGCTGAGCCTTCATGCCTCCCCGCCGCTCGCGGATCCGGTTGCCGTCGGAGCGGGGACGACCGCCGACGAGGCCGTGTATCGCGGATTGCTGGCTTGCTTGGCGAGGGAACGGAGCAACCGGGACGGCAACCGAAGGCCGATCGTTCGCCCGGCAAGCATAGCGCGAATGGAAGATAGCCGATGCCGCTATTACTGGCGAGCATTGACGACGATGCAAGGAATTCCGGCCGTCGGACGGGGAGAGGACTTGCTCGGCTTTCCGGTCGTCTGGGTCGGCGTCGGGGAGACTTGGCATGCCGGCGTAAACTTGAATCTCGCATTAGCGCTTCGGACGGCACTTCAACTGGCGCTTCTCAGGGTCCAAAACCCGTCGGAATCATTCGTTTCCCCCGTCCAGGCCGAGCCTGTCCCGGAAGTATTCGCGCGCGAGCCGGCGAAGCTGGACGTTCAGCCGTTCGAATACGGCACCTTCCGAAAGCCGATCTCCGACGCCGTGCGGCTGTTGAAACGCCATCGAACGCGAATGTCGGTCCGCGGATTAAAGCTGGCGCCGGTCTTGAACGAGTTCCGGGGAGAGCTGTGCCTCGTCGGGCTGCGGAAGGAGGCTTCCGCGGATGAATGAGGAGGTGGCGATCGTCGGAACCGGACGGTTGGCGTTCATCGTCGAGGAATCGTTGTCCGAACGCTATAAAGTCTTACGGCAACCGGATTGCGCTTCCGGTCTTCCGTCATCGGTCAAGCTGGCCGTCGCGTTGTTCGACGATTGGCGACCGTCGGAAGGCGTGCGCGCCGAGACCGAAATGCGGAGGACCGGGGTCCCCTGGTTAAGAGGCCTCATCATGGGTCGCGAAGGCTTGATCGGCCCGCTCGTTCATCCGGGAAAGCCCGGCTGCACCCAATGCGCGGAGCGCAGGCTTTGGGCGGCGGGACACGCTCGGGAGAGCTATGCGGAGCTTCAGATGAACCTATTGCTGAACGAGGAGAAGCCCCGCGAGCCCTTGATCTCGAAGTTCGGCTTCGCGCAGACGGGAGGCTTGATCGCCGCGGAAGTCCGGCGTTTCATGAGCGGAGCTCCCGCGCGTACCGACGGGGGCATCCTGCTCGTCGATTCCGTTACGCTGGAGAGCTCCTATCACTCGTTCTTGCCCGACCCTTGCTGCCCGTTTTGCGGGAATAGGCCCGACGATACGCCGGATGCCGCGAGGATCGCGCTGCGGCCTTGCCTGAAAGCAAACCCGGACATCTATCGCGGCAAACCGTTGACCGAGCTCGGAAACCGTTTGGTCGAAGACTATTTGGACGATCGCGCGGGGTTGTTGACCGAAGCGACGGCCGACTTGCGGTCGCCGTTCGCCAATATTTACGTGAAGATGCCCGCGCCCTGGGGCGACGAGACCGCGGCCGGCCGGACCCACGTTTATTCGGACAGCGTCAAGACCGCCATTCTGGAAGGCTTGGAGCGTTATTGCGGAGCGTCTCCCCGGGGGAAACGCACCGTCGTTCGCGATTCTTACCGCAACTTGGCCGACCGGGCGCTTCATCCCGGGGAGACGGGACTGTACTCCCCCGAACAATACGCTTTGCCCGATTTTCCTTACCGCCCGTTCGATCCGGATCTTCCCGTCGATTGGGTATGGGGGTTCTCTTTCAAGCAAGATCGGCCGATTCTCGTACCCGAAGGATTGGCTTATTACAGCTACGGATCGGATAACGGATTCGTCCTGGAAGGGTCGAACGGATGCGCGTTAGGCGGGAGCCTGGAGGAGGCCGTCTTCTACGGCTTGATGGAGGTCGTCGAGCGTGACGCCTTCCTCCTGGCCTGGCACGCGAAGCTTCCGGCTCCGCGGCTGGACCCCGATTCGTCCGGGGATCGGGAAACGCAGCTGATGATCGACCGCATCCGGATGGTCTCGGGGTACGAGGTGTTTCTCTTCAACGTCACGACGGAAAACGGGATTCCGAGCCTGTGGGCGATCGCGAAAAACAAAGAAAACGCCTTGCCGAATTTGATCTGCGCCGCGGGAGCGCATTTGGACCCGGTCCTGGCCGCGAAGAGCGCGCTGCAGGAGATCGCCGGCCACATCGCATTTCTCGAGGGAACGTTGAACGAATACGGCGACGAGTGCCGCCGGCTGCTCGAAGACCCCTTCCAGGTCAAGCAAATGCACGATCACGCTTTGCTCTACGGTCTGCCCGAAGCGGAAAGCCGCTTGCGGTTTTTGCTGGATCGGGATCGGCCTCTTCGAACGTTCGCCGAGGAGTTCCGGCCGCGAGCTAAGCATGCCGACTTGACGGAAGAGCTTCGGGAGCTGATCCGGCGCTTTCTCGGCCTGAATCTGGACGTCGTCGTCGTCGACCAGACGGCGCCCGAAATCGCCCGAAACGGGTTGCGTTGCGCGAAGGTGCTGATCCCGGGAATGCTGCCGATGTATTTCGGCCATCCGCTCGCGCGCTTGACGGGATTGGAGCGGGCGTTGCGCGTCCCGGCCGAGCTCGGCTACGCCCGCAGACCGCTTAAGGTTCATGAACTTAACGTCCATCCTCACCCGTTCCTTTGAGACTTATCTGGTTAGTAGCGGATATTCGGTCGAAATGTGCGAATGCACTGGCCGAATATTTGTCCCTGAATAATTTATCAGGGTGATACCAATCACAGATACTCGAACCGGGTGGTGAAAAAACGATGAGTTACGGATCTTGTGCAGGATATGGCGGAGTGCAGGCAGCAGCGTTCGTCTTGGTGCTTTTCATCCTGTTGGTCATCATCTTGCGCGCCGGATACTAATTAGTCGTTTTGCCGCCATGCCTTAAGGCATGGCGGTCTTTTACATATCTAAGCCTTAAAACGACTGAAAGCCGGCCGCACCCGGGAAGGGATCGGACCGGCCTCAAGCCAAGCGCCCTTGAGCCTAGACCAGGAAAATCGCCACGACCGTCGTCGCCGCCAAGCCGATCAGCACCGGCTTCAGGTTGCGCCTGGCCAGCTCGAACGGACTGACGCCGCAGATCGCCGCCGCGGGAATCAGCGCCCACGGGATCAACGTGCCTCCCCCGACCCAGATCGCCGCGACTTGCCCGAGGGCGGTGAGCGTCGCGGCCCCGCTTCCGATCGCGACCGAGAACATGTGCGCGATCGAGCCGACCAGCGAGATGCCGGAGAAGCCCGACCCGTCGAGCCCGGTAATCGCCCCGGTCGCGGCAAGCGTCAACGAAGCGACCGCTCCGTTCATCGGCACTTCTCCGGCCAAAGCGACGCCGAGGTCGTTGACGATGCCGTGGGAGCCTTCTTGCAGCGTTCCTTCGCCGAACAGCTGCGTTAAGGCGGAATCCCCCAGATAAAAGAAAGCCGCGATCGGAATGACCGGTCCGAATACCCGGAAGCCGAATTGGAAGCCTTCTATCAAATAGGAGGTCGTCTCCTCCAGCCCTTTGTTCCGGTGGGCCAGCATCGTCACCCCCGCGAGGATGACGACCGCGGTACCTCCGATCAGAGCCGTCGCGTCGCCTCCTTGCAGGTCGAAGACGAACATCGCGACGACGTCGATCGCGAACAGGACCGGAATGAGTATCGCGAGCGCCTTCTTGATCTTCTCCGGCAGGACGGCCCGCGAACCCGAGGAATGCGCCGAGCCTGCCGGGCCGCCTCCCGGCGAGCCGACGAGTCCGTCGTTCCACTTCCCGTTTCTCATGTCCCTTCGCATCATCCAGAACGCGGCGACCGTCGACACCAATCCCATCACGACGACGAGCGGGACGCTCGCCTCCATCACCTGGTTAACCGGCAATCCGGCCGCGTCCGCGGTCAGCTTCGGCGCCCCTTGGATAATGTAGTCTCCGGACAGCGCGATGCCGTGTCCGAACAGGTTCATCGCGATCGCCGCCCCGAGGGCGGGCAGGCCGACCCGCAGCGCGACGGGAAGCAATACGGCGCCGATCAAGGCGACTCCGGGCGAAGGCCAGAAAAACAGGGAAGAGATCAGCATGATGATTCCGATTCCCCAGAACGCCAGGGCGGGCGTCCGAAGGAAGCCGGTCAACGGACGGACCATCGTCTCGTTGACGCCCGTAATGATGAGCACCCGGCTCATCGCTACGATGATCGAGATGATGAAGATCGTTCCGAGCAGTTCCTTGGTCGCGTAAATGAAGCTGTTGAAGATGCCGGACACCGATCCGTTCAAGCTTTCGGTCGCGATCAGCCCGATCGCGAAAATACCCGCGACGCAAACGAGCGTCGTATCCCTTCTCTTCACGAGCAAAGCCAATACGAACGCGATAAAAGCCAGGTACACCCAATGAAGCGATGTCAATTGAATGTCCACCGGGGCCACTCTCCAGTCATTCGTGTAAGTTCTTCATTGTATGAACGGCATTTGCTGGGCGTTCGCGTATTTCCGCAAAAGACGGATCGCGCGACCGGACAAACAAAGACCCCGGCCTTCGCCTGTCGGCGGAAACCGGGCTCTATCGCAACCTTAACCTTCGCCTTGCGCTTTCGCGGCCTATTCCGAATGCCCGTTAATCCGTCTTTTTGCGCAAACGTTTGTACTAACCTTCCTGTTCGCACGATTACGCCTATTCCATGCGGATTTTGACCGCTCATCCGGCTCATGTATGCCCTATTATGGGAATTCCATCATAATCCGTTTTAACCGGATGCAAATCGTTTGTGCAACAACAATAATGCCGGTAATCTGCTGTTTTTTCTTATTTTCTTCTGTTTTCTTGATTTTTCGAACATTTTCATGATTTGCGAATTCATGCCAACAATGGCACAATGAAACCGTCGTTTTGCGCAAAACTTGGCACTTAAGTCGTGCCGATTGCGCTTTGCGAATGGCGCCGCGCGGATTTTCGTTCTGTACACTGCGGACGGATTCGCTACAATAAAGCTATACCTACTCGAGGAACAAGGTGAACGAGACCATGAACGTAACGATCAAAGACGTTGCCAGGAAAGCCGGCGTTTCTCCCTCCACCGTCTCCCGGGTCATCGCGGACCACCCCAGGATCAGCCGGGAAACGAGCCGGAAAGTCAAACAAATCATGGAGGAGCTCGGCTATCATCCGAACTTGATGGCCAAAAGCCTCGTCTCGCGCACCACCAAGACGATCGCGATCATCTTGCCGAAGCCCGCGGAGGAGCTGCTGCTTAACTTTTTCTTCTACGAGCTGATCAGGGGCGTGCTGGCCCAACTGACGCGGTCGGGGTACGATATGCTGATGGCGGGGGGAAGCAACGAGCAAGAGGAATTGGATACGGTCGCAAGGCTTGTGCGGGGCGGGAGAATCGACGGCTTGATCCTTCTCTATTCGAGGACGTCGGATCCGGTCATCGATTTTTTGCGGCGGGAGAAAATCCCGTTCGCGCTCGTCGGGCGAAGCCTCGATTACGACGACGTCCCTTCCGTCGACAACGACAACGTACAAGCCTCCTACGACGCGACGAAGCATTTGATCGCGCAAGGACAGACGCGCATCGGTTTCGTCAGCGGACCGGCCAAGCTGGCGATGACCCAGGATCGAATGAACGGATATAAGAAAGCGCTCGAGGAAGCCGGTTATCCCTTCAAGCCGAACTGGGTCGTCGAGGGGGAATTCCTGATCGAGAGCGGCTATCGGGCCATGGCCTCGATCATGTCCCAGCCCGAGCCTCCGACCGCTCTCGTCGTCATCGACGACGTCGTCGCCTTCGGCGTTCTGAAGGGGCTGGCCGAGCTCGGCTATCGCGTTCCCCAGGACGTCGCGATCGTCAGCTTCAACAACATCGCCCTGGCCGAGCTCACGATGCCGCCGATCAGCAGCATGGACGTCGGCGCTTACCAGCTCGGCTACACCGCTTCGCAGCTCGTCCTTCATATGATTCAAGGCTACGAAATTACGGCCAGGCAGATTATCCCGCACAGGCTCGTCGTCCGGGAATCGTCCTTGCGGGCCGTCGTACAGAATTAGACGAAGGGCCGACGCGATGACGCGGGACGAGCCCGTGAAATACGCGCGCAAGTCCCGCCGGACGGGAGGTTCGACCGGCTTCCGCCCCCGTCCGGACAACGC
>Ga0065721_10053305_pt1 | contig 10155 bp, 6 predicted proteins | sample Mesricmetagenome_FD_59108 | JGI IMG/M metagenome (GOLD analysis project Ga0065721, IMG submission 59108) | Mesophilic microbial community from rice straw/compost enrichment Sample: eDNA_1 v2 (version 2) | ecosystem: Engineered > Solid waste > Grass > Composting > Bioreactor | place: USA: Davis... | reverse complement strand
CGGCTACATCGCGGGCTATCCGCGCGCGTATTCGACCCCGGTGATACTGATCTGGGCAGTTGCCACGCCCGCACTACTGATACCCAGCATGCTGTTGCTGGACGAGATTGCCCGCCGCGTGCTGTGCCGCCCGAGCAATGGACGCAAGGTCGTGTTCGCCGGCTATAACCAGACCAGCGAGCAACTGGCTGAGCGTTTCTCCAAGCATGCAGAGCTGTGCATGCGCGTGCAGGGCTTCTTCGACGATCGCAGCCCGCAGCGACTCGAAGCGCCGGCCGGTCACAAGCTGCTCGGGCCGTTGTCGCAGCTGCCCGAGTACATCAAGCAGAACGACGTCGATGTGATTTTCATCGCGCTGCCGCTGCGTCACATCCGGCGGGTGCAGAACCTGCTGGACAAGCTGGGCGACACCACCGCGTCGCTTTATTACTTGCCCGACGTGCTGGTTTCCGATCAATTCCAGGCGCGCACCGGCGAGATTCTGGGCGTGCCGGTCATTGCCATGCGCGAAAGCCCGTTCTACGGCTACTGGGGCGCGGCCAAACGACTGATGGATCTGGTGATCGCCTCGACGGTGCTGGTCGTGACTGCTCCGCTGCTGCTGGCGCTCGCCGCCGCGATCAAGCTCACCAGCAAGGGGCCAGTGCTGTTCCGGCAGCGTCGTTACGGTCTGGATGGTCGCGAGATCGTGATCTACAAGTTCCGCACCATGACGGTCACCGAGGACAGCGGCTGGCTCGATCAAGCCAGTCGCGACGACGAGCGCGTCACGGCGCTGGGCCGCATCCTGCGACGCTGCTCGCTCGATGAGCTGCCGCAGCTCATCAATGTTCTGCAGGGGCGCATGAGCCTGGTGGGTCCGCGCCCACACGCAGTCGGACACAACGAGGCCTATCGCCGCCTGATCAAGGGCTACATGGTTCGGCACAAAGTGCCGCCGGGCATCACCGGGCTGGCGCAGATCAGCGGCTTCCGAGGGCCGACGCCGCGGCTCCAGGACATGCAGAGCCGCGTGCATTACGACCTGGAGTATCTGCGCAACTGGTCGCTGTGGCTGGACCTGAAAATCCTGGTGCTGACCGTGCCGAAACTATTCAAGACCGACAAAGCTTATTAGAACAACCACTACCATATGGGGTCATCCATGTTTTCGGATGCGGCCAACCGCGGGTTGTTTCCAGTGAGTCCGACGCTGACGGAGCACGTCGGCAGCTTCCTGCGTGCGCTGTCGGAGCTGTTTCGTATCACTGCGCCACTCGAGCGCGACCAGCTCGCACATCGGGTGATGCTGCTGGTGATCCTCGGCGCCGGCACGTGGGTGCGGTTCTGGGGCATGGGCAATGTCGGCCTGCATGGCGATGAAGAGACCATGGCGATGGCCGTGATGAGCATCGTGCACGAGGGCGCGCCCATCCTGCCGAGCGGAATGTTTTATCCGCGCGGCATGACCGAGCTCTATCTCATGGCGGGCTCGGTGCAACTGTTCGGTGAATCCGAGTGGGCGTTCCGGTTTCCGTCCGCGCTGTGCGGTGTGCTGACCATTTACTGGTCGTGGCTCGCGGGGCGACGCTTCCTGCGTCCCTACTGGAATCTGGCCTTCGCCACGGCGGTTGCGCTGCTGCCCGCGATGATCGTGTATTCGCAGACGGCGCGCATGTACATCTTCCTGCTGGCGGCTGTTGCCGCTTGCATGGTCTGTGTGTTCGCTTGGGAGCGCAGCGGGCGCACCGCGTGGCTGCTGGCGGGTGTGGTTGCGCTAGTCGTCGGCATCGAGCTGCACGCGCTTGCGGTGACCACCGTGCTGTTGTTCCTGATGCCAGGCATCCTGCAAGGCGATTTTCGCAAGCTGCTGTATGGCTGCGTGGCCGCCGCGATCGTCATGGTCTCGTATGTGCTGATCAATGCCTGGGTGGACTCGCACTATCCGGTGCCGCCGCCGGAATATGCAGCGGATCTCGGCGCACCCTTGTGGGATCGCAGCCGTGCACCGCAGGATTTTGCGCTCACGTTCGAGGTCGCATTGTGGGTCGCGGGACTGGCGATCGCGTTCTTCGCGATTCATCTGTCACGCGTAGTGCCGCAACGGCTCGCGTCCATCACTGTCGCGGCGTTTCTGCTGGTCGGTTTGCTGTTGCAGATACAGCTTTACTATCACATCGCTTTCCTGCTGTTCGTCGCCGCCGTGGTGATTGCGCGACGTTTCGGTGGCCCGCGCATCTGGCGCCGATTCCGCATCTTCGCCCTGGGCAGCGGCCTGCTGGCGTTGATTCATTTCAGCTTGCTGGCATCGACTCCCGGCTCGCTGCAGAAAGTCATCGGCGCGCTGGTCGGGCAACCGAGCATCTGGCCTTACGCGCGCATCGTGCAATTCTCGGAAATGGCCGGCCTGCTGGCGCTGGCCGCGGTTGCCTGGGGATTGTGGCGCTTGATGAGGCGCGGGCGGGTCCCGGACTACGTGCTGTTCGGCGTCCTGGCCGTATGGATCCCCATGTTCACCATCGGCTTCTTCGTCTGGAGCATGCCGCCGCGCTATACCGTGGCGTCGCTGTTGCCAATGATGTTGTGCGCATTCGCCTTCGCGCAGAAGGGGGTCGACTGGCTGCAAGCATGGGCCCAGGCGCGGAATATATCGGTGCTGAAGCAGCGGCCCGCGCAGCTGGTCGCCATCGTCGTGACCACGCTGCTGGTGATCGATCCGATCGAGGTGGCCGCGACGGTGAATTCCGGCTATGAGTCCCACCCGGATCACAAAGGCGCGGCGGAGTTCATGAAAACTCAAAACATCAGCGACGCCGACGTGATCATCGCCGAGGATGTGCTGCAACAGACCTACTATCTGGGCGGCGTGGATTACTGGCTGATGAGCCGCAATCACGCGCGCCGGTACGTGGAGTTGAAGAACGGTCGGATCCAGGACTTCTACACCGGCGCCGGAGTGATCAGCAGCGCCGCCATGCTGGAGGAGCTGCTGCGCACCGAGCGTGGCAAGCGCATTTACGTCATCGGTAGCGGCGAGAATCAGAGTGACAAGCGCAAAGGCATGCGAGGCGACATGGATCCCGTGTTGCACTCCAAACAGTTCGAGGTCGTTTATCAGGGCAGGGATGGCCTGACGCAGGTGTGGCGCGCGACGGGCGCGCCGCCGCTGCAAGACGCCGTTCCGCCGCAGGAGTAGAGTCATCGCCGGGTTAGTCAGTCGGACCGCGATCATTTCGATCACGCGGTTCATGAATCAGGGGCTGATCGTCATCAGCCCCATCCTGCTGGTGCGGCTGCTCACGGTGGAAGAGTTCGGCCGCTACCGCGAGTTCCTGCTGTACGCGGGCCTGCTCACGACGATCTGCGCGTTCGGCATCAACAACAGCTTGCTGTATTTCATTCCGTCGCGGCCGAACAGCGTGCGGCAAATGGTGCGGCAGGCGCTGACCATGACGTTGGGCACCAGCGTGCTCGTGCTCGGCGGCACACTGCTCGCGGACTTCCTGTCCGATGGCGCCATCCTGGGCGGCCTGGAGCTGCCGGTGGCGCTGTACGTGCTGCTGTTCGTGAACCTGGATTTCTGGGAGTTCTACTGGCTGTCGCTGAAACGGCCGGTGCCGGTGTTCGCGTACACCACCGGCCGTCTGGTGGCACGCATCCTGGTGGTGGTGACTGCCGCCTGGATCTGGCGCGATGTGATGCCCATCATCTGGGCGTTGATCGCTCTCGAAGCGGTTCGTATCACGGGCTCGTGGATCGCGTGGCGACGCGCGTGGCGCAGCATCGATGCGGCGGATCGGCAAGCCGAGGAGTCGTGCTGGCGCGAGCAGTTCAAGTACTGCCTACCGGTGGGGCTGGCGCTGATCCTGGTGACGCTCAACAAATCCCTGGGCAACTTGTTCGTCACCAAGACGCTAGGCGTGGTCGCGCTCGCGCATTATGCGATCGGAACTCACATCCAGCCGGTGATCGGCGTACTGCGCAACTCCATCTCGGATGCGGTGCTGCCCGAGCTCGCCGCGCTCAGGAGCGCAAAAGGCGAGGGCGCGCTGGCGCTGTGGCGCCGCTCGACGGTGGTGTCGATGATTCTGCTGACCGCGGCCGGCGTGGTGCTGTTCGAGTTTGCGCATACGTTCGTGGTCACGCTGTTCTCGGCGAGCTATGAGCCGGCGGTGGTGATCTTCCAGATCTATCTGCTGGTGCTGGTGCGCGAAGTGTTCGATTTCGGTGTCGCGTTGCGGGCCGTGAACCGGACCGCTCCCATCGTCACCAGCAGCTTGTTCGCCATCCTGCTCAACCTGTTGCTGCTGGTCACAGTGATGCCGCTGTACGGTCTGCCGGCCGCGGCGCTGGCATTCGTCATTTCCCGCTGGACCGAGGGCCTGGTGCTGAGCCGCAGCACCATGCGCGCCTATAACATCGGCATCAAAGAGCTGGCGCGCTGGCGCGATCTGGGCAAAGTTGCACTCGCAGCGGCGCTGGCGTCGGTGGTCTTCATCGGTTCGTTCTGGATCGATCATTTCGGGCTCGCCGGCGTGGTACTCGGCTCGGCGCTGTTCATGGCGCTGTTCCTGGCGTTGCTGGTCGTGTTCCGCGTGCCGGAGATCACAGCCATGTTGGGCCGTCTGCGCAAGACCGAGGCAGCGCCCGCCAAGCCTTAGGGAAGCTCCAGCAACTGTCGCCCGGCGGCGACTGTCGTTCGCCGAACTTTGGGCACGGGCGATGCATTCGGTTCCAGTGGTTACATCCTGGTCACTCCGCCGTAACGAGGCAGTTACCGATGACGCTGGAGCAAGATTCCGGACTCGCCGACTCCGCCGGCTCGCCTGCGGCGGCGCTGTGGGAAGGTCCGTTATTCATCGTGGGCATGCCACGATCGGGCACCAAACTATTGCGCGGTTTGCTTTGCAAGCATCCGCGCATCCGGATCCTCGCGGCCGAGACTGATTTCCTGCCATTCTTCGACGAGTGGGTCGCACGGCACGGCGAGCCGGTCACGCCCGAGGCATTCCAGCAGTTCGCGAGCGCGCTGAGCGGCGCGAACTATTTCAATTTCCGTTCGGCCGCGCGTGGCCCCTTCAGCTGGCAGGGCTGGCGCGACGCCTGCAATGGCCGCTTCGACGTGAGCGGCCTGTTCGAAGGCTTCGCGCGCTACGAGCTCGATGCCGAGCGCGGCTCGGGCACGATCTGGGCCGACAAGTCGCCCGCTTATATTCGACAGATTCCGCTCATCCAGAAACATTTTCCCAGTGGGCGGATCCTGCACATCGTGCGGGACGTGCGCGATCACTGCGTCTCCATGCGTAATGCGTGGGGCAAGGACATACGGCGCTCGGCGTGGCGCTGGGGCAAGGAGGTGCTGGTCGCTCATCGCCAATGCCTGAGCATGCCCGAGCGCTGCCTGGAGGTCAGGTTCGAGGAGTTGTTACAGGATCCGGACACGCAGATGCGCCGCATCTGTCTGTTCCTCGATCTGAATTTCTTCGCCGGCCTGACCGAGCTGTCGCAGTCGGTGGAGGAGCGCGGTTATGCCGCCGGGCGTGCCGAGATCATGCGCGACAACTTCCGCAAGTTCGAAACCCGCTTGCAGCCGCGCGAGATCGCGGCGATCGAAGCGCTCGCGTGGGACTGCATGCAGGCGCTCGGTTACAAGCCCGTGCACGCGGCCGGGCAGAAGAACATGTCGGCGCCGATGCACTCGATATTGAAGTTGAAGGACGCCGCGCACCTGGTCGCGACCAGCATGGCGCGCCGTGGCTTCGCCGGGGCCGTGCGCTTTCATACAACTCACCGCCGCATGGCCGGATGACCGAAGCGGTGCGAATGTAAGTAATGAAACGCTGCTTGCAATAATTACAAGCAATTGGCGTCTCTATCGGGAGCGAGCCGCGCAACGATGCGCCCGCATTACTTAGCTTTGCTGGTATGCAATTTGCTCGGCTCCGGGTAAGAGCGGTTTCACCGAGGCGGACGTGTACTCGCAGCCTGGCTGGCGCATTCATACTGATCGATCGACCCACCGTGGAGGGCAGTGCCGATGCGCTTCGTGCTGGCCACGCTGACGCTGTTCCTGACCCTCAGCAGCGTCTTTCAATGGGATCCGGGCCCGGCGCCCGGCGTCAAGATCAAGAATTTCCTGCTGTACCTGCTGGTCATGGGGCTGGTGTTCAGCTATGCCAACGGCAACCGTTTCAAGATCCAGCTGCCGGGGATGAACGTGTCGTTCATCGTGCTGATCGGTTACTCCATCCTCACCTATCTGGCCATCGTCCTGTTCATCGACTACCCGCGCTACGACATGCTGACCAGCGCGTTCGACCTGAAGAATCGCGCGGTCGACTACATGCTGTTCTTCCTGGTGTTCTTTTACGGCACTCGCTCGGAAAAGGACGCCACCTTCGTGCTGAAGTGTCTGTTGCTGTCGTGGGTCATATCGCACGCGGTCGCGGTGCTGGATGCATTCGGTTATGTGCAGATCGGCGACATCGAGCGTCGTGGCGACGGTCGCGTCCAGGGCGCGGTGGGCGAGTCGAATCAATACGGCGCTTTCGTGGCGCTGACGCTACCTGCCGCAGTTGCGATGGCGGTGGCGTCGAAGGGTTGGCGTCGCTGGGGCTGGGCGGCGGCTTCCGCGCTCACCGCGGGGACGCTGTTGATGACGGTCTCGCGCGGTGCGTTCGTCGCGACGTTCGTGGCCACGGTGTTCGGCGCCTATCTGTTCCGTCGTTATCTGTCATTGGGAAAGATATTCACATGGGGTCTGATGACCGGCAGCGCGATGGTCGTCATCCTGCTCCTCGTCAGCCTCAGCTTCGGCGATCTGCTGTACGAGCGCGTGGTGTCCGGCTTCAGCACCAAGGACCTGGGCAGCACCTCCTCGGGCCGGACCGAGATCTGGACCACCGCGATCGAAATGATGTTCCAGCATCCCCAGACGCTGCTCACGGGCTTTGGCTGGAATGCCTACTGGGTCATGCCGTTCCGATATTCGCCGCATAACTACTACCTGGCGCAGTGGTTCAACCTGGGCCTGCCGGGCCTGATCTGCAGCGTGCTGCTGCTGGTGATTCCGGTGCGGACGGCCCTGCGCTCGTTCGCGGTCGCGCCGAACCGTCTGCGCATCCCGCTGGCCGGCTTCGTGGTCGCGACGGTCGCCTACGCGACTGCAACGTTCTTCGTGGATCTTTATGTGCCCTGGATCTATTTCTGGGCATACGCCGGCGTGAGCATGCGTCTCGCGATGATCGCTCGCGAGGCCGAGCCGCAGCCGGTGGCCGTAAATCAACCGGTGCTGGCACCGCAAACGGGGGACCCCTATGGCTGGATCGGCGCCGTCCGTCACTGATTCGATCTGGAACCACCGATGAAGATTTGTATTGTCGGCCTCGAAGATTTTCCGCAACTGGCGCAGCTGAAGAGCGCGAAATACGTGGGCGGCGAATCCGTGCAGCACGTACTGCTGGCGCGCGCCTGGCGCGACCTCGGTCACGAAGTTTCGATGGTCGTGCACGATCACGGTCAGGGCCGGGACACGTACGTCGATGGCATTCGCGCAGTTGCTCCCTATGCGCGCGACGAAGGCATTCCGGTGTTCCGCTTCGCGCATCCGCGCCTGACCGGGATGATCGCCGCGATGGGGGAGATCGATGCCGATGTTTATTATCAGTCGCCCGCGGGCGCGGCGACCGGGATTACCGCCTGGTTCTGCCGTCGGCACGGCAAACGTTTCATCTCGCGCATCGCCTCGGATCTGGCCTGCATTCCGGGCAAGCAGCTGATCCGCTACTGGCGCGATCGCAAGATCTACGAATACGGCCTGCGCAATGCCGACCTGATCGTCGCGCAGAGCGAACAGCAGCGTTCCCTGCTGCAGCGGAATTATGGGTTGAAGAGCGAAGTGCTCGACATGGCGGTGGAAATGCCCAGCGGCCCGCAGCCGGAGAAAGATATCGACGTGCTGTGGGTGTCGAATCTGCGGCCGGTCAAGCGTCCCGAGATCGTGCTGGAGCTGGCGCGACGGCTGCCGGACGTGCGCTTCACGCTGGCGGGCGGCGCGCTGCCTGGAGCGGAGGACTATTTCAACACCGTGACCGAGGCGGCCAAGTCGATACCGAATCTCACCTGTGCGGGGGCGGTGCCTTACAGCGAGGTCGGCACGATGTTCAGCCGCGCCAGGATCTTCCTGAACACATCGCAGATCGAAGGCTTCCCGAACACGTTCCTGCAGGCGTGGGTGCGCGGCGTGCCGGTGGTTGCATTCTTCGATCCGGATGCGCTGATCGAGCAGCGCCAGCTCGGACACACCGCGACCGATCTCGAAGACATGGTGCGCGCCATCGTCAGGCTGCTGCAGGATGATGACGAGCGCGATCGCATCGGTGAGCGCGCACGTGCTTACGCCGTCGCCCATTTCGGGCCGACACATATCGCCAGTCGCTATCTGGAAATGCTGAGTGCGCAGGACGCGTCGCAGGTTCTGCGCTACGGCACCAGCGGTTGAACATGCCGAGCCTGGAAGCCAAGCTCGATCGTAGAGTCTGCTCGGCCCGGCGAGCCAGCGCCGGCGGCATGGACGTTTTGTTCGTGCTGAACAACCTCGGGGTGGGCGGCTCGGAAAAGAAAGTCGTGCGCATGGCCAACGCGCTCAGTGCGCGAGGCATGAGGCTCGGCATTGCGTACTTGAACGAGCCGACGGTGCTGTTGCAGGACATCAGTGAGGGCGTGGCTTCGTTCTTTCTGGCGCGACAGGGCCGGTTCTCGCTCAAGGCCAGCACGGCCCTCAGGGAGCTGATCGAGGCGCAGCGTCCCCGTAATGTCGTGTCCGTGAACCTGTATCCGGCACTGTATGTCGTCATGGCTACGCGCTGGGCGAAGCATCGTCCGCGAACCATCGGGCTGATGAATACGACGGAAATGCGCCGCGGGGCGAGATGGCGCCGCAGCTTCTACATGCGCGTGCTGCGATATCTCGACTGGACCGTGTATGGCTGTGAGCTGCAGAGAGATGTCTGGCTGTCCGCCGACAGCCCGATGCGTCCGCGTTCCAGCGTGATCTACAACGGCGTCGATCTGAATCGATTTGCACCAGCGCGCGTCGGCGCCGCTGGTCAGCGAAGCCAGTACGGTATCAATGAGCATGCCTTCGTGATCGGCAGCGTCGGCCGGCTCGTGGCCGAAAAGAATCAACTGCCCTTGGTCGACGCCGTTGCGGAGCTGCGCGCCTCCGGAGCCGACGTGCACCTGATGCTGGTAGGCGACGGGCCGATGCGCTCGGCGTTACAGCAGCGAGCGGCCGAACGAGGAATCGCTGGAGCGGTGACGTTCACGGGCTCCTTGCCCGACGTGCGTGCCGCGTTGAAAGCTTTCGACGTGTTCGTGCTGCCATCGCTGTCCGAGACCTTCTCGAACGCGGCCCTCGAAGCGATGGCCATGCAGCTGCCAGTCATACTGACGCGCACCGGTGGCGCGTCGGAAATGATCGAGCACGGCAAGGAAGGTTATATCGTCGATGTGGCCGAGCTGCCGCGGCAGTTGCCCGGCCTGTTGAATCAATTGCGACTGGACACCGTGTTGCGCACTCGCATGGCGACGGCGGCAGCCATGCGAGCGCAGCGCGAATTCTCATGGGAAGGGATGCTGGCGGCCTATCAAACCATGTTCGGCACGTGTGAGGCAGTGAGCCATGCGTGAGTCATCCAGCGTCGTGATGCTGGGGCCCGGGCTGAATGTCCGCGGCGGGGTCTCGGGCGTGGAACGGCTGCTTCTGGATGCATTGCCCGCGGACGTGCGCGCCACTCACATTGCCACCATGGTGGAAGGCGGCAAGTGGACCAAGGCCGTGACCTTTGCGCAGTCGCTGGCCAGGCTGACGCTCGAGCTGCGGCAGCATCCCGACGTGGTCCACATTCATTTCGCCAGCGGCGCCAGCAACATTCGCAAGATCATCCTGGCGCGCGTCGCCCTGGCACGCGGCGCGAGTGTCATCATGCATGCGCACGGCGGCGGTTATCAGAAGCACTGGGCCAGGATGTCGCCGACCGCACGCGCGATCACTTTGAACACGCTGCAAAGAGTGCAGCGCCTGGTCGTGCTCGGAGAAGGCTGGCGGACGTTCTTCGAGTCCATCGGCGTGCCCAAGCATCGCATCGTCGTGTTGCCCAATCCGGTGCGATTGCC
>Ga0065721_10010313_pt1 | contig 10157 bp, 6 predicted proteins | sample Mesricmetagenome_FD_59108 | JGI IMG/M metagenome (GOLD analysis project Ga0065721, IMG submission 59108) | Mesophilic microbial community from rice straw/compost enrichment Sample: eDNA_1 v2 (version 2) | ecosystem: Engineered > Solid waste > Grass > Composting > Bioreactor | place: USA: Davis... | reverse complement strand
ATTTTGAATTATCATCCATCTGCCTTAAGTTCAGCATAATGAAGAACACCATCCGTTTAGAGATCCACCATCCCGACAAGTCGCGGGTAGAATACTTTTTGAACAACGTTGGCGAAGCCCTTGAGCAGCTTCCGTTTGACGCCGGCGAGTTTAACGGTGTGGATGATACTGCGACCGGTTACAAATTCAGCGTGAAGGATCGCGACGCCTTTATCATTGTAATTCTTGCGGACTCTTATTTTGAGGCGAGTACGATTGAAGCCGCGAACTCAGGTGGCAGTAGCAACATCCGATGGACAATCAACGGCGGGATTCTGTTCGGTGTCGAGTCTGCTGATGAGCAGGTGGCGAAGCAATGGCTGAGTTTTTTTGCCGGAAGGGAGTAACGACCTGGAGACCGGGTTCACGCGACGACGGAGTTTGATGGGCCCGTTGTTCTGGAACCAATGTATAAATGCCCTTGCAAGGTTATGAATTCGGTACCACTTTGCAGTTAAATGCATGAAGATGCCAGGCGCCCTTCAAGATTATCTTGCATTTAAAAAAACATGATCGAAATGACAAGCCCATTTATCACCCTNTCCAATTTTGAAAACCGACTGNCCAAAGATCTTCTTTCCCGGGGACACGACTACATCGATAATGTCACTGGCCTGAAGATGACCATTAACGATCATTATCAACTGTGGCGGTCAATAGTGCAGGACGACGAAAATTACCGCGTTGTCATACAAGCAGAAGACAGCACGAATGTGATCCGGTTTAACTCGTGCACCTGTCCCTTTGATGAATCCTTTTGCGAACACCAGGTCGCAGTGCTCTACGCTATTCAAATGTTAGGTCACGAGAAGCAAAAGCGAAAGACCACCGACAAAGTTGCAGATTTGCTGTCCCGGCTGGCACCCGAAGAAATCAAAGAGTATATCCGGGCACGCGCCAAAGAGGATGCGGCATTCAAGAGACATTTTCTTGCAGCATTTGCGGTGAAGACATCAAAGACTGCCGAGGAATTCAAGCGAACCATCGAAGAAGTCCTGCGGCCGCTCAAAAAAAATCACGGGTTCGTCGGCTCGCGTACGTTTGCATCCGCTATGAAGCCGGTTGAATATTTGGTTGAACGAGCACGCTTATGCGTGGACGAAGGCGATTACAGAACAGGGATCAACATCTACATGGCAACACTCGAAAAGCTAATTCCTGCTTTTTCAAAGATCGATGATTCACATGGCATCATGAGAACGATTGTCGATGACGTGTTTCTCATGCTAAATTTGATAAAAGAGGATGATGTTCCTCAATCCGCAATTTCCGATGTAGTCAAATTCGCAATCAAGCAAAGTACATCAGCCAAGAGCACGAGTTTCCATTATTCGTGGGAATTTGCGGGACTTGCCGCCGGACTTGCGAGTAGCGACGATGAAGAAGAAATCAGGAACATGCTTGGCGTCCTGGAGCGGGAAGGAAAAAAGTATGACTTTGTCGCCGGGTACTCAGCCGAACGTGCTGCATATGTTCTCCTGCACTTTTTCTTTAACAACAAAACCAAGAAGGAATTTGACGATTTCATCGATCAAAATATAAAGTATTACCCTATCCGCCGGGTTGCTATCAACGTCGCCATGAAAGAGGATAACTGGGACAGAGTATTGCTCCTTTGCAAGGATGGAATCAAAGAAGCTCAACGCGACAAGCACATGAGAATGGTGGATGAGTTTCGGAGAATGATGTTGACTGCCTATACAAATCAGAACGACGGCCCCAACATCGTTAAAACCGCAGAGTCTCTATTTATGAACACCAAAGGTGACATAAAAACCTATCACCTGCTCAGAGAACACATTGATCCAGGTGAGTGGGAGACGAAGAGCGCCCTTTACAAACGCAAACTGGAACGCAGCCGCGAGTATAAAGTACTTGCAGAGATACTCATCGAAGAGAACGATCCAACTGAACTACTTAGAATTCTTGCACTTTTCAATAATGTTACTGTCATTGAAAACTATGCGTCCGCTGTTCCAAAGGAAATGAAACCGCAGCTTCAAAAAATCCTCTTCCAGAAAATCACGAAAAGTCTTGAGACAAGAGCTGACCGCAGTAACTACCGGGCTAACGCAAAGTTCCTGAAAGGAATGCTGAGGAGATACAATGACGCGGCGACCATTGCATTTGTGAACGAACTGCGCGACCGCTATAAACTGAGTGAGGCGCTGATTGAAGAGTTTGCAAAGATTCCCACGGCATTGAGATCTGTATAGCGCGGCAATGACACCTCTTGCGACAAGTATTCTGCATTCGCATAAGCGAATGCAGAATACACATAACCTTCACGTTGTAACGCCCCCTCTTCACGACGCGTAAAGCCCCCTTCACGAAAGATCACACCGCTGCATTTCAAATAGGGTTTACCCTTCGCCGGCTTTTACGTCAAAGCATTTCGAAAGCTCGTAGTTTGTTTAGGCCACGAGAAATCAGGAATCAGAAATCAATTAACAGTGCGGAGTCAGCACTATAAACACTGACGAATCGTTATGGAAAAAGAATTCTTAAGCTCGCTGGAGGCTGCCGGGATTGAAAAACTCCACCTGAAGAAGTATTCGGCCCTGCTAACCAACCTTCGATCCAACAGGCTCCTGCTCGAAAAGTGGTGGGTACTCGGACAACCAGGGCCGGATGTGATCAACGTAGTAGGACGATTACCTAAAGACAGCTGGGGCGCGCTTCCTGAGCTCTTTGGAACGCGGGGACTCGACCGGGTGAAAGTATTTCCCAAAGGGATAATCAATCCCGAATTCATTGATGTTCACATGCAGTTTAACGCACGTCAAATGTAGCGCTGACTATGGAAGGTCATCAATCAGCATCAAGCTTTGCCTCCGACCCCTGCGTCGGAGGTATTTTGCATATACACCCCACGTTGCAATGTAACCTGACGTGTCTGCATTGCTACAGTGAATCATCACCAAGGCACAGGGAAGCACTGGCGGCAGATGATATCATTCCCCTGATGGAATCTATTCGCCAATACGGATATACGGTCCTTTCTGTCAGCGGTGGTGAACCCTTCCTTTACAAGGAGCTCAGTTCAGTGTTGATGCAAGCCAAACTACTGGGAATGCAAACACAACTGGTGACAAACGGCATCCTGGCGGAATCAAAGATCGCAACCGAAAGTTTGCCGTGGCTTGATCTGGTGGCGGTAAGTATCGACGGCGACGAAAAAATGCACGACGAGATACGCCACATGAAGGGTGCCTATCACAAAGTCATAAAGGGTGCCGAAACCGTTGTCGCCGCCGGGAAACGATTGGCCGTCGTTAGCGCCATCGCCAACGGTTCATGGCGAAAGATGACTGAGGTAGCGGAAATGGCGCATGATCTTGGCGCCTCGTTCGTTCAGTTCCATCCGCTCGAGTTGTCAGGCAGAGCCATCAGGGAAATTCCCAATGGTCTTGATCTCGAAGATTTGCACAGAGCCTACATTGTATTCAACTACCTTCAGGAAAAATACGCGGGCATCATGCATATTCAGATGGATTGCCTCCATCGGTTTGTCATTGAAACGAACCCTGAAATTTGCGGCTATATCGACGACGCCTTCATCCCGACAAAAACGAACTTCGTCAGAATTTCCAGGTCGGTAATACTGGATGAAAAGGGTAACATTATGCCGTTTTCATATGGTCTTCATCCGAGATATCACATCGGCAATGTCAAAAAGAAGAAGTCTTCCGAAATTTCCGCGATGCTCGACGACTACTTCGAAAACAGGGCCAGTACATTCTCACATCTCGTATCGTCTTCCTATAAGAAATATAAGACCACAACCGATGACGACAACGACCTCATAGTCTGGAGTGAGTATATCGTTGAGCAAAGCAGAAGCAGCTCCATCGGCAATGAGGTTGCTGTAGCGGTTTAAGCAGGATTTTGATCTGCTTCTGTTTCTGACAGGGCTTCGTGAACAGTTGGGCCTCGGACAGCCTTCGCACTTAACACCTGCACACGTATAGTTCCTCAGAGTCGCCTCGAGGGACTCTGAGGAAATAGAAAACAATTCCTATACAACCTCCGGTGATGGTTGCACATCTTCGCCGGGTTCTCCTTCCATCTTCCTGCCTGAAAGTGCGCGCATTACTTTGGCTGCACCTTTACGAGGGATCGGAACAATTTCAGTCGGCGTAACCATCCTGCCAATCTGTACGCCGACGCTGAGCATCCATATAAACCTGTCCGAATCAGGTTTGATCTTCTGCTCCAGGTGGAACGTATAAGGTTCGGTAGTGGTCGATGCATGTATCCACGGCGTATGGTCGTATACTTTTTTACTTCCGCTCCTGTGATTTGGGACCATGGGAATCCACTGTTCACCTACCCGGTGAATGTCGGGGACTGAAGCCAGCACAGCGCAGATCCGAAAGAACTGATGGCGGGACTTCAGTCGCAAATTTATTCCCGGTGCGAGCTTTGGGATATGCACCGTTGCCGTGCCATCTTCACGGATTTCACATGAAATAGGAGTCCGGATCAACGATTCGAGGTTGCAGGATTTGTTAAGCGACAGCCCTTCGACTATCACGGCGTTTTCTGATAATGAAATTCCACGTTCGCCGGGCCTACGAAGATCGAGAACCTGCAGGGTCCTGAGCGGCGCGTGCAGAGATTGCACCAGTCTATAATCGATAATTTCAGTAAGGCCGCCTTTTAATCCCTCCCGGATCATGTTGCCTGCTATCGCGCGTGCCGCAAATTCGCTCGCATTTTCCCTCGTCCTCGCAAAACCCGGGTCTGTCTTAACTCGTTTTGAGGAAGGACCACCCTTAGGTCGTACAAAGATTTCTTTGGAACCTGCTACTCTGTAAAATGAAAGGTTGTCGAGCGTACCTATCATTTTTAATGAAGATTTAAGTGTTGCCATAAGAATTATTATTTTTTCGTACACCTATAAAACACATATACAGGGGTACTACCTACCACCTACCACCGGATTTTTTTTTCGCAAGGCTTTTCGCTAGTAAGAACAGCCCCCCCGGAGGTGACCAGAATGCTGAGGACCTTATACGCCGAGTAACCTAAGGTGTATCGCGAAGGAGAAATAAAGTCTGCATGAGTAAAACCCGACGCATAGTAGTAGCATAAGATGAGCCCGTTTATGCTATTACTATGCTTCGTCTTTGCTTTAATTATGCTTTGTCTTTGCCTCGCGATGCTGTTCAATTGGACCTTTGCCTGCCTTCCGCATAAGAAAGGTGTAGCGCTGTAATAATCTTTTATGGGCCGTGGGGCTAGCGGGAGAAAACAGCCCCAGGGATAAGCGGCCAGGTGTTTTGCAGTACCTGAACACTATATAAAAATAACGGTTTGGTTTGAAATTTATTTCTTTTGATTTCGTTGGTGGGCATTGGGACTCGCAGGACACTTGATCACCTCAATTTTAGCTGAATAATTCTTTTTTTGGAATTTATTTTCCGCCTCAGCCGTCCTACTGGCAACCATTAGCAGTTATCACATAAATGAAAAATCAACAACACCGAAGGGTTCATTCCTCCGCACGGTGGATACCGCAACTTGTTTAGTTATCAAAAAGCTGAGATAATCTGCGATGATACGAACTACTTCACCAGAAGATTCTTTTCAAGCTTCGATCGCACCAGTGGCCAGATGACACAGGATGCACGAAGAGGCAAGCAAAATATCGCGGAGGGCAGTATGGTATCCGCCACATCTGAAGAATCTAAATAAAACTCATCAGCGTAGCACGACGCAGTCTGGGATCAGTCAGAAGCTGCCTACGTTCAAAGCGGCGGCATCCGTGAACGTATGACAGACGTAAGAAAGATGCAGCGCGACCGGGACANGTGAGACAGCTAATCNTCTATCGCATTTGTCCCANGAGCCNCAATGTCCCACGAACCCAACCCCAGCCTTTGCCCAATTGCCATATCCTTTCTAACTTCCAACTCAATTTTGCCACATGAAAAGACCCTACTCGTTNCGCGGATTCGTTGTACTTCTTTCACTGACGCTTCTGCATTTCAATGTTTCATCCCAAAATACGGGAAACGCAAACCCCAGACTGAAGGCGCTCATTGTCGATGGACAAAACAACCACGGCATCTGGCCGAAGACGACAGCGATGATGAAAGACTACCTGGAACAAACCGGATTATTTGACGTGGATGTCGCGCGGACGAAGTACGTATGGCAGGGGCCACACAACGATGGCGACCCTAACCTCGGCGAAGCCAAACGCAAACAACTCCTCAGGCTCTACCCTATCGGCAACGACGACAAATACATCCACACTGATAAGCCGACACCCGACCCAGACTTTAAGCCTGACTTCTCGAAGTATCACGTGGTAATTTCCAACTTCGGGTGGATGGCCGCACCATGGCCCGACGAAACGCAGAAGGCATTTGAGCAATTCATCAGCAACGGCGGTGGCTTCGTCGTTGTCCACGCCGCTGACAATTCATTTCCTGAATGGAAAGCCTTCAATAAGATGATCGCACTCGGAGCATGGGGCAACCGGAATGAAAAAAGCGGTCCCTATGTTTATTACAACGATGCCGGTGAAATCGTACGCGATACTACAGCAGGCCCTGCAGGGTCTCATGGACGACAATACGAGTTTGTCATCTCTGTCCGCGACACCGAACATCCCATTACACGCGACATGCCCTCAAAGTGGCTGCACGCACCTGACGAACTGTACGATCGCATGCGAGGACCGGCAGAAAATATGAATATACTTGCCACCGCATTTTCTGACGTTGAGAAGAATGCATCGCACTTCTCTCCCCTGCGCGGGACCAACCGCCACGAACCGATGATGATCGCCGTTGAATACAAAAAGGGAAGAATCTTCCACACACCCCTGGGCCACACCGATTACTCCATGGAATGTGTAGGCTTCATCACGTTCTTCCAGCGTGCTTGCGAGTGGGCGGCGACAGGCAAGGTCACACAACCCCTGCCGAAAGACTTCCCAACTGCAGGCCTGGTGAGTCAGCGAAAGTGGGAGAAGTGATTGCGGATTTCTGATTCCTTATTTATTTCTGTTGGGGCTTCATTCTCCATTGCGGAGCTGCGAGGGAGGTCCAAGTTTCAGGTTTCAGGCAAGAACACGTGTATTCTTGTGTGATCCGTGAGAGATTCAGGGCATGAGATAAAAAAAACCGGTCTGTCGAACAAACCGGTTTTTTTTTAAGCAAACTTACTAAGCCAACGTGATTACTTTACCGTGGCAGCGGCGCGACCACTTTCGATGATCTGATCGCTGTTCGAAAATCTTTCACGCAGCCATTGCTCTCTGCGGGAGTCAAGATCGGATGACTTCCTGCCTGCGGCGGCACGACCCCACGCGTTGTAGATGTCATCATTGAAGCCAACCTGCCAGTCGTAGGTATTAACAAGGATGTCAAGTTTGGCCTGCGTGGCAGCGTTAGGTGACTCTACAGGGTTGACGAAGAACTTACCGTCCGTGATGTTGCGTGCTACAGCATTCGCATGGATGTTGTTAACAAACGCCGCAAGTTCTGCCTGGCTGATGAATTCGCGATTCATGTCAAAACTGGTTGCATCGAAGATGAACGTCTTGATGTAATGATCCGAAGGAAGTTTGAAGTCCGTTGCCAGGTTAATCGTTTCAAACGGCGCCCCGTATTTGGCGATGTTGATACGCTCCAACTGCTTGCACTTGCTCAAATCAACTTTGATTGGCACGGCTCCCCATGAAGGATCATACACCTTAAGCGCTGTAAGGTTAGTCAGACCCGTGATTTTCGTCATGATCGTGCTGTATGAGAAGCCTGAGAAATCAGTAATCTGGTTGAGGTTGCCCGTAACGATGAGCGTATAGTTGCCAGCGGGAGCGTAATTATGGCCTACTTCAAAAGGAACGCTGGTTGCAGTGAGTCCACCATCGCCCCACCAGATGCCGACGGAGCCAGTGCCCTCCATTCTAAAGTTGAAATCGTAGGTTTCGCCATCATCATAAGAAGTGATGTTGAATATTAGTGCAGGGATGAGGTGTAGCGCCCATGCTTTCTTACCGATTTTTTTCTGAATGTCCTTCAAAAGGAACGTCTCGGTTTTAGCAAACGCCGACGTATAAACAGTAATTGTGTACGGCTTCTTGTCATCGCCTTTCAGTTCAACGCCGTTGGTACCAGCACTAAGTTTCAGCGTTTGGATCAGTTTTCTATCCTGCCAGATCTCGGCTTTGGCAGCCGTGAGTTTGGAGTCCTGGTACACTTCTATCGGAAGCGTTTTTCCTTTGGAAGCCGGGTAACCGAGCTTGATGAGATCGAGGAACCGGATGTCGATGATTGGAATGCTCAGCGTTAGCGCGTCTTTTGGCTTAATCGCAAAGTTATAGGGCAGAGCATCCATATCTGACGTCGCCAGTTCCGCACCTTGTTTTGGTGTGGCGAACAATTCTGTGCTGTCGGACACGACAATCATTTCGGTAATGGCATATGATCCTGGTTCAAGGTCAATTGCCTCAGTAAGCCACTTGTCGCCGGATTTGTAAACGCTGACTTCACGACCGTCGAGCACCACGGTACCGTTACTTGCCGTAACAGTGATACGTGCGCGGGCATCGTTTGGCAGACTTGCGTCGTCAGATCCTTTCGTCTGTGAAGACGCGATACTCAAATCGAATTGAACTGTTTGTTTTTCGGGGCGAACTTCCTGTTCTTCACAGGATTGAAGTAAGAATGCAATAACAAGTAGGGGGACCGTTATAAATAGGTACTTTGATGAGTGTTTCATAGAGGTGTTCTTTTGGGTTAAGTGTACTGAAATCACATGCCCGCTGATCAGCCCTTTCATTCTGTGGATTTCTGGAGAGACGGCACTCTTCATTAACCTGCAACAAATTTCTAGCTGGCCGATAAACGGGCGGTTCTTGCCGTTGAGTTAACAAATTTGGGGGTTGAATAACCAGAACTCAAGCTAACGGCCGATTTATTAATTTTCACGTGATAACTTGTTTTTGTAGAAGCTGAGCGGTTTTTCAATCTCAAATTCACCGGTGTTAGTCGGAAATGCCTCAAATGGGGAAACACAACGTGATGGATACTGCGCAACTTTATTCGCACTTTGTTGAAAAAAAAATCCCGCACTCGGCGGGATTCTTCGTTTACGATTATTTAGACTGATTATTCGGTCCAGCTAACTTTGTTGGACGGATAGAAGTCAATTTCCATAGCCTTCCACAGTCTGGTGTGATTGGCAAGCCGCGACTTGTATTCATCCCAGCTGCGCGCAGAAGCCGGAGTCCATCCGATTTCGGCGACGCCAGGTAAGCGTGGAAACACCAGATATTCAATATCATCCATCGTCAACACAGTTTCTGTCCAGAGCGGTGCCTCCACACCAATAATAGATTCCCGTTCGATGCCAGGCACCAGTGTAGCAGGATCCCACTGGTAGGATGAGTCGACTTCAATATAAGCAGCCCAATGCAACCCGATACGCGACGTGGAATCGTACTGCATATCGAGATACACCTTTGTAGAGGGTGAGAAAATCAGGCGTGCCCCTTTGTCGGCAGCCATTTTGGCGTAGCTGCGCGAATGCCAGAACTGCGCGATGTTGGTAGAATCCAGGTCGGCCTGGGCAATTTCTTCCCACCCAATCATGGTCTTGCCGTTGGCGCGGACAATTTCCCGGAACTGATTCACAAAAGCGATATAATCAGGTTTGGGCGTTACGGCAGCTTCGTCGCCACCCACATGAAAGTAAGGCCCCGGAGTCATCTCGGATATCTCGCGGATAACGTCGTTGACGAATTTAAACGTCATCTCCTTCTTAAGAGAAAGCGTGCTGAATCCGACTTCCATTCCATAGTGTGGCTGGCCTGCAACAGGCTTTTTCGCGCCAGGCTCAGCCTTCAGCGGCGGTCCGGGAAGCAGTTCGTCGGGATAAGACACAAGCGCTGCGTTGATGTGTCCGGGGAGGTCAATTTCCGGAACGATGGTGATGAACCTGCTTTGTGCATAGGCAACAATTTCCTTGTATTGTTCCTGCGTGTAGAAACCGCCTTTTCCGCCACCAACCTGACTTTGTCCGCCGATAGTGGTAAGGTTAGGCCATGATTTGATTTCAATACGCCATCCCTGGTCGTCGCTGAGGTGGAGGTGCAAAAT
>Ga0065721_10007984_pt1 | contig 10157 bp, 11 predicted proteins | sample Mesricmetagenome_FD_59108 | JGI IMG/M metagenome (GOLD analysis project Ga0065721, IMG submission 59108) | Mesophilic microbial community from rice straw/compost enrichment Sample: eDNA_1 v2 (version 2) | ecosystem: Engineered > Solid waste > Grass > Composting > Bioreactor | place: USA: Davis... | reverse complement strand
CTGGGCGCGCGCCGTCTGCACCGCGTCCTGGGCAGCGGCCCCGCCGCCGAGGCCTGCAACCGCAACCGCAACGGTGATCGTGGCGAACATGCGCATGATCAGCGACCTCCCTGCCCTGTCGCACGGGTCGACCGGGTCTTCCCGCATCCTCTTTCCGCCTGTATGTCCGCCGCGCTGCACCGGGGCCTCACTGCACGACGAGGTCGGCCTGCAGGGCGCCCGACGTCTTGATGGCCTGCAGGATGGAGATGATGTCGCTCGGCTTCAGGCCAACCTGGTTGAGGCCGCGCACCAGCGTCTGCAGGTTGGAGCCCTCGATGATGCCGACGCGGCCCGTCTGCTCGCGCGCCTGGATCTCGGTGCGCGGCACGACCACAGTCGCCCCCTCCGCGAACGGCTCCGGCTGCGAGACCATGGGCGTCTCCGTGACCCGGACTGTCAGGTTGCCGTGGGTGACGGCGACGGTCGAAATCTGTACGTCGGCCCCGATGACGACCGTTCCGGTACGCTGGTCGATGACGACGCGTGCAGGCGTATCCGGCGTCACGCGCAGTTCGCCGATCTCGGCGATGAAGCGGGCCGTGTTGATCTTCGCCGGCCGCTCCAGGACGACGCTGCGGAAGTCGCGCTCGCCGGCGACACGGCGGCCGAAGCGGCGCATGGAATAGGCGTTGATCGCGTCGGCGATGCTCGCCGCCGTCCTGAAATCCGGGTTGTGCAGCTCCAGCACGAGCCGCCCGATGTCGCGTAGCCCGCCCGGAACGGTGCGCTCGACGAGCGCGCCGTTCGGAATGCGCCCGGCGGTCGGCACGCCCTGGGTCAGCGTCTCCGCCTCGCCCTGGGCGGAGAAGCCGGACACGGCGATCGGCCCCTGCGCGACGGCATAGACCTGGGCATCGCCGCCCGTCAGCGGGGTCACGAGCAGCGTGCCGCCCCGCAGGGAGGTCGCATCGCCCATGGATGACACGGTGACGTCGATGCGCGAGCCCACACCGGCGAAGGCCGGGATGTTGGCCGTCACCATCACCGCCGCGACATTGCGCGTGCGCAGGTTGCTGCCGCGCACGTTGACGCCCATGTAGTCGAGCATCGACTGCAGCGACTGCTCGGTGAAGGGAGAGTTGCGCAGCGTGTCGCCCGTGCCGGACAGGCCCGTGACGAGGCCGTAGCCGATGAGCTGGTTGTCGCGCACGCCCTGGATGCTGGCGATGTCCTTGATGCGCGTCGCGGCCGTCGCCGGGGCCGGAAGGGCCAGCGCGCCAATCAGGCAGGCCGTGATGGCGAGCGCGAGCCGCTTCATGGCGTGCCCACCCGGATCGACCCGTCCGGCTGCACGATGCCCGAGACGATGAGCCCGCTGTCCACGTTGCGCACACGGATGTATTCGCCGGCACCTGCCGACTGCAGGGGCGTCGCGAGCGCGGTGATGATGAGCCCGTCCGCCTCGAAGACGAGACGCGCGGCAACGCCGCGCTTGACGATCTCGGGCTCGCTCACGGCGTTGTAGGGGATCGGGTTGCCCGGCAGCAGCATGCGCCGCGCGCTTTTGCCGATCACCTGGCCGGCGTCCTCCACCGTGGCGAACCGGGCCGTGTAGCCGGGCGGAAAGGCCCGTTCGGTCAGCATGCTCTCGGTGATGACGTCGCCGGGCCGGATGGTTATCGCCGGCACCGGCAGCATGTCGGCCAGCGCATGGGCCGGCACGAGGGCCGCGAGCATGGCGAGGAGGCCGGCCAGGGGCCGGATCAGGCCGAACATGCGCGATGCCGTGCCGGTTGCCATGGCGTTCAGGAGCCCAATCAACGGATGCCCTTGGAGACGGTGGCCGCCATTTCGTCCGCGGCCTGGATGACCTTCGAGTTCATCTCGTAGGCGCGCTGGGCGCTGATGAGCTCGGTGATCTCCTTCACCGGATCGACGTTGGAGGCCTCGAGATAACCCTGCAGGATCTTGCCGTAGCCGGGATCGCCGGCAACGCCGAGGACCGCGGCGCCGGAGGCGGTCGTCTCGCGATAGAGATTGTCGCCGAGTGGCTCGAGGCCGGCGTCGTTGGCGAAATTGGCCATGACGAGCTGGCCGAGCTCCTGCGGCGCGTCCTCGCCCGCCACCTTTGCGAAGATCTGGCCGGTGGCGTTGACCGAGATCTCGATGGTGTTTTCCGGCACGACGATGTTCGGCTGGACGAGGTAGCCCTCGATGGTCACGAGCTGGCTGTCGGCGTTCTTGTTGAACGAGCCGGCACGCGTATAGAGCAACTCGCCGTCCGGCCCCGTGACCTGGAACCAGCCGCGGCCGTTGATGGCGAGGTCGAGCTCGTTCGTGGTCTGCGTCAGCGGTCCCTGGCGGTGCACGTAGCGGATGGCGGCCGCCCGCACGCCAAGGCCGAGCGTCGCTCCCTCCGGGATCGGCGCCGTATCGGCGACGTTCGGGATGCCCTGCATCCGCTCGACCTGGTAGAGCAGGTCTGCGAACTCGGCGCGCGCCCGCTTGTAGGCCGTGGTGTTGATGTTGGCGATGTTGTTGGCGATGACCTCAACATTGGTCTGCTGGGCATTCATGCCCGTCGCCGCGATGGCGAGCGCTCTCATCGGATCCTCCTCAGATCGCCATCCGGCTGATTTCCTGGTACGCCGAGACGACCTTGTCGCGGATCGCGATGGCCGTCTGCAGCGTCTGTTCGGCCGACATCACAGCCTGCACGACCTGCTGGACCGAGGCCTGGCCCTGGATGCCCGAGAGCGCGGTCGCCTCGCCGGCGCGCATCGTCTCCACCGCCTGGCCGGCGACCTGGGCCAGAATCTCGCTGAAGTTGGTCGTCTGGCGCACGGTCGCGGCGGCGTTCACCGCCTGCATCGCCGAGAACCGCGCCTGAGAGATCGATTGCGTGCCGCCGAGGTTCGACGTCAGGGACGAGATCTGGTCAATCATGAGGAGCTTCTCAGCAGGTCGATCGTCATGGAGATCATCGAGCGCGCCTGCTTGATCATCTGCAGGTTCGCCTCGTACGAGCGATTGGCCTCGCGCATGTCGGCCATTTCGATCAGCATGTTGACGTTGGGATATTTGACGTAGCCGTCCGCATCGGCGGCCGGGTTGCCGGGCTCGTACTCGACGCGGAAGGGCGCCTTGTCCTTGCCGACACGGTCGACCTTGACGGTCGCGGCGCCGAGGGCGCGGTCGAGCTCGCCTTTGAAGGTGACGGTTTTGCGCGCATAGGGGTCGGCCCCGGCGGTCGAGCCGGTCGACTGCGCGTTGGCGATGTTCTCGGAGACGATGCGCAGGCGCACCGACTGGGCCTCGAGCCCGGCGGCGGAAAGACGGGCGGAAGCCTGTAGTGGGTCGATCATCAGGATCCCTTCACGCTCATCAGGTACATGCGGTGGAAGGACCGCACGATGTTCGTGTTCAGCGAGTAGGCGCGGTTGATCTCGGAGGCCTTGAGCATCTCCTGCTCGACGCTGACGCTGTTGCCCGAGTGGACAACCTCCCAGCTGTCGCCCTTGCCGACCTTCGTCGTCTTGGCGCCGGCCTCGTCGATGTTGAAGTGCCGCGCGTCGGTGGCGGCGAGCGTCAGGCGCGTCCTGTCCATGACTTCGTCGAAGGGCAGGACGTCCCGCGCCTTGTAGCCGGGCGTGTTGACGTTGGAGATGTTGCCCGAGACCGTCGACTGCCGGACCGAAAGCCAGTCGGCCTGGCGGGCCGCGACCTTGAAGAGATAGACGGGGTCCAACAGAACGCCTCCTACTGTCGAATGCCGAGGCGTTTATAGGTCGTTAACCTTGCACGAAGCTGTCTGGGGGTTTCCCCGGGGTCAGCCGCAGAAGCTGCGGGCGTTCGGCGTCCACGCGCCGAAGCCGACCGCGACGAGGTTGGCGATGACCCGGCAGACGTAGCGCTTCTGGGCCGCATCGTTGTTGGGACCGGCGTGATAGCGCGCCACCGCCATCGTCCAGGTGCCCTCGCGGTCCTTCAGCTCCTTGAGGAAGCGGGCCGCATATTCGACGTTGCGACGTGGGTCGAGCATGCTCTCGAGCGAAGGGAAGCGGTCGCTGTGGTAGTGATGGTTGATCTGCATGCAGCCGAGGTCGATCAGCTTCATGCCTTCGCGGCGCGCCTCGTGGAAGCGGCGCACGGCCGCCCGAGCGTCCGGCGCGAAATAGGCTGTGCCGTGGATGTTCATGGCGTAGGGCTGCATGGAGCCGCGTCGACCGGTCTCCGTCAGGCCGACGGCATAGAGCACACCGACGGGCACCCCGTACTTGGCGGCGGCCCGGGTGATCTCGCCCTCGCAGACGGAGCCGCCGCTGGCAGCGGCGCCCGTGGCGCTAGAGATAGATGCCGCCGCCGCTATCGCGATCAGAAGCCCGGCCCGCATGGCCATCGCCTTCTCCCTCACGCCGTGATCCACGGGCATGGTCCTCGCCCTGCGACGGCGCACCGCGCCCGCCGCCCGAAGCCTCGCCCTGGAACGCCTGCTGACCGGCTGCCGACTGCTGGCCGCCGCCCTGCAGCGACTGACCGGAGCCCGCATCGGCCGAACTGATCTGGAGCGTCACCACCTCAGGCCGGTATCCGGCCGCGCGCAGCACGCTGGTCAAGGCCTCGCTGTCGTTCTGCAGCATCTGCACGGTGCGTGCGTCGCTGGCGCGCATGTGCACCTCGATGCCGTCGCCGACGAGCCGCATGCGCACGCTCACGCTGCCGAGATCGGCCGGATGCAGCTGGATGTGCAGGACCCGGACCGGCCCGCCCGCCTGCTGTCCCGGCTGCGCCTGATGCGTCGTGGCCGTCGCGGCGTGCGACTGCGCGTTGCTGGAGGTCAGGCTGCGGACCTCGCCGGCAAGGCGTTCACCGAGCCGCTGCAGGGTCGGGGCCGGCAAGCCCTCGCCCTGCACATTCGCGCTGCCGGCATTCTGCACCTCGACCTTCGCGGCGCGCAGCGAAGCGGTTTCACCCGCCGGCATGGCCTGGCGCCGGCCCTCGCGCAGGGCGGCCGGCGGCGAGCTCTCCACGCGTCCCTTCACCCGCGGCAGGGCCTCCTCGACAGGCTCGCCGTCACCCGCCTGCGGCTTCACCGTGCCGACCGGTTCGAAATGCGTCTCGCGTCCGACCACCGTCATTTTCGGCAGGGGGCGCTCTTTCGCCTGCGATGCGATGTCGACACCGAAGCCCTGCTTGGTGTCGGCGAGCCGCTTCGTGGAGCGCTCATCGACGTCCGGCTGCGCGGTCGCCGCATCGTCCGGCTCGGCGCCGGCCTGTTGTCCCGGCAGCCGATCCGCCGCCACGACAGCCCCCTCCGCTGCGGCTGCGCGGGCCTGTCGTGCGGCCGCCTCGGCGCCGATGCCCGTCTTTCCTTCCGCTTCCTGCGGCAGCGCATCGGCACCGTCACCCTCGGCGGGACGGGGGTCGATGGACGCTGTGTCCTCCCCGGCGCCCGCCGCTTCGCCGAGCCGTTCGACCAGCGCCCGCAGCGATCGCGCGGGCATGCCCTCGGCGCGGCCTTCCTCCTTCGCCGCCGGGCCGCGCGTTCCCGCGCCCTGCACCTTCTCGAGAAGGGCGCGGAACGCGTCTCCATCCCGCTTGCCCTGCGCCTCACCTTTGGCGCCATCGGCCGGCACATCGCGCTGGGCCGGCATGCGCAGGAAAGACGGATCGACCATCGTCATTCTTTGCCTCCCTGGGCTCCCTCGAGCAGGGCATCGACCGCCCCGATGAGCTCCTGCGCCCGTGTGATCGTGGGCGTCGGCTGCTGTGCGACGGATGTTGAAACAGGTGCCGGCCGTGCCGGCTCCGCGGCAGGCGTGTCCACCTGCACCGCCGGTTGCGGACCGGCGGCGGGTGCTGCCCGCTGAGGTCCGGGAGCCGGAGCAGGTCGATCTCTCGGTGCCGGCCGGGGCGCTGAAGCGCCCGCTGCCGGCGCCCTCGCCCCGGTGCGCACCTGCCCGGCTTCCGCCTTCGGATCCGCCTTCTGCTGCGGCTCCGGTGCGATCGGCTCGTCGAGCTCGGCCGTCTCCGGAAGNGCAGCCGGCCACTGGCGGATATGCCGCGCAAGCCCCTGTGCGATGTCCAGNAGCTCGACATCGGCCGCCGACAGACGCGCGCGATCGATGCGGCGCAGCTCCGCGCGCGCTTCGTCATAGCCGGCTTCCGTCACGATCATCGCCGCGGCCTGGTAGAGACGCGCCCGCTCGGCCGGCTCCTCACCCGGGCGCGAAAGCGCCAGCGCCTGCTGGGCCGTATAGATCGCGGCCTCGATGCGCCCTTCGTAGACCGAGGCGCGCGACACGAGCAGATAGAGGTCGCGCCGGCTCGCCGGGTCGAGGCTCGAGAGCATTCCGTCGAGGCGGCCGAACCGCTCCGGGTCCCTGGTGAAGTCGAGGCGCGTCAGGGCCGCGGCGAAGCGCTGCTGGAAATTCCCGGCATAGACAGAATGGCGGTAGCGGCGCATGTAGCGCTCCGCCAGCATCTCGAAGCGATCGAGGTCGCCGAGCTGGCTGGCGACGAAGATCTCGCGGCGCAGCGCCGCCTCCTCCACCAGCGTTCCGGGCATCAGCAGACGGGCGAGGGCAAGCATCTCCATGGCCTCTGCCGGCCGATCACGCACCATGAGCGCCGCCTTGACGAGGGCGATCTGCCCGCCGAGGCCCGGCGCAAGTCCACGCGGCGCCACCGGTTGCAGCAGGTTGCGCGCCTCGTCTTCCCGCCCTTCGACATAGGCGAGAGCGCCCAGGAGCAGCCGCTCGTCCACATTGGGCCGAAGCTCGAAGCCGAGGAGATGACGGATGACGTTCGGCTGGCCGCCGCTGAGCAGGTAGACGACGGCAGCCCGCGCGTTCCGCGGCTCCTGCCAGACCGTCGCCGGCGCCGCCATGAAGCGCTCCTCGATCAGCTTGAGCAGCGCGCGCTGGCCGGTATGGGCCGCCGTCGAGCCCGCCGCGATCTGATCCTGCATGCGCTGCAGCGTACGGACGAGTTCGTACGGCTGGGCGTCGGTCTCCGCGGCCACGGCCGGCGCCGCGCCGGAGAAGGCGATGAAGCCGGCAAGAACGGTTGCGGCCAGCGCCCTCACGGGCTCTCCTCCTTGAGGAGGATCTCGATGCGCCGGTTCTCCGCCGCGTTCGGATCATCGGGAACCTTGAGAAGGCGGTCCGCGTGGCCCTCCACCCGCTCGACCCGGCTGTCCGACAATCCGCCTCGCACCAGCATGTAGACGGCCATGTGCGCGCGCGCCGTCGACAGGCGCCAGTTGTCGTAATCCGCCGAGCGGAAGGGACGGCCGTCGGTATGCCCACGCACGATGACCTTGCCCGGGCGCTTCGCCAGCGTCTCGGCAATGCGCTGCATGATGCGCACCACCTGCGGCTGCGGCTCGGCCGAACCGATCGCGAACATGCTGAAGTCGGCCTCGTCGGTGAGGCTGATCAGCGTGCCTTCGCCCGATTTCTCGATCTGCAGGTGGGGCACCGCCGTGCCCTCGCCCGAGAAGGCTGCCTGGAGTTCCTGGCGGAGGGCCGCCAGTTCGTCGCCGCCCTCGGCAGCCGGCGCGGCGGCCTCGCCGGCCGGGCTCTCGCTTGCCGGAGTGGAGGCAGCGGCCGCATCACGTGCCAGCGCATCGGGTTTCCCCGCTTTCGGCGCCTCGTTCACCGTGCGCGGCTCGCCGGGCGTTTCCTCGCGCGCGGGCCGTAGCGGCACCGTCCGCCAGTAGGTCGGATCGAACGGATCGCGATGGGCTTCGCCGCCGGTGATGCCGATCTCCGCGGTCTCGCCCATGACTAGGTCGACGCTCGTCGGCACGGGCTTGGGATCGTTGGTCGCGGCCGCCTCGGAGGCGAGTTGCGCCAGGATGGCGTAAGGGTCCTGGAAGAGGGCGCTGTCCTTGTACTTGGCCTGGGGCGCCTGCGCACTGCGGTTGCCCGCACCCTCCCCCGCGCTCTGCCCCTGCTCCCGGGCCTGGCGGCCGTCGTTGTTGCCCGCCCCCGGCCCCTGCCCTGGCTGCACGTTGAGCGGCTGGCCCTGGTTGTCGGGTTCACCTGCCGGGTGGCCGACGGTCGGGTCGCGCAGCCCCTTGCGGTCCGTGACGCTGTCGGCGAGCTTGAGCGGGTTGAAATATTTCGCCACCTCGCTGCGCGTCGTCTGGTCGGTCACGTTGATGAGCCACATGACCAGGAAGAAGGCCATCATCGCCGTCATGAAGTCGGCATGGGCGATCTTCCACACGCCGCCGTGATGAGCCTCCTCTTCATCGAGCTGGCGCCGGACGAGGATGATTTCGGAAGGGGTCTTGTCGTTCATGACGCGTCCTGCCCAACGGCTGCCGCGAGCTCGGCCGCCCAGGCGGCGAGCCGCGTTTCGATGACCGTGTCGTCGGCGACGACACGCACGTCCGGCCCTGTTCCGGCCACGAAGCGCACGGAGGCTGCGAGATCGCCGAGGTGCTCACGCAGCGCCGCGGCGAGATCATCCGCCGCGCTGATCTCGATCAGCTCGTGGCGTGTCGTATCCGCCAGCGTCCGCACGGCGTCGGCGAGCGCCGCGAGCGAGCGCTGGCGCTGGGCCTGCTCGAGGAACGGCGTCAGCGTCCGCGCCAGGGCGGCGGCGAGCCGCGCCTGCATTGCGTCGAAGGCCGTGTGCACGGTCGCGGCAAGGGCCTCCCCCTCCGTTCGCGCCCATTCGGCACGCGCGGCGGCCAGCTGCTCCTGGAACTGCTCCCGCTCCACGCGCAGCTTGTCCTCCCAAGCCGCCTCGGCGGCGGCCCATCCCTCGTTGCGCCCCTTGTCGAGCGCCTGGGCGATCATGACCTCGACGTCACGTACCGGCGGCTGCACGAAGGGCGGAGGCGCAGTACGCCGGGGCGCCGGCTGTGGCAGCCGGCGCTCCTCCGCGTCGAAATCGATGAGAAAGCTGACCAGAGGCGGTCGCGGCATCAGGCGGCGTCCTCCTGATACAGCCACTGCTTGAGAATGGCGGCCGCCTGCTCCTCACTGAACTCGACCATCTGCTCCAGCCGGCGCTGCGGCGACTGGTTCATGCGGATGGTCAGCTCCTCGATGAGATTTCCGCCTTCCGCCGGGGCCGCCAACTGCGGCACCTCCGATCCCGGCAGCAGGGCCGGGTCGCCTGCCGCCGCGGCGACCTGCGTCTCCTCGGCCGGCGGGCGGGCGAGGATGGCGGCGACGGCCGGCTTCAGGCCGAACCAGATGACGAGCAGGGCGACGACGAGAATGGTCGCGGCATTGATGAAGTTGCCGGACTGGCGCACCAGGAGCTCGCCGATGCCGATGGGCGGAACGGGCTCCAGATTGCGGGAATCGGCAATGAAGCTGACGGACGATACCTTGATCTGATCGCCCCGGTCCGCCACCGTTCCCGCCGCCGACGCGACCAGTTGCTCGATCTCGCGGATCTGCTGGTCGATGGCCGCGTCGTTCGCGCCCTCTCCGGCGAGAGACGCGAGGCGCTCGCGGTTGACGAGCACGGCAACCGACAGCCGCTCGACGCGATAGCCGTCCCGCACCGTCTCCACGGTCTTGCTGGAGATCTCGTAGTTCGTGACCTCCTCGCGCCGCTGGTTGTCCTCGCTCGACACCTCGCCGCCGTTGGCCTGCACCTGCTCGTTGGGCAGGTTCTGCTGCACGGTGGCCGGATTCTGGTTGTTGCTGTTCTGCGAGACCTCGGTCTCGCGGATGGTGCGGACGGAGCGTTCCACCCGCGACTCGGGGTCGTAGATCGTCTCGTTGGTGCGCGTGCGGTCCGTATTGAGGCGGGCGGCGACGCTGACCTCGAAATTGCTGAGGCCGAGATAGGGGACGAGGGTTTTGCGGATGTTGTCCTGGATCTCGAGACTGACGGTCCGCTCGAGATTGGCCATCCGTCCTGTCGCGGCACTGGCCGCATCGTCACCGGCCAGCACCAGCGTACCGTCGGTGTTGAGCACCGTCACCTTCTCGATGTTCATGCCGGGAATGGCGGCTGCGACGAGGTGGCGGATGGCGCGCGCCGGCGTGACACTGTCGGCCGTCTCCGTGCGGATGACGACGGAGGCGGAGGCGGGCTGCTCCTCGCGGCGGAAGGAGCCGCGGTCCGGCAGCACGATGTGCACGCGCGCGGCCTTGATGCCGCTCATCGTCTGGATGGTGCGCGCGAGTTCCCCCTCGAGC
>Ga0065721_10053308_pt1 | contig 10158 bp, 8 predicted proteins | sample Mesricmetagenome_FD_59108 | JGI IMG/M metagenome (GOLD analysis project Ga0065721, IMG submission 59108) | Mesophilic microbial community from rice straw/compost enrichment Sample: eDNA_1 v2 (version 2) | ecosystem: Engineered > Solid waste > Grass > Composting > Bioreactor | place: USA: Davis... | reverse complement strand
CTCAAGGGCTACAACGCCCGCGTGGACATCTGGGATCCATGGGTCGACCCGACCCAGGCCCACCACGAGTACGGGATCGATCTGATCACCCCCGGTGAGGGCGAGTACGACGGGATTGTCATTGCCGTCGGGCACGACGAGTTCCGCGGGCTTGGCGCAGCAGGTATCCGTCGTTACGGGAAGCCCGAAGCGGTGCTGTACGACGTGAAGTATGTGTTGCCACGCGACGCGGTGGACGGACGACTATGACCCCTTCGTTTCACGGCCCAAGAGCACAGTACGGCAATGAAGACCTCGACGACGACCCCACGTAACGACTCGATCAGGTATGACTGACCTGCGAGGTCATATCCAACAAGGCGGGATGCGATCCTTGCTGATCAAGGCCCTTGGTGGAAGCACCGTCGTGCGCCTTGTCGGAATGGGCCTCAGTTTCATCGTTGGCGTCCAGCTCGCTAGAGGCTTGGGCACAGACGGCTACGGGACCTATGGCCTGGCGATGTCGGTCATAGCTCTGCTGATGATCCCGACCGAGTTCGGATTGCCGATACTGGTTGTCCGAGAAACCGCCGCGAGCGTCGCTGGAAGAGAGTGGGCCAAGTTTCGAGGGCTTCTCCGATGGTCGGCGCGTTTCATTATCGGCACATCGCTGCTGGTCTCCCTCGTCGTCGTGGGACTTCTCCTCCTTGGTCCCGCGTTGGCCAGTCGCTCCCTGGAAGCAACCCTGATCTTCGGGCTGCCCCTCGTCCCCCTCGTGGCGTTGGCCAAGACACGCGGGGCCGCGCTTAGTGGTCTTCGGATGATCGTGAGAGGACAGGTGCCGGACAGCATCATCAGACCAGGGATGCACTCGCTTCTTCTTCTGGTCGCGACTGTGTTTGCGATCAAGGTTACGCCAGAGCTTGCGATGGGATGTGGAGTGGTCGCGGCAGCGGCTGCACTGGCGTCCGCTGCGCTGATGCTGCGCCGCGCTATTCCTGGCGAGGTCAGAAACGTCGCCCCTGATAGTCGTGGGAGGGAGTGGCGGTCCAGCTGTCTCCCCATGGCGATGACGGAGGGCATGCGTACGGTCCAAGGCCATGTGGTCCTTCTGATTCTGGGCGCCATGGCGTCGGTTTCAGCTGTGGGACTCTACAAGGTCGCAGTTGCCGTCAATCTCCTTATTGCAACACCGACGGGGATATTCATTACCGTCTCCGCTCCGCTGATATCCGAGCTTGCATCGACGGGAGAGCGAGACCGTCTCCAGAGACTCCTCTCATGGACGAGCGCGGGTATGGTGACTGCCACACTGGCCATGTCTGTTCCGGTCCTCGTCGCCGGCCCTTACCTCTTAGGTCGCGTCTTTGGGGAGGAGTTCAGAGACGCGGCTGTTCCACTCCAGATTCTCTGCGTCGGCGCCATCCTCACGGCTACGGCAGGTACTGCGGGAACTCTCTTGAACATGACGGGACACGAGAGACATGTACGCAGAGCATCGTTTCGTTCTTTTCTGCTTCTGAGTGCGATCCTTCCCGTATTCGTCTGGTTCTGGGGCGTCATTGGAGCTGCAATCGCGAGTGTCGTCGCTAGCTTCTTCTGGCGACAGCAGATGGCACAGGCCTGCCGCAGGATTCTTGAACTAGAGCCGGGACTATGGGACTTCCTCAAGGGAGGGCGATGAGTGAGTCTTGTGATCGTCGGTGAGTTCGACAGCACTAATGTCGGCGATCAGCTGATAGCTGATGGGCAGCGCAAGATCTTCGCCACGTGTTGCGAACAATTGCGATTGCTTCCCTTGGAGAACACGCGCCCCCAGGCCGAAGATCCGCAAGGACGGCAAACGAGGAAAACCCTGCCAAAGAGGGTGCATCGCGCTCTGTATTCCAAGAGCGTGCTATACCGCCACGCGGTTGAATCATTGTTGTACATGAGGAACAGGGACTTCTACCGGATCCAGGCCGAGAAGACGCTTGCCTCGGCAGACATCCTGATCATAGGCGGCGGTCAGCTGATGTCGGATGGAACACTTCGAATGCTCCGACGGCTCGACGCCCTAACGATGGTGGCGAGAGAACGAGGTATTCCGATTGCCGCCTTCGGAACAGGAATGGCGAGGACACGCTCCCCGATTTCGAGGACATTGATGCGGAGGATCTTGCGCCGCCTCGATGGGCCTAACTTCTTCCGGGATGAAAGATCCAGGACGCTGGCGCTGGGGCTAAGCCAGGGACTCGATGTTTCGCCAGAGCCGACGCCTGACTGCGCGATCGCCGGAATAGTAAGCCAGGCGTCCTTGGCGGAATCGCCCCCCCTGATTGGCGTGGCACCGATGGCCCCCGCGATCCTCGCCAGGTCGGGTATTCCGGTTGCAGGCCTCGATCTCTGGTGGCTGTCGGTTATCGAGCACCTTCTGGAAAGCGGAGAGACGCCGGTGTTGTTCAGCACGGGTGTCGACCTGGATGCCGATTATGCGGGGAGGCTACAAGAAGCACTGGCGAGAAAGGGCAGGAGCGTCGCTGTCCTCGACAGACCGAGGTGCGGCAAGGATCTCCTAGGGCAGCTCAGGTGTATGAAACGAGTTCTTGCGCAGAGGTTGCACGCTTCGATTTCCTACTATGCCTTGGGCGGCACGCCGGCTTCCGTGACATGGGACCCGAAAGTCGAGGAGTTCTATAAGCGCGTCGCCCTATCCAGACGCGTGATCCGCCCGGGTGAAGTCGATCCGGAGGGCGCGGTACACATCGTCCTTTCCGCCGATGCGCCGGAGCCTGCTCCTGTACTGCTGGCTAGGAAGTCGCTGACCGATGCGCGCCTGTGCATATCTCGTCTTACTACCAAGGCGGCTGGATAATGGCAGGAAGGCCACGTATAGCCATACTTCTTCCCGACCTCCGGCCCGGCGGGGCCGAGCGAATGCACGTGACACTGGCACGGCATTGGCTACAGCAGGGAGTCGACGTGGACTTTGTCCTTCAACGGAACACGGGCGAACTACTCGCGGAGGTCCCAGATGACGCGACGGTATTCGACATGCGGGCAGGCCGCGTTCGCCGAATCCTATTGCCATTGATGAAGTATCTGCGGGAACGCTCACCAGCAGCGGTTCTGGCCGCGATGTGGCCTCTGACGGTGATGTGTCCGTTGGCGGCAAGGATTTGTGGATACAGGGGGAGGGTTGTCGTCAGTGAGCATGCGCCGCAGTCGTTGTCCTACGCAGATCGGGGACACCTGCATAACATCTTCATGATGACCAGCATGCGGGCCTGTTATCCGTGGGCTGACCACCGTGTAGCAGTTTCAAGGGGAGTGGCGGAAGACATGTCCCGCCTCTCGGGGCTTGAGATCGACAAGTTCGACGTCATTCACAACCCCGCCGCGACGGGTCGCGTGCTTCAGCGCGCTGATTGCAACCTGCCATTCTCATGCAAGGGTCCTCTGATTCTCACAGTGGGCAGCCTCAAGAAGGTAAAGAGGCATGATCTGCTAATCAGGGCGTTCGCACTTCTCAGAATCCCGGCAGCGTGTCTAGTGATTCTGGGCGAGGGCGCGGAGCGCAGAAAGCTGGAGGATTTGGCCCGGGAGCTCGGCGTAGGGCATCGGATCCATATGCCCGGCTTCCAAGGTGATCCAGGACCTTGGTACGCGCGGGCGGACCTCTTTGTGCTCTCGTCGGACCACGAAGGCTTCGGTAACGTGATCGTCGAGGCGCTCGAACAGGGGACCCCAGTGGTGTGTACAGACTGCCCTTCGGGACCTCGTGAGATCCTAGATGACGGCAAATATGGCGCACTCGTGCCCACTGATAACGTAGACGCGTTGGCGAAGGCAATGGAGGACTCCCTGTCGCGCGGGCACGACCGTGAGTTGCTGAAGGGACGGGCGAGGGCGTTCAGCGTCGACCAGGCAGCCGCAAAGTACCTGAACCTTCTGCTAGCCGCATAGCGCCGGAGAATTCCTTGAAAAGCGGCGTTCTCTACATTTCATACGATGGCATGCTCGAACCCCTCGGGCAGTCCCAAGTAATAGCGTACTTGGAGCGATTGGCAGCCAACCGCACAATTCATCTGATTAGTTTCGAGAAGCCTGAAGATTGGCGAGATGAGCACGCCCGCTCGGCCATTCGGGATCGCCTAAGAGATGCAGGTATCCAATGGCACCCTCGGCGCTATCACAGGCATCCGACGATACTGGCTACGACTTGGGACATCGTGGTTGGCATCGCATCCGCCTTGTGGCTCATCTCGCGATATGGATTACGTACGGTGCACGCGCGAAGCTACGTTCCCTCCGTTGTGGCAATGGTAGCGAAGCGGTTGCTGGGGACCAATTTCATCTTCGACATGCGCGGCTTCTGGGTTGACGAGCGGGTAGATGGTGGCCTCTGGGCTAGGGACAGCTGGATATACCAATCCGCAAAGTGGTGCGAACGAAGATTCTTACTGCGCGCGGACCATATCGTATCTCTAACGAAGGCTGCGGTTGAGGAAATAAATCGCTTTGACTACGTCCGGGGGCGGATGTTGGCGACAACGGTAATTCCCACCTGTGCGGATCTTCAACGGTTCCAACCAGCAGGTTGGAGACAGGATGGCTTCACCTTGGGCTACGTGGGATCCGCCGGCACGTGGTATCTCTTTGACGAGCTTGTGGAGTGCTTCATAGAGCTCATGAGGCAGCGCCCCGACGCACGCCTCCTGATCATCAATCGCAACGAGCACGACTTCATTCGTCGGCGACTTGAGCTTGGCGGCGTTCCCGCCGGTGCCTTCGAACTTCGCGCGGCATCGCACGTGGAAATTCCTATTCAGATGGCGCGAATGCATGCGGCCGCATTCTTCATTAAACCAGCCTTCTCAAAGAAAGCCTCGGCGCCAACCAAGCTGGGCGAGCTCTTGGGCTGTGGCCTTCCATGCTTGACCAATCAGGGAGTTGGCGATCTGGCAGACATTCTTGAGGAAGGCAACGTTGGAGTGGCTGTTGAGAATTTCGAGAGGGCGACGCTGGCTGAGGGTATCCGAAGGTTGCTGGAGATGGCTGCGGATCCGCGTACCAGCAAGCGCTGCCGTGCTGTTGCAAACCGGCACTTCTCCCTTGATGAGGGAGTCGCCCGGTACGAATCCGTATATCGTCAAATGGATGGTGTCAGATGAGTCGGAACGTACACAAGGTCACGGTGGAAAGTTTCGGGGACGAATGGTCCCGATTTGACCAATCCGCTATTGCGGAGTGCGAGGCTGCTGCAATCTTTGACGAGTACTTTTCGATCTTCCCATGGTCTGATCTGCCGGCCGATGCATCGGGTTTCGACATGGGGTGTGGGACGGGCCGATGGGCGGCGCTTGTGGCCCCGCGCGTGGGTCATCTCCACTGCGTTGACCCATCGATTGCCATAGAAGTGGCCCGCAGAAGGCTTTCGTTTCTTGGCAACGTGAGTTATCACAGATCATCTGCGGATGACATGCCTCTTCCCGAGAACAGCCAAGATTTCGGGTACTCGCTGGGGGTTCTCCATCATGTTCCGGATACGATTGCAGCGTTGCGCTCATGTGTCTCAATGCTAAAGCCGGGCGCGCCGCTACTCGTATACCTGTACTACGCGTTCGATAACCGCTCACTTGCGTACCGGATGGCTTGGAGATGCTCGGATCTGGTCAGACGTTTCGTATATCGATTGCCAGCTGCGCCTAAGCATGTCGTTACGGACGCGCTTGCTCTTGGCATATACCTGCCATTGGCCAGATCTTCCATGGTCCTGGAGCGGCTCGGGGTGGACGTTTCCAATTTCCCGTTGTCGTACTACAGAAATCGAAGCTGGTACACCATGCGCACGGACTCGCGTGATCGGTTTGGTACTCCATTGGAGAAGCGCTTCACCAAAGAGCAGATCAGACAAATGCTGGAATCTTCCGGACTGGGAGAGATCAGATTTTCGGACGGCGCGCCATATTGGTGTGCGGTCGGAGTAAAGAGATGATCCGGGTGCTTGGCTTGGCCTTGTATGGTCAGCTGGCCGCAAGCACTCGGTATCGCCTTGCACAGTTCGTCCCTGGGCTTGCGGAACATGGAATTGAATTGCAAGTGCAGTCGCTCCTTGGCGACGAGTACCTACGCCGACGCTTCCACGGTGGAAGAACGCCACTGGCCGCGATGATTGGCGAGGGATGGAAGCGTCTGGGCGACCTAAACGATAGTGGCCACGATTTGGCGCTGCTTCATTGTGAGCTCTACCCCCTCATGCCTGGATGGCTAGAGAGAGCGCTCCTGCGATCCAAGCCTTACATTTACGACTTCGACGACGCCTTCTACCTGAAGTATCGGCGAGGGAAGCTTGGATTCCTGCGCCCGCTATTAGGTAGGAAGTTCGATGGGGTGATTCGAGATGCCGTTGCGGTGACGGCGGGAAGTCGCACTTTGCAGCACTATGCTTCCGTCTTGAACCCGCGTTCCACTGTTTTCCCTACCGTCGTGGATACTGATCGCTACGTGCCTTCGAAGAGGCGGTCCGCGAGAAGCCTCACGGTAGGCTGGATTGGTTCTCCGTCGACGGCACCCTACCTGAAGGAGCTGGTTGGGCCACTCGCCAAGTTGGCGAAAGAGGGGCCGGTGAGGTTCGTTGTCATCGGAGGGAAGGGGCCAAACATACCAGGGGTGGACCTCATAGAGGTGGCATGGACCGAAGCATCAGAAGTGGAGCTTATAAACGGCTTCGATGTCGGCGTAATGCCATTGCCAGACGATGATTGGGCACGAGGAAAGTGCGCATTCAAGTTGATCCAATACATGGCATGCGGGATTCCCGTCGTGGCGTCTCCGGTTGGTGCCAATAACGATGTGGTGCAGGATGGATGTGGATTACTCGCGGCGGATGGGGAACAGTGGCTCGAAGCTTTCCGTACCATTCGGGATGATCGGATGCTTGCTTCGCGCATGGGCGCAGTAGGCAGGGAGCGTGCGGTCCGCCTTTACTCATTGCGCCGGAATATACCCGTACTCGTGGAGGTCATTCGTACATCCGTCGCTGAGGGGCGAGCTCGATGTGCGGCGTGAGTGGCTTCTGGGGATTCCCGCCGGGCGGCGGCGAACCGGGTGCCATCGCTGCTGCAATGGCAGAGCGCCTGCATCATCGAGGTCCGGATGACGCGGGCGTCTGGATGGACATGGAATCCGGTGTCGCGATCGCCCATCGTCGGCTTGCCATTGTTGATCTTAGTGCAGCCGGTCACCAGCCTATGGTTTCGGCGAGTGGCCGCTGGGTACTGGCCTACAACGGGGAGATATACAACCATCTCGAACTCCGTCGAATCCTGGCAGTCGAGGGCGCCGCTCCGGCATGGCGAGGCCATTCGGATACCGAGACGTTGCTCGCCGCGGTAGAAGCATGGGGCGTCAACGAGGCGCTGAAGCGCAGTGTTGGGATGTTTGGCCTGGTTCTATGGGACCGGCGGGAGCGTGTGTTATGGCTGGCACGTGACCGGATCGGCGAGAAGCCGATGTACTACGGATGGCAGGGCGGTATTTTCCTGTTTGGTTCAGAGATCAAAGCACTACGTGCTCACCCGGCATTCGATGCATCCGTGGACCGTGGTGCTCTAGCGCTTCTCTTGCGGCACAACTATGTGCCGGGACCATACTCCATCTACTCGAACATATACAAACTTCCACCCGGAACATGGTTGCGAGTCGAAGCTGGGGACCAGGAAGCCAGTCCTGTGTCGTACTGGTCGCTGGCAGAGGTTGCGGAGAGGGGTGAGTCCGACCCATTTACAGGGAGCGAATCTGAAGCCATAGAGGAGCTTGATCGTCGCCTCAGTTCGGCCCTTCGCGGGCAGATGATGGCAGATGTACCTTTAGGTGCCCTTCTCTCTGGAGGCATTGACTCGTCGCTGGTTACCGCCCTCATGCAGGCGCGGAGCTCCAGACCCGTCCGCACCTTCACCATTGGTTTCGAGGAAAAGGCCTACGACGAAGCCGCTCAGGCCCGTGCGGTGGCCATGCATCTTGGTACCGAGCACACAGAAATGCGGCTGTCCGCGGATGAAGCGATTGGAACTATACCGCGCCTGTCCGAGATTTATGATGAGCCATTCGCAGATTCTTCGCAGTTGCCGGTTCATTTGGTGATGCGGCTGGCGAGGCAACACGTGAAGGTGGCGTTGTCGGGTGACGCGGGCGACGAGTTTTTCGGAGGCTACAACCGATACGTTCTTGGTCCGGCGATCTGGCGAAAGATCGGACGCCTACCCGATGCACTACGCGGCGCAATCAGCAAGGGGCTAACCTCCTTGCCAGCGGCTACGATCAATAGGGTGGCTGGCCCCATGGCCCAGTTGTTGGGCGTTGCGTTGCTGGGCGACAAGGCCTACAAGCTCGGCTTGCGGTTGCGCGATTTGCGGAGCGTAAACGACCTGTATGTGGCACTGGTAACTGAATGGCCGGATGCAGTACGGATTGCCAAGGCGAACATGGTTCCGCCGAACCTCCTCGAAGAACGAGAACGTTGGCCTCGTCTCGACAATCCGGCTGCCCGCATGATGGCCTTGGACGCGATGACGTACCTTCCTGACGATATCCTGGTGAAGGTGGATCGGGCGTCCATGTCCGTATCACTGGAAACCCGCGCACCGTTTATGGATAGGGACACTATGGAGTTTGCATGCCGTCTCCCCATATCGATGAAGCTTCGTGATGGAAGGGGGAAATGGATTCTGCGCCAGCTTCTCTATCGATATGTGCCGCGCACTCTGGTCGACCGTCCGAAAATGGGATTCAGCATCCCTCTGGACGAATGGCTCCGAGGGCCGCTACGTGAATGGGCTGAAGAGCTCTTGGCGGAAAGTCGTTTGCACCGAGAAGGCTATCTCGACCCTGTTCCTATTCGTGCGGCATGGGAGCAGCATGTGCGCGGCGAGGGCTCGTTCGGTTATCGACTCTGGTCAGTGCTGATGTTTCAGGCATGGCTTGAGTCTTCGCGTGGATTATCCAAGTGATCATATATTGGCTCATGCTCCTGGTGCCGGTATGGGCTGTGCTCGTACCAAAGCGATTAAAAGCGAACCAGGTCTCGGTAATGTGGGCTTTCGTTGGTGCGTTGTTCGCGATTCTGATAGGGCTTCGCGACCAAGTAGGGGGTGATTGGTTCAACTATCTTCCGATGTTCCTGGATATAGGAGCCCGAAGATGGTTCGACGCGATCTCGCAAAGCGATCCCGGTTATGCCTTGCTGAGTTGGACTATTTATCGACTGGGCGGGTCGATATACGCTGTAAATCTGTTCTGCGCTTCCGTTCTGATGTGTGGAACGGTATTTTTTTGCCGGAAGCAGCCGCACCCGTGGTTAGCACTTCTGGCCGCGGTTCCCTACATGTTGATTGTGGTGGGCATGGGTTATACCCGGCAGAGCGTTGCTCTCGGCTTTGCCCTGCTGGGACTAGCGGCGTTGGGAGATGGAAGGATTCGTGCCTTCCTGATCTGGGTCGGCATCGGGGCGCTGTTCCACAAGTCTGCCGTGCTGCTCATGCCCATCGCGGCATTGGCCTCGAGTCGCCATCGCATGCTTACGATCGGGCTGGTTGGGGCTACCACGGTGCTTACGTACTTTCTGCTGCTGGAAGACAGCTCCGAGGATCTTTGGGCCAACTATGTCGAAGCGGACATGCAGTCGCAGGGTGGGGCCATACGCGTCGCGATGAACGCAATCCCGGCGTTGATGCTACTGTTGTTTCGTGGGCGCCTGGAGCCGGAGTCCCGGAGACTTAAGCTGTGGATGTGGATGGCGGTGTTCTCGCTCCTGTGTGTTCCATTGGCTGGCCTAGCCTCTACCGCCGTTGATCGGGTAGCGCTGTATCTGATTCCAGTTCAACTCTTCGTCTTCTCACGATTGCCCCGTCTCGCGGGTACTTCGCGCATGCGTGGGGCGCTCGTGTTTGCCATCCTGGGCTACTACGTAGCTGTGCAGTTCGTTTGGCTGAACTTCGCTGCTCACGCCGGCTACTGGGTGCCGTACCGATTCATGCCAGTAATGGCCTAAGCGCACATTCTCGTGAAGATCGTCCTCTTCGCTAATACGGACTGGTACCTCTACAATTTCCGCCGGTCCCTGGCATCCGCATTGCGCGAAGCCGGCCACGACGTGCTGCTGCTTTCGCCACCCGGCCCCTTCGGTGAAAGGCTCCGTGC
>Ga0065721_10053307_pt1 | contig 10161 bp, 8 predicted proteins | sample Mesricmetagenome_FD_59108 | JGI IMG/M metagenome (GOLD analysis project Ga0065721, IMG submission 59108) | Mesophilic microbial community from rice straw/compost enrichment Sample: eDNA_1 v2 (version 2) | ecosystem: Engineered > Solid waste > Grass > Composting > Bioreactor | place: USA: Davis... | reverse complement strand
CCGCGGCCGGCGTTCCTTCGCGCGGCGAGTAGATGAACGTGAACGCCGACGAGAAATTCGCCTCGCGCACGATCGACATCGTCTCCTCGAACTGCTCCTCCGTCTCTCCCGGGAAGCCGACGATAATATCGGTCGTCAACACGACGTTCGGGATCGCCTTCCGAATGCGTCCTACGAGGTCGAGGAACCGTTCGCGCGTATACTTGCGGCTCATCCGCTTCAGAATGTCCGTGCTGCCGGATTGCACCGGCAAGTGGATATGCTCGACGAGGTTGCCGCCTTTAGCCAGCACTTCGATCAGATGGTCGTCGAAGTCCCGCGGGTGGCTCGTCGTGAAGCGCACGCGCGGAATGTCGATTTTGCGAATATCGTCCATCAGATCGCCGAATCGATAGTTCCGGTCCTCGAAATCTTTGCCGTACGCGTTCACGTTCTGCCCGAGCAGCGTAATCTCCTTGTACCCTTGGCGCGCCAGGTCGCGCACCTCCGCGATGACGTCCTCCGGCAGGCGGCTTCTCTCCTTGCCGCGCGTGTACGGGACGATGCAGTACGTGCAGAACTTATCGCAGCCGTACATAATGTTGACCCACGCCCGCAGCCCTTCGGCCCGCTTCTTCGGCAGATTCTCGATGATGTCGCCTTCCTTGGACCATACCTCGACGACCATTTCTTTACCGAAGTACGCGTCCTGCAGCAGGTACGGCAGACGATGAATATTATGCGTTCCGAAAATCAAGTCCACATGAGGGTGCTTGTGCATAATCCGGTTCACGACCGACGCTTCCTGCGACATGCAGCCGCACACGCCGAGAATAAGCTCCGGACGCTGCTGCTTGAGCATCTTCAGATGTCCGAGCTCGCCGAACACTTTATCCTCCGCGTTCTCGCGAACCGCGCACGTATTCAGCAGAATGACGTCCGCATCCTTGCGCTCTTCCGTCGCTTCGTACCCCATCGCCTCGAACAATCCGCGCATGATCTCGGTATCATGCTCATTCATCTGGCAGCCGTATGTGTAGATCAAGTACTTCTTGCCGTGCCCAAGCGTGCTTAGCTCCGCAGGAACACCGTTCTCGTAATGGACCTTAATCTCTTCCTTGCCGCGCTTCTTCTCGTCGGAATAGCTTGGGGCGGAGAGCATCGTTATATCTCGGCCGTTGATCCGATAGGTCGTTTTCCCATCTTCTTGCTTCAAGACTTTAGCCGAGGAGAAATCGAAATATTGAGCGTAATCCTTATTCCCCTTCTCGGACGCCATATCAGGATTCAATCCTCCTCTATCGCCTGATTCCATCCAATAATTATATCATTCCGACTCGTAGATATCCATCGGTAACCGCGTTAATAACCTAGCTTCGCTTCGATAATCGCGATTCCGTTCGAATAGCTGTAAGAGATCGACATCGATTTGACGTCCGCGTGCTCCTTCAGCATCGTATCGATATCGTCCGACAGCTTTCTTCTGCCGTATAGGTACGTAAACTTCACCGAAGGCTTGCGGCTCTCGATCGCATCATTAATGACGTTAATGGCTTCCTCGACCGTCGCGACTTGCTCGCCGATGTCCTTCATAATGGCTTGATAAGCGATCGCGTATTTGTCGCCGGCCTTGATCTTCGCCTTCAGCATTTCACGGTAGTCCGTATTCGCCGCGGGCAGGCTGCCCTGCTTCCAAGAGTGATCCCGCTTCAGCGCCGCGTCCGTCACGTTGAAGTAGCTGTACACGACCTGCTTCTGCGAATCCCAAGTCGTGTCGACGTTATACCATTTGCCGTCCAGCTTCACCTTGTTCCAAGCGTGCAAGCCGGTACTAACGGTCCCTGAGACGATATGTACGGGAATACCCGCTTCCTGCATCAGCCGATAGGTGAGCAGCGCATAGCCCTGGCATACCGCTTCTCCCGTCGTGAGCGCTTCGTAGGCCGTATATTTGCGCAGCGACTTGTCATAGGTCACTTGGGAGGCGATATAGTCGTGAAGGACCTTCTCCTTCTGAATGTCGCTCATCTTGCTCGTCGTCAGCTTGGCGACGATCTTCTTCGCTTGCGCTGTAACGTAGTCGGTCTGCTTCTTCGTCTCCAGATAGTCGACTTTATAGACGGCCGTCCCCTTGGACTTGCCTGGCTGGCTAGTCGTGCGGATCGAATAGCTCTTGATGAGCATGCCGATGTACTCGTCCGCTTTCATCGCTTCCTTGATGAATGATTCGGCTTTCTTCACGTCGGGCACCGACAAGGTAAAAGAAGCCTTCTGAACGGACAGCTGCTTGGCGATCTGCTGTACGACTGTGGACGTGCTCGCGGCCGCTACTCCGATTGTGCCGACATAGGCAGCCGGGCTGAACGAAGTCAGCAGTAAACCGATCGTTAGGACGAGACTTGCGATTATCCGCCTTGCCGGCACCCGCACCATGTGTAGCGACACCTCCAAGTTCGTTCATCCTATGCCAAGCCTAAGCTCGTTAGTCTATAATTTCGCCCATGTCTCCCGTCGCGAGACCCGCAGCGTTGCCCTCGTCCGTGTCGATGTGCATATCGAGCGCATATTGCTCGGACACGCGCGCGAGCACGTTCTCGAACACGACGCCGCGTTCTCCGCCTACGCGGACGCGAAGAATTTGCTTATCTTTGATGCCCCAGCGTTCAGCATCCGATGTATGAAAGTGGATATGGCGCGCAGCAACGATCACGCCTTTATCTACCGTCACCTCTCCTGCGGGACCGACAATGCGAATGCCCGGCGTATCCTCGATCTTGCCCGACTCGCGTACGGGCGGGTTAAGGCCGAGAGCGAACGCATCCGTTCGCGACACCTCAAGCTGCGTCGCCGGGCGGACGGGCCCGAGAATTCGGACTTTCGGGAACGAACCCTTCGGACCGTAGACGGCTACCGTCTCGTTCGCCGCGTATTGCCCCGGCTGCGACAGCGGCTTGAATTCGGTCAACTCAGCGCCCTCTCCGAACAAGATAGATACATGCTCGCTAGATAGATGGATATGACGCGCCGAAATTCCGATCGGCACTCGTTTCGCTTCTGACATGCACAATCACGACTCCTTGATGTGGAAGGTAGGATTATCCTATATGCCCTCAGTATAGCGCAATAGGCGCGCGGGACAAACCCCGCACGCCTACCCTATCATGAATCTTATTTGAATTCTGTGAGCAACTTCTCAAATTCGTCGCGAGTCAGCTTAATATCTTGCTTCGCGAGCCCTTCCGGCTTGAAGCCGACGGCGAGATCCTCGTACGACTTGCGTTCCTTGTTCTGATAGATCAGACCGGTAAGCATGCCGCCCGTCTCCATGATCTTGTTCATGGCTGCGACGCGGTTCGTCGGATCGTAATCCGGGAACTGATCGAGATTGACGATATGCTCCTTGAACCAATCGTACGTGTTGATCTTATTGAACGTCACGCACGGGCTGAATACGTTGATCAACGAGAAGCCTTTGTGCTGCAGCCCTTGTTCGATCAACGACGTCAGCTGCTTCAAGTCGCTCGAGAACGATTGAGCGACGAACGTAGCGCCCGCAGACAATGCGATCTCCAGCGGAGACAGCGTCGACTCGATCGAGCCTTCCGGCGTCGACTTCGTCTTGAAGCCTTCCGCGGAACGCGGCGACGTCTGGCCTTTCGTCAGACCGTAAATCTGGTTATCCATGACGATGTACGTGATATCCAGGTTGCGGCGAATCGCGTGAACCGTATGGCCCATCCCGATCGCGAAGCCGTCTCCGTCGCCGCCGGAAGCGATGACGGTCAGCTCGCGGTTCGCCAGCTTAACGCCTTGGGCGATTGGAAGCGCGCGTCCATGAATGCCGTGCAAGCCGTATGCATTGATATAACCGGAAATCCGTCCCGAACAGCCGATACCGGAGATCACCGCGAGCTGTTCAGGCTCGAGCCCTACGTTAGCCGCCGCGCGTTGGATCGCCGCTTGCACGGAGAAGTCGCCGCAGCCCGGGCACCAGTTCGGCTTCACATTGTTGCGAAACTCTTTGAATGTAGCCATCTTAGTTCAGCTCCTTGCACGCTTTGTGAATTTCCGAAGGCAGGAACGGCGTTCCGTCGTATTTCAGCAGGTTGCGGATTTTATCGTGATAGCCGACGTTCAGCTTGATGAGATTCGCCAATTGGCCGGTCGCGTTGTTCTCGAGCACGACGACCTTCTTCGCCGCGTCGAGGTGCGGCTGCAGCAGCTCGCTCGGGAACGGATGCATCTGGCGAACCATGATGTGGTTCGTCGTGATCCCTTCCGCCGTGAGGCGCTGACGCGCTTCCTCGATCGTGCCGCCGGTCGAACCCATCGCGATGATGAGCAGATCCGGGTTCGCGTTCGGAGCGTCGACCTTAACCGCATCGGTAATGCGCAGATCGTTCAGCTTGTTCAAGCGTTTGTCCATCATCCGCTTACGGTTGACCGCGCTCTCCGAAGGACGGCCTTCTTGATCGTGCTCGACGCCGGTGACGTGGTGAATGCCGTGCTTCACGCCTGGAATGACGCGAGGCGAGACGCCGTCCGCCGTGAACTCGTAGCGCTTGAACAGCTTATTCTCTTCCGTAGGCGGCAGATCGCCCGTTACGAGCTTGCCGCGATCGATCTCGATCTTATCGTAGTCGAGAGCCTCGCAAGTCTGCTTGCCGAGCGAGAGCTGGAGGTCGGTCGCGATAATGACCGGAACTTGATACTGCTCGGAGATGTTAAAGCCCTCGATCATATCGTAGAAGCATTCCTCGATCGTGCTAGGCGCGATAACGACCTTCGGAATTTCTCCGTGCGTGCCGTTAATGAGCGCGTTAATATCGGATTGCTCTTGCTTCGTCGGCAAGCCCGTGGAAGGACCGCCGCGCTGCGTATCGACGATAACGAGCGGCGTCTCGGTCATGCCGGACAGCCCGATCGCTTCCATCATGAGCGACAGGCCTGGACCTGCGGAAGCCGTCATCGTACGGACGCCCGCATAGTTCGCGCCGATGGCCATCGTTACGGCTGCAATCTCGTCCTCCGTCTGTACGACGGTACCCCCGAATTTAGGAAGCTTCTTAATAAGCCATTCCATAATTTCGGATGCTGGCGTAATCGGATACGCCGACATTAATCGACAGCCTGCAGCGAGCGTACCAAGAGCCATCGCTTCGTTGCCGATCATGAACAGCTTCTGCTTGCCGTCAGCATTCGCGAGCTTGAATTCCTCGAGCGGACCGCCGGCCTGTTCAAGCACGAATTCCGCGCCGCGGCGCACCGCTTCGATGTTCTTCTCGACGATCGCCGGACCTTTGCGTCCGAACTCTTCTTCTACCGCTTTGTTGAATACGTCCATCGACAGCCCGAGCAATGCCCAGGATGCGCCGGACGCCACCATATTTTTCATTAGGGATGTACCTAGTTCTTCGGCGATCGACGTGATCGGCACCGCGAACAGCCGCGCTTGCACGCCCTCAGGGATCGTTGGAGAGAACTTGGCATCCGCGACGATGACTCCGCCTGGGCGAAGCTCGTGCGCGTTCAAATCGATGCTCTCTTGGTCGAACGCAACTAAGATGTCTAGGTCGTCGGAAATCGCTCGAATCGGCTTCGTGCTAATGCGGATTTTGTTGTTCGTGTGTCCGCCCTTGATCCGTGAGGAAAAATGACGGTACCCGTACAGGTAGTAACCCAAACGGTTAAGCGCTGTCGAGAAAATACGGTCCGTACTTTCCACGCCTTCGCCTTGTTGACCGCCGATTTTCCATGACAGTTGACTGATCACAGTGCCCATCTCCTCTAAGCTTCGGTTCGTCGAATTTCGACACTATCCCCAATATAATCTAAATGTTCAAACAGTTAAATCTTATGTGCAGCAGATATAAAATGCAAGACATATTCGTGTAATCGAATGATAGCTGTTTTCGATGGAATACATACCCATATTAGATTGATGTAAGCACAACGATTCGGTTTCAGAGATTTTTCGCAAAATACCGTTCGGCGTTGTCCGATGCGAATCCGCGGACGAGCGATTCCGGATATCGCTTGAGCAAAGCTTCGATCAGATTAGAGAAATGGCCCGGGTGCCGCAGTCCGACCGGATGCCGCTCGATACCGTCGAAGTCGGAACCGAACGCCACGTTCGACTCTCCGCCTAACGCGCATATGTACTCGACGTGGCGCAGGACGTCGTCGATCGAGGCAGGCTCTCTTCGAGTCAGAAACCAAGGCACGAACGTAACGCCGATGATGCCGTCATGACGGATGATTTCCCTCAGTTGATCGTCGCGCAAATTTCTCGGATGATCTATATACGCATGAACGTTCGAATGGGATGCAAAAATCGGTTTAGAGGAAAGCCCGGCGACATCCCAGAACCCGCGCTCGGACAGATGCGAGACATCGAGCAGAATGCCCAGTCTGCCGCACTCCGCCACGAGCTGCTTCCCTTCTCGGGTTAACCCTCCGCTTCTAGGTTCCATCGCGCCGTCGCACGCCCAATTGGCATGATTCCAAGTCAGCCCGAGCAGCCGGAGCCCCAGCAGATGCATGAGGCGAAGTGCCCACAGGTTTCCTTGTAATCCGTCCGCGCCCTCAAGCGACAAGATCGCCCCGACTTTCCCTTCTTTATGCGCTTCTGCGATGTCACCCGCTTTGCGAATTAGCTTCATGCGCGGCGCCGTCAGCACCTCGCTCCAGAACAGCTCGGCGGCTCGGAATAACGTCTCGGGGTCTCGCGAAACCTGACTCGGCAGGAAAAGCGCGAACACCTGAAGCCCGACTCCGCCCTCTACTAGCCGCTTCGGAGTCGCATCGAATACGTCCCCGGGGACATCGTCCCCCCACCGGGTGCCAGGATGCTCGAGCAGCTTGCTGATGACATCGACATGCAGATCCGTTACCTTCACAGTTATTCCCTCCCGATATGGAATAAACCCGCTCCACGCATACAAAAAAACCTGCCGCAAAGATGCCATCGCATCGGTCGCTCGCGCGCGCCGCTTCGGGAATAGCATCCACGTACAGGTTCACTGGTTATACGCTATGTCTAGTGGTTTACCTTGGTTCGACGATCAATTTAATCGCCGTACGATCTTCTCCGTCGATGACGATATCCGTGAATGCCGGAATGCAGATCAGATCGACTCCGCTCGGCGCGACGAATCCGCGCGCGATCGCTACGGCTTTCACCGCTTGGTTGAGCGCTCCCGCGCCGATTGCCTGCAATTCGGCGGCCCCGCGTTCACGAAGCACGCCTGCCAGTGCGCCAGCTACGGAATTTGGATTTGATTTGGCGGATACCTTTAATACTTCCATGACCATTACCTCCTCTTATGACAACCAACGCTAGGCTGTATGCGAGAAAAGCAGTTGCGGCTAGCAAGCAACATTAGCGATATGCGCGTGCTTCGGCTGCAATAGGAATCAAAGGATGGGCCCACTAAGGCATACATATTCGGTGGCCCTTTCGAAAATTCCTTCTTTTCCTCGGGGGTATGGTCATGAAATTGTCATTATTATCTGAATATTGTTAAACGGCGATCCAGCTGTCTTCGTCCACGGAGATCAGCTGCACCTTGGTCGCTTTGCCCGTCGCTTCGTCGATATCGACGAACACGCCATTCAGCGTCCACTTGCCTTCGGCTACCGTGAATCTTGCGGGCATTCCGGTAATAAACCGGCGCACTACGATGTCTTTATCCATCCCGAGCACGCCGTCCCTTGGACCCGTCATTCCGGCATCGGTCACATACGCCGTACCGTTAGGGAGGATCCGCGCGTCGTTCGTCTGTACATGCGTATGCGTACCGACGACTAGCGAAGCGTATCCGTCCAGGTGCCAGCCCATGGCGATTTTCTCGCTCGTCGCTTCCGCGTGGAAATCGACAAGAATACACTTGGTCCTCTTGCGTAGCTCCTCGATCTCCTCGTCTGCCACGCGGAACGGGCATTCAGCCGGGGGCAGGAACGTGCGGCCGATCAGATTCACGACGCCTAGCTCCTTGCCGTTCCCCTTGACGATCATGCTGCCTCTGCCCGGCGTGCCCTCAGGCAAATTCGAAGGGCGAATCATTCTCGATTCATCATCGATAAATTCGAATATTTCGCGGTTGTCCCAGGTGTGGTTGCCCATCGTAATGCCGTGGACGCCCCACTCGAACAGCTCGCGCGTAATGGCCGCATTAATGCCTCGGCCTCCGGCCGCGTTCTCCCCGTTAGCGATTATGATATGCGGCTGGTATTTATCTTTAATCCATGGAAGCAGTCGCTTCACGGTATCTCTTCCGATGTTCCCGACGATATCTCCGATAAATACGACTTTCATTCGTTCCTCATCCTTCCGCTGCGGCCCAATAAGAAAAGTGGCTGCAATTGCCGCAGCCACTTCTCAGCCTTCCCTGCATTACCGCTCTTTATTTCGCGTACTCGACTGCGCGAGTCTCGCGAATGACCGTTACTTTGATGTGACCTGGATAATCCAGCTCGCCCTCGATCTTCTTCGTGATGTCGCGTGCCAGACGGAACGCTTCGGTGTCGTCGATTTTCTCGGGCTGTACCATGACGCGAACCTCGCGTCCGGCTTGGATCGCGTACGACTTCTCGACGCCGTCGAACGATTCGGAGATCTCTTCCAGCTTCTCCAACCGCTTGATATACGTCTCGAGCGTCTCGCGACGCGCGCCAGGCCTTGCAGCGCTGAGCGCATCAGCAGCTCCGACCAGCATAGCGATAACCGAAGTTGCTTCGACGTCGCCATGGTGGGAAGCGATACTGTTGACAACGACTGGATGTTCCTTGTATTTCTTGCCCAATTCCACGCCGATCTCGACATGCGAGCCTTCCACTTCGTGGTCGAGCGCTTTCCCGATATCGTGCAGCAATCCGGCGCGTTTCGCAAGCGTAACGTCTTCGCCAAGCTCTGCAGCCATCAGCCCGGTCAAGTAAGCCACTTCCATCGAGTGCTTCAGCACGTTCTGGCCGTAGCTTGTCCGGAACTTCAGACGACCGAGAATTTTGATCAAATCCGGATGAAGGCCATGGACGCCCACTTCGAACGTCGCTTGTTCCCCGTACTCCCGGATTCTTTCGTCCACTTCCTTGCGAGACTTCTCGACCATTTCCTCGATGCGGGCCGGGTGAATCCGTCCGTCCGCAACCAATTTCTCGAGCGAGGTTCTCGCGATTTCGCGGCGAATCGGGTCGAAGCCGGATAGGATGACCGCTTCCGGCGTATCGTCGATGATGAGGTCGATCCCCGTCAACGTCTCTAGCGCGCGAATGTTGCGGCCTTCGCGACCGATAATCCGCCCCTTCATCTCCTCGTTAGGCAACGATACGACGGATACCGTCGTCTCCGCCACGTGGTCCGCGGCGCAGCGTTGAATGGCGAGAGAGATAATGTCGCGGGCTTTCTTGTCGCCTTCTTCCTTCGCTTGCTGTTCGATTTCCTTGATCATTTGCGCGGTTTCGTGGCGCACTTCCTGTTCGACCGTCGTCAGAATCATTTGCTTCGCGTCTTCCGTCGACAGGTTCGAAATGCGTTCCAATTCCGCTACTTGCTGTTTATGCAACAGCTCAACCTGGTCTTGCGTCTCTTCGATACGTTTCTCTTTGTTGGCGACTTGCTCCTCTTTGCGTTCCAACGCTTCGAGTTTGCGGTCCAGCGATTCTTCCTTCTGAAGTAAACGCCGTTCTAGTCGTTGAATTTCGTTGCGGCGTTCGCGAATGTCGCGTTCCGCTTCGTTACGGAGCTTGTGCACCTCGTCTTTGGCTTCCAGCACCGTCTCTTTGCGAAGCGCTTCGGCTTCTTTCTTAGCAGACTCGACAATTTGACGGGCAGCCGTTTCGGCGCTGGAAATTTTGGCTTCCGCAATGGATTTGCGAACAAAATAACCGATCCCAAAGCTAAGAAGGCCAACAACGAGAACGATCAAGACCCAGATTAAAGGGTTCATGGTCTTTTCACCTCCTCGTTGCATCACCAAGGCAGTTGCTTGGGGACACTTATTCAGTTTGATTGCCGGTTTCTAAACCGTTTCGTAGTCGTTTTGAACATGGCATGAAAGGTCGAAAAAACGCGATCCGAATCCGATTTTGGAAGGAAATCGATACTCGGATAGTGCAGTTTAATACAAAATCATTGTAGCTTTCTCCAAAATAGATTGTCAAGCCACGATAAAGGCGCGACTT
>Ga0065721_10053306_pt1 | contig 10162 bp, 7 predicted proteins | sample Mesricmetagenome_FD_59108 | JGI IMG/M metagenome (GOLD analysis project Ga0065721, IMG submission 59108) | Mesophilic microbial community from rice straw/compost enrichment Sample: eDNA_1 v2 (version 2) | ecosystem: Engineered > Solid waste > Grass > Composting > Bioreactor | place: USA: Davis... | reverse complement strand
GATCCGATGGTAACCGCAGGCGACGTAGAGCGGCTCGCCCGCCATGGTGGCGGCCATTTCGCAACGGGTGAAGCCTTCCTCGGCCGCCTTGGTTTCGCACGCGGCGAGGATCATGCGGCCGACCCCGCGGCGCGTGAAGGCCGGATCGGTGTACATGGCCCGCACGCGGGCCGGCTCGATCTTCGGATCCAGGAGAGCCGCGTCGCGGCCAGCCGAGTGGTCGCCGCCGAACAGGGTCGCCCTGCGGCTCCAGCCGCCACAGCCGGCGATCTCGCCGCCCGCCTCGACCACATAATAGGTGCGGTCGGTGATGAGCTGGCTGTCGAGCCCCATCACCTCGCGGGAGGCGGCGACCTGTTCCGGCGTCAGGAAGGCCGGAAGGAGCTCGCCGATAGCCCGGTCCATCACGTCGCGCAGGGCTGGAATGTCGGCCTCGGTGGCCAGGCGGAGGGTAAGCGGCGCACTCATGCCTCCGATTTAGCGCGGCGCCGTATCCTGCGTCACTTCAAACCTTCGCCGTCAGACATGATCGGCCCGCCTTGGCGGCCTTTGCGCAATGACTTACCTACACCTGATGGCGAGCGTTTTTGATCTCTTCAAGTTGGGAGTGGGCCCCTCGAGCTCGCACACCATGGGGCCGATGACGGCCGCCGGGCGTTTCCTCGAACGTTTGGCGGCGTCGGGGCTGCTGGCGCGGGTGGAGCGGGTCGAAACCTCGCTCTATGCGTCCCTGGCCCTGACCGGCCGCGGCCACGCCACCGATCGGGCGGTGATCCTGGGACTGCTTGGCTTCCTTCCGGCGACGATCGACCCGGACGCGGCGGACGCCGCATTGGAGCGGGCGCGGGAGACCGGACGCCTGACGCTGGGCGCCGGCGGCCCGAACATCGCCTTCGACGAGGCGCGCGACATCCTGTGGGAAGGGCGCACGCGCCTTCCGCAACATCCCAATGCGCTGGCCTTCAGAGCCTACGAGGGCGAAGCGCTCCTGGCCGAGGGACTGTATTTCTCCGTAGGCGGAGGTTTCGTGCTGGACGCCGCCGAAATGGAGGCGAGGGCTCCGGCCATCCAGGCCCAGCCGGAGCCCTATCCGTTCGCATCAGGCGCCGAGCTGGTGGCGCGGGCGGACGAGGCGGGGCTCTCCATCGCGCAGCTGATGTACGCCAACGAGACGGCGTTGCGCCCGCCCGAAGAGGTCAATGCCGGCCTCGACGGGATCTTCGCGGCCATGGAGGCCTGCATCGAGCGCGGCCTGCGCCAGGAGGGCTGCCTGCCCGGAGGGCTGAAGGTGCGTCGGCGCGCGCGGCAAATCCACAACGAGCTGACCGCCAAGGTGGAGCGGAACATTTCCGATCCGCTGGCCGCCCTCGACTGGGTCAATCTCTGGGCCCTGGCGGTGAACGAGGAGAATGCGGCCGGAGGCCGGGTGGTGACGGCTCCGACCAATGGCGCGGCCGGTTTGCTGCCTGCGGTGCTCCGCTACTACGACCGTTTCCATCGCGGCGGCGCGGAGGGGCGGCGGATCTTCCTGCTGACCGCGGCGGCGATCGGCTCGCTCTACAAGCGCAACGCCTCGATCTCCGGCGCCGAGGTCGGCTGCCAGGGCGAGGTGGGCGTCGCCTGTTCGATGGCGGCCGCGGGCCTTACCGCGGCGCTCGGCGGCACGAACGCGCAGATCGAGAACGCCGCCGAGATCGCCATGGAGCACAATCTCGGCCTGACCTGCGATCCGATCGGAGGGTTGGTGCAGATTCCCTGCATCGAGCGCAACGCCATGGGCGCGGTGAAGGCGATCGACGCCTCCAGGCTCGCCCTTCTGGGCGATGGCCAGCACACGGTCTCGCTGGACAAGGTGATCGCCACCATGAAGCGAACGGGCGAGGACATGAGCGAAATCTACAAGGAGACTTCGCTCGGCGGCCTGGCCGTGAACGTGGTCGAGTGCTGATCGCGCGCTAGAGGGTCGCTGCGACCTCGGTCACGACCTTCAGCAGCCATTCGACCGCCCCGCCTTCGCCGCTACGGGCGACGGCGCCGACGACGAACGGGGCCGGCTCGCGGGTCGGTTCGATCAGCACGACCCGCCCGCTCTGTTCGGCCAAGCGCGCCAGGCGCCTTGGAAGCAGGGCGGCCACGTCGGTCTCCCCGACCATGACCAGGGCCGAATAGGGGTCGGGCACGCTGATCGGGCCGTCGAACTCGCGAAGGCTCACCCCGCCGAGGGCGTATTCGTCGCTCCAGTGGGCGATGCGCTGCAGGCCGAGACCTCGGCGGCCCGACTCCCGGACCTCCGTGCTGGAGATCAGCAGTCGCGGCAGCGTCGCGAGGACCTCGTCGCTGACGCCCTGCCCGAGCGCGGGGTGTCCTGCGCGGATCACCCATACGCCGGTGTCGCTGAAGAGCGGCGTGTGGCTGAAGCGGTCGGCGACGTATTCGAAACCGCCGAGCACCATGTCGAGCCGGCCTCGGTCCAGATCCTCGGCGAGGTCGGAGGTCGGGGCGCTGATGTGCAGCTTGGCGGCGGGCGCCTCCTTGAGCAGCCGCTTGACCACCAGCGGCATGAGCACCGAGCAGGCGTAGGCGCTGGCCGCCACGTTGAAGACACGCTGGGTGGTGTCGGGATCGAAGCGGCCGGGAGAGACCGCATCCTCCAGCAGCTTGAGCGCCGCCCGGACGGCGCCGCCCATCTCCGCGGCGCGGGGCGTGGCGCGCAGTCCCGCCGGGCCGCGCACGAAGAGCTCGTCGCCCAGCGCCAGCCGAAGCCTGCCCAGGGCGTGACTGATGGCCGACTGGGTGAGGCCCAGCCGCTCGCCCGCCCGCGTTGCGCTCTCCTCCTCGAGGAGGGCCACGAAGACCCGCATGAGGTTGAGGTCGAGATTGCGAAGATGAGCGTCGTTCATGATCCTGGTGACGAACTATCATTTGGATCATGAGGCTGCGAGGCCTATCTGCGCGGTGAAGGTCAGGCCTCCCCGCCGACCGGCAAAAATCCGACAGACAATCTCGCGGACGGCGCGAACGCCGGCCGCTTGCAGACGTGGAGCAAGCGCGTTGAGCGACGCGGAAGGCTATCAGGCGATCGCAGAAGCCGAACAGGACGCGGCCAGCCATCGGCCGCCGGAACCCACCCTGGGACAGAGGTTGCGCTGGCCGCTGATGATCGGCGGGCCGCTGCTGGTCATCGCCATCGTCGCCTATTTCGTGCTGACGGGCGGCCGCTTCGAAACCACGGACAACGCCTATGTTCAGACCGCGCGGGCCGCGATCAGCCCGAGCATCGACGGCCGCGTGATCGAGATCGACGTCAAGGAGAACCAGGCGGTCAAGAAGGGCCAGGTGCTCTTCAAGCTCGACCCCGCCGACTACCAGGTGGCGGTGGCCGAGGCCGAAGCGGCCTTGGCGGCGGCCCGTTTCGAGGTGCAGAGCTCGCAGGCGGTCTACGCGCAACGCCAGGCCGACCTGGCTGCGGCCCAGGAGACCGTCGCCTACACCCAGCGGGAGGCCGCACGCCAGAAGGCGCTGGCCGCCGCGGGCGTCTCGACCCAGGCGCAGGCTGACGAGGCCGCGCACGCCGCAGAGCAGGCCCGTCGTCAAATCCCCGTCGTGCGACAACAGGCGGCCTCGGCCCTGGCGGACATCGGCGGCCGGCCGGACCTCGATCCCGATCATCATCCCAAGGTGCTGCAGGCCAAGGCGGCGCTGGAGCAGGCCAAGCTCGACCTCTCCTATGCGACGATCGTCGCGCCCGCGGACGGCGTGGTCGCCAAGGTCGAACAGCTGCAGGTCGGCAATCGGGTGAACAAGGCCCAGACCGTCTTCTGGCTGATCTCCGGTCAGCCCTGGGTGGAGGCCAACTTCAAGGAAGACCAACTCGCCCACATGCGCGTCGGCCAGTCGGCGACGGTGAAGATCGACGCCTACGACCACGAGCTCAAGGCCCATGTGGTCAGCTTCAGCCCCGGCACCGGCTCGAGCTTCGCCTTGCTGCCCCCGGAAAACGCCACCGGCAACTGGGTGAAGGTCGTCCAGCGGCTGCCTGTGCGGCTCGCCCTCGACGAGGCCGCGCCCAATCTCAGCGGCGGGCTGAGCGCCAAGGTGAAGGTCGATGTCCGCTCCGCCCTGCACACGGCGGCGGCCGCGCGATGACCGGCGCCGGAAACGGCAAGGGCGACGCGGCCAACCGGGTTCCGATCACGATCGCCGTCATGCTGGCGACGATCATGAACTCCCTGGACACGACGATCGCCAACGTGGCGCTGCCGCACATCCAGGGCAGCGTCTCGGCCTCGGCCGATCAGATCACCTGGGTGCTGACCTCCTACATCGTCGCGGCGACGATCATGACGCCCTTGACCGGCTTTCTCGCCGACCGGCTGGGCCGCAAGATGGTGTTCCTGGTGTCCATCGCCGGCTTCACCGTCGCCTCGATGCTCTGCGGCATCGCCACCAGCCTGGTGGAGATCGTGCTCTTCCGCCTGTTGCAGGGGCTCTTCGGCGCCGCACTGATCCCGCTCTCGCAGGCGGTGCTGCTCGACATCAATCCCCCTGAGAAACACGGCCAGGCCATGGCGGTCTGGGGCGCGGGCGCGGTGCTCGGTCCGATCCTCGGGCCGGCGCTGGGCGGCTGGCTCACCGACAATCTCGACTGGCGCTGGGTGTTCTTCATCAATCTGCCGATCGGGCTCCTCGCCTTCGCCGGGGTGTTCCTGTTCCTCTCGGAGCGGAAGGGCGAGGAGAAGCGGCCCTTCGACATCCTGGGCTTTGCGAGCCTGGCTCTGGCCATCGGCGCCTTCCAGCTCCTGCTGGACCGGGGGCCGAGCCAGGACTGGTTCGGATCGAGCGAGATCTGGACCTATCTGGTCGTCACCATCCTGGCGCTCTGGATCTTCGGGGTGCAGCTGGCCACCGCGGCCAAGCCGTTCGTGGCGCGAGCGCTCCTGGCGGACGCCAATTTCATCACCTGCTGCGTCTTCGGCTTCTTCATCGGAATCCTGCTCTATTCGACGCTCGCCCTCCTGCCGCCGATGATGCAGACCCTGCTCGGCTATCCGGTCGCGTTCACCGGTCTCGTCAGCATGCCGAGAGGGATAGGTTCGTTTCTGGCCATGTTCGCGGTGGGTCAGCTGATCGGCCGGGTGAACATCAAGCTCATCCTTCTCGCGGGCCTGTCGATCAGCGCCGTCTCGCTCTGGCAGATGACGCACTTCAATCTCGACATGGACACGCACCTGATCATCGTCTCGGGTTTCCTGTCGGGGGTGGGCACGGGCCTCATCTTCGTACCGCTGTCGACCATCGCCTTTGCGACGGTGCAGGCGCAGTACCGGGCAGAGGGCGCCGGCCTCTTCACCCTCATCCGCAATATCGGTTCGGCCGCGGGCATCTCGATCATGCAGGCCAAGTTTGTCAGCGGCATCGAGGTCCATCGCAGCGTGCTGGTCGAGCACGCCCGGCCGGACAATCCGCTGTTCCAGGCCTACGAACCGTTGCTCTTCCACAGCCAGAGCGCCGTCGCCGGCTTCAGCGGGATGATCAACCGCCAGGCCTCGATGCTCTCCTACATCGACGATTTTCGGCTGATGCTCGCCATCACCATCCTCTGCGCCCCGCTCATCCTCCTCATGCGTACGCCCAAGACCAAGGCGGAAGATAACGTCCATGTCGCCGTCGACTAAAGGCCGCCGCGGCGCGGTCCTCCTGACCTCCATCAGTCTCGCGGCCGTGGTTTCGGCGTGCGCGACGGTGGGGCCCGATTTCAAGCGCCCGGATGCGCCCGGCGCGAGCGGCTACGCCATGGCCGGCGACGCCGCGCCTGCCGAGGCTCGCCTGGACGGCGCCGGCGCCTCCGCAGGGCCGTGGTGGACCGCCTTCGGCTCGCCGGCGCTGGACGCCGTGGTTCGGCAAGCCCTGAGCGACAGCCCGACCCTGGCGGAGGCCGACGCCACCCTCCGCCAGGCCCGCTCGGCGCTCGCCCAGGCCCGCGGCGAGGCCGGCCCGCAGGCCGATCTCAACGGCGGCTTCAATCGAGAGCGCGCCAACCTCCAGGCCTTCGGGTTCACGGGCTTCGGCGACGTGCAGCTCAGCAATCCGACCTTCAGCCTCTATTCGATCGGCGGCGGCATCTCCTACGACCTCGACCTCTTCGGCGGGGAACGTCGCAAGCTCGAAGGCGCGGCCGCGCGGCTGGAGGCGCAGGCCCGCCGCACGGATGCAGCCTATCTGTCGCTGACGGCCAACGTGGCGCTCCAGGCGGTCACCATCGCCACCCTCGAGGCCCAGATCGATGCGGTCGAAGAGATGATCGCCGACGACGAAGCCAATCTCGACCTCGTCCGCAAGGCCAACGCCCTGGGCGGGGCGACGCGGACGTCGATGGTCGCGGCCCAGACCCAGCTCGAGGCCGACCGTGCGCTGCTGCCGCCGCTGAAGGGGCAGCTCGCCGCCGCGCGTCACGCCTTGGCGGTGCTGGTGGGCAGGACGCCGGCGGACTGGGCCGCGCCCGAGTTCAAGCTCGAGGAGATGGCGCTCAGCTCGCAGATCCCGGTCACCTTGCCATCGGAACTGGTGCGAAAGCGGCCCGACATTCTGGCGGCCGAATCCGACCTGCATGCGGCCACGGCCGACATCGGCGTGGCGACCGCCGACCTCTATCCGAAGATCGGGCTCAGCGCCTCGATCGCTCAGGGCTCGCTGAAGCCCGAAGACCTTTTCTCCTACGACGCCAGCGGTTGGAATCTCGGGGCGGGGCTCGCCGCGCCCCTTTTCGACGGCGGGGCGCTGAAGGCCCGCCGTCAGCAGGCGCGAGAGGCGGCCGCGGCGGCCTCGGCCAGATACCAGCAGACGGTGCTCACCGCCTTCGGGCAGGTCGCCGACGCGCTTTCGGCGCTGGCCGCCGACGATGAGGCGATCGCCGCCCAGGAGCGTGTCGCCGAGCAGGCGGAGGAGCATCTGCGTCTCGCCAGGCTCGCCTATCGGAACGGCGGGGGCGGCTTCCTGGAAGTCCTCGACGCCCAGCGAAGCTCCCATAATGCGCAGTCGGCCCTGGCGAGGGCGCGGGGTCAGCGCCTCGCCGATGCGGTCCGGCTGTTTGCTGCGACCGGTGCGGACTGGCGGCGGGCCTGATCCGCACGCCTCGCAAGTCAGGATCGAAAGGCGCCGTCGAGCCGAGTTCCCTTATCCGACCGAGCTTGCCTGAGGTCGCCGACGGCGCGAGCCCTCGTCCGCGCTCGCTTGCTCGCTCCGGCGCGGGATACGGTCGCCGTTCTGTTCGCCGGCGCGGGTTGCTGCGATCCCGATGGCGCTGAACTCGCCCTCATCGCCGAGACAGAACTCAACTTGGAACGACCGCTCGCCCACGGCACGGAATGCTCTCCGTGAAGCTTGGACGTCGGCGGGTATCCGATCATCCCCAGTCAATTCGCGGATTCGTGCGCCGTTGATGCTCGCTGCCGGGGGGAGAGTGTGAAGGTCGATCGTCCCCCGGAAACTGTCGAAACGTGGCCAGGCCGATTGTTCCCGTTGTTGTTTTTCCGCTTGGCTTCCCCCACCGCGTCCTCTCCTCAAGTCTAGCTGAACGCAGCAACGGCGGTGTCGATGGGTAGAAACAGCGTGCGGCTGTCTTCGGGGTATTCGATGAACTCGGCGCAGCGGAGATAAAAGCGCTTGGCGGCATCGTCCTTCGCATGGACCAGAACCGCGCCAATGCCGATGCTCTGGGAGGCGCTGGCGATCCGACGCAACGCATCCGAAAGAATATCGGCGCCGAGACCTTTCCCCGCGTGATCGCGATCGACGGCCAAGCGCCCGATCACCGAGACTGGAATCGTATCGGGCCCGTTGCGACGCACTTTGCCGGGAGCTGCCCCGCGCTCGACCGCTCCGGCTGAAACACAGAAATAGGCCACCACCCGATTTCCCTGGCGGACGACATAAGTGCGCGAGAAGCGGCTTTCGTTCTTCAAGGCCCGGTGACGCAACCAGTCGTTCAGCGCTGGTTCGCCGCAGTCGAAACCCGACAAATCGTGTTCGGCGGTCAGAGGAACGGGAGCCGAAAGGCCGACATCGGAGCGTTCCGATGCATCCCCTACTTCTGCCATGCCGGCACGCGGCGCAGCAGAGACCGCAGTTTCGGTCCCGGTGCGGGCGGATTGTCGAGCGCGTGCATGAAGGCGTCGTAACGCTCGGAATCCAACACGAACAGCCGCTGATCAAGCAGCACATCAATCGCCTGCCGCCGGGCGCTTTCGACCATGAACTCCGTGCGCGTCTTGCCCAGCACCGCTGCGGCATCGTCGATGAGCTGACGTGTATTCGTCTCAATCCGCAGATTGATGCTCCCCTTCGTATCGGCAGCCGAGGACCGCTCGGCGACCATTACGGCCTCCCGATCCGGGCTTTCAGGGGAGGGTGTGCGAGCCTTCGGCATGCCCGACAATATGCTTACCCGTATCCACAATGTCAATACGATTGGTCGAGCTTGGCATTGCCCTTCGGGCCGCGCTCTCGGCTACGCCTGAACCACGCCTATGGCGTGTTTCCGCCATTCGGCTTCGACCGCTAACGCAAGAGAGACGACGCAATCTACATCAAAGGGAGCGAAGGCGCCCTGTTGAGGACGCTTGTGGCAGCTAAAGGAGGGAAGTCGGCAGGAATCGGCGTTCCCGGTTTTGTACCGAAGTGGCGGTGGGGGCAGTCGTCCGCCTACTTGTCTCCGGGGCCACACAACATCCAAGTCATCGGAAGATGGCCGGCACTCGAAGGTGACCCCGAACTTGGCGAGGTCGGTCTTGTCGATGAACCGTTCGCGCGGGAGCTCCAGCTCGAACTTTCTGCGCTCGGCCTGGGTCCCGTAGGCGAGCTTATCGCGGCATTGGCCGCGGGCGCGTTCGCAGAACCACTTCAATCCGGACCCGGAAGGACTGAAGTTCACTCTGAACTTGCCGCGCGGGACACGCTATCGATCCAGCTCCGCGTCGACCGGGGCGGAGAGGGGGCGTGGCGATCGGCATGACCCACCCCGGCTCTGCGCTAGGCGTCGCCTGCTGGCGACTGGCAGGCGACGCGATCGTATTGCTGCTCCCGGGCGAGCCTTGGTACTTGCTCGAACCGATGAACAGATCGGATCCCCAGACGCCGCGATCCTCCCGGCCTAGGTTGGTCGAGGCGGCGCAAGCGCTGCGCAATGGGCAATGGAGCGAGGCGAAAGCTCTCGCCGCGTTGCGGTTGGCGCAGGCGCCCGACGATGTCGAGGCCTTGAAGCTGATGGCCGGCTCCGCCGCGCTATCTGGGGCGGCAGAGGAGGCTGAGGGGTTCTTGCGGCGCGCAGTCGAGATCGCGCCGGGGGATGTTCAGGCGCATGCCGATCTTGCTTCACTGCTTATGCGCCTTGGTCGCGCGGACGAGGCGGTGGGCTTGCTCGAGGAGGCGCTCGTCCGGCGACCGGCGGCGGTCTGGCCGCTTTCCCTGAAGGCGGCGGTGCTCGAAGGCGAAAGCCGCGCCCGCGAGGCGCTCGACGCCCATCGGTCACTGTTGGCGCGCGCGCCTCGGGCGGCGCTTGCCTGGACGAATTACGGCCGGGCGCTGGCCGCTGTCGGCGACGTGGACAGCGCCGTCGAGGCCTATCGAAAGTCTCTCGATCTGGAGCCGGCCCAGGGGTTCGCCTGGTGGGGCCTGGCCAATCTCCGGACGGTCCGCCTCGATCCGCAGGACGTGACGCGCATGGAGCAGGCGCTTCCGCGGATCGCCGATAGCCTCAGCCGCACGCAGCTTCACTACGCCCTGGGCAAGGCGCTGGGGGATCAGGAGCGGTTCGCATCGTCGTTCCAGCATTACGAGGCGGGAAACCGGCTCCGCGGCGGCTTCGCGTCCTATTCGGCCGATTCGCTCAGCGAAGCGGTCCGGCAGACACGGGCGACCTTCACTTCCGCATTCCTGGGTGGGCGGCGTGGGCAAGGGTGCGACGCCCCCGATCCGATCTTCATCGTGGGCATGCCACGGTCCGGCTCCACGCTGGTCGAGCAGATCCTGGCCAGCCACCCGCTGGTCGAGGGGCTGGGGGAGCTGGGCGACCTCGGGGAGATGGCGACCTCGGCCGGCGTCGGCGCCGATGGGACGGGCTGGGCCGAGGCGCTCGCTAGCCTGGGCCCCGCGGCCCTTGCGGAGC
>Ga0065721_10003204_pt1 | contig 10166 bp, 9 predicted proteins | sample Mesricmetagenome_FD_59108 | JGI IMG/M metagenome (GOLD analysis project Ga0065721, IMG submission 59108) | Mesophilic microbial community from rice straw/compost enrichment Sample: eDNA_1 v2 (version 2) | ecosystem: Engineered > Solid waste > Grass > Composting > Bioreactor | place: USA: Davis... | reverse complement strand
CGCGCGTGCGGTCATGGCCTGGTGACCGGGTAGGCCAGCAGGATCACCAGGTCGTCCTCCCCCGCCTGTTCGATCGCATGGGTGCTGCCGGGCCTGGTCAGCATGGCGTCGCCCGGACCCACGTCGTGCACCTTGCCGTCCAGCACGTAGCGGCCACGGCCGGCGAGCACGTAGTAGATCTCGTCCTTGTGGTGCTGGTGCAGGCCGATGCCGGCGCCCTTGTGCAGCACGCGCTTGCGCATCACGAAGGAGAGGCCGTCGGCATCGGCGAACAGCGGATAGGCGGTGGTGCTGCCGGCGCCGCCGTGCGGACCGGGCTGGGCGCGGGCCAGCGCCGCCTCGTTCACCACCTGCGAAGGACGCGGCTGGGCGGCTGCATCCTGCCGCGCGNTGGCCGGGGCGCCGCAGTCAGTGTCGCGCACCACGTGCCGTTCCAGCGCCGGATCCAGCGTCTTCCAGTCGCGCACCACCAGGCACGCGACCATCGTCGCGCCGGCCGCCGAAAAGTGGGTGTCGTCGGCGATGCCGCGTTCCGGCACGTGCTCGTAATAGGCGCGCGAGGCTTCCTCGCCGAGCGCGCGGACCCAGTCGCGGCTGCTGGCGTTGAGGTCGACCAGCGCCACCTGCTCGCGCCGGGCCAGCTCGCGCATGGCATCGGTGTAGCGGGCGTGGGTGTCCAGCAGCGAGCCGAAGCTCCAGATCCGCCGGGTCACCGGGGTGATCAGTACCGGCGTGGCACCGCGCGTGCGCGCCAGCTCCACGTAGCGCATGAGCCAGCGCGGGTATTCCTCGCGCGGTTCGGTGTAGCGGCCGGGGTCTTCCTGCTTGGCGTCGTTGTGCCCGAACTGCACCAGCAGCACGTCGCCGCGGCGCAGCTCGCGGGCGATGGCATCCAGCCGGCCTTCGGCGATGAAGCTGCGCGAGCTGCGCCCGCCGATGGCGTGGTTGCGCACCTCGAACGCACCCGGGTCCAGGAAACCCTGCAGGTGCTGGCCCCAGCCGTTGCGCGGCGCGCGCTCGGGGCCGTACCCGGCGGCGGTGGAATCGGCGGCGATGAACACCCGCCGCGGCGGGGTCGCCGCGCCCGCCAGCAGCGGCACGGCCAGCAGGAGCAGGGTGGCAATGCGGGGCAGGATGCTCATGGGGCCTCCCAGGGATGCCAGGCAGTCGGTGCCTGGCATCGGGACCTGGCCCGGCCGCGGAGAGAGAGGGTGGACGTCGCCTCTCGCCAGGCGGCGCCCACACGACCGCGGTCCAGGTCCCTTCCAAAGCCAGGGCGAAGGCGGACGGCGGCGGCCGTCCGCACCGGCTTCAGCGCGCCAGCCAGCCGCCGTCGACCGGGATCACCGCGCCGTTGACGTAGTCCGAGGCGCGGCTGGCCAGGAACACCGCCGTGCCGCCCAGGTCCGCCGGCACGCCCCAGCGGCCGGCCGGGATGCGGTCGAGGATCGCCTTGCTGCGCTCCTCGTCGGCGCGCAGCTGCGCGGTGTTGTCGGTGGCCATGTAGCCCGGGGCGATGGCGTTGATGTTGATGCCCTTGCCCGCCCACTCGTTGGCCAGCAGCCGGGTGATGCCGGCGATGCCGCTCTTGGAAGCGGTGTACGAGGCCACGCGGATGCCGCCCTGGAACGACAGCATCGAGGCGATGTTGATGATCTTGCCGCTGCCCTGGGCGATGAAGCGTCGGCCTGCGGCCTGCGACATGAAGAACGCGGACTTGATGTTGACGTTCATGACGTCGTCCCAGTCCTTCTCGCTGAAGTCCACCGCNTCGGCGCGGCGGATCAGGCCGGCGTTGTTGACCAGGATGTCCAGNCCGCCGAGGCCNNCGACGGTTTCCTNGACCAGGCGCGCGACCGGCTCGATCGAGATCAGGTTGGCNTNCAGGTTGAGGAAGCGGCGGCCCAGNGCNCGCACCTTCTCGCCGGTTTCCTCGGTGGCCNCGACGATGCCGGCGGCGGCGATGTCGGCGCCGGCTTCGGCCAGCGCCAGNGCGATGCCCTGGCCCAGGCCGGTGTTGGCGCCGGTGACCAGCGCGACCTTGCCTTCCAGACTGAACGGGTTGTTTGCCATGAGCGGTCCTCGGTTCTGGCCGGCGGCGTCATGGCCGCCGGATGCATGGGAAGCCGGGGGGTGTCCCGGCGCATCGGGAGCTGCGCCGGCGGTCCACCGGCGAGGGGCGCCGCCGGCGGGCGGCGGCGCGGGCATTACTTGAGCTGGCAGATGTCCAGCACGTGCATGTCGGTGTAGTCCAGGTTCTCGCCGCCCATCGCCCAGATGAAGGCGTAGTTGGAGGTTCCCGATCCCATGTGGATCGACCACGGCGGCGAGACCACGGCCTCGTCGTTGCGCATGACGATGTGCCGCTGCTGGTCCGGCTGGCCCATGAAGTGGTAGACGCGGTCGTCCGCGCCCAGGTCGAAGTAGAAATAGACCTCGCTGCGGCGGTCGTGCAGGTGCGGCGGCATGGTGTTCCACACGCTGCCCGGCTTGAGCACGGTCAGGCCCAGCAGCAGCTGCGAGGACTGGCAGGTGGACGGCACGATGAACTGGTAGATGGTGCGCTCGTTGCTGGTCTCCAGCGCGCCGCGGTCCAGGGCCACGGCGTCCTTGATCGACAGCTTCTTCGTCTCGAAGCGGGCGTGCGCCGGGGTCGAGGCGAGGTAGAACTTGGCCGGGCTGGATGCGTCGGCCGAGGAGAAGCTGACCTCCTCGCTGCCCATGGCCACGTACAGGCCGTCCTTCGGGCCAAGCACGTACTCGGTGCCGTCGACGGTCACCGTGCCGGTGCCGGCGCCGACGTTGATCACGCCCAGCTCGCGGCGCTCCAGGAACGGCTTGCCCGCGGCCGAGGCCGGCTCGACCTGGCGCGGCAGCGACACGGTCTTGCCAACCGGGGCGGCACCGCCGATCACGAAGCGCTCGTAATGGGTGTAGTTCAGGCGGACCTCGTCGGCGGCGAACAGCTCGCCGATCAGGTACAGGTCGCGCAGCTCGTCGTTGCTGGCGCCCTGCATCACGCCGGGATGAGTCGCGTAATAGGTCTTCTGGTACATCGGTACGGCTCCTGGCAAGCGGGGGACCGGGGGCGGTCCCTATCCATCGCGGACGATTCTAGGCCTTCTGGTAACCGGTGTCATTCTGCGCTGCGCCATTCCGCGCGGGGCGCGGGAAGGCAGGGGGAAAGCCGCCTCAGGGCGGCGGCTGGCAGGAGTCGCGGACGATCAGGTGCGGGCGCACGCTGGCAACCGCCAGCGGGGCGGTATCGGTGCGGATCAGGGTTCCGGCGGCGATCCGGCCGGTGTCGCGGGTATGCCGGCGGACCGAGGTCAGCGACGGCCACAGGCGCGAGGCCAGCGGGCTGTCGTCGTAGCCGACCACCGACAGGTCGCGCGGGATGCTGATGCCCGCGCGCAGTGCGACCTTGTACACGCCGGCCGCCATCTCGTCGTTGCCGCAGAAGATCGCGGTCGGGCGCTGCCTGGCCGCGAACAGCTTCTCGGCCGCGGCCACGCCGGACTCGAAGGTGTAGCTGGCCTCGATGATGCGCGCCTTCGGCACCTCCACGCCGCGCTGGGCCAGGGTGTCGAGGAAGCCGTTGGTGCGTTCGATGGCCGAGCGGTAGGTCAGCGGGCCGGTGATCAGGGCGATGTCGCGGTGGCCGAGGGTCAGCAGGTAGTCGGCCGCCTCGACCGCACCCTCGCGGTCGTGGGTGACGATCATGCGGCCGTCGTTGTCCTCGAAGCCCACCGGCACGATGCGGCTGTAGCGGCAGCCCAGTTCGGCCAGCATGTCCGCGAGCTTCTGGTCCTCCGAGGCGCGCGGCACCAGCATCACCCCGTGCAGCTTCTGCTGCTGGACGAAGCGGCGCACCCCGTCGATGTAATTCGGCGTGCGGCTGTCGCAGGGGTGCACCACCAGCTCGAAGCCCGAATCGCGCAGCGCGTCCAGCGCGCCGTACTGCATGTCGACGATGTACTGCGCGGTCGGGTTGTCGTAGACCATGCCGATCAGGAACGAGCGCCGGAACGCCAGCCCGCGGGCCAGCGGGTCGGGCGTGTAGCCGACTTCCCGCATCAGCGCCTCGACCTTCTCGCGGGTGTCCTTGCGGACCAGGGGCGAGTTGTTGATGATCCGCGAAACGGTCTTCTTCGACACCCCCGCCAGGCGGGCGATGTCGTTGATGGTGGCTGCCTTGCCGGAGGGAATCCGGGAGGCCGTATCTGGGCTCTTGCGCGCGGGCATGTTCGGCTTCACGGGAATATCGGTTNGATTCTAGCCGGAGCCGCGGCCCGGCGAGGGGCGGGGCACGCCAGGCGGCCCGCGGCGGCCGGGCNTGCCGCCGTCCCGGGCGCCCGGATCAGCCCCGCAGCAGGGCCGGCAGCCACAGCGACAGCTGCGGGAAGAACGCCACCACCAGCAGCACGCCCAGCCCGGCCAGCCAGAACGGCCAGATCGAGCGCATGGCCTGGCCGACGCTGATCTTGCCGATGGCCGTGCCGATGAACAGGACCGAGCCCACCGGCGGGGTGACCAGGCCCAGGCCGCCGGTCAGCACCAGGACCAGGCCGAAGTGGATCGGGTCGATCCCGTAGGCGCGCGCCACCGGCAGGAAGATCGGGGTGCAGATCAGGATCATCGGCGCCAGGTCCATGAAGGTGCCCAGCAGCAGCAGCATGACCACGATCATCAGCAGCACCGCGTACTTGCTGTGCGCGATCGACTGCAGGAACTCCACCGCCGCCGCCGGTACCTGCAGGTAGGCCAGCAGCCAGCCGAACACGGCCGCGGTGGCGATCACGAACAGGATCACGCCGGTGCTGCGCGCCGCGTGCACCACGGTCTCGAGGAACTCCTTCAGCCGCAGCTGGCGGTACAGGACGATGGTCACCAGCAGGGCGTAGACCACGGCGATGGCCGCCGACTCGACCGCGGTGAAGATGCCGGCGCGGATGCCGACGAAGATCAGGGTCACCAGGCCCAGGCCCGGCAGCGCCGCGACCAGCCGCAGCAACACCGCGCGCCAGCCCGGGAACAGCTCCACGCCGTAGCCGCGGCGGCGCGCGACCAGGTAGCCGGTGGTCATCAGCGTGGCGGTCATCATCAGCGCCGGGACGATGCCCGCGGCGAACAGGTCGGCGATCGACAGGCCGCCGCCGGCCGCGGCCGAGAACAGGATCAGGTTGTGCGAGGGCGGCACCAGCAGCGCGACCAGCGCCGCGGTGATGCTGACGTTGACCGCGAAGTCCCGGTCGTAGCCGCGCTTGACCATCTGCGGGATCATCGTGCCGCCGACCGCGGACACGTCGGCGATGGCCGAGCCGGACACGCCGCCGAAGAACAGCGAGGACAGGATCGAGACCTGGCCCAGGCCACCACGCATGCGTCCCACCAGGGAGGCGGCCAGCGCGATCAGGCGTTCGGAAATGCCGCCGCGCATCATGATCTCGCCGGCGAAGATGAACAGCGGGATCGCGATCAGCGAGGCCGAGCCGGTGCCGGCCGACACCTGCTGGACCAGCACCACCGAGGGCAGGTCCAGGTACAGCAGGGTCGCCAGCGCCGCCGCGGCCAGCGCGAACGCCACCGGCACGCCGATCACCAGCAGCACGGCGAACACCAGGAACAGCAGGGCGATGGCCATCAGCGGTCTCCTTCCATGGCGGCGGCCTGGTGCGGCAGCAATGCCAGCGCCAGCCGGTTGAGCGCGAACAGCACCATCAGCGCGCCGCCGGCGGCCAGCGGGAGGTAGTTGATGCTTTGCGGCAGGGCCGCGCCGGCAGCCTTGATGTGCAGGCCGTCCAGCAGCAGCACCGAGGCCCACCACGCCAGCACCGCGCCGATCGTGGCCACCACCAGCTGCACCACCACGTCGATCGCGGTCCGCATGCCCGGNCGCANGTGGTCGTGCAGCAGGAAGAAGCCGAAGTGGCGGTTGGTGTGCACGCCGGTGGCCGCGCCCAGGCTCATGGCGNTGGCCAGCAGCAGCAGGGTCACCGGNTCGGTCCAGCTNGGCGANTCGTTGAGCACGTAGCGGGNGAACACCTGCCAGCCCTGCACCACCACCAGCCCGANCAGGGCGGNGGCGGCGATGNCGATGGCGACGGTGGCGATCAGGTCCAGGACGCGCTGGGCGCCGGTGGGCGGGACGGTCACGGGTTCGGACATCGCGGGTTCCAGGAAGGGGTTCAGGCGAGCGCGCGGATGCGCTGGTGCAGGCCGGCGATGGCCGGGTCGCGCAGGTACTGCTCGAGCAGCGGGCGCGCGGCGGCGCGGAACGCATCCATGTCGACCTCGTTTGCCTGCACGCCGGCGGCCAGCACGGCCTGGCGCGCGCGCTCCTCGGAGGCGTCCCAGTGCCGGCGCATGACGTCGACCGAGGCGCGCGCGGTTTCCAGCAGCAGGCGGCGGTCCGGCGGCGACAGCGCCTCGAAGGTCCTGCGCGACACCAGCAGGATGTCGGGCGCGTGCGAGTGCCCGGTCTCCGACCAGAAGCGCGCGGCTTCGAAGTGGCGGCTGGAGTGGAAGCTGCGCATGTTGTTCTCGGCGCCGTCGATCATGTGCGTCTCCATGCCGGAGAACGTGTCGCCGAGCGACATCGGCGTCGGGTTGGCGCCGAGCAGGCGCACCAGCTGGATGAAGATGTCCGAGGAGGCCACGCGCAGCTTGAGGCCGTGCAGGTCCCGTGGCACCACGATCGGGTGCTTGGTGTTGTAGAAGCAGCGGGCGCCGCTGTCGTAGACCGCCAGGCCGACCAGGTCGCGGCTCTCGAACCCGCGCAGCACTTCGTCGGCCACGCCGTTGTCCAGCGCGTGGCGCATGTGCTGCACCGAGTCGAACACGTACGGCAGGCACAGGGCGCGGGTCAGCGGGAACGCGTTGTTGAGCGCGCCGGAATACACGCGGGTGATGTCGATGGCGCCGAAGCGCGCCATGTCGATCGCCTCGCTCTCGCGGCCCAGCTGGCCGGAGTGGTACAGGCGGATGTCGAGGCGGCCACCGGTCCGTTCGCGCAGGGCCTGGCCGATCCAGCGCACCGCTTCCACGGTCGGGTAGTCGGACACATGCACGTCGGTGGCGGTCAGCACCCGCGCGCCCTCGCCGGCGCCGCTGGCGGCGGCCAGCAGCCGGCCCGGCGCGGCCAGCGGCAGGGCACAGGCCCAAGCCCCGGCCAGCAGCAGGCGGCGCCGGGTCAGCCCCTTCATGCCGGATCCTCGCCCGCCGAGGCCACGGCGACGCAGCGCAGCGTGGCATGGCCGTCGAACACCACCGTGCCGGTCTGGCCGACGCCGATGTCGTGGATGCCGGTTGCGTTGCCGGTGGCGATCAGCTCGCCGCGCCGCAGCGGCCGGCCGCGCCGCGCGGAGCGGGCCAGGGCGAAGGCGAAGGCCGCGCGCAGGCCACCCGGCAGGCGGCTGGCGCCGCCGCTGCCGACGGCCTGCCCGTCAATCGAGGTGTCGGCCAGCAGGCTGGCTTCGTCCAGCGTCGTCCAGTCCGGGATTTCCGGACCCAGCAGCAGCCCGTTGTTGTTGCCGAAGTCGCACACGACCACGCGCGGGCCGAGCTCGTTGATCGTGGCCAGCGGGCTGCTGGCGATCTCGATGCCGGCGAACAGGGTGGACGGCAGCGCCGCGGCCTCGTCCGGGGTCCATTCCAGCTTGTCGGCGGGCGCGTCGGCGTCCAGGCGCAGCACGTACTCGGCCTCGATCGCCGCGAACCCGCCGGCGAACACCGGGACCTGCTCCGTACCACCGGTAGCAATCCAGAGGTGGCGGGCGAAGATCGGGCCCAGCAGGCGCTCGTCGCCGGAGCCGTCGCGGCGTTCGGGCGCGATGTAGCCGACCTTCCAGCCGACCACCCGGTCGGGCCAGCGGGCGATGGCCGCGTCCTGGACCCGGTAGGCGGTCACCAGGTCCGCGGGGATGTCCCCGGGGAATGCCGGCAGCGAGGCGCCGCGGCTGCGGGCGGTGGTGAAGCGTTCGGCGATCGCCGCCAGTTCCGGTGGCAGTCCGCCGGTTCCATTGCCGTGCTCGGTGCTCAAGGCGCCTCCGATGTCCAATGCGAATGCATGCTGCGCCGCCAGACGACGGCGCTCGAGAAGCGGTATATGGTAAACCGGTGTCATGTAGCAATGTGCAGTGCGGCAAAACCGCCGGACTGTACGCGCAGGCACCTGTTGCGGGCATCGGAGGAGAGCATGGTTCCACCCTTCCTGGCGCGATTGCTGCTGCCGCTGGCGATCGCCGGCGCGGCCGCTCCCGCGGCGGCGGCCGGGGCGCCGCCGCACATTCCCCTGTGGCCGGGCACGCCGCCCGGCTCCGAAGGCCTGGCCCTGGAGCAACGCGTGGTGGAGCGCAGCAGCGATCCGCGGCTACCGGACCGCTACGTCGACAACATCGGCCAGCCGTTCCTCAGCGTGTACCGGCCTGCCCGCCCCGACGGCCGCGGCCTGCTGGTGGTGCCGGGCGGCGGCTACCAGCGGGTGGTGGTCGACAAGGAGGGCACGGCCCTGGTCCCGCACTTCGCCGGCGAGGACGGGCTGACCCTGTTCGTCCTGCACTACCGGCTGCCGGGGGAGGGCCACCGGGAGCCACGCGACGTGCCGCTGGCCGATGCCCAGCGCGCCATCCGCCTGGTGCGCCAGCGCGCCGCCGAGTGGGGCATCGACGCGGACAGCGTCGGCGTGATGGGCTTTTCCGCCGGGGGCCACGTCGCCGCCAGCCTGGCCACCCGCCATGCAGAGCGCGTGTACCCGGCGGTGGACGAGGCCGACCGCCAGCCGGCGCGGCCGGCCTACGCGGTCCTGGTGTATCCGGTGATCGACATGGGTGCCCACGCGCACCCGGGGTCGCGCGAGCGCCTGCTGGGCCTTTCGCCGGACGCGGCGGCGGTGCGTGCGTACTCGCTGCAGAACCGGGTCGACGCTACGACCCCGCCGGTGTTCCTGCTGCACGCGCAGGATGACGGAACGGTGCCCGTGGAGAACACGCTGCTGCTGGACGCGGCGTTGCGTACCGCCGGCATCGACCACGAAACCCACCTCTACGCGCACGGCGGCCACGGCTTCGGCGTGCGCCAGGCGCACGGCAGCCTGGCCTTGTGGCCGGCGATGGTGCGCGCCTGGATCGATGTCCAGGCGCCGCCGCGCGATGCCGGCGCCGGCAGGTGAACCCCGATCCCGACAGTGGAGGCCGCATGACCCAGCAACCGCCATCCCGCCCGACCGAGCCACAGGTCGATGCCGGTCGCCGACGCCTGCTCCGGGCCGGCGCCGCCGCGTCGACGCTGGCGCTTGCAGCCGGCACCTCCCTGCCGGCGTTCGCGGCGCCGCCCGCGCCGGTCGTGGCCACCGTCCATGGCCGCGTGCGTGGCCTGCGCGAGCACGGAGTGCAGGTTTTCCGCGGCATCCGCTACGGCGCCGATACCGCGCCGGTGCGGTTCCGCGCACCGTTGCCGCCCGCGCCCTGGCGCGGCGTACAGGACGCCACCGCGTATGGCGCCCAGGCGCCACAGCGCTCGCGCGAGGGCATGGGCAGCGAGGACTGCCTGTTCCTCAATGTCTGGACGCCCGACACCGACCCGCGGGCCAGGCGGCCGGTGCTGTTCTACATCCACGGTGGCGGCTATGACGCCGGCAACGGCAGCGACCCGCTGTACGACGGCACGCGCCTGTGCACGCGCGGCGACGTGGTGGTGGTGACCGTGAACCATCGCCTCAACGCATTCGGCTACCTCTACCTCGGCCTGCTCGCCGCGGGCTACGGCAGCTCCGGCAACGCCGGGCAGCTGGACCTGGTGCTGGCGCTGCAGTGGGTGCGCGACAACATCGCCCGCTTCGGCGGCGACCCGGGAAACGTCACCGTGTTCGGCCAGTCCGGTGGCGGCGCCAAGATCGCGACCCTGATGGCCATGCCCGCCGCGCGCGGCCTGTTCCACAAGGCCTGGACCATGAGCGGGCAGCAGGTCACCGCCGCCGGCCCGCGCGCGGCGACCCAGCGTGCGCAACTGTTCCTGCGCACCGTGGGCATCGATCCGGACGCCGGCGACGCCCTGGCCCGCCTGCAGGCGTTGCCGGCGCAACGCATCGTGGAGGGCACGACCGCGCGCGACTTCTCCCGGGTCGAGGACACGCGCCTCTACTTCGGCCCGGTGATGGACGGGGAGGT
>Ga0065721_10053304_pt1 | contig 10168 bp, 7 predicted proteins | sample Mesricmetagenome_FD_59108 | JGI IMG/M metagenome (GOLD analysis project Ga0065721, IMG submission 59108) | Mesophilic microbial community from rice straw/compost enrichment Sample: eDNA_1 v2 (version 2) | ecosystem: Engineered > Solid waste > Grass > Composting > Bioreactor | place: USA: Davis... | reverse complement strand
AGCTCAGCAGCTTGGCGTGGCGCGCGAGCGCCAGCGCAATATCGACGGTTGGCAAAGACCGAAAAAATAAAAATTCATTCAGGGTTAAGGTGGTAGCACATAAGCTCCGGTCTTTGTGCAACCTGGGCCCGTTGGTGGAGGCAATACTATGTGCGGAATTGTAGGTGCGGTCGCGCAACGCGATGTAATCGAAATCCTTCTGGAGGGCCTGCGCCGGTTGGAATATCGCGGCTATGACTCGGCCGGTGTAGCCGTGTTGAATTCGCAGAAACAACTGCAGCGCGTGCGCTGCTTGGGCAAAGTCAAAATGCTCGCCGACGCGGTAGCGCGTGAGCCTATAGAAGGCGGCACCGGTATCGCCCACACCCGCTGGGCCACCCACGGTCAGCCCAGTGAGCGCAACGCCCATCCGCATATTTCCAACGACCGAATTGCCGTAGTGCACAACGGCATCATCGAAAACTATGTGAAATTGCGTGCGCAATTACAGGCGCAAGGATTTGTTTTCACTTCCGAAACCGATACTGAGGTGATTGCCCATCTCGTCGACTTTGAATTGGGCAATTCCGAAGATCTGCTACAAGCGGTGCAAAAATCCGTGGCACAACTCCACGGCGCTTACGGCATGGTCATTCTCGATAAAAATGATCCAGAGCGATTGGTGCTCGCGCGCTCCGGCAGCCCCATGGTGATCGGCCTGGGTATTGGTGAAAATTTTGTTGCGTCGGATCCACTCGCCCTACTGCCCGTTACACGCCGATTTATTTATCTCGAAGAAGGCGACGTGGCGGAAATTACCCGCCGCGATGTGCAAATTTTTGCCAGCGACGGAACACCGGTTGCTCGCGAAATCCGCGAAACCAGCGCCACTTATGATGCCGGTGACAAAGGTCCCTACCGCCATTTCATGCTCAAAGAAATTTTTGAGCAACCGCAAGCAGTGGCCAATACGTTGGAAGGTCGCCTCAATGAAGCGGGCGTGCTGGACGAAACCTTCGGCAACGGCGCTGCTGAAATGCTGAAAAAAATCGAACATGTGCAAATTATTGCCTGCGGTACCAGCTATCACTCTGGCCTGGTGGCGCGCTATTGGATGGAAGGCCTCGCTGGCGTGTCCTGCAATGTTGAGATCGCCTCCGAATTTCGCTACCGCAAATCGGTGGTGCGGCCGAACAGTCTGCTGGTGACCATTTCCCAATCGGGAGAAACCGCGGACACCCTCGCCGCTTTACGCTTGGGCAAAACCCTCGGTTACGTCACCACTTTGGCAATTTGCAATGTCGCCGGCTCCTCCTTGGTGCGGGAATCCGACTTGGCCTTTATGACTCGCGCCGGCACCGAAATTGGTGTGGCATCGACCAAAGCTTTCACCACCCAATTGGTCGGCCTGGCAATGCTGGTGCTCGCCTTGGGCAAAACCCGCGATCTGGGTATGGAGCGGCAACGAGAACTTGCGACGGCGTTAAAAAGCCTGCCGGGCATGCTGGAAGAAACACTCAAGCTGGCGCCGGTTATTGAAACGCTGGCAGTGGATTTTGCAGAGAAACAACATGCGCTGTTCCTGGGGCGCGGCGAGGAATACCCCATCGCCATGGAGGGCGCGCTCAAGTTAAAAGAGATTTCCTATATCCACGCCGAAGCCTACGCCGCCGGTGAATTGAAGCACGGACCCCTGGCGTTGATCGATGCGGATATGCCGATCATTGTGGTCGCACCTAATAATGATCTGCTGGAAAAGCTCGCCTCCAATATTGAGGAGGTGCGCGCGCGGGGCGGTATTTTGTATGTGTTTGCCGATCAAAAAGCCCATTTTGATGCATCGGCTGACATGAAGGTGATTAACCTGCCGCACTGCCATGAATGGTTGACGCCCATCATCTACACTTTGCCATTGCAGCTGCTGTCTTATTACGTTGCCGTAATTCGCGGCACGGATGTGGACCAACCGCGCAATCTGGCCAAGTCGGTAACCGTGGAGTAGCCGTCGGTACTGACCAAGACGTTAAGAGGTAAAAACAAGTGAAACCGGAACTCGCCCTGTGTTATTACCCGACTGCAGTAGCATTTATTGACGACAGTCCGAGTTTTCTCGCGGCGGTTGAGTTGGCGATGTCCAGTCGTTTCACTTGTATTACCTTCAACGATCCCATTCGCGCGCTCAATCATTCCAATAATCTCAACAAGGTAAATTGGAATGCGTTTACCGCGAATGATTACAGCTACGCCAGTGACTCCGAACAATTCATCAAAAACACCCTGAATTTATCGATCAACAAAATTTCCGACACCGGGCGATACGAGGAAATATCGGTGGTGGTGGTGGATTACGATATGCCGGAGATGAACGGCGTGGAGTTCTGCCGAAATTTGAAGAATCCCAATATCAAAAAAATATTGCTAACCGGGCAAGCGGGATCGGACGAAGCGATCAAAGCCTTTAACAGCAATATCATCAACTATTACATTCGCAAATCGGATGACAATTTGTTTGAGCATCTGACCAAGGCGATTCAGGAAATGCAGAATCGCTATTTTCTGGATATTTCGTCCTATATCAAAATTCGCGCGATCGACAACAAGAAGTCATTGTTCAACGATGCCAAACTGTCGGAATACTTCAGCAATATCGTCAAAACGCACAATATTGTCGAATATTATTTTCTGACCAATCCGCCGCGCTACAAACTCAAAGCTGCCGACGGCAAAACTTCGCTATTTTTGGTGTATAGCCGTTACGATTTAAATGAGCAGATCCGCGTTATCAAAGAGGAAGCTGGCCCCACCTGGCTGCTGGATGCGCTGAAGACCGGACACTACGTTCCCTTCTTCCAATCCCATGATGGATTTTTTGATGCTGAAAGTTTTGATCCGGAGAAAACCATTTATATGGCGGACGTGGTCGAGGGCGAAGATACGTATTACTGCGCGCATATTACCGACACCAGTGTTCCACTCGAACCCGTGCTGACGCCTAGTCAGCCGCTCTACCACTAATTTATTCAAGTCGCTCCCATGACATATTGCCTGGCCGTCAAATTAAACAGCGGACTCGTCTTCGCCGGTGATACCCGCACCAACGCGGGTGTCGATCGCGTGGCTTCCTATCGCAAACTGTTCACTTTTGGCAATGGTTCAACCCACGCCATAGCGGTGCTGTGCTCGGGCAATCTCGCTACCACCCAGGCGCTGGTGGAAATGCTGAACCGAAGTGCGCAGCAGCAGGACGGCATCTTCAGCGATATTTCCTTGTTTGATACCGCGCGCCGTGTAGGCAATATTCTGGTTGGCCTGATCGCGGAAGCGAACTCGCGGCCGTTCAATCAGGGTATCGATTTTGGCTGTAATTTGATTCTCGGTGGACAGATAGCCGGTGAAGAGCCGCGGCTTTTTCATATTTATCCTCAGGGCAATTTTGTTGAAGCCAGTGTAGAAACGCCGTTTTTGCAAATTGGCGAAGAAAAATACGGCAAGCCGATTTTGGATCGCATCATAAGACCGCACACACCGATCGACCGCGCGCTGATGTGCGCGCTGGTGTCCATCGATTCCACGATGAAAAGTAATTTAACTGTCGATATGCCATTGGATATTTTGGTGTATCACCGGGATGGTTTTGATCTCAGCCGCACCCGTCGCATCGAGAGGGATGATCAAGAATTTGCGGAAATGCGCCGCTACTGGAGCGATGGCTTGCGCCGCCTGATCGACGAAATTCCCATAATCTCCATTTGACGCGGGTGCCCCGGTAATGTTGGAGCGTCTGGATAAAATCCTGGTGGACCAAGGGTATGCCGCTTCCCGGACGCAAGCGCAAAAACTGATTGAAGCGGGTGTGGTGGAAGCCAAAATTCAGGGTCAGTGGATCAGCCTGAGCAAAGCCGCACAAAAAATTCCTGCCGATACCATTGTTCGAACCGGTGGGATCGAGGAGCTGCGCTTTGCTTCGCGTGCGGGATTAAAACTGGATCGCGCGCTGCAATATTTAAATGCGGGCGCTTTAGTTTCCCTGGATATTTTGCGCGACGCGGTTGTGTTGGACATCGGCCAATCCACAGGCGGTTTTACCGACTGCTTGCTGAATTACAGCGTACAAAAAGTCGTCGGCATCGATGTCGGCCACGATCAATTGGCGCAAAAACTGCGCGATCATCCTTCCGTGGTTTGTCTTGAAGGCATTAATGGCCGGGAAATGCCCAAAGAGATTTTATTGGGTTACGCACCACAGGGATTTTCCTGGGCGGTGATGGATGTATCCTTTATTTCGCAAACGTTGATTTTGCCGCAGATTCCACCACTGTTAAGTCCGAATGGATTTTTGCTCAGTCTGGTAAAACCCCAATTTGAGGTGGGCGCAAAAAATCTCGGTAAAAACGGTGTGGTTAAAAACTCCGACCTTTACGATGACGTGCGCAGCACGGTGGTGAGTTGCGCGGAGATGGCAGGGCTTCGCCAGGTTGCTTATTTTGAATCCGCTATTGAAGGCGGGGATGGCAATCGTGAATTTTTTATGTTGTGTCAAAAACTGGCGAACGCTTCTATATGTTGAATTATTTTTATCAAGTCCCGGAAGAAACCACCGATTGGCGCGCCTTGCGCAGCGACGGTTATCTCGGCGACGCCAAAGTGCGCGGGCCGGACGGCCGTTATATTCCACTCGCTGAACTTCCTCCCCTGCTCCGCACACTGCTGGTCACCGACGGTACGGTCACCAAAGTATTGGAAGCCTATTTTTGGGAGCCGGTGGATGTCCGCGCCGAATATCTGGAAGTCGTGCGTCCGGAACAAGCCATTCCCTGGTTAAATTTAAACGCAGGTGCAGAGGTTCTTGCCCGCCGTGTGCAATTGGTTGGCGAACAGAGCGGCACTTTGTACGCAGAAGCCTTTTCCGTGGTGCGCTTGGACGAATTCGACACAGGACTGCAGCAGTCTCTGGTGGAAGGCAGCGTCGGGATCGGCGTGTTGTTGCGTGAATCCGGCCTCGAAACCTACCGCGAAATTATGACCGTCGGCGTGGAATCCGGCCCAGATGAGCAAGGTGGCGAATGGGTGTACCGCACCTACCGCATCACCTGCGACAAAAAGCCGGTCATTCTGATTCGTGAGAGCTTCCCCTGGGGCCGTTACGGATCCTAAACTCAGCCCAATCCGGCGGTATAGCCTTGCTATAATCCCCGGCTTTTGAGCAACACCCAAGCGTCATGTTCTTCAACGATCAGCGGCACCAGTTTTTCAAGCCCCTTACCACCAAATATCGCGAGCAGGTGGTGGAGTGCCTGTGCCTGCTACACCAGCGCCTATACGGCGCCGCGGCGGAATACGGCCAGTCCCTCAGCCGCGAGCAAGTGATCGATATTTTTGAGGAAGCGCTGGCACGGGCGCCAGTATTGGAAGGCGACGGCGAAGAGGCGGAGCAGCGCTTCAAAAGCAACCGCGAACAGGCCAACTGGATTCTCAAACTGCTGCTGGATCACGGCTGGATCGAGCGCAAAGTCGACACCGCTACCTTGCAGACCACCTATCCCCTCACCCGTGCAGGCCGCTTATTCGCGTTGCCGCTGGAGGAAATGGACCGCCGCCGTGTGCGCACCCGCCACCGCAATACGCGCAATACGCTCAATTCCCTCGACGCCTTTACCAGTCGCGGTGAAGTGCACGATTTATTGGATGCGCTGGAATATTCCGAGCGCATTATTGCGGATTTCACCGATGTGATCAGCGAGCTGGAAGAACGCAAGCGCGATCTGGTGAAACAAGTGGAATCACAATTATTGGTGCAGCAGGCGACCGATCAGTTTTTCGAATTTATGGAAAAACGTTTTCAACCGGATCTATCGATACGATTATCGGCGGACAGCGTGGAGAAACATCGCGATCGCATTGCCCAGGTGATTCAGAAAATCCGCCGCAAGGACAAAAATTTTCTGCGCGAATCGGAACAGCGTCTGCGCGCCATGGCACCGGAACTGGTGGAACCCAATCAATCGGTGCTGTGGAATATTCTCGATACCATCGAACTGCGCATGCGCAACGCTTCGGACATCATGCTGCCGGCGTTGCGTATTGCGTTGCAGAGCTTTACCAAACGCGCGGACATTATCATCCGTCAGCTGAGCTATATTTCCGCCAGTCGCGACGATGCTGCGCTGCGCGCGTGCGATTATCTGGTTTCCCTCGATGACAATCGCCGCAATGCTGCACTTGAACAAGTCGGAGAACGCTTGGCGGCGGCGACTATTGCTCTGGTGGATCCGGCGCAGGTAAAACTCAATCAACGCCGCCAGCAAGCGCGCGTGGATTCAATAGTGCAGGAACAGGGCGCTCTGGACCCGGAAGCGCAAAAGGAAATTATGATTCAGGCGCTACTGGACCAGGCTTTTGTGCTGAATAACCAAAGTCTCACCGATTACATTCAAAAAGTGTTGATGGATGGACGCCGTGTCAGCAGTCGCGATTTGCCGATTAATGAAGCCCGGGATTTGCTTGCCGCCGCGCACATTATCGAGCTCGGCGCTATCAACCATCTCTCCAGCAACTTTGAATTTCATGTGACCTTCGCCAAAAAAGAACCCTTTGCCAACGATTATTTCGCCCAGGCCGACGACTTTGTCATAGAGCTGCGGGGAAAAACCGGAACCTCTGTGAATGCTTAAAGATTGGGTAAGCGAACAGCTCAGAAATAAACATGTGTCTGCGGACGAATTTACGGAATTGCTAATACGTCTGTTGGATTACGGCGTTCTGTGTCGCGACGAAAGTGCGGTGGAACAAAAATTCTACGACCGCTTCGTGCAATGCGAAGAGCTAGCGGAAGATTATCTCGGTATGCTCGCTCTGCGTCTGGATCACAATCGGCGCTTTGGTTTTGTTCGGGTATTTCCTCCCGGCGCCCAGGTGCCCGGTTTGCAGGATGAGGATCAACAACCGTTTAACGGCGGCTTGCGTGCACGTCTGAATCAGATGGAAGTTGCGTTAGTGTTAGTGCTGCGCATCGAATACGCCAAACAGTTGCGCGAAGGCCGCGTGGACGAAAATGGTTGTGTGCTGGTGTCCATCGAATCGCTCGGCATTGCCTTTAATAATTTGCTCAAACGTTCACTCCCGGAAAATCTCACGGAGCGCAAAGCGTTGTTGCGCCGTGTGCGTCAATTGCGTTTGGTGCATTACCAACAGGAGGACGATCTGGACAGTGGCGAGTCCTGGCTACGCATTCGTCCTGCTATTACCAGCTTTGTTACCGACGAAGCGCTGGAAAGCTTATTAAATGGCGCGGAAATGGGAAGTGGCGAAATTACCGCCGAAAAAACCAGCCCCGGCTCTTTGTTTGAAGGCGAAAACTGATGTTTCTCAAGCGCGCCATATTGATCAACTGGGGCAATATTCCCCATATCGAATTGGAATTCGGCCCGGTGAATTTATTTTCCGGCGGCAACGGCTCGGGCAAAACCACTGCGGCGGATGCGGTTCAGGCATTGATGACCGCCGCGCATGAAAATTTATTTGCCTTCAACCCTGGCCAGGATGAAACCACGCAAAAAGGCCGCGGCGGCAAACAGGTGCGCACCCTCGCCTCTTATCTGCTCGGTTGCGACGACGGCAGTTACGCGCGCACCGGCACTCACGACGCTTATGTCGCTGGTGTTTTCTGTCCTACGCAAGGCGAGGATTGCGAGCCGTTTACCGCAGTGATGGCCATGCGCGGCCACCTGGAAAAATCCGGCGCAGTGAAACAGGCGCGTCTGGATGAATTATTTTTTCTGGTGGTGCCCTTCGAACAATTGCAGCTGAACCACTTTGTCAAACAGGATAGCGGCGGCAAGTATGTTCTGCCCGTCGAGCGTTTGGCGCCCAACCTGAAAAAAGAATTTGGCGCGGGTGCGGTGGAGGTTTACGACAAAAAAGGCGCGTATTTGCGCCGGCTCTACGGCGCATTGCGCGGGCGCAAGGATTCGGTTTCGGATCGCGAAGCGCGCCATGCTGCGCGCACATTTTCCGGCTTTATGGCGTACAAGCCGGTGAAAAGCATTCACGAATTTGTTGCGGGCGAAATTCTTGAGCCTCGCGATCTCGGCGAAGCCATCCGCAGTGTTTCCGATCTGATGAAAACCATCCACGATATGGAAGCCAAGGCCGCCACCATAAAAGAGACGGTCCAATTGCTGGAGCGTGCCCGCCAGGTCACCGATGAATATCAGGCGCAATGGACCGGCCGTATGGTCCATCAATATGCGTCATGCAGCGCAAATTTGTGGCGCGTGCAACAGGTTTATCTCAAAAATAAAAATGAGCAAAAATTGTTGCAGCAAAAAATTTTAGAGCTGCAGGATACTATCGAACAGATCGACAGCCAGCGCCAACAATTGCATCAGGCAATCGTCCATCTGGAAGCGCGCCGTCAGGGCATTCCCGCTCTGCGCGACAAAGATTTGCTGCAGCAGGATATAGCCCGCCAACAGAAAAAACTGGCGGAATTTGCTCGCCCGGTTTTGAGTCATCTGCAGCAATTGCAAGCCAACGTCGATGCGGCCGCGCAGTTGCTTGAGCAATTGCAGCGCACGTCGGTCGCTGTGGATATTCCAGTGCTGGAACAGAGAGACTTTCTCCAGCTGACGCGGCAGGTCGCTCAGAACAGCGGTGCGCGGGATTTGGACGCGCGCCAGTTGCTGAATCAGGATTGGATCGATCCCAGCACTCTCAATGAAAAAATCACCGAAATTATTGCCTGGCAAAATAAGCAGAACCGCTGGGTCGAGCAGATGGCCGGCGCGGAATTTGGCGCGGGCGACAGTGTGCGCGAAGCGGTTTATGCGCTGGTGGCGCGCCGCAACGAAACCCGTCAGCGCCTGCAGCGGGAATTGAGTGAAAAAAATCGCGAAATTCATCTGCTCAAGGATGAGCAGGTCAAATATCCAGCCTATGTGGAACACGCGCTCAAAGCTATTCGCGAAGCCCTACCCGCAGCGGATCCCAAAGTGCTGTGTGATTATGTGGAAGTGGCGGACGCGCGCTGGCAAATGGCCATCGAAGGTTATATGGGCGGTGCGCGCTTCGGCATTATTGTGGAGCCCGAATGGGAAGCAGAGGCCATTCGCACTCTGCGTAATATGCGTTCGGAACGCACCAGCAAAGCGCGAATTATTCAGGGCACCAAAGCTGGCCGCGATGCCGAGCGCACCAACAGTCCGCTGGATTCTATTCTGGAATTAATGACCTTCAGTCACAGCACGGCGGCGGATTATTTAAAAGTGTCCTACGGCAGTGTGGTACAGGTGCCGGATGCAGAAACACTCAAAACCACCGCCCGAGGTTTGACGGCAGATGGCCTTGCCTCCGGCAATTACGCCATGTGGCGCTGCGATCTGGGCGAAGGCGAATTGGTGTTTGGCAAATCCGCGCGGCAGCGGGCGTTGAAAGCGCGTGAATTGGAGTTGGAGCGTTTGACGCAGTCCGCTCGTGAAGCAGAACAAGCCTATCAACAAGCGTTGGAGTTGCAGGAAATTTGTCAGCGGGTAAAACCCGTTCAGCTGTATCAGCCCCTGCAGGAAATGCTGCATATTCAAACGCAGTTGCAGAGCGCGGAACAGGCGCTCGCCAATCTCGATTTGAAAGATGCCGAATTTCTCGAGCAGGAATTGCGCGATAAAAACACGGAATATGTCGCGGTAGAGCAGAAAGGCAAGCAGGGCGAGCAGGATCTCGGCGCTCTCAAACAACAGCAGCATAATTTGGAACAGACGATCCGCCAACTCGCCGACAAGCAGGAGAATTTTGCTGCGGAAAAAGATGTAGCTGAACAAGCAGTTCTGGCAATCGTACAAGTACTGCCGCGCTTTGATGCGGAAACCGCGCTGCAAGAGGCGGAACAGGCTGCGCGCAACGACGACGAGGATTACGAGGAACAGATTCGCAGCTGCAGCGAGCGCCTGAATTTCTTGGAGCGCGAGCTGTTTAAAATTACGCAGATCCACAACCAATCTGCGGCCACTCAGGATCAATTGATTTACGACACCGCATTTACGGAATTGCATTCCGCTGCCTTCTTCCAGCATTGGGTGCATATGTCCGGCGCTATAGAGGCACTGCACAATCGTCTGAAAAACAATATTCTGGTGGAACGCCACCGCCAGTTGCGTCAATTAAAAGACAGCTTCAATACCGCATTTGTCACCAA
>Ga0065721_10053302_pt1 | contig 10170 bp, 10 predicted proteins | sample Mesricmetagenome_FD_59108 | JGI IMG/M metagenome (GOLD analysis project Ga0065721, IMG submission 59108) | Mesophilic microbial community from rice straw/compost enrichment Sample: eDNA_1 v2 (version 2) | ecosystem: Engineered > Solid waste > Grass > Composting > Bioreactor | place: USA: Davis... | reverse complement strand
GTTCGGCCCGCGCAATCTGCCCTCCGAATGGGTAAGCCTCGCACGCCAACCCAAGCCGGCGGAAGGGTTTCCGATCGAGTATGGTTACAATGCCATCCGCATCCCCCTCTACCTGCTGCGCGCGCCGTCTGACAGACGTCAACTGGCGCAGCAATTGCAGAAGAATGCCACACTGGAGGACGGCCAGGTTGCGATCTTCGATCTCACCAGCGGGGATGTGAAGGAGCCTCTCGACGACCAGGGTTATCGTTTCGTTAACCATATTCTGGCCTGTGTGGAAGACGGCACGAGCGTGCCTGCCGCCGAACAAGAGCTGTCGTCCGAGCTTTACTACCCGGCGACCCTGCATCTGCTCGGCCTGGCCTATGTCGTGGAGAAACACCCCTCGTGTCTGTAAAGCTGCCCGTGATGATGGTTACAGCTACGCTGGTCGCGGGTCTCTACGTCACGCAGTCTGACCAGACTTTTCTGATCCGGCGAGCTTCCTCTGACGCGGGGGGGGGAGGCGGCGCATCTCGGGTGGAACAGAACGCATCCACTGCGCAAAATGATGGTGTTCATCTGGCGGACGCTGCCCGACACATCAGGTCTCTGCAACAGGGCCAGCGCACGACCGAGCGCTTGACCCCATTGTCTCCCATTACGCCTTTCCAGCTCTCGCAACTTGATCACCCAGATCTGGCGTTGGAAGAGACCAGCGACGGGAACACGGAAGACGACCAGTCCTCACAGGTCGATGAATCGGCGCTTCGTTACTTTGCCGCACAGGGCGATGAGAAGAGACTGGCCGCGGAGATCGCCCGGCTGCGCCAGCTTTATCCGGACTGGACACCACCTGAAGATCCTCTCGCCGTGCCTCAAAACGCTGACAGCCAGCTTGAGGCGATGTGGCAGCTTTATGCACAGGGCCGCTATCCGGAAGTCAGAAAGCTGATCGTAGAGCGACAGGTGGCCGATGCCGATTGGGACCCGCCAGGTGATCTGCTGGACCGCCTGGCGATCGCCGAAGCGCGCAGCCGACTGGTGAACGCATCAAACCTCAAGCAGCACCAGACCGTGATCGACGTGGGAGCTTCAAATCCTGCCTTGCTCAACTGCAGCGAGGTGGATGTACTCTGGCGGGTTGCCGAGGCTTTCGCCAATACGGAGCGGCACCAGCGGGCAGTGGATGCATATTCCTACATCCTGTCCAACTGCACGGATGCCGGCGAGCGGATGGCTACCGTCCAAAAGGCCGCAACAGTCCTGCCCTACAGCCACGTCGAGCCACTTCTGGCGCTTGAGAAGCCGACCGAGGGTGGCGGTGGTGAATTCGACAGTATTCGCGACGACCTTGCCCGTCGCTTTGTCTCGGAAGCCAACGAGAAACCTGCACTTGAGATTGCGCCGGAGCACCTGGAACGGCTGGCGGAACTGGCGAGCGGCAGAGGTGCGGCATCCGATGCCGTGCTCCTCGGCTGGTACCATTTGCGTCGAGACAATGCTGGCGAGGCAGAGAGATGGTTCCGCCTCGCACGGGAGCAGGAGGACAGTGCGGACGCCGCGCAAGGACTTGCGCTGGTGCTGCTTGAAGGCGGCAAGCCGGCCGACGCAGAGGCCGTTCTTTACAACTGGCGGGAGAATTCGGAGGAGACGATGGCGACCTATCTCGCCGCGACAGCAAATCTCCTCGCCTTCGACCCGCCGCCCGCCATCACGGATGATGTGCTGACACGGATGGCTCAGACGGTGATGGACAAGCGTTATGCGCCGTCCGCGCAACAGTTCGGATGGTACGCTCGCGCATTCGACCAACCGGAAACTGCCGCACAATGGTTCGAAACCGCCCTTCAATGGGCACCGGAAGACGAACCCTCTGCCTATGGACTGGCGCTCACCCGGCAGCAACTGAATGATCGAACCGGCTTTCTCGAAGTTCAGAGGGCATGGGCAGAACGATCTACGAGGATCAAGGATCTGGCCGTGACACCTTCGGCCTCCAGAACAGCTGACGAAAGGCCTGCACCTGCCCCGCCACAGGCTCCCAGCCGCCCAACACCCCCTAGCAAGGCGCGAACCGCAGCACCGCCAGCCCGAAATGTCGTCGGGGAGTCCTCTAACCTCACCGCAAGGTCTACCCGTCTCTCCTGCACGAGTCGTGTCGACGTGTCCCGTCTTAGCCCGGGCGCCGCATTGGCCAGGGGATGGTGCCTGATGGAGCTCAACCGCCCCTTGGAAGCCGCCGATAGTTTTGGAGTTGCAATCCGCAGCAACAACCATTCCGTCAGTGAGGATGCCGCTTACGGTCAAAGCCTCGCCTACTTGCGGCTGGGCCTAACCGATCGTGCAGCGGTCGCAGCGACAAGGGCACCGATGGGCGCTTCGCGAGCCCGTGAACTGCAGGCGTCCATTCTCGCTGACCGCGCCGTCCAGGCCTTCCAGTCCCAGCGTTTTCGAGAAGCGCTGCTCTACCTCGACCAGAGGATGCAGGTACAGCAGGAACCTGTAGATCTGATGGTGCTGCGCGGTTACAGCTACATGAACCTCAACAGACCTCATGATGCACTACGCATCTTCGAGGCCGCAGCCGCCACAGGCAATCGCGACGCAAGCCGGGGACTTGCTGACGCCAAGGAAGCCGTCGGGCTGAACTGACCACCAAGTCCTCATATAACTCGGGCAAACGACGAGATGAACTACGCGCTGCTGAAGCAGATAGTCTCCCGAGCGGTCGACGCGAGCAATGAGCCGAGCTTTAAGCGTTGAGACGGGCGAACAGCGGCCCGTCCTGCATGTCGCGTGACGAGAGCGCTTCAAGAAAGGCGTGGACCGGTTCACGCTCCTGTCTCTCCGCGACCACCACAAATCATAGTGCTCCTCGGTCAACGGTATGAAGCCGAGGCCCCCTGCTCGTGCCACGGGAGCAATTGTAACGCCCCAATCGGCACGTCCCTTTTCGACTGCGGCAGCCACTGCGGTGTGCGCGCGGGGCTGGTTTCAATAGCCGTCAGGGCGGGCCTGGCCGAGCAATTGGCCGATCAGGATGCGATGAAGCGCGGTGAACTGCGCTGGAGTGAGCGGGAGCGCGGCTGGGAGGTCTCCATCCCGTCTAACGCATTCAAGAACTCCGGCTCATCCTTCTTCGGGCAGAAGCCGTTTCGCCTGGTGCTGCCGAATCTGCTTGGTCTCTACATCTATCTCAACGCCTACATAGAGCGACATCGGAAGGTGCTGCTGGGTCGCGCACCCGACCCGGGCACGCTGTTTGTCAAGACAGTAAAGACGACCAGCGTTGACGCTGCTTACAATCAGACGACGTTCTATGAGGCTTGGCGGCTGGCGATACGGCATCTACAATCCCTACACCGGCCGCGCAGCCATCAAAGGGCTCCTTCCTCACGGCCCCCATAATGTCCGCGACGTTCTGGCCACTCACATCCTGAAGCAAACTAGATCCTACGAGCAGGCAGGCTACGCGATCCAGGACACGCCCGACGTCGTGCAGCAGCACTACGGACGCTTCCTGCCGCAGGACAAGGCAGCATTGGCAGCGCGGATCCTCAATCAGGTGTGGGAGGCAGCACAGCCTACCCGGAAGTACGCCCTATGTCCTCTGAGGCGGAAGCCAGACCGATATTTTCCTAGAGACGCCTGGCCGGAGACATGATTACAGTCGTTCCCACTGCGAGGGATTATCTTCGGAAGCGATGGAGATGACCGCCGTTGCGACTATGGACTATCATCCTCAGGAACGGCGAAGGCGCCCCCGGCGGAGCGCAGTATCTTCCCAATGTTATCTAAATCCCCAGCCGCTTTGACGGCGACCAGGGTACCTCCAGCACGCAACCCCTCCGTATAGAAGTGCGCCTCTTTTTCCGGAGCACCGCTGGTGCGTAAGATGTCATAGACGCTTGCGACCGTTGCGCCCGCTACGACGCCCGCCGAGGCACCGGCAAGGCTTGTGGCAAGCCATCCCAGCACTCCCACAAGGCCCAGGCCCGAGACAGGCATGAGAGCAAGCCCGGCGACGAGACCGAGAGCTCCACCTCCGACGGCACCGATACTGGCTCCGGCTGTCGTGCTTTCGACAGGGTCGATGTCGGTTGTTAGGTGTTCGCTCTGATTGGAAATGATACTGATATCCTCCTCCGGGACGCCAGAAGAGGAAAGTTTTTCAGCAGCCAGTTGGGCGGCTTCAAGATCCTTGAACAGAGCGGCTACCGTTGGCATCGGATCCTCCACGACGATCTATTACGATAAGCTAAGACGATGCTGCTCCCTTCAAGGCCTTTATTCCTACTCATCCTCGTCATCCAGGAGGACGCGAACGGCTGCGCCATCAAGATCCTCATACTGGCCATCCTTCATCGACCACAGGAAGGCGCCAAGGCCAACCGCTCCCATGAGGATCGAGATCGGGACGAGAACCAGGAAAAGGCTCATTGCAGGCTACCTTCTGTTGCGGTCGTCGATGCTGTGTGGGTATCCCTCAAACGGGAATGATCCCGTGGGGCCTACGGTTCCCTCACTTGAGCGGCGCATCATCATGGGCAGCTCCTCCGGCCATCTCCCTATAGGCGTGCCAGGTGGCATGGCCGAGCAAGGGGAAGACGATGACCAGCCCCGCCAATCCAGTCGCCAGGCACACCAGGAACAGGCTCAGCACGATCGCGCCCCAGGCCAGCATCGGCTTTAGATTGTTCCAGACCAGCGCCATGCTGGTCCCCATGGCGGTCAGGCTATCCACCCGCCTGTCGAGAAGCATCGGGATCGAGAACACGCTCACGCCGAAGGCAAAGCCGGCAAACAGCGAACCGACGAAGCCGCCCACCAGAAGCATGGCCCAGCCCGTCGGCGTCGTCAGCAGGACCGGCACGATCTGCGAGAAACCGAGGAACGGACTTACCCCGAAAAACAGCGCATAGATCAGAACCGCCGATCTCATCCAGAGAAGAAACAACAAAACGAGGAGCAGACCGGTGAAGAAGATGTGCGTCCCGGTTTCGGCACGAATGAGCAGCATCCGCCGGGCGCTGATCCGTTCACCCGCCTCGATGGCGCGGCTCTTGGCGTAGAGCCCCGCAGCCAGCAGAGGCGCAATGATCAGAAACCCGGCCATGGCCGGAAACAGATAGTAGTCCCGCTGGCCGATAAACAGCAGCCACACGAAAACCACCGACAGGAGGAAAACCCCAAGGCCGTAGCCCAAGCTCAGTACCGGCTGTATCCATAGATCGGACCAGCCTCTTGAAAGCCATTGCAGAGGCGCGTGCGCAGACAGGTTCCTCTTGAAGAGGGGATTGCGCGTTTCCTCGATCGTCGAGGTCTCGCTGAGGAGCCCATAGGTTTTGCCAGGCGTCTTCATTCGTCCCTCCCTGAAGGGCTAACAGGCAGATTTTGCTGCACGATACTGGCCCTCACCCGATCCTGCCGTTTTCAGATGGCTTACACAGCCCGGGTCACTCGCGACTGCAATGTAGACAAGATGGGCGTTGGCGGCGACGAAGACGGCAACCGCAATCCCAACCAGCGTCCACAGTGGCCATTGACGCGCAGACATCAGCGTTTCTCCAGGGCCAGGTCGTTCACATAGAGCGCAAGCGTCTTTATCTCGACTTCGGTCAGTCGCTCGTCCCATGTCGGCATATGCCCGCGGCGGCCGCCATGGATCGTGGTGATAAGCGTCTGCATGTCGCCACCATAGACCCAGTAGTTGTCGGCGAGATTGGGCGCTCCCATGTCCTGGCTGCCGCCGGCATCTTCTCCGTGGCAGGCAGCGCAAGTCGAAAGGAAGACCTCCCTGCCCGCCTGTATCTCCGTCGCATTCTGCGGCGTGGAGGTCTCTGGATTGGTGAGTGAGTGAACATACAGGGCCACCTGCCGGACCTCGGCGCGGTCAAGCATCTGGTCGCGTCCGAAGGCAGGCATTTCCGCCACTCTTGTTTCATCATGGGCTGCATTGATACCGACGCGAAGGGTCTCTGCTATGTTCTCCGCCCCCCCGCCCCAGAGCCAGTCGTCATCGGTCAGGTCCGGATAGTTGAACCGTCCCGTGCCGTCGGTGCCATGACAGGCCGCGCAGTTGTCGCCGAACAATTGGCGACCGGAGGCGCGGACAAACTCCATGAGGGGTTCGTCGGCAATGATCTCGTCATAGCTGCGCGTTTCGATGGCTGCCGTCCATTGCGCACGAGCGGCCTGGCTCTGAGCGAGATCCTCTTCGATCCTCTGCCGCTGGTCGGTGCCCAGCACCCCTTTCGTATAGGTGGTGCCGAGTGGCCATGTCGGCATCAGGATCCACCAAAGCAGGGCGAACAGATGCGTCACGACCAGGAAGATCAGGACGCCGCGCGGCACCGGTGTGTCCAGCTCCTTGATGCCGTTCCATTCGTGGCCGGTCGTCTTTCGACCGCTGACGGGATCGACTTCCTCTACGTCCATGGCCTGTCTTCCTTGTCGAGAATGTCCTTCTTGGCCTTGTCAAATCGCTTCTTGTTCGAGGGCCAGAAGGTGTAGATCAGGACACCGACCGCAAAGGCGATGAGATAGAAAAGCCCCCAGCTCTTGGAGAAGAAAACGAGTGTGTCATGGTCGAGGTCCATGGAATCCTCCATTTTCCGTCAGTTGCTTGCGTCCGGAGGCAATTCCTCCGCAGCCGTCCTCTGGTAGGCGGCGTCGGTAAGGCGTCCAAGCACCTGAAGGTAGGCCACCAGAGCATCCATCTCGGTCACCTGCGTCGTCACCCCGTCGAAGGTACTGACCTGCGTCCGTTCGCCGTAGCGTTCGGTCACGCCTGAGGCGAAGTCTGTGTCTGGCGACGCCTGACCATAGGCGTCCCGAGCAGCATTTTCGACCATCTCATCGGTATACGGGACACCCAGCGCCTGCTGGGCCTTCAGGTGAAGCCCGAGATCCTCGAGGTCGAGCTCGTTCTGCGCAAGCCGGGGATAGGCAGGCATGTTGGATTCAGGCACTACCTCGCGAGGATTGGTCAGATGCGCCACGTGCCAGAAATCGGAATACTTGCCGCCGATCCGCGCCAGGTCCGGACCAGTGCGTTTCGAGCCCCATAGCATTGGCCGGTCATACTTGGATTCAACTGCCAGAGAATAAGGTCCATAGCGCTCGACATCATCTCTGAGCGTGCGGATCATCTGGCTGTGGCAGGCATAGCAGCCCTCGCGGACGTAGATATTTCGGCCCGCCAGTTCCAGAGGAGTGTAAAGACGCATGTCAGGCACGTCCTCGACTGTCTCGTCTATGGTGAACAGCGGCGCGATCTCGACAATGCCGCCGACGCTGGCAGCAGCGATGATGGCAAAGACAAATCCGAGTGCGGACCGCTCCAGCTTCCGGTGAAAGAGCTCTCTCATCGTGATTACTCCGCTGGGGTCACTGGCGAGACAGGACCATCGACGACAGGCAGATCCTGTTCAGCGCGTGAGACGGGTGCTCCCCGCGCCGTCATCCAGATGTTGTACGAACCGATGATCGCCCCGATCAGGAAGAGCAGGCCGCCGAATGTACGCGCGATGTAGTAGGGATACATCGCCACCAGGGAGTCGAGGAAGGAATAGGTGAGCGTGTTCTGCTCGGTGTAGGTCCGCCACATCAGGCCCTGGATGATACCGGAGTTCCACATCGCGAAGATGTAGATCAGCGTCCCGGCAAGGGCGAGCCAGAAATGAGCCTCCACCAGCATCGGCGAGTACATCCGCTCCCGGCGCCACAGGCTTGGAACGAGCGTGTATAGCGATCCGAACGTAATCATCGCCACCCAGCCCAGCGCTCCCGCATGAACGTGGCCCACGGTCCAGTCAGTGTAGTGGGACAGGGAGTTCACGGGCCGGATCGCAAGGAACGAACCTTCGAACGTGGACAGTCCGTAGAAGATCACGGCGACAAAAATGAACCGCAGCGTGGCATCATCGCGTACCCTGTGCCAGGCACCATTCAAGGTCAGGAGCGCATTGCCGGCAGAAGCCCAGGAAGGGACGAGCAACATGACCGAGAACGTCATGCCGAGGTTCTGCACCCAGTGGGGAAGCGCCGTGTAGTGCAGGTGGTGCGAACCGGCCCACATGTAGAAGAAGGTGATCCCCCAGAAGCTCAGGATCGACAGCCGGTAGGAGAAGATCGGACGATCGGCGCGCTTGGGAAGGTAATAATACAGCATGGCCAGAAAGCCTGCCGTGAGAAAGAATGCCACGGCATTGTGCCCATACCACCATTGAACCATCGCATCCTGAACACCGGGCCAGACCGTGTAGCTCTTTGCATGACTGAGCGAAATCGGGATCGCGATGTTGTTGACGATGTGCAGCATCGCGACAACCAGGATGAAGGCCATGTAGTACCAGTTGGCCACATAGATGTGCGGCTCCTTCCGGCGCGCGAGGGTCCGTATGTAGAGAACGAAGTAGGTGACCCAGACAATAACCAGCCAGAGATCGGCATACCATTCCGCCTCGGCATATTCCTTGGACTGGGTCACACCCATGAGATAGCCGGTAACCGCGACCAGGCAGAAGAGATTGTAGCCGAAGAGGACGAACCAGGGGCTGAACTGGTCAGCCAGTCGGGCTCGCGACGTCCGCTGGACGACGTGGAATGAGGTTGCAATGAGGGCATTGCCCCCAAATCCGAAGATGACGCCCGTCGTGTGGGCCGGCCTGATCCTTCCGAAGCTCGTCCACGACGTATCGAAGTTCAACGACGGCCAGGCAAGTTGCGCGGCTGCCCAGACGCCGACGAACATGCCGAAGACGGCCCAGATCATCGTGAAGACAATGCCCACCTTGATCGGATCATCGTAATACTTCGACAGGCGCTCCGGATGCGGCTCCGGCTCGAAGAGCGACGACAGCAGCCGCGCCAAAAGCACGCCGCTGCACAAGAGAACGACAACGCCGTGTATGCCGAGCGGATCGAAGCGGCCGGCGGCTGCCATGGCGATACCGATGATCACCAGCGCTACCAGGATAACAACCGAAAGCTGTCTTTCTCCGGCAGTTAGTTGTCCGATCATCCTCGGCCCTCCCTTTCCTGCTTGCGGGCGGTCCCTTCGCCCCTTTCGTCTCAACTAGAACAAGCCATGCGACGGACAACCCTTGATCTGCGACTCTGGGTCAAGTCGCCGCAGAGCCATTCGCTCCGAAGGTCTCCGACGGAGATCCCAACCGCCCGAACCACCTTTCCTCCTTCGCATGATCGGCGAGATCCTGGATCGAGGCAATATGAGTGGTAGCGTCCGCGACTCTCCCTTTCTCGAACCGGCCAGCGGTGCCGCGATTGCTAAATTCGGTTGAAAGTGCCCACCCACCACGTCGTGTCAACCAAGGCTTACCGTGCTGGACTCAGCCGCTGAGGGGCTGGATGGATGTGGAGGCAACGAAGCAAGCTAGAAGTTCGTGGCATGCCGCGTACCGGCAGCGGGTGCCTCACGGAATTTTCCGAACCGCGTACAACGTCCTCAGGACGGCTCCCGCAGCTTCCTGCAAGGACTGCTGTCTGTCGCCATCGGTTGCCTGCTCGGCGAGCTGCAGGTAGCTGTCCAGAAGGAACTCGCATAGCGGCACGAGCCTGTCCCTTGCCCCCGATGGTGCGGCCGGGACAGCGCCAGGCGGTATCTCCCCTTTGGCGGCAGCCGTGCTTCTCTTTTGCGCACTGTCTGCGAGCACCTCCAACTCGGCCGCGTCTTCAGCAGGCGCCTGCCTTGCTTTCTCCCTCAGCTTTTCAGAGAGCTCAAGCTCCAGCGCACCGATGTCAGCGCCCTGGGATCTGACGGCGGCTGAGCGCAGGCTGTGAAACGCCTTGCGGCGTTCACGCCTCAGCGTTGCGACATGCCCGAGCTCTTCCCTGGCCATGCGCTCCGCCGCAGCCTTTATCTCTTCCGAGGGCGCATGTGCTGCAACATACGTCCAAAATACGAAGGCGCGCTCTTCATTGCGAACCGCCATGGAGAATGCCTTGTACGCGTCCAGCAGCTCCGGCGCCACGAGCGCCGCTCCCTCATCATCGAACAAGGGCTCATCCAGCGTTCGAGCAGGAGTGGACCGAGAACCAACTGCCTCTTGCCAGCGAGCGACGCTGTCGAGGTGGCTGGTCTCCTCGGCGATCAGTTTTTCGAAAACCGATGCCAGATCCGGCCGATTTTCTCTTTGCATGCGAAGACAAAGAGATCGGTAACCT
>Ga0065721_10053296_pt1 | contig 10170 bp, 8 predicted proteins | sample Mesricmetagenome_FD_59108 | JGI IMG/M metagenome (GOLD analysis project Ga0065721, IMG submission 59108) | Mesophilic microbial community from rice straw/compost enrichment Sample: eDNA_1 v2 (version 2) | ecosystem: Engineered > Solid waste > Grass > Composting > Bioreactor | place: USA: Davis... | reverse complement strand
GGATCATGCGCGTGCACGGGCCGTTCTGCTCCGACGAGGAGGTCGAGAAGGTCGTCGCCCACCTCAAGCGCCAGGGCCGGCCGCAATATCTCGAGGCCGTCACGGCCGACGAGGACGAGGGCGGCGCGGGCGGCGACTCGCCGGTCTTCGACCAGGGCGAGTTCGGCGCGCCAGGCGGCGATCTCTACGACCAGGCGGTCGCGGTGGTCCTGCGCGACAAGAAGGCCTCGACCTCGTATATCCAGCGTCGTCTGCAGATCGGCTACAACCGGGCGGCCTCGCTGATGGAGCGGATGGAGAAGGAGGGCATCGTCGGCCCGGCCAACCATGCCGGAAAGCGCGAGATTCTTCTCGAAAGCCCGGATATGGGCGAGGATTGAGGCGGGACCACGGAGCGTGGTTCGAATCGACGCAGACGGAACCTCGGCCCTGGGCAGAGCGTCATCGATTGGCCACATGAAGGGACTAGCGCAGCGCCCGACCTGAAAGGATTTTCCCGGATGCGCCTTTCGAGCCCGATCCGCCTGACAACGCTCCTTGCGGCCCTTGCGGTCGCCGGAACGATGCCGGCTGCGGCCCAGGTGCTTCCCTATGAGCTGTTCCAGCCGCCGAAGGCCTCCTCCCCGGCCGCGCCCGCGACCCTCGCGTCGGCGGCTGAGGGCTTCACCCTGACGGCGGCGCCGCTCGCCACCTCGGCATTTCATGCACCGCGCCGGGCCGTTCAGCCGATCGACGCACCCGCGCCCACTCCGGAACCCGTGAAGGAGGCCGCCGTCGTTCCGGCGGTCGCGCCCCTGCCCCCGCCTCCGGTCCGCCCGGCCGCTCTCAAGGAAACCAAAGAGGCCGCGGCCGGCGAACCGGTCGAGATCGCGTCCCGGCCCGTCGTCGCGGCGGCTGTCGGCCCGGCCGCCATGGCCAGGGTGCAGCCCCGCGCGCAGCCCCTGTCGAACCAGGAGATCATCGACCGGGCCAATGCCTATTTCACCAACATGAGCACCCTCGTAGCCGACTTCACCCAGGTCGGCGGAGACGGACGCAGGCTCGGCGGCACCCTCTATCTCCAGCGCCCCGGCAAGCTGCGCTTCGAATACGACCCGCCCGCGACCCTGGAGGTCATCGCCGACGGCACCTCGGTCGCCGTGCGGGACACGAAGCTCAACACGCAGGACCTCTACTTCATCCAGCAGACGCCCCTGAAGTTCCTGCTGCGCGAGCGGGTCAATCTCGGCCGGGACATCGCCGTTACGGGCATTTCCAGCGAGCCGAACTCGGTGCGCATCAACTTGGAGGACAGCTCGACGCTCGGCGGCACCTCCCGGATCACGCTCTATTTCGACCCTGAGATGCAGAATCTGACCCAGTGGCGGATCACCGACCCGCAGGGCTTCCAGACCGTCGTGACCCTCAACAAGACCAATCGCGGCCGGTCCATCGACCAGGCCCTGTTCCGGATCCCGAACGCGCCGGTAATCGGCAACAACCGCTAGATCCGGCTTCCCGGAGACGGCGGCCCGGCGCGACCATGCACTGGAGCCGTTCCATGGCCGAGACGCCGAAAGTCCGCTGGGTCAGCGCAGATCTCTACGAAGCCTATATGGGCCGCTGGAGCCGGCTCGTGGCCCGCGATTTCCTCGCATGGCTCGATCCGCCGCCGGCGCTCGACTGGCTCGATGTCGGCTGCGGAACTGGGTGCCTGACCGAAACGATCGCGACACATGGCCGTCCCGGACGCCTGGTCGGTGCCGATCCCTCGGGCGGTTTTCTCGAACGGGCGCGGGAGCGGCTCGACCGGAGCAGGGCCGAGTTTCAGGAGGCCGATGCGCAGAACCTCCCCTTCCCGGCGAACACCTTCGACCGCGTGGTCTCGGGGCTCATGCTCAACTTCGTGCCGGACAAGCCGAGCGCCGCCGCCGAGATGGTGCGCGTGACCCGGTCCGGCGGCGAAATCGCTCTTTATGTCTGGGACTATGCGGGCGGGATGGGGATGATGCGCCATTTCTGGGACGCGGCCATCGCTCTCGATCCCAAGGCGCGGGAACCCGCCGAGGCGACCCATGCGCCGATCTGCAAGCCGGATGCGTTGCACGCCCTCTTCGCGCCCTTAGGTCTTGTCGCCATCGAGACCCGCCCGCTCGAGGTGTCCACTGTGTTCCGCGACTTCGACGATTACTGGACGCCGTTCCTGGGCGGGCAATCGCATGCTCCGGCCTATTGCATGTCGCTCGGCGAGGAAGCCCGGGCAGCCCTGCGCGAGCGGCTGAGGGCAACTCTTCCGACGGAGCCGGACGGCAGTATCCCGCTCACGGCACGGGCCTGGGCCCTGCGCGGGCGCAAGGCCTGAGGCGGGGTTTGAGCGCGGCGTGACCTTGGACGCCCTTCCCTTGCGGTGGAATCTGTCGTAGCCGATGGGAGCCCGAAGGCTACAGGATGCACGCCGTGAAGCTCACCGTCTCCACCTGGAACATCAATTCCGTCCGCCTGCGCATCGACCATGTCCGCCGCTTCCTCGCGGAGCGCCGCCCGGACGTCCTGTGCCTGCAGGAGACCAAGTGCCCGAACGACAAGTTCCCCCTGAAGGAGCTCCAGTCCTTCGGCTATCCGTTCGTGGTCCATCTCGGCCAGAAGGGCTATAACGGGGTCGCGATCCTGTCCCGCTATCCCTTCGCCCAGACCTCCACCATGGAGATGTGCGGCCGCCAGGATGCCCGCCACATCACCGTGACGCTGACCGAGGCCAAGGCCGCGTCGGGCGTGACCATCCACAATTTCTACGTCCCGGCCGGTGGCGACATTCCGGACGCGGACCTCAACGAGAAATTCCGCCACAAGCTCCAGTTCATGGAGGAGCTGAGGTCCTGGGGCGGCCGCTCCCGGCCCACCTCCGCCCCGGCAATCCTGGTGGGCGATCTCAACGTGGCTCCCCTGGAGCACGACGTCTGGAGCCACAAGCAGCTCCTCGACGTGGTGAGCCACACGCCCGTCGAGACCGAGGCCCTGGAGGAGCTGCGCCAGGAGGCCGGCTGGACCGACGCCATGCGGCACCTGCGCCCCGAGCCGGAAAAGATCTATTCCTGGTGGAGCTACCGCTCGCCCGACTGGGCGGCCGCCAACAAGGGCCGCCGCCTCGACCATATCTGGCTCTCGGGCGACCTCGCCGGCACCTTGCGCGGCATCGACGTGACCAAGGAGACCCGCGGCTGGGACCGCCCCTCCGACCACGTGCCCGTGACGGCCGAGCTGGAGCTGTGATCCGGGCGGGCAGTACGCCCTTTCACCTCTCCTGGAGGGAGCCGCACCCCACCGTCATTCCGGGGCGAGCGATAGCGAGAGCCCGGAACCCATAACCACGAACGTTTCAGAAGGAAGAGCTGCGAGAACCGCTGTGCTTTACCCTGCCTCGTCAGCGGTTATGGGTTCCGGACTTGCCTGACGGCAATCCGGAATGACGCGGGAAGCGCCCCGGAATGACAGTGAGGCTCTGCCTCACCGGCGCGCGGCGCGGGCCAGGTCGAGCAGGGTCTTGGCGGTCACCACGTGGTCGAGGTCCGAGAGGCGGCGGGTGTCGAGGAGGCTCGCCTGGATCTGGGCGATGGCCTGCTTCAGGGTCTCGGAGGTCCAGCGCTGGAGATGGCGCTCGACCAGGGGCTTGCGGCGGAAATGCAGGCCGCGCATTCCCTCCGTCACGGCACTCACGGGTTTGCCCTCCTCGACGGCGAGCCGGGCCGGCAGCAGCATGAGGGCGTGGCGCAGGGCGGCGCCGAGCACCGTGGAGGCCGCGATGCCCTCGGCCGCGAGACGGCGCGTGCCGGTCTCCAGCTCCGTGCCCTGGCCCGCGAAGGCCGCGTCCACCACGGCATCCATGGCGAGGCTCGACACGTCGCTCAGGACCGCGTCCACGTCCTCGAGGGTGATCTCCTGCCGGCCATGGGCATAGAGCATGAGCTTGGACAACTCGCCCCGCGTGGCGAGGCGGTCACCGCCGAGGCTGGCGAGGAGCGCCGTGCGGGCCTCCCGCGAGATTGCGAAACCGCCGCTTTTCAGCGCCTCGTCCACCACGGCGCCGAGGTCCCGGCCCGTATCCGCGTAGCAGGGCAGCGCGAGGGCGTTCTGCGCCTTCTCGCACAGGACCCGCAAGGGCGCGGACTTCGCCAGGTCGCCACCCTCGATGACGATGGTGGTGTCCTGCAGCTTTCCCTTGAGGACGAGGTCCACGGCCGGCGCGATGTTTCGCGACGTGGCCTTGACCCAGAGCGTGCGGCGGCCGCCGAACAGGCCCATGGTGCCGGCCTCGTCGGCCAGTCGGGCCGGATCGGACGCGATGTCGTCCCCGTCGATGCGGATGAGCTGGAACGGATCGGACGGATCCTCGACGGACCGTTCCGCGAGGGCGCGGGCCCGCTCGTTGATGAGGCCGACATCCGGCCCGTAGAACAGAAAGACCCCGATGCCCGGGTTGGGGCGCCGCAGCACCCCTTCCACGTCGCCGGCCTTGATCGCTACCATGACGGTCAGCTGGCCGTCGCCAGCTCCATCGCGATCCGGGTCTTGAGCTGCTCGGCGAGCGCCTTGGCGAGCCGGATCTCGGCGTCGCGGGCGGCGCGCACCGTGGAGAAGCGCTGCGGGAAACGCTCATAGGTGGTGTAGGACGTGACCGTCCCGGTCGCGACCGGCTTGCCGCCGTCCTTGGTCGTCAGGGTGTAGGTCAGGGTGCCCACGATGGTCGCCGTCTGGGCTCGCCCGGTCACCGTGTCGACGATGGGGCTCTGGAGCGTCTGGCCGAGCGAGAGGGCCAGCACATAGCGCTTCGGCAGGTCCTGGCCGGAGCCGTTGAGGGCGTAGATGACCTCGCTGCGGATGTAATGGCCGACGCGCGCCTGGGAATCGGCCCATTTCAGCTCCGGCACCTCGATGGAGGCCAGAACCGTCTGGAGCGATTCGCCCGAGGCGGTAGGCCCGTAGAGGGGCCGGAAGCAGGCGGACAGGCCCACGGAAAGGCCTGCCACGACAACGAGACGGGCAAGGCCCTTGAGGTTAAGCGACGACATTCACGATCCTCTGTGGGACGACGATGATCTTGCGGGCGGACTTTCCTTCCATAGCCCGTTGCACCGCTTCGAGCGAGAGCACCGCAGCCTCGATGGCGGCCTGATCCGCATCGCGCGCCACCGTGACGTCGGCGCGCTTCTTGCCGTTGACCTGGACCGGCAGGGTGATCGAATCCTCGACCAGGAGCGACCGCTCGACCACCGGCCAGGCGGCCTCGGCCACGAGGCCCGGCTCGCCCAGGACGGCCCAGCTCTCCTCCGCCAGGTGCGGCATCATCGGCGCGAGCAGCTGCACGAAGATCCGCCCCGCCTCCCGGAAGGCGCCGGTGAGACCCGGCTCCTCGGCGGCCTTCGCCCGGACCAGCAGATCCTGGAGGGCATTGGCGAATTCATAGAGATGGGCGACGCAGCGGTTGAAGCGCAGGCGCTCCACATCCTCCTCGGCCGCCGCCAGGGCCTTGTGCGCGGCCTTGCGCACCGCGAGCCCGATGGGCCCTTCCGCGGCCGCGCCGTCACCGGTGACCGACCGGTCAGCCAGCTCGCCGACGAGGCGCCAGACCCGCTGGACGAAGCGGGCCGCGCCCTGCACGCCCTCCTCGGTCCAGATCACGTCGCGCTCGGGCGGCGAGTCGGAGAGCATGAACCAGCGGGCCGTATCGGCCCCGTAGGACGCGATGATCTCGTCCGGGTCCACGGTGTTCTTCTTGGACTTCGACATCTTCTCGATGGAGCCGATCTCGATCGGCGCCCCGGTCCGCAGGTCGAAGGCCTTCCGGACGCCGCCCTCGCTCTCGATGCGCACGTCGCCCGGCAACACCCAGGCGCCGTTCTGGTCCTTGTAGGTCTCGTGCACCACCATGCCCTGCGTGAACAGGCCCGCGAAGGGCTCGTCCAGGCCTGCATGGCCGGTTCGGGTCATGGCCCGGGTGAAGAAGCGCGAATAGAGCAGGTGCAGGATCGCGTGCTCGATGCCGCCGATATACTGGTCCACCGGCAGCCAGTGATCGACCACCGCCTTGTCGGTCGGCTCCTCGGTCAGGGTCGGATCGGTGAAGCGCGCGAAATACCAGGACGAATCCACGAAGGTGTCCATGGTATCCGTCTCCCGCCGGGCCTTGCCGCCGCATTTCGGGCAGTCGACATGCTTCCAGGTGGGATGCCTGTCGAGGGGGTTGCCCGGCACGTCGAAGGACACGTCCTCCGGCAGGGTCACGGGGAGCTGGTCCTTGGGCACCGGCACGGTGCCGCAGGCGTCGCAATGGATGATCGGGATCGGGCAGCCCCAGTAGCGCTGGCGCGAGATGCCCCAGTCGCGCAGGCGGAAATTCACCTTGCGCTCGGCCACCGGATGGCCGTCGCGCATCTGGCTCTCCAGGCGCCGGGCGACTTCCTCCTTGGCGTCCGGGATGGTCATGCCGTCCAGGAAGCGGGAATTGATCATGCGGCCTTCGCCGTCATAGGCCGTGTCGGTGACGACGAACTGCGCCGGGTCCACGTCCGGCGGGCAGACCACGGGCGTGTTGCCCAGGCCGTACTTGTTGACGAAATCCAGGTCGCGCTGGTCGTGCGCCGGGCAGCCGAAGATCGCGCCCGTGCCGTATTCCATCAGGATGAAGTTGGCCACGTAGACCGGCAGGGTCCAGCTCGGGTCGAACGGGTGCTCGGCCCGGATGCCCGTGTCGAAGCCCAGCTTCTCGGCCTTCTCGATGGCCTCCTGGGCGGTGCCGAGATGCTTGCATTCCTCGATGAAGGCCGCGAGCTCCGGGTTTCTGGCGGCAGCCGCCTTCGCCAGCGGATGATCGGGCGCCACCGCCATGAACTTGGCGCCGAACAGGGTGTCGGGCCGGGTGGTGTAGATCTTGAGCTCGGTCTCGCCGTTCGGTGCCGTCTCGGGCCGCAGGGCGAAGCGCACCAGCAGGCCCTCCGAGCGGCCGATCCAGTTGCGCTGCATCAGCCGGACCTTCTCGGGCCAGCGGTCGAGGGTGTCGAGCCGGGCGTTCAGGTCCTCGGCGTAATCCGTGATCTTCAGGAACCACTGGGTCAGCTCGCGCTGCTCGACCAGGGCGCCGGAGCGCCAGCCGCGCCCGTCGATCACCTGCTCGTTGGCGAGCACCGTGTGGTCCACCGGGTCCCAGTTCACCTTGGCGGTCTTGCGGTCGACGAGGCCGGCCTCCAGGAAGTCCAGGAACATGCGCTGCTGGTGCTTGTAATAGCTCGGATCGCAGGTCGCGATCTCGCGGCTCCAGTCCAGCGACAGGCCCATGGATTGCAGCTGGCCGCGCATGGTCGCGATGTTGGCGTAGGTCCATTCCTTGGGATGGACCTTGTTCTGCATGGCGGCGTTCTCGGCCGGCATGCCGAAGGCGTCCCAGCCCATGGGATGGAGCACGTTGAAGCCCTTGGCGCGCTTGTAGCGGGCCACCACATCGCCCATCGTGTAGTTGCGCACATGGCCCATATGGATGCGCCCGGACGGATAGGGGAACATCTCGAGCACGTAGTATTTCGGACGCGGGTCGTCGTTACGGGTCCTGAACAGGTCGCGGTCGTTCCAGACCTTCCGCCATTTCGGTTCGGCTTCCTTGGCGTTGTAGCGCTCGGGCCTCATTTTTCTCGTCACACCGTCATTCATGAAAGACGCGGCTTGCGCCGCAGGGTTGGCGCGGACTAGGACACAGCTCACCCGCGCGGTCAACGGCTTCGCGCGCGGGAAAGCCGTGCGGAGGACTCATATGAGCGACACCACCCCCGTCGAGCGCCTGCAGGAGGTTCGGGCCGGGATCGCCCGGGCGGCCGCCGATTACGGACGCGACCCCGCCTCCGTCACGCTCGTGGCCGTGTCCAAGACCTTCCCGGCCGAGGATGTGGAGCCGGTCCTGGCGGCCGGCCAGAGGATCTTCGGCGAGAATTACGTTCAGGAAGCCAAGGCCAAGTGGCCTTCCCTCCGGGAGGCTTATCCGGACGTGGAGCTCCACCTGATCGGCCCGCTCCAGTCCAACAAGGCGAAGGAAGCCGTCCAGCTCTTCGACGCGATCCACACCCTCGACCGCGCGTCCCTCGCCGAGGCGCTCGCCAAGGAGATGAACCGACAGGGACGTTCCCCGCGCCTGCTGGTGCAGGTGAACACGGGCGAGGAGCCGCAGAAGGGCGGCGTCATGCCGGGTGAGGTCGACGGCTTTCTCGAAGCCTGCCGCACCAGCTGGAGCCTGACTATCGAGGGGCTGATGTGCATCCCGCCCGCCGAGGACCCGCCCTCGCCGCATTTCGCCCTGCTTCACAAGATGGCCGCGGCGCACGGCCTGAAGACCCTCTCGATGGGCATGAGCGCCGATTACGACGCCGCCATCCAGATGGGCGCCACCCATGTGCGGGTCGGCAGCGCGATCTTCGGATCGCGGCCGCGCAAGGCCTAAGGCATCAGGATCGGACCCGGGCGCAAAACCGCTTCCGGGTCCGCCGCAGCGAGGGACGATCAGGCTCTCTCACTGTCCAGATGAGCCATCTGCGCCGCCGCATAGCGCTCGCCGGCCGCAGCGCCCTTGGGCACGGCCTGCGCGATGGCCCTCATGTCCTCTTCGGTCAGCCTGACGTCCAGGGCGCCGAGCGCCTCGGCGAGCCGGTCGCGGCGGCGGGCTCCGACCAGGGGGACGATGTCGTCGCCTTGTGCCGCGACCCACGCGATGGCGATCTGCGCGACGCTCACCCCCTTGGCCTCCGCCACGTTCCTGAGAGCCTCGACCAGTTGCAGGTTGCGCTCGACATTCCCCTCCTGGAAGCGGGGGCTGTAGGAGCGGAAATCGCCCGCCCCCGCCTGCCCTTTCTGCCAGTGGCCGCTGATCAGGCCGCGCGAGAGCACGCCATAGGCCGTGATGCCGATCCCGAGCTCGCGGCAGGTGGGCAGGATCCTGTCCTCGATGCTCCGCGAGATCAGGGAATATTCGATCTGAAGGTCGCAGATCGGATGCACGGCAGCGGCCCGGCGGATGGTCTCAGGTCCCATCTCGGACAGGCCGATATGGCGGACGTAACCGGCCTTCACCATGTCGGCGACGGCCCCGATGGTGTCCTCGATCGGGACATCGGGATCGAGGCGCGACGGGCGATAGATGTCGATATGGTCGACCCGCAGGCGCTGCAGGGTATAGGCCAGGAAGCTCTTCACGGCCTTCGGGCGGGCATCGTATCCGAGCCAGTTCCCGGCCGGGTCGCGCAGGGCGCCGAACTTGACGCTGACGAGGGCCTGATCGCGGTTGCGGCCCTGGAGGGCCTCGCCGATCAGCATCTCGTTATGGCCCATGCCATAGAAATCGCCCGTGTCGAGCAGGGTCACGCCGGCCTCGAGGGCCGCATGGATGGTCGCGATGCTCTCGGCCCGGTCGGCAGGGCCGTACATGCCCGACATCCCCATGCAGCCGAGACCGAGGGCGGAAACCTGCGGTCCGGTCGTGCCCAATTGACGGTATTGCATGCCATGGTCTCCTTGGATGTTCCGGTGAGCGGCGGTCCGTTCACCTGAACGGACCATGCCGACTTTCCGTTCGTTCGATAATCCGCCATAACCAGAACAGGTTGTTTGGAATTTTGAACAATGGCTGGGCCCGATCTCGCGGACCTCGAAGTTTTTGCCGCCGTGGCGCGCGCTCGCAGCTTCCGCAGCGTGGCCCGTCTGCGCGGTGTCTCGGCCTCCTCGTTGAGCGAGGCGCTGCGCCGCCTGGAGGCGCGGCTGGGTGTCCGCCTCCTGAACCGGACGACGCGCAGCGTGACGCCCACCGAGGCCGGCCAACGGCTGCTGGAGCGGCTGACGCCCGCTTTGGGCGAAGTGGCGGCCGCCCTGGATGCGGTGAACAGCTTTCGCGAAAGCCCGACCGGAACGCTGCGGCTCAACGTTCCGGGCGCCGTGGCGCGCCTGGTTCTTCCTCCCATCGCGGGTCCGTTCCTGGCCGCCCATCCGGGAATCAGCCTGGAGGTGACGGTCGATGACACGTTCATCGACGTTCTGGCCGCGGGCTTCGATGCCGGCATCCGCTACGACGAGCGGCTGGAAAAGGACATGATCGCCGTGCCGATCGGGCCTCGGGTGCAGCGCTTCACGGTGGCGGGGGCGCCTGCCTATCTCGCAACCCAC
>Ga0065721_10053301_pt1 | contig 10171 bp, 6 predicted proteins | sample Mesricmetagenome_FD_59108 | JGI IMG/M metagenome (GOLD analysis project Ga0065721, IMG submission 59108) | Mesophilic microbial community from rice straw/compost enrichment Sample: eDNA_1 v2 (version 2) | ecosystem: Engineered > Solid waste > Grass > Composting > Bioreactor | place: USA: Davis... | reverse complement strand
ATTGCTGATCGGAGCCAGCGGATTGCGGAGTTCGTGCGCCAGTGTCGCCAGGAATTGGTCCTTGCGGCGATCGGCTTCCTTGAGCGCTTCTTCAGCCAGTTCCTGGGCGGTGGCATCGCGAAAGACTTTGCCAAAGCCGCGGAACTCACCATGCTCGTTGCGCAGCGCCACCATCACTCCGTCAGCGAAGAAGCGGCTGCCGTCCTTCCGCAGATGCCAGCGTTTATCCGGAGCGCGGCCTTCGCGGGCAGCCGTCTCCCTCTCCAGTTGTGGGATTCCCGCGGCGCGATCTTCCGGTGTGAACAGGTTGTCGATCGGCTGTCCGACCGCTTCTTCGACACTGTAGCCCGTGATCCGCTCCGCCCCGCCCTGCCATTCGACAATCGTGCCTTGAGCATCGCTGATCAGCACGCCGTAGTCGTGAATGTTATCGATCAGCAGATCGAGCCGCTCCGTTTTGGCCCGCAGCGCGTTTTCGGCCAAGACGCGTTCGGTCAGATCAATCCCTTGGACAAACACTCCGACAATGGAGCCGTCAGGCCCACGGTAGGGCTGGTAAACGAAATCGAGATAGAGTTCCTCCGGTGGCCCACCGAGTCGGCGTGGAAACCGCACCGGCACCGCGTTTCCAATGAATGGCTCACCGGTCTGGTAGACGTGATCGAGCAGCTCAAACAGGCCTTGCCCTTCGATCTCGGGAAGCGCCTCGCGAACGGTTTTATTGAGGATCTCACGGTGCCCGACGATCTCGCAGTAGCGATCATTGGCGAGTGTAAACACATGCTCGGGACCGGTCAGGACACACATGAACGAGGGCGCTCGACGAAACACCTCCGCCAGCCGTTCCCGCTCCGCCTCGACTTCCTGCAGCAACCGCTCCCGCTCGGCCTGAGCGTTCATCCGCTCAGTTACATCGAGGAAAATCACAGCAAATCGCTCGGGCTCGGGGCGGAATGCGTGGACTTCGTAGCTGCGTCCCAGCTGCATCGAGTACTGAGTGAACATCACCGGCTCGCCGGTATTGACCACATGCGCTAACCGGTCCACCCACACCGGCTCGAGATCCGGTAGCAGCTCTCGAATCGTCCGCCCCACCGCGGCGCTGCGCGTCATCCCGGTGAGGCGTTCCCACGCGGCATTCATTTGCAAATACCGCCAGTCGATCACTTGACCAGCGGCATCCCGCACGGCTTCGCCGAGAATGAAGCCCTCGTGGAGTCGTTCAAAAATGCCACGCCAATGCTGCTCATTGGCTCGCAGAGCCGCCTCGGCTTCGTCGCGTTTGCGTTCCGCCAATACCCGAGCGGTCTCGTCGGTACAGACTTGGAACAACCCACCAATCCCACCTTGGCCATCGGGAATGGGGCTGTGTGAATAAGTAAAGAAGGTTTCCTCGGGATACCCATTGCGTTCCATCACGAACCGTACTCGCTCGCGTACGATCGGGATCCCACGCTGGACGACGCTCTCGACATCCTCCGCAATCGCTGGCCAGATATCCTTCCAAACTTCGGCCGCACGCTGGCCGAGCGCCTGCGGATGACGCTTGCCCAACACCGGAGCATAAGCGTCATTATAAAGATTGATTAACTCCGGCCCCCACCACACAAACATGGGCAATTGGCTGGCCAAACAGATCCCCACCGCGGTCCGTAGGCTCTCCGGCCAAGACTCGGCCGGCCCCAGCGGTGTGGCTGACCAATCAAAGGTCCGAACGCGTTCGGCCATTTCGCTCTGACTGGCGACTTGTGGCCCCAGCGGCAAAAAATCATTGTCCTTGGCGACGTTCGTCACGGTTGCCCCAGTGGCCTCGGTGTCGATCCCCCAGCGGCACCCCCGCAGCCGGACCTCAGCCTCATTGGTAGGTCAGACTTGGATTTTCGTCAATGAGCAATCCCGCGATCGCGGCTCGCTTTCGCAGCCAGATGCTCTGCCTGAAATGGTCTCATACCTGCGTCCTGTGAACCTCTCAAACGTCGAGCCCAAGTTGCTCCACCGCCGCGTCACCGTGAGAACCTCAGCGGTTCCAACTCACCTCACCCCCTCGCATCCAGAAGCGTTCGGCCTCCCGATCCGTTGACTCAATTAAGCGACGGCTGATGTTAAGAAGCTACCCGATCGGCGGCTGGATGTTGGCTCATCACAGGAGCCAACCGTTGGACGATTCCTCGCGCAGCAACCGAGTCCCTCTACGCTGCGCGCTCACAGTCTCATCTCAAGGCAAGTACTACTGCAGACCGACTGTGAGGCCCTCAAGTTGGTCCCATTCAATCTCAGGTGCCGAGCGTTCGTTCGCGAGTCGCGTGAAGCGGCTGCCGAGCGAGACATTCGCGTCGAAAAACCCGCAGTTTCGCAAGAAGAATTGGTTGCCTTCGACGCCACCGGCGAAGTCCAACCGATACCCGCGGCGAGCGATGTCGTCGCCGGTGAAACGCGCCTGTTCCACCGCCGCCCAGTTTCCTTCGATATCACGAACCCACTGGTTCCCGTAGTGGCACAGCCGCTCCTGCCAGCCGTAGCGGTCCGAGAAGTTTTCTAAGAACGAATGGATACCGGTGAGATGCTTGTCGGTCTGGGGGCGGAGGAAGCTGGCGATCAATTGCCAACGTTCAGTCTCCGGCGCATAGAACCAACCCGTGTAGACCGTGTTGCCTTTGCCATCAGGTTTCGCACGATTGAGGAACCGATAAGTCGTGCCGGCCTTCCACGGAAACCGCAGATAACTCTGACCGCCCGAACCTTCGTTGCCGAACTCGCCGGTGTACACGCCTTCGCCCTTGGCGAGCATCACAATCCGCTGATCTTCGGGGATGTCGCGAGGATTGTCGGTGGCAAATGGACTCCAGACCGAAAACAAGACTCGGCGTTCTTCGGGACTATTGACCTGCATGCCGAAGTAACCTTCGCCAAAGCCGTTGGCCATGAAGTAGGAACCGATCGGATCGAGTCCTGCGGGCACGGTCAACTCGTTGTAAAACCACTCGGTGGGGCGTTCCTGCGGTACAACAAACGCTAAGTGGACCGAGGGACCGCGGCGCCCCCAGTAGAACCGATTGCCCTCATTGTCTTTCACACAGGACACCACCAAACCCGCGGTAGCAGAGCGGATCTCAAGCGCAGTCGGCTCGGCAAACACGGCTCCGCGTTTGCTCACTCCCTGCAGATCGACGCGCACGTAACCCGCCTGTTCCACGTGGATGTTGCCCAGCGGAGTCGTCGTCGGCTGATCTCCCTGCAACTCCACCGTCACCGGCTGGCCAGCGAGTGTAGCGCGGATTTGCGATGGTCCCCCGGGGACCGTAGCCTGCAGGGCGATTTGCAGCTCAGCCTGGCGATCGACATGAAAGTAAACCGATTGGACCACCTCGGGGTTATCCCACCGCGCTGCGCCGCGGCGTCGCTGCGGCATTTCTCCGCTGGTTACAAACGCGTTGCCGCCGAACGGAACGCTCCAACTAGCAATCTCGCTAGCGGCAGCTTGGCCAGCGGCGGTGGTGGGACGAGCGTTATCCTGAGCCGACACCAGCGAGGCGCAGCCGACAAGCCACAAGGTCGCCCAAGCCCCCAGAACCCAAGATCGCTGCGGACTGACAGATCGATCACGCAGAGGAACCATGATCATTGCCTTGCAAAACAGAGAGGTTTATTGGAAGTGAACAGCAGCACATTAAACCTAACTCCAGACTGATTCTCACGGCCTGCCCAACCTTTTAATCTTAGAGAGGCGGACAATAACGCTCAGGGCAGCCTCATCGAGAACATCTCGGCCATTCACTGGTCCAACAGGAGTTTGCCATGAATCAGTGGTGGCAGAATCTCAGCGACAATTGGGACTGGTGGGTGTTCTGGCCCGAAGTGTTTGGTAAGGCGATCGGTGTGATCGTCGGGGTCCTGCTGAGTTGGTTCCTTGTCATCCGCCGGCGGCTGCAATCGCTGAACAAGCTGGAACGCGGTGACTCAGATGACCTGCTGTTTCAGGCTCATTACCTCCACCCGATTGCTCTCACAGCCCTCGGCACGGACGCTGCTAACAGCCCCACAGGGGCCGATGAGCACTACCAATTGCTATTCCGCAATGTCGCCGAAAAGCGGACGATTGAGCAGGTATACGATAACCCTGCTGCCGCGGAGATTGTGCGCAAGCTCGGTGACCAAACCACGCTCAACCAGCCGATTCTGCCAACTCAGGGCACGATCGGCTTCGAGGTGCTCAATGACGCCGCTGGCTGGATCAGCGGCTCGGTCGCCACCTCCGCCATGCCACGGCAGGTCTGGCTGTTTTGCTTGACGGCCGAAGACCGCCAAGTGGTTCGCAAACGCTGCGTGCGTTGCTTTCTGATCCGTGAAGCCGAATTGCGGCGGTTTCACGATTGGCAGTGGTGCCGCCGCTGCGTGCATGTGGAGCGCCCCTGGCACTGGTTTCGGGTAGTTGCGCTGCATCGCATCGCCCGGCTCTACGCTGACCAAAAGCGGATCTACAGCGGGCGGCCCGACCCCAACGCGATGCCGCTGGTCGACGCACAAGCCGGGCACCGCCGGATTGTGCCTCTGTCACTGGGCCTGATCGACACCGAAACGCCGATCGGCGAGCCCTATATCGTTAACTGGGACACGCAGTTGCAGTCGCTGACAGCGAAAAACTTAACGCTCGAAGCAGGCGACTGGCCAGCAGACCTCGCATGAGTTCTAGCTAGCTCAGATCGGAACCAGCCGCGGCGATCGCTGGTGGAGAATACGACTAGCCACCCACAACCATCACTACTGCGAAGTCACCAGGCGGTACACGATCACCACGAGCGCCAACACACAGCCGAAGGCCAGAATCGAGATGATGCAGCCACGAAAAAGGCTGTTGGCAAGCGGATCTTCGGCGGAATCACCGTTGGGTTCGATGACCTGTCCGCCATCGGGATCGTCACCGATCTTCTCAGGCCGGTGAAGCGGGCGAGGCCGTCCGCCGATCGGGTCTCTGTCCATGTCGCCACACTGCCGCTGAAAGGAGCGAGATTGCATGTCTCACAGTCGCAGATTCCTGTGACAGCAACTCTCAGACCAGCAGAACCTGCGGCAGTGCGTCGCCGATCGCATCTGCAGTCGGTATCTAACTCCAATCGATCGGCGGAGCGAGTGGTCACCTTGGTCGCCGCCCGCTCCGCGGCCGGTATCTGACTCCATTCGATCGGCGGAGCGATCGACCACCTATGTCACCGACCGTTCCGCGGTCAGTGTCTAAATGTCTGCTCGCTTGACGAAGCGAGCGGTCACCCTGGTCGGCGCTTCGAGTTGCCTCGGCGGCACGTGTGCATGCTCCTAGCTAGGCATGTTGCACCGCCGGAGTCCCGGCTTCGACGACAAACGACCGCCGCTCGAACGTCTTGCCGCCCGGCCGCGTCACGTCGTCCACCACCATGTAATCGGCTTTCCAGCTTTGCGGAGTTACCGCACAGCGGATGTAGCCGCGTTCGCGGTTGTGGAACTTGATGCAGGGATTGTCGGCCATCAACTCGTCGAGCCCCTTGGGCTTCTCCACCCCATTGCCGCCGCTGGTCAGCGATGTCGAGACAAACTCGGTTGCCACCACCGGATCATCATGTCGGCGATCGTCCACGCGCAGTTCGTTCACCCAGCCCGAATGAATATCACCGGTGAGCACTACCGGATTGCTGACCCGCCGGTCGGCAATGAACTTCATCAACTCCATTCGCTCGCCCGCATAGCCAGGCCATTGATCCATCGAGTAAGCCAATTCGCTGTTATCGCTTTGGAACCCAACCATCCCCATCATCACCTGTTGGGCCAACACATTCCAAGTCGCTTGGGAGGTGATCAGATTCTTGTAAAGCCAGTTGCGCTGAGGCTGTCCCAGCATCGACTGTGAACTGGCCAGCGTGGCTTCATTGATCGGCGAACGCTTGTCATTGTTCGGCTGGTCACTGCGATATTGTCGTGTGTCGAGCACTAAGAATTCGGCGAGCCGGCCAAACGATGCCTTGCGATACAACTGCAAATGAGGCCCACTGGGTAAGCACGTGCTGCGCAGCGGCATCGCCTCATAATAGGCTTGATATGCATTGCAGCGTCGCGCCAGAAAAGCGGCCGAATCGACGTCCAGCTGTTCAGAACAATCGCCGGCGCAGTTGTTGTCGAACTCGTGATCGTCCCAGGTCACCACCCACGGACACACCGCATGCATCCGCTGCAACAGCGGATCCAAGCGATACTGTGCGTAACGGATGCGGTAATCGGTGAGCGATTCGGCTTCTCGCCCATGATGGGTGCGCACCTGGCCCGTGCGGCCCGCTTCGTATTCGTAGATATAATCTCCTAATTGACAGACGAGGTCGAGATTATCTTGAGCCATCTGCTCATAAGCCGTGAACAGTCCCTGTTCATAGTTTTGGCAGGACGTCACCGCGAACCTCAACTGGTCGGGCAGCGTCTGCGGTTCGGGAAAGGTTCGTGTCCGCCCTACAGGACTGACCGCATCGCCGGCACGAAAGCGGTAGAAGTACCAGCTATTAGGTTTCAGCCCCCCTGCTTCGACATGGACGCTGTGACCGAGTTGCGGCGAGGCGATGGTCGTGCCGGAAGCGACCAGCGTTTTCATATTCTCATCGGTAGCGATTTCCCAAGTCACTTCAACCGCCTCCGCCGGCATCCCACCATCGCCCTCGAGCGGCTGGGGAGCTAAGCGTGTCCACAACACCACGCTGGTCGCATCGGGGTCGCCGGAAACTACACCCAGCGTGAATGGATCGCTGGAGAACACCGGCTTGGGATTCGCCCACGTTGCCCGCCCCAACAGCGGAATGGAACTCAAGGCGCTAGCGTATGCCAAAAACCAGCGGCGAGAGACACCACCTTCGTAACGGATAGACCGCTCAAGTTCGTTACGGCTCAACATCGAATAGGATTCCTCAAACGGAACGACGGATCAACCACGCCATCATCTGCCCTGCGGATCATCAGCTTAACCAACCCGTCGGCCGGAGGGTCTGCTCTTCATCAACATTTCATCTCACGGAGCTGATGCTACTGAGCGGCATTTGCCTCAGAGCCGCCACGGCTCGCGCGACCTTGCGGAGTGGCACCGATTTACCGGCAAACACCGGTGCGAGGCTGGCGAAAAAGCAGCGCCGTGCCAGCGCCCATGGCTGTGGGGCGAGCTATGCTAGCGGTGGATTCGCTCCTTCTTCGCACTCGGCTTTCCAGTCATGATCTTGCACATCGACATGGATGCGTTTTACGCCGCGGTCGAGCAGCGTGACCGACCGGAACTGGCAGGCAAGCCGGTGATCGTCGGAGGAACTCCCGCAGGACGTGGCGTCGTTGCAGCGGCCAACTATGTGGTCCGCCAATTTGGCGTGCACAGCGCAATGCCTACCGCTACCGCCCTGCGGCTCTGTCCGCAGGCGATCGTGTTGCCGGTGCGGATGGCGCACTACGCAGCGATCTCCCGTCAGATTCGCAACCTCTTTTTCCGCTACACCCCGCTTGTGGAGCCGCTGGCGCTCGACGAAGCGTTCCTGGACGTCAGTGGTTGTGAAGGGTTGTTTGGCCCAGCCGGCGCCATCGCCCGCCGGATCAAGCAAGAGATCAAAGCCGAAACCGGCCTGATCGCGTCGGTCGGTGTTGCCCCTAATAAGTTCCTCGCCAAGATCGCCAGTGACCTGGAAAAGCCCGATGCGTTGGTGATCGTCGCCCCCGCGCGAGTTCACGAGTTCCTCGATCCGTTGCCGGTCGGGCGTCTGTGGGGCGTCGGCAAAGTCACCGACCAAACGCTCCAACGGCTCGGTGTCCACACGATTGGTCAATTGCGAACGCTGTCGCTCGAGACACTGCGTCAGCACTTCGGCGATTCGGGAGAACACTTCTGGCGACTGGCCCAGGGGATCGATCCGCGGCGGGTCGTGCCTGACCGTGAAGCCAAGTCACTGTCGCATGAAACGACCTTCGCCAGCGATCTTTCTGATCTGGAACCGCTACGGGGCTGGTTATTAGAGCTGACCGATCAGGTGGGGCGACGGCTGCGACGTCAGCAGCGACGTGCCAAAACGGTCCACATCAAGGTGCGCTTCACTGACTTCCGCACCATCACCCGCTCGCGCACCTTGGCCCAGGCCACGGACGTGACGCAGGAACTTTGGCAGGCGGCCAGCGAGTTGCTCAGCCAAGCGCTGCCGCCAGGGAGGCTAACCGAGCGCAGCGGCGTGCGGCTGCTAGGCATGGGAGTCAGTGGCTTTGCAGAAAACGGGGCGGTTCAGCAATTGCTGTTTGATGAACCTGAAGAGCAACAACAGCTTAAGCAGCGGCAGCTCGATCGAGTGGCAGACGCCGTGCGTGAGCGTTTTGGGACGGCGGCTTTGCGGCGGGCCAGCGGCCCAGCGCCACTCAAAAGTCCACCCAAAGCGCACTGAGCACGGGTAGCGATGGTCGCCGATCGCGCCGCGATCGGAATCCCCGCGGTGCCAAGCATCTCAATGCAACGAGCCAAGCAGAACGACCGACGGAGCGGTCGTCGACAAAAGTCGCCCAGTGTCGCCGATCGCTCCGCGATCGGAGTCTTCAGCACACAAGCGGCTAAGCAGCGGGAAGAAAGAACGACCGGCGGAGCGGTCGTCCACGTTCAGCATACCTTATGCCGCAGCCGGCGTCGGAGCGCAGCGATCGCAACGGCCACAGCTTTCCACCGCCTCGCTGCTTTCGCCAAAGTACTCCAACAGCCGACTCCAGCAGCACGAGCTGCTTTCGGCATATTCGATCATCTCCTCTAGCCGGAGTTCTTGCTGAGCACGGCGTTCGCGCGATTGATCGGCCAAGCGTTCCAGTTGACTGCGGTCAGCTTCCGCATCGAGCAGTCGCCAGTTGCTTTTGCCCACCGGTGCCACGATCCCATAGCTGGCTAACAGTTGCAGGCAGGCTGCTAACTTGCCGCGTTTAAGCGGGCTGCGGAGCAGAATCTCGCTCAAACCGATCTCTTCGCTGTTCAACTCCTGTGCGGCTTGGACAAACGCATGATGTGCATTGACCAAATCGGTCGACGTAACCCCGCCGCTGCGAGCGAAGAAACGCTGCAAATGACGATCTTCGGGGGTGTACAACAAGGTGCCGCGCGCCGGCAAACCATCGCGACCACTGCGTCCGAACTCCTGGTAATACGATTCCAGAGAACCGGAGAGGTGATAATGAATCACTTGGCGGATATCCGGCTTATCGATCCCCAGTCCAAACGCATTGGTCGCAATCATCACGCGAGCCTGATTGGTCATAAACGCTGCCTGGGCAGCCGCTCGATCAGCTTGCCGCATCCGCCCGTGATAATGCACCGTACTGATCCCTTGGCCTGCCAGCCAGTCCGCCAATTCCTCACAGGCTTTGGTGGTTGCCACGTAACAGATTGCCTGCCCCGCTTCAAACCGCAGCAGATCGGTCAGCCGCGCTCGCTTCTCGGCGTCGCTTGTAAAACGCTCGACCGACAGATGGATGTTCGGCCGATTGATACCGGTGGTGACGATTTCCGGATCCCGCAAACGCAGCGAACGCTCAATATCGGCGAGCGTTTCGGGCGTGGCGGTCGCCGTGAGCGCAAGCACGGGCGGGTCGCCTAATTGCGAGCGAACCCAGCGGAGACAAAGGTAATCGGGCCTAAAATCGTGTCCCCATTGGCTAACGCAGTGTGCCTCGTCGATCACCAACATGTCGACGCCTCGCTTTCGCAGCACCTCGCACAAGTCGGTCCCCTGCAGCCGCTCCGGCGTCGTGAATACAAACTCCGTGGTCCCATCAGCGATCATTTTGCGAGCGGCGCGGAGCTCTGCGGCGCGGCGCGAACTGTTCAGCACCACCGAGTGAATCTCCAGCTCTGCCAGATGCGCCGCCTGGTCATCGGCCAGGGCAATCAACGGACTGACGACAACCGTGACTCCTTTCAGCTCCAGTGCCGGCAGCTGGTAACACAGGCTTTTGCCCGAGCCAGTCGGCATGATGACCACCGCATCTCGCCCTTGCAGCGCTGCTTGGACCGCTTGAGCTTGCCCGGGGCGAAACTTTTTAAAGCCGAAATGTTCTTCCAGCTTGCTGTGCAGAGTGGGTGTCATTATCGCTGGGCCAGAAGCTCAAGAAGCGGGAGAGGCGGCGTGCACAGAGGGTGCAGCCAGACAGCACGGCAGGG
>Ga0065721_10008665_pt1 | contig 10171 bp, 6 predicted proteins | sample Mesricmetagenome_FD_59108 | JGI IMG/M metagenome (GOLD analysis project Ga0065721, IMG submission 59108) | Mesophilic microbial community from rice straw/compost enrichment Sample: eDNA_1 v2 (version 2) | ecosystem: Engineered > Solid waste > Grass > Composting > Bioreactor | place: USA: Davis... | reverse complement strand
GGAGTACTCGACGGCAGTGATGTTGACGGTTTGACCGTTGTCGAATTCCCGGCCGGAAGTGGAGACGTCATTGGCGATGGTGTCGCTCCATTCTGGCTGGACGGAAGCGGTTTGACGTTCGTCGTCGAACCATCAAGTGGGAAGTTTGCCGCAGGGTAGTTCGGTGGCAGCAGAAGATCCGTCGTCGGTTCCTTTTGGGCAGGGGCAGGTGTTGTGGCTGGAGCTGGAGCCTTAATGTCGTCAAAAGGCATGACCAGATCGTCGTCGCTCAATGATGGTGAAACTGTTGACGGTGGCGATGATGGATATCCCCCGGTCGTTCCTGTGGGAGAAGACGGGAGTGACGTTGCAGGAAGTGTCTGAGGACGACCTGTTGAGTCGTAACGTGAAGGCTCATTGTTCCTCAAGCTGTCTGCTTCGAACCGGAGAATCTCTGAGGAACCGGGCGAGGTTGTCGTCGGAAGTGTCCCCAGAGACGATCCCGTTGCAGGTCCGTTGGTGGAACTGCTGAGTGGTGATGGTGTTGTTGTCCCGTATTGTGTTGCATTGGCCGGTGTTCCAGGAGTCTGCGGAGGCAGGAATCCTTGCGAGGTCATCCCCGGAATGGTTGTTGACGGAGTCACCGTGGAGGACGTTGGAGTCTGCGTCGTGCTTCCCACATTCGAAGGTTCTGCTGGATATGCTGGATAAGAGGCATACGGATTTGGAGCATAGCCCGTCGGCTGGGAAGCAGGCTGCGGGATCGACGATTGGATGGGCGCCGGAGTTGGGATGGATGACGAATAGGTGGCATTAGCCGGGGTCACTGCGGAAGGATTCCCCGCTGTGGCGGGAACATCTGCGGGATGAACCACAGCCATTCCAACCTGAACAGCAGGCAATGCGGAGTCATTCTTCCAGTGCAGATCGACCGGATTGACAAACGTGACATTGCCGAATCGGCGCTGGAGATCGGCCGGAGTGGGGGCGGAGGGATCGTCCAGATTCCAGACAATGATTCCCCCTTCGCGACGAAGTGTCTCGTCATTGACGTCGGGATTCTTTTTCGGATCGAGGTCAGCGTAGCTCTTGATCCCCCGATGTTGGGCATACCACGCGGCATTCCGAACCAGTTCGGAGGGGCCAGCGACAACAGGTGTCCGACCGGCATAGCCGAAGTTCTTCCAGATCGACTCGATGGTCTGCGACAGTTCCGCCCCCGGAAACTGAGTGGCGACTCCCTGTCGCTGAATCTGCGGGACCATGATGTTCAATGCCACCATTGCTGCGGCGAACAGTCCGACAAACGTTCCGATTCGGATGATTGATCGGCGCCAGGAGAGGCGTGTCTCACTCAGATGCCCCCACATCAGCACCGCCACGCCGAGATAGCTCCAGTTTGTCACACCGGCAAACAGTCCCGAGCTGGGACCAGCCATGAGGGAAAGGGCAAACGTGATTGCAGGAGGAAGGCAGGTCATCCACAGCAGGTATCGCCGGGCAAAGTCCCGATCGTCACTGGATTCCGTTCGTGCCGGTTCTTCAAAGCTGAACCACGCGACCAGTGGGGTAAGGATCAGGATCACCGGGATGACGCACAGAAGCTGAGTTCCCAGGAAGGACAGCGGCTGAATCAGGTGATGCGCGAACGAGACAGAGCGTTCAATTCCGGCCTGAACGGTCAGGAACTGATGATTCACTAGCCACACGAAGTGGGGCATCACCATCGCGACCATTGCCATTCCGGCCAGAAATGGCCAGGAGGAATCCCAGCACAGCCGTGCCCGATCGTCAACGAGAGTGAAGACGAACATTGTGATGATCAGCAGGAGCGTGCCGTAGCTGCTGAGCAGTCCCATCGCCAGAAACAGACCAGTCAGCGCCCAGTAACGGCGGCGCTCATGCGTCAAAGCATTAAAGAACTGATAGATGCTCAGGGACCAGAATGCCCCAGCAAGCTGGTCGCCGGTGAACGAGGTGGCTGCGATGGTACAGGAATACCCTCCCAGAAGCACGAAGGCGGCACACAAAGCGGTCCATGGGTGAAGAAACTTGCGGGCGAGCTTCCACGCGGACCAGACGCTGACCATTCCGCAGAGCTGGGCCAGAAGATAGACCGGCCAGTTCGATGGCGCGGCAATAGAGCTGACAGCAGAGGCCAGCCAGACTCCCATCGGGGGGTGTGTGGAATATCCCCACGCGAGTTCACGTCCGCTGGTGAGCAGTTCCAGCGTTTGTGCAGGGAGGTTTGGCTGCGTCAGCGTTGCCAGAACGGTCCAGAAGACGACATGAATCGTTGCCAGGCACCAGAAAAAACCGATGGTCGGGTCTTTACGAGCCACCTTGGCCAGATCCTGAAACAGCGGCATCGGAGCGCGGCGGGCATGTAGGACTCCAGACCAGTTCATTTGCGTCTCCTCCTGAACGCGCCCGTCGCCTCGTCTGTCTTCCTTCCCTGAAGACACCTCTGCACGAGTCCGGGGTTCTTTCCAATATCAAATTCAATGTTTTATTCATGGAGTCACCGCAGCACACTGAGTTTCAGGCCGCAGCGAGTTCTTCATAAACAGACAATGTCCGTTCGAGCATGTTTTGTTTCAGATAAGGGTGGTCGCTCGCCAGTTCCGCCCCGTTCTGAAGTATTTCTGCAATTCTCTCCACAGCCCCATCGATGTCTCCGGGGGGAACCAGCCCCTGCGGGAAAATGCATCGGAGCAGTTCGCTCGTTCCTCCGCTGTCCCATCCCACAACCGGAGTTCCGATACTCAATGCTTCGATGGTGCTGCGACCGAAGGCTTCCGGTGGGTGCGCACACAAGGACAGCGTGACGTTCGAAACTGCGTAAATATCGCGTATATCTGAACGATGACCGACCATCGTAATGCAGTTTTCAAGGCCGAGTTCCTGAATACGGGCCCGGATCTCGGCGGCATAAGCCTTTCGACGCGGGTCCTCTCCCCCGACGATCAGTGCCTGAACCTCAGGGACAACTTCACGCAGCCGTCGGACAATTTCAATGTATTCTGAGTGTCCCTTGATCCGTGTCAGACGACCAATCAGGGAGATGACGGGTTGCCCGAGAAGCTGCGGAAATGTTCGGTACCATTCTTCGAGCCATTCTGGCGAAGGCTGATAACCGCGGGGGAACTCCGCTGGATCGATCCCGCGCGGAATCAAGGTGATTCTGGAGGGGTCGAGTCTCGGGTATTGGGTTCTCAGGTATTTGTCGACTGCCTCAGAGACGGAAATGACCCGTTCTCCATAGGTCATCACTTCGCTGTAACGATTGACCGAATAAAGGCCGTGTGCCGTTGTGACGAAATGGGGGCGATGCCGGGCGGGAATACTTTTCCAGGCAAGAAATGAAACCCATGCGGGAACGCGAGAACGGGCGTGGAGGATATCGACCTTCTGGTCGATCAGAAAATTCCGCATCTTCCAGACCCACTTCAGTGCCAGTGGATTTTTTTTGCCAATGGTCCACTGAACATGNTCACCCCCGTCCTGAATCAGTTTCTGGACCAGNCGACCNCCGCCCGAGATCACGATTGAGCGGTGNCCTCGCTGGACAAGCGCCTGATTNACTTCGAGCGCACCTCGCTCAACTCCTCCTGATTCCAGGAAGGGAATTGCTTGTACGACGGTTAATTTTCTCTGGGACATGGCAATGCACGGAGATGCAAAGTGATCGGACTGGGCCGAAGGAGTTGCATCGGTGCAATCCCCCGATCCAGAGCATCCTGCAGCGGGGAATGTGTCGTCCACCACCGCAGAATTTGCCGTTTATCGCGGGGTATATGCGAATTTTGCCAAACAGGTCAATGTGGGTGTGCGCCGCTGCCGACGGAATTCCTCAGGCGAAGGAATTGCGGAATCGAGCGTCTGTTTGTGAAATAACCTGTGGTAGAGACAGAGGTTCTGTCATGTCATCGAGACAAGTCGGCGGGATTCGTGAGAGGAATCCGTCAGTCATTTGACTGCTGTTCCGACTCGGCCTTCCGGCGGCGCAGACGCAATCGCGTGAAGAGCTGCTCGAACCGGCGCGGGGGCTTCTGGGCTTCCGTCTCTTCGTCGAGCTTCGTTTCCGTGGCACGCTTGGAGGCAACAGCCTGCGGGGTCAGGAGAGTCTGACTCTGGAAGGGACCCCGGAAGTCATGCTGCTGATGCTGCTCATGATGTTCCGATCTCAGCTGGCGAATGTCATTGCGAATAGATTGAACCAGTTCCAGAAGTTCACTTTCCGGAATTCCACCTTCCCGAGGAAACTCGACGTGACTGGGAGCACTGCGAGTCTCGCTCACTGGAATTTCATCGAGAGAAGAGAGATTTACGGTGTGGCGGCGGTCGTCCGGCAGCTCGTAGAGACGATCCAACAATGTGTAACGATCGACCACCGGAATTTCGACCATATTGAGTTCGTCACTCGTTGTAGAACCGGTGACGCCTTCGTACTTCACTTGAGGAAACTCAAACACATGGACCGACTCGGAATCATCACTATGACGCTCAGAAGGCGAGTCCATTGAGGTTGTTTCCAGAGAACTGGTTTCTTCGCTGATGCCGGCCCCGATTTCATAGACGGCAAACTCGGGGATTTCTGTGGGAACTGACTGGGTTGAAGCTTTTTCTTGCACTGTTTCAGATTGAATGGGGAGCGTGTCAGACTGGGTTTCCGCCTGCTCTTCGCCAGAGGATGCTCTCAGAAATTCGGGAATGGGAAATTCGTCGGTTTCGAGTTCCGTCGGCGGAATCGGGACAATCTGGCTCGGGCGGATGTGGAGTTCGGCTTCCTCGTGCAAATCTGCAAGCCAATCGTCTGCGGAGGTGATGACAGGCTCTTCTTCCGGGAGGTCGTTCCAACGGAGAGGAAGATCCTTCAGACTCTTCAATGCCCCTCGGACCGTGTTCAGATTGATGGGACGCTGGGCGTTGGCGAAGGCCAGCAGGCAGGACTGGTCCATGAGCTGGTTCAGACAGCGCATATTGCCATCACTGACCCGGCAGACGGATTCCAGCGCTTCTTCATCGATGATTTCCAGAATATTGGCGGCACCGCAGGCCTTGAGCCGCTCGCTGATATACCGGGCAGAGTCTTCCAGCGANAGGGGAGACAGACAGAGCTGCAAACCGATNCGCTGATTGAANGAANTAAGTGCGGGGTCCGCGAGGATTTCTTCCAGCTCAAATGTNCCGCACACGACGACATTGATCAGGTTTTCTCCATCCGGAGCGTATTCGGAAAGGGTGCGGAGTTCTTCCAGAAGTCGCGGGGGGAGACGCTCAGCGTCATCGATGATCAGGAGCATTCCGCGCCGCTCCGGGCGAAGGTCGCGGGCGGCCTGCAACAGCTTAAGGCGTGCCTCCTGCTCACTCAGGCCGACATAACCCATGTTCATTTCAAAGAGGACCGCCTGAAGCAGACCCAGTCGGTTGTCTGCCGTCCCGGCATGCAGATGAATGGTCCGGTAGTTCTGGGAGAGGAGTTGAGACAGCCGCTTGCAAAGCATGGTTTTCCCATGACCCGCTGCCGATGTGAGAACAGCGATCCCACGGGATTGTGTGATACAGTGGACCAGCGAATCGAGTGCATCCTGGAGCGGGGCAATCGCAACAAAGTCACTGGCGGAGGGGGCCGAATTGAAAGGACGTTGCTGAAGTCCAAAAAAGTCTTCGTACACCGGCATTTCCTGTCATTCTGACTGATTCCGGAATGCGGACTTGCCCACAGCCTCACTGTCGACGCACCGCTGGATCACTCTTATCAGATCGAAACGTCATTGCAGTTGCATCCAGCAAAATGATGTTGGTCAGTACAACCGTTAAGTTTTACTTCAACCGAACCTGATTTGTTGGCGAATTCGCTCTCATCTGGATGAAATTTCACTTCAAAAACGATGACGGACTGAAATCCGTTCAAGAGCGGGCAACCTCCGCTGATCAGGTTGCTGATTTATGGGCAACAACAGAACCGCAATATCAGATCTCAACTAAGGCCGACCCTGTCGTTCGTTCCTCATTAATTGCCGGTTAGTGTCAATTGCCGGTTAATGGTGAGACGCCGTTTTTCGGGGCCAGAATGCGAGAGAATTGGCGGCAATAAGAGCGATGGCGGGGGTCACAGGGGTCCGCATCCGGGCGTCGCTCCAGTACACCAGATGCGCAAAACTCAGTGATCCAATCATGATGATGGGGGCGAGCCAGAGGCGGGCGTTGGGGACCTTCCTCCAGAGAGCCTGCAGGCATTTCAGGAGTCCGATCACTCCAAGGGACCAGAACAGAAGGTATCCACTCCGAATGGCCCACAGGAGGGCTGGTGGGAGTGAATGGGCCTCCGGTCCCTGAGCCTGCGGGCCGAGGTTCCAGAACCAGCAAAATTTAAGGAAACAGGCCTTCAGAAAATCGACCGGATGTTCGAGGATCGCTTTTTGGGCCTTTTTCGCCATCCATCGATCCATGGCGATTTCGCCGGTAATTCCCTCCTGTTCGGCTTCCTGTTTGACTTGCTGATACCAGACCTCCTGTCCCGGTCCGTGGGTCCCATCCCAGATGGTTCCCCAAGGCTGGTTGACGACCTCCCGATAAAACGCCTCGTTGTTCCCGAGCAGAAGTGTGTACCCGCCGTGAGTCGTCATCACGATCGGTGACTTCATGACGATGGCATTTCGAATCACCCACGGAAGGACACAGACCAGTATTCCAATGCTCGCGTATCCAATTCGTGGAATCAGGGAATGCCCGGGGCTGCCAGAAGTGGGATCGGCGCGGAGCGATTTCGACTCGGTCCAGAGCCAGATCGGGAAGTAAACGATCCCGAAAATCCAGAACGTCGGACGGGACAGGACAGCGAGTCCAAAGGCAAGCCCGGTCAACAAGGACGAACTGCGGCCAGAGGAGGATTCCGTCAGACAGACCAGCAGCAGCGTCACCAGTGTCGCACAGACGGTCTCCGTCATCGGAAGTGCGACATAACGCACGGAAAGCGGATCGAATGCGTAGAGAAGGCTTGCCAGCCCCAGTTGAACCGGAGTGAGCGAAAGGTTTCTCCCAATTCTCCAGATTCCCAGAAACGTGATTGTGGACAGGATTAAGTGCAGGGCCGCCCGGCCCCACTGTTGATCCTCGCCGCAGACCGGGGTGAGAAGAAGGGGGTATAGCGGAGGCCGAAAAGCGGTCGGGGCCTCTCCACCGACTTCTGAAAAACCCTTTCCACTGGCCATCTGTCGAGCCAATCCCAGATAGATATCGGGATCAGTATTCAGATCGCCCCAGAAGTGATGGAGTGCAACGCATCGAAGAGCAAAGGCAATGACGAGAATGGTCAGTTGCCAGGGAGTCTCAGCGGGGAGTCGTCTCTGCCGGTGTTGCATCGCGGGATTGTACGTTTTCCGGGCTGAGGCCGCACGCTGTCGAGAGATCAGGACGCTTCACTGATGGGAATTTCAGGGTGAAACGCGTTCCCCGTCCGACGGCACTTTCGACCCGGATTCGTCCCCCGTGAGCATCCATGATGTTTTTACACAGGGCCAGTCCCAGACCGGTGCCCCCCTGTCCGTGCTGATCCGCCGTTTTGGTGGTGAAGAATCGGGTAAAGATGTGGGGGAGCTTTTCGGCAGGAATCCCCACTCCCGTATCCTGAATAGAGATCTCAGACCAGCCGTTCTGCGTATCCTCGGAGACAATGACTGTGAGGGTTCCTCCGGGCTGCATTGCCTGACGGGCGTTGACAATCAGATTCAGAAGGACCTGCTGGACTTCGCCCGGATTCACCGAGGCATATGGGTCCCCTTCGACCTTCAAATCAAGATGAATCCGATGGACATGCAGATCCTTGTCGACCAGAACCAGAATATCCTTGACCAGTCGGGCAAGGCTGTTTGGTTCCCGTCGGGTGTCCCGGGCACGAACGTAGGAGAGCAGGCCGGTAGTCAGTTTGGCGGCCCGCTGGCTGGCACTCAGAATCTTGTCAAAGGCCTTGTCACGGTTGGCCTGATCCTGATGACGCAGACCCAGCTTGGCATAGTTGATCACCGTGGTCAGGATATTGTTGAACTCGTGCGTCAATGACGAGGCAAGTTCCCCAACGGACGAGAGTTTCTGCGATTGCAGCAACTGCTGTTCGAGTTCTGCAACCCGAGACCGCAGAGCGTCCAGCTCTGAATCTGCGTTCCGCTCGTTTGGTGTACGGGAGACCACGACGTTTGATTCAATGAGGGTTTGCAACGAATTGAAACCTGTTTCCGAACTGCCCGACAGAAAGAGTCGCTCTGCAAGAATGGACCTGACGCGACAAGGTCTATTGTTCGCATCGGCTTGCAGGTCGGGAAGACTTCAGGGCATTGAAAGGAGTTCCCGGTCCGCCTCCTGTTTTTCCCGTGAGTGGTAAGACACGTTCACAATTCCATCTGGAGAGGGGGGGATTTCTGAAAACTCCCTGACTCCCGGTTTGTCCTTCAGACACAGATCCCTGCATGAATCAGCGGGCGATGATCATGACCCCGGAACGCCATGCTTAATCAATAAATTCCGCACGTTCCTGAATCTCTTCCTGCTTGACCCCGCTTTCCTCAAGTGTCTTCAGCAGGTCTGCCCGTGCTCCTTCCTGTGCTGTTTTCCCTTTCAGGATACGGACGCGGATTCCTTCCAGAGTCCCGGTCATCTTCCGGACCCGCTGACTGATTTCGGGGAGCGTCATCAGCATCCCCGACTTCGGAGCGGATTCATCGACCATACGGTATTCGTTTCCATAAATGGCAATGGTCAGCATGTCGGTCGGGAAATCGGACTCGACCGGCCGTGCTTCCTGCGCGAGAGAATCGCCTGATGACAGAGCGGCACTGACATGGACTCCTTCATCAGTGACGGAGTCCGTTCCTGTTTCGGTCTGGCTGGATGTTCCGAATCCGGTTCCGGCTCCCCCCCATCCCAAGCCTTTCCACATGCTTCCCAGCCAGAGTCCCAAGGCAAGGGCTCCGACAACGGCACCGGCAAAAACGTTTCGGGTTTTCATGAGAACGTACCTGAAGTTGGGATCAGCGGTCCGGCGGATGGGGCTGTTGTGAACGATACTTCGATTCTAAATCACCGATTGTCAGTCGGGCGACTCTTTTTTTCTGAAACCGGTAGGAGAAGTTCGCAGGCTAATGCAGTCGGAATCCGAGATCGGCGTATTCGAACCGGATTTGCCCGAAATGATCCGCCTGCATTCGCTGCATCAGAATGGGGAGCGCTTTCCGTACCGCATCCATTACAGAAATCCGTGTCCCCCGTTCACATGTCAGCAGGAGAACAACCAGATTTTTGGGCTGCGGAAGTGCCCGGTACCAGGAATAGAGATTGTCCACCAGTGCATCGACATTGACGTCATCATTGATCAGCGTCGGAATTCGGAGCCGGGTAGACTTCTGGCCGAATGAAATGGTCGCAAAACCCTTGTCGTCGATGTGCAGTTCCCAGATGTCGCATCGCTTTCGCAGCTCATCGTACGAAAGGAGATGTTCAATCATCTGCCCACGGCTCATCTGTGAGATCTGACGAAACTGTTCGCGGACGCGGGCAGCTTCCTGTGGAGACCGCTCCAGTGCCGGGACGCGAGCGGCCGTCAGCAGTTCGTCGAGTTCACCGGGAGGGATGCGGAACAGCTCCGTGACCAGCTCGCCGATGGCAAGATTCTGGTCCTGTGTTTTCTCCAGCTGGAGTTGTGACGTGGCCAACTGCCGACGGTCCATTTCGATCTGACGCCGTAAATGCTGCTCCTCCAGAACCAATGATTTCAGTCGCTCCCGCGTCGATTCCAGTTCCACGACAGCGGCCTGATTCTCCGCCAGAGAGAACTGCTCACGTTCCCGCATGTCCAGATATTGGGCGAAGACAATGATCAGGAGCATGTCCAGCAACGGAGTCATCTGCAGGGCCAGTCGACGTCTGGAGAGCATTAGTGATCCCCCGACGCAGTCTCCTTCAGTCCGAGCTCCCGCTTGGCCCGGGCGATGGTCTGCCGCACGTGTGCCCGGTTTTCAGAGAGTCGAATGAAAGAGGGTTCCAGACAACTGTTGATAAACATCAGGACCATCGCTGAGAGGAGACCTGCTGCGGTAGACCAGATGGCATTTCCAAGTTGGCCCAGCAAATTCCCGACGATGGAGGTTCCGGGGGCCTGGACTTCAGGCATCTGCAGGGCCGCTCCGATGGCCAG
>Ga0065721_10006798_pt1 | contig 10171 bp, 9 predicted proteins | sample Mesricmetagenome_FD_59108 | JGI IMG/M metagenome (GOLD analysis project Ga0065721, IMG submission 59108) | Mesophilic microbial community from rice straw/compost enrichment Sample: eDNA_1 v2 (version 2) | ecosystem: Engineered > Solid waste > Grass > Composting > Bioreactor | place: USA: Davis... | reverse complement strand
GGCGGGCGGCGATCACCACGACCACCTGATCGACCTCGACACCGGCGACGTCATCGAGTTCCAGTCCGACAGGATCGAGGCCCTGCAGGAGGAGATCGCCCGCTCGCTCGGTTACGACATCGTCCACCATCGGCTGGAGCTCTACGGGCGCAAGCGCCGGAAGTAGGAATGCCAACGGGGAGAGCGGACGTGCCGACCCCGATCTGCGATCCACGTCTCCACCAATCGATCCCGCGAAGTCATTCGGCCAATGCGGCCGTCAGGCGAGAAAACTCTCGAGCTTCGCGCGCACGGCGTCGGGCCACGGCATGGAGGTGTGCTTGTCGAGATCGCTTGCGGCCAGAACCTGCCGGCTCGTCCACCGGAGCTCCTCGCCGCAATAGACGGCATGCTCGATCGTCAGAGACGAGCGGCCGATCTTGACGACGTTCAGGTTGAACGTCAGCTTCTCGCCGAAGAAGGAGGGCTTCGAGAAATCGCAGGAGATGTGAACGGTCGGCGTGCCCCAGCGCTCCTTCCAGATGATGACGTGCCAGGGAAATCCGATCGAGGACCAGAATTCCTCGTTCACGCCGTTGAGGATGTTCAGGTAGGAGGGATAATAGGCGGTGCCGGAAATGTCGCAGTCGCCGAACTGCAGCATCCGCTCCGTCGTAAAATGCGGTGTTTTCATGGGGTTGTCCGCCACTCCTTGTGCACATCGGCCCTGCGCCTGCGCATCAGTCCGTCCGCCTCCTACCCGATAAAGGGCGTAACCGGAACTCCCATGTGGCCTTGAAACCCTGCCTCCGCCACCGCGCGACATTGTATTTGCCAGGCAAATGAAAAGCGCAGTTTATTCAATGCAAATGAGATATTTTAGCCTTGAAATATCTGCCGACACCTGTATTCTGCCCGCATAACGCCAGACACCCGCAAAGAACGGGGCTGCGGGAGGAATTCGGCCGGAGGCTTCTGCCCGGCCACGAGGGAACGCTCAAGGACCATCCTACATGACGCAGACGCGTGCCGAAGTCCGGCTGCCTACGCAGAATCTCCGTGACGACCTGCCGTTCTTCACCAAGACGCTGAAGATGCGGCTCGACATGATCTACCCTGCCGACAATCCCGAGGTCGCCGTCTTTTCCGGTCACGGTCTTCGCGTGCGCGTCGAGAAAGGGGCGCCGGAGGGGCCGGGCACGCTGCGTATCCTCACCGAGGAACCGGACACATTCGCCGGCGGCGTGCGCGAACTCGTCGCCCCGAACGGGACCCGCATCGAGATCGACGAACTGAACCCGCCGCTCGTGCTGCCGACCACCGAGCACGCCTTCGTCGTGCGCCGGCTCGCCGACCAGGCGCCGTGGATCATCGGCCGGGCCGGCATGGAGTATCGCGATCTGGTGCCCTCGCGCCTCGGCGGCGCGATGATCGCCTCGCATATCCGCGTGCCGGATGGCCCGGTGCCGGACATGGTGCATTTCCACAAGGTGGGCTTCCAGCTCATCTTCTGCATCCGCGGCTGGGTCGACGTGCTCTACGAGGANCAGGGNGGCCCGCGCCGGCTGACNGCGGGCGACTGCTTCATCCAGCCGCCGGAAATTCGCCACAAGGTGTTGCACGCCGCCGACGGCATCGANGTCATCGAGATCGGCGTTCCCGCNGAGCACATCACCGAGATCGACCACGACATGACGTTGCCGACNCCGCACGAGCGGCCGGANCGCGAATGGGCGGGCCAGCGCTTCGTGCATTCGCTGGCGAAGGACGGCGTGTTCGCGCCGTTCCGNATTCCCGGATTCGAGGCGCGCGACACCACGATCAACGCCAACACGAAGGGCGTCGCCTCGGTGATGGTGGCGCGCCCCATCGGCGGCGTCTCGCCGTGGACGCGGCACGATTGCGATATCCTGTTCAACTTCGTCATGTCCGGCGAGATGGTGCTGGAAGGTGAGGGCAAGGATCCGTTCAAGCTGGCGCCGGGAGACGCCTTCGTCATTCCACCGGGAATGGCGACACGCTACAAGGAGCCTTCGGTCGACCTTCAGCTCCTGGAGGTGACGTTGCCGGGGAACTTCAAAACGGAAATACTGGATTGGGATCGAGCGTAGCCGTCAGTGGCCCGCGGGGGACGCTCATGCAACAACGGGCATATGAAACCTGGGAGGTTCAACATGCGTAAGATCACTCACGTCCTGGCGGCGGCAGCGCTGCTCGGGACCAGCTCGCTCGCGATTGCGGCCGACACCAAGGTCGGACTTCTGATGGACATTACCGGTCCGCTCGCGAGCTTCATTCCGCCGCTGCAGAACGCCGCCAATCTTGCCTTCAAGCATGTCAACGATCAGGGTGGCCTTCTCGACGGGCAGGCCGTGGCCGTCTTCGGCGATACGACCGGCTCCACCCAGGGCGCCGTCGACGCCGCCGGCAAGCTGATCAACGTCGAGAACGTGCCGGTGATCATGGGCGCCCTCATGTCCGGCACCACGATCGCCGCGGCGGAAGCGGCCTCGATCCCGGCTGGCGTCGTGCAGATCTCGCCGACCGCCACCTCGCCGGCGATGACCGACATCAAGGACAACGACCTCCTGTTCCGCATCGTGCCGTCCGACAACTATCAGGGCGCGGTTCTCGCCAAGATGGTGCTCGAGGAAGGCCTGAAGAAGGTTGCCATCACCTATGTCAACAACGACTACGGCGTCGGCATCGGCCAGACTTTCGTGGAAGCCTACAAGGCCGCCGGGGGCGAGATCACGGCCGAGGTGAAGCACGAGGAGAAGAAGGATTCCTACCGCTCCGAGCTTGCGACCCTGTCACAGTCGGGCGGCGAGGCGCTGGTCGTCATCGCCTATGCGGGCGATTCCGGCGGCAAGATCGTCAAGCAGTCGATCGAGGGTGGCCTGTTCGATCGCTTTGTCGGCACGGACGGCCTGCGCGACGAGGCGCTGATCCAGGACATCGGCGCGGAAGCGCTCGCCACCTCGTTCTTCTCCGCCCCGACCTCGCCGGCGGACAACCCGGCGCAGAAGGCGCTGCATGACTCGTTCAACGCCACCTATGGCGAGGGCGCCGACAAGCCCTTCGTCGACCAGACCTACGATGCGACTTACCTTGCGCTTCTCGCCGTCGAGAAGGCCGGATCGACCGACCGCGCCAAGATCGCCGCGGCTCTGCGCGAAGTCGCTTCCGCCCCGGGCGAAAAGGTCGGCCCCGGCGAATGGGAAAAGGCCAAGAAGCTGATCGCCGAGGGCAAGGACATCGACTATGACGGCGCCGGCGGCGCCTACGACTTCGACGAGAACGGCGACGTCGCGGGCTATATCGGCAAGTTCGTGGTCGACGGCGACAAGTTCAAACAGATCGCCATCGCGCAGTAACGGCGTTTCATGCGATACTGACCCTGCGACATCCCCTCCGCGCCCTGCGCGGAGGGGATAGCCTCCGGATATGTGGAGGCTCGAGGGGGACATGCCCGAGACCGTGCGCATCACAAGCGCGGACGGGCAGGAAACGGGAAGACAATGATCTCTGTCGAAAACGTAAGCGTGAGCTTCGGCGGCGTGAAAGCCGTCGATGACGTCACGCTCGACATTCCGGAAGGCCGCATCACCGGCCTGATCGGCCCGAACGGGGCCGGCAAGAGCACGATGTTCAACGCCATTGCCGGCCATGTGCCGGTCGCTTCGGGGCGCATCCGGCTCGCCGGCGAGGACATCACCCGGCTTGCCCCGCACGAGCGGGCGCAGAAGGGGCTGGCGCGCACTTTCCAGATCCCGCACGAATTCTCGCGGCTGACGGTGATCGAGAATTTCATGGCCGCCGCGGCCACGCCGCGCGGGGAGAATGTGCTGAACGTGATCTTCCGGCGCGGCAGCTACGCGGCCGAGACGCGCGAGACCTACCGCGAGGCGCGCGAGATGATCTCGTTCCTCGAGATCGAGCACGTCATGGACGAGAAGGCCGGAAACCTCTCGGGCGGCCAGAAGAAGCTGCTCGAGCTCGGCCGCGCCCTGATGCGGAAGCCGAAGATCGTGCTTCTCGACGAGATCGGCGCCGGCATCAACCGCACGCTCCTCGCCAAGATTTCCGACAAGATCCTGCTCCTGAACAAGGAACGAGGCTTGACCTTCTGCCTGATCGAGCACGACCTCGACTACGTTTCCAAGCTTTGCGACAACGTGCTCGTTCTCGCCCAGGGCCGGCTCCTGATGCACGGCACGGTCGACGAGGTCAGGAACGACGAGCGCGTGATCGAGGCCTATTTCGGCGGTGGCAAGTACGAGGCCTCGTCGTGAGCGCGCTTCTCTCTGTCCGGACTCTCACAGCCGGCTATGGCGGTCCGCCGATCATCGACGGCATCAATCTCGACGTCGCCGAGCACGAGATCGCCGTCATCATCGGCCCGAACGGCGCCGGGAAGTCGACGCTGCTCAAATCCATCTTCGCGCTGACGAAGATCGTCTCCGGTGAGGTCCTGTTCGAGGGACGCGAGATCACGCGGCTGAAGACCGCGGCGCTGGTGCCGCTCGGCATTTCCGCCGTGCCCCAATCGAAGAACGTGTTCCCGACCCTGTCGGTCGAGGAAAATTTCGACGTCGGCACCTATGCCGCGCCGCCGGCCGACCGCAACGCCGTGCTCGACAAGGTGCTGACGCTCTTTCCGGACCTGCGCGACAAGCTCCGCCAGCCGGCGGGAGAGCTCTCGGGCGGCCAGCGCCAGATGGTGGCGATGGGCCGCGCGCTGATGAGCGAGCCGAAGCTGCTGCTCCTCGACGAACCGACAGCCGGGCTCTCGCCCGCCTATCTGGAAAAGATCTTCGACCTCCTCCTCGACATCCGGAAGGGCGGGGTGACGATCCTGATGGTGGAGCAGAACGCCAAGCAGGCGCTGCGGATCGCCGATACCGGGCACGTGCTCGTCAATGGCCAGAACTTCGCCTCGGGCACCGGCAAGGCGCTGCTCGAGGACGAGACCGTCCGGCGCTCGTTCCTGGGAGGTGCCGCGTGAACGAGATCATCACCTTCATCAACCTCTATCTCGTGCCGGGGCTGACCATCGGCTCGGTCTACGCGCTTGGCGCGGTCGGTATCTCGATGATCTTCGGGATACTCCGGTTTGCGCATTTCGCCCATGGCGACCTGATGACGATCGGCGGCTACGGCGTGCTGACGGCGATCTGGCTGATTCCGGTCAACCCGCTTCTCCTGCTCCCCTTCGGCATCGTTCTCGCGATCGTCGCCGCGCTCGCCGTCGACCGGTTCTTCTACAAGCCACTCCGGGACCTGCCGACCATCTACACGGTGATCGCTTCCTTCGGGGTGGCGCTGATCTTCCGCTCGCTCGCCCAGCTTTTCTGGAGTTCTGGCAACCAGGTATTCCAGTCGGGCGTGCGCCGTCCGCTCGTGCTGTTCGACACGTTCCGCATCTCGGCGCTGCATGCGCAGGTGATCGTGCTGACAATCCTGATCGCGATCGCGCTGCACCTGTTCCTGACGCGGTCGAAGACCGGCCGCTCGATGCGCGCCGTCTCCGACGATCCGGAGCTGGCGGCCGTCGCCGGCCTCGACACCGAGAAGGTGGTGCGCTGGACCTGGATCATCGGCGCGGCGCTCGCTGCGACAGCCGGGGTCTTTGCCGGCATGGACACGAGCATGCATCCAAATCTCGGCTGGAACCTGCTCCTGCCGATGTTCGCGGCGGCGATCCTCGGCGGCATCGGCAAGCCGATGGGCGCGATCGCCGGCGGCCTCATCATCGGGATCGCCGAGGAAACTTTGACCTACACCTGGTTCGGTCCCGACCCGCTGATCGCGCCGTCCTACAAGTCGGCGGTCGCCTTCCTGATCATGGTCGGGCTCCTGATCTTCCGGCCGCAGGGCCTGTTCAAGGGGAGGCTCCTCTGATGGAACTCAGCGGCCTCGCATTCTATCTCGTCTCCGTCCTCATCGCCGGTGGCATCTATGCGATCCTCTGCCTCGCCCTCAACATCCAGTGGGGGATGGGCGGTCTCTTCAACGCGGGCATTGCCGGCTTCTTCGCCGTCGGCGCCTACACGTCGGCGATCCTGACGACGGCGCCGAGCACGCGCCATCTCGGCGGCTTCGACCTGCCGATCCCGGTCGGACTCCTCGTCGCCGGCCTCGTCGCCGGCCTGACCGGCGCGGCCGTCGCCAAGATCTGCGTCAGGCTGAAGAGCGACTACCTCGCCATGGCCTCGATCGGCATCGCCGAGACCCTGCGCCTGATCATCGTAAACGAGGCGTGGCTGACCAACGGCTCGCTCGGTATTGCCGGCATCCCGCGCCCCTTCGGCGATCTCGCCACGGGACGCAGTTCCGACATCCTCTACCTCGCCGTCGTCTGGGCCATCGTCATCGCCGTCTACGTCCTGTCGCAGCGGCTCTACGACAGCCCCTGGGGGCGGACGCTTCGGGCAATCCGCGACAACGAGGCCTCGGCGCGCGCCGCGGGCAAGGACGTCGAGCGCTTCCGGCTGCAGACCTTCGTCATCGGCGCGGCGATCATGGGCGTCGCCGGCGCGCTCTCGGCGCACTACTTCAAGTTCCTGTCGCCGTCGGCGACCGAGCCGCTGCTCGTCACCTTCCTCGTCTGGGTGATGCTGATGGCTGGTGGCTCCGGCAACAACAAGGGCGCGATCCTCGGTGCAGTGGCGATCTGGTTCATCTGGTCGGCGACCGAGATCCTGACGAGCCGGCTGCCGCCCGAATGGATCACCCGCTCGTCCTATATCCGCATGCTGCTCGTCGGCCTGCTCCTGCAGTTCGTGCTGCAGAAGTTCCGCTCCGGCCTGATCCCGGAAAAGTCGCCGAAGACGCACCATCCAGACTGAGAAAGCCCCTTTGCCATGACCGACTTTTCCCGCACGCGCGCGCTGTTCGACCTGCCGGAGGGCGTGATCTACCTCGACGGCAACTCGCTCGGACCGATGCCGAAGGCGGCACTCGCCCGCGCCGGCCGCACCATTGCCGACGAATGGGGCCAGATGCTGATCCGCGGCTGGAACCAGGCCGGCTGGATGCAGATGCCGGGCAGCCTCGGCGACCGGATCGGCCGGCTGATCGGCGCGGCGCCGGGCTCGACCGTGGTCGGCGACACGCTGTCGATCAAGGTCTACCAGGCGCTCGCCTCGGCGCTGGACCTCAACCCCTCGCGCAAGGTCGTCCTCTCCGACAACGGCAACTTCCCCTCCGACCTCTACATGGCCGACGGGCTCCTGAAGAGTCTTGGCCGCGGGCTTGAATTGAAGGTCGTCGAGCCCGAGGCCGTCGCGGACGCGATCGACGAGACGGTCGCCGTCGTCATGCTGACCGAGGCCGACTACCGCACCGGGCGGCTCCATGACATGAAGGCGATCACGGCGAAGGCCCATGCCGCCGGCGCGGTGATGATCTGGGACCTCGCGCATTCGGCTGGCGCCTTCCCGGTCGACCTTGCCGGTTCGAACGCCGAATTCGCCGTCGGCTGCACCTACAAGTACCTGAATGGCGGGCCCGGCGCGCCGGCCTTCATCTATGTCCGCCCCGACATCCAGGATCGCGTGCGCCCGGCGCTCTCCGGCTGGCTCGGCCATGCCGCGCCCTTCGCCTTTGACCTCGACTATCGCCCCGGCTCCGGCGTCGAGCGGATGCGCGTCGGCACGCCGCCGGTGATCCAGATGGCGGTGCTAGAGGCCTCGCTCGACATCTGGGACGGCGTCGACATGCAGGCGCTGCGCCGGCGCTCGATCGAGCTTTCCGAACGGTTCATCGCCGAAGTCGAGGCAGGTACGAAGGACGTGACGCTCGCGAGCCCGCGCGATCCGAACGCCCGCGGCTCGCAGGTCTCGTTCCGCTTCGCCGACGGCTATGCGGCGATGCAGGCGCTGATCGCACGCGGCATCATCGGCGATTTCCGCGCCCCCGACATCATGCGCTTCGGCTTCTGTCCGCTCTACAACACCGACGAGGAGGTGAGCGCCGCGGCGGCGGCCCTCGTCGAGATCGTCTCGACCGGCGCCTGGAACAGGCCCGAATTCCTCGCCCGCAAGGCGGTGACCTGAGCGGCCACCCCGCCGCTCGCACGCGTCGCCCGTGCCATCCGTGAAAGACATCGCCATGACGACCAAGCCCGATCCTGACGCCTATTTCCTCTACCACTCGATCGGCCAGTATCCGGGCAAGGAGCGCGATCTCGCCGCGGCCGTCGCAGAATTCGCCCGCGTCTGGGGGGCCTATGACGACCGGCAATGGGGCTATGCGCTGAAGAAGCGGCAGCGCTTCATCGATCTGTGGCGGCAGATGGTGAACGCCCCGCGCGGCACGCTGACCACGTCGGAGAGCGTGACCTCCGGCCTCTATTCGCTGATCGGCGCGCTGCCGGAAAAGTATCTCAGGGGCAAGCGCTTCCTGATCGCCGAGGACTGCTTTCCCTCGCTGCACTTTCTCCTGACCGGCCTTCAGGCGCGCTTCGGCTTCAAGCTCGATACGGTGCGGCTGCGTCCCGGCGCGACGTGGGTCGAGGACGAGGATTTCGTCGCGCAATGGGACGAGGGCGTCGGCGTCGCGCTCCTGACCTGGGTCACCTCCACCTCCTCGGCGCGCGCGGATCTCGAAACCCTCGTCGCCCACGGCCGCACGAAGGGCTCGCTGATCGGCGTCGACATCACCCAGGTCGCGGGGCTCCTCCCGTTCGACGTTATGGCGCCGGAGGTGGATTTCGCCATTTCGACCAGCCTGAAATGGATGTGCGGCACGCCGGGCGCGGGCGCGCTCTACGTGCGCAAGGAGCTGATCCCGGAATGTGAGCCCGAGCTCCGCGGCTGGTTCTCGCAGAACAACCCGTTCTCCTGGGATCTCGACAGGTTCGCCTATGCGCCCGACATCCGCCGCTTCGACAACGGCACGCCCGGCATCATGGCGGCGATCGCCTCGGTGCCGGCGCTGGAATGGCACGCGGCGCAGGACCGCGCCGCGCTCGTCGCCCACAACCGGGCGCTCTCCGCCCGCATCATCGAGCATGCCGACGAACTTGGCCTGCCGCTGACGACGCCGCGCGCCGAGGCACGGCGCGGCGGCTCGATCATGCTCTTGATGCCCGACGCGGCCGAGGCCGCCGCAATCGTCGGCGCGCTGCGGCTCGAGGGGATCGGCGCCGATCACCGCTCCCGCGTCTTCCGGCTCTCGCCGGGCGTCGTCACCACCATGGAAGGGGTCGACCGGCTGTTCTCGGTGGTGCGCCGGGTGATGAAGGCGCGCTCGGCGCGCTTTGCCGGCCGGGCCGCTGCCAAGGAAGCCGACGGGGCAGGGGATGCGGCGGCGACGATCTCCGCCCTCGGCGCCGCGCTCGTCTCCGGCACTGTCCGCGTCGTCGACTTGACCGGGCCGCTCGGCCCCGACACGCCCCTGATCAAGCTGCCGAAGGACCTGGCCGTCGACACGCCGAAAGTCGAGATCCATCGCATTTCCGAATACGATTCCGACGGTCCGTTCTGGGCCTGGAACTGGCTGAAGCTCGGCGAGCATTCCGGCACGCATTTCGACGCGCCGCACCACTGGCTGACCGGCCGCGACTTCGAGGACGGCTATACGGACACGCTCGACGTGCAGCGCGTCGTCGCGCCGGCCAACGTCATCGACTGCTCGACGGAGAGCGCGGCCGACCCGGACTTTCTGCTGACCGTGGAGCACGTGAAGGCCTGGGAGGCGGAACACGGCGAGATTGCCGCCGGCGAATGGGTGCTGATGCGCACCGACTGGGACAAGCGCGGCCACGACGAGGCGCTGTTTTTGAACCGCGACGAGAACGGGCCGCATTCGCCCGGCCCGACTCCCGAATGCATGGATTACCTGATCTCCAAGGGCATCGTCGGCTGGGGCACGCAATGCATCGGCACCGACGCCGGGCAGGCAGAGCATTTCACTCCGCCGTTCCCGGCGCACAATTATCTCCACCGCGACAATTGCTTCGGTCTCGCCTCGCTGGTCAATCTCGACCAGCTGCCGCCCAAGGGGGCGATCCTGATCGCCGCCCCCCTGAAGATCGCCCGGGGGACGGGAAGCCCGATCCGGGCGCTGGCGCTGGTGGCATCCTGAAGGAGTCGGCTTCCCCTCAGATCAGGTCGGGCTTCAGCGACATCACGGCGGCAATGACGATCAGAAGCACGAGCGTGGCAAGGCGGCCGTAGGAGGCGCG
>Ga0065721_10053300_pt1 | contig 10172 bp, 8 predicted proteins | sample Mesricmetagenome_FD_59108 | JGI IMG/M metagenome (GOLD analysis project Ga0065721, IMG submission 59108) | Mesophilic microbial community from rice straw/compost enrichment Sample: eDNA_1 v2 (version 2) | ecosystem: Engineered > Solid waste > Grass > Composting > Bioreactor | place: USA: Davis... | reverse complement strand
GTCATGCCGTGGTGGGTGTTGTAGACGGCCCCGATCGGATGCGACAGCGAGTGGATCGCGCCAAGCCCCTTCTGGAAGGCAACGGCGCCCATGGCAGCCGCGGCCATCATGTTGGTGCGTGCCTCGATATCCTGGCCGTCCTTGAAGGCGCGCGGCAGGTATTCCTTCACCAAGCGCATGCCTTCCAGCGCAATGCCGCCCGACATCGGGTGGTAGAAGGGCGAGCAATAGGCTTCCAGGCAGTGCGCGAACGCATCCATTCCGGTGCCGGCGGTAATCGCCTTCGGCATGCCCACGGTCAGTTCCGGATCGCAGATTACCACGCCCGGCAGGAGCTTCGGATGGAAGATGATCTTCTTGACATGGGTTTCGGAGTTGGTGAGGACCCCTGCCCGACCGACTTCCGACCCCGTGCCAGCCGTGGTCGGTACCGCAACGATCGGCGCGATCTTGGCGGCATCAGCGCGGGTCCACCAGTCGCCGATGTCTTCGAAATCCCAGACCGGACGGGTCTGGCCCGCCATGAAGGCGATCAGCTTGCCGAGGTCGAGGCCGGAACCACCACCGAATGCAACGACGCCGTCGTGGCCGCCATCCTTGAAGGCCTTGATGCCCGCTTCGAGGTTCTTCTCGTTCGGGTTCGGATCAACCTCGGAAAAAATCGCCCGGCCAAGCCCTGCTTCTTCCAGCACGTCCAGCGCATGTCCGGTGATGGCCATGGACGCCAGTCCCCGGTCGGTGACCAGCAGCGGTTTCGTCAATCCGAGCGTCTTGCAGGCGTCCGCCAGTTCCTTGATGCGGCCTCGGCCGAGCTTGACAGCGGTCGGATAGCTCCAGTTCGCGACGATATTCATTTCGTGACTTTCTTGAGATGGTAGGACTTTGGCCGGGTCAGGTTGTGGAAGCCGAGGACGGAGAGCGAGCCGCCGCGGCCCGTTTCCTTCACGCCGGTCCAGACAAGCGCCGGATCGAGGTAATCGGCACGGTTCATGAAGACGGTGCCGGTTTCGAGCTGCTCGCCGATGCGGTTGGCGCGCTCGACGTCCGGCGTCCAGAGCGAAACCGTCAGGCCATAGCGGCTGTCGTTCATCAGCGAGATCGCTTCGTCGTCGCTCTTGACCTTCATGATGCCGACGGCCGGGCCGAAGGTTTCTTCGCGCATGAACGCCATGGAGTGGTCGACATCGACCAAGATCTGCGGTGCAAGATAAGCGCCACCGTCATCGGCCGGGAAGAGCTTCGGGTCCACCAGCGCCTTGGCACCCTTGGAAACCGCGTCGCCGATCTGCTCGCGCACGACCTTGGCAAAACGCTTGTGCGCCATCGGGCCCAGCGTGGTTTCCTTGTCGAGCGGGTTGCCTAGCTTGTAGTTCGAAACCCATGCGACCGACTTCTCGACGAACTGGTCGTAGAGCGACTCGTGCACATAGATGCGCTCGATACCGCAGCAGCACTGCCCGGAATTGAAGGTCGCGCCGTCCATCAGCGTGTCGACGGCGGCGTCGAGGTCGGCGTCCTCCATCACGTAGCCAGGGTCCTTGCCGCCGAGCTCCAGCCCGAGGCCGGTGAAGGTGCCGGCTGCTGCACGCTCGATCGAGCGTCCACCTTCCACCGAACCGGTGAAGTTGATGAAGTTGAACGAGCCTTCCGCGATGAGCTTCGCCGTCGTGTCATGGTCCAGGAAGATGTTCTGGAAAACGTCCTCGGGAACGCCAGCCTCGACAAACGCGCGCACCAGCCGCTCACCGACCAGCAGGGTTTGCGAGGCGTGCTTGATCATCACGGCATTGCCGGCCATCAGCGCCGGGGCAACCGTGTTGATCGCCGTCATGTACGGATAGTTCCAGGGCGCGATCACGAAGACGACGCCATGCGGCTCGCGCTCGATGCGGCGCTCGAAGCTTGCGCTGTCTTCGATGCGAAGCGGCGCAAGAGCATCAGCGGCAATCGAAGCGACATAGTTGGAGCGTTCGTTGAAGCCCTTGAACTCGCCACCGTAACGCACCGGGCGGCCCATCATCCAGGCGAGCTCCGGCACCACTTCGTCAGCCATTTCATTGAGGCGGGCGACACCCTTCAGCACGAGCTGGACACGCTCCTCGAGCGGCCGCTTCGCCCAGGCCTTCTGCGCCTTGCGTGCCCGTCCCACGGCCTCGGCCGCCGCCTCGAACGAGGCTGCCGGGCGCTCGGCGTAAACCGAGCCGTCGACCGGCGATATGCATTGGATCATTGTCATGATCTCTATTCCTGTTGCTTGCTGGAAATGCGTGGTCTCTACACTCTCTCGAAGCCGCGTGCCACTTCCCAATCCGTCACACGGCGATCGTATTCTTCCTGTTCCCACTGGCCGGCGCGCACATAGTGGTCGACCACGTCGTCGCCGAAGGCAGAGCGCAGCAGCGACGAGTTGTTGAGCAGCTCAACCGCGTCGCGTAGCGTCTTGGGAATCTCGCGGATGCCCTTCACGCCATAGGCGTCGCCGACGAACTCGTCCTCGAGCTCCATCTTCTTCTCGATACCGTCGATACCGGCTGCCAGCAGTGCCGCCATGGCAAGATAGGGATTGAGGTCCGAGCCGCCGACGCGGCATTCGACGCGAATGCCCTTGGTGCCTTCGCCGCAAAGCCGATAACCGGCGGTGCGGTTGTCCTTCGACCAGATCGCCTTGGTCGGCGCAAAGGTGCCGGCCATGTAGCGCTTGTAGGAGTTGATGTAGGGCGCCAGGAAATAGGTGATCTCGTCGGCATGGCTCAGCAGCCCGGCCATGTAGTTCCGCATCAGGTCCGACATGCCATGCTTGCCGGCCTTGTCGAAGAACAGCGGCGTCTTGCCGTCGGCGCTCCAGAGTGACTGGTGGATATGCGACGAGCTGCCGGCAGCGCTGGCATTCCACTTGGCGAGGAAGGTGATGGCCTTGCCCTTCGACCAGGCAATTTCCTTGGCCGCCGTCTTGATGACGGCATGCCGGTCGGCCATCGTCAGTGCGTCGGCATAACGAACATTGATCTCCTCCTGGCCGGCAGACGCCTCGCCCTTGGAGCATTCCACCGGGATGCCGGCACCCTGTAACCCGTTGCGGATGGCGCGCATCACATCCTCTTCCTTGGTGGTTTGGAAGATGTGGTAGTCCTCGTTGTAGCCGCTTGCGAGCTTCAGGTTGCGGTAGCCTGCCTCGCGCGCTTGGTCATAGGTCTGGTCGAACAGGAAGAACTCGAGTTCGCTTGCCATGAACGCCTTCATGTTCATGGCCTCAAGCCGGGCGATCTGCTTCTTCAGCACGGCGCGCGGTGAATGCGGCACTTCCTCATGCGTATGATGGTCGAGCACATCGCAAAGCACGAGCGCCGTTCCCTCCACCCACGGCAGCTTGCGAAGGGTCGAAAGGTCCGGCTTCATGATATAGTCGCCGTAACCGAGCTCCCAGCTCGTCGCCTTGTATCCGGAGACGGTTTCCATCTCCATGTCGGTCGCCAGCAAATAGTTGCAGCTATGCGTTTCTTCGAAGGCGCTTTCGACGAAATATTCGGCATGGAACCGCTTGCCCATCAGCCGGCCCTGCATATCCACCAGGGCTGCAACCACGGTGTCGATGCGTCCCTCGGCAACATCCTTTTTCAGTTCGTCGAAAGTGTAGTGGGCGCTCATGCGTCGCTTCCGTCCCTTGCTGATACATGGAAACGCGGCCCGCCGAATGCGGTCCGCGCCATTGGTTCTATCGATGCGGCCTGTTTGTTTTTCGTCATTGACCGCAGCTTGCTGTTCCCCGCGAGGTCTTATCCGTGGATCTTCGTTAGGCTCTCCCGCAATAGCCCGCTGAGGAAATCTGCCGCAACGCCCTGGCCATTGTCATCAGCGATGAGGTCATTCCTGATCTCGATCATGACGTTCAGCAGCCCAGCCGGCAGGGCATGAAGTTCAAGCGTATGCGTGACCCCATCTGCTGGTCCATAGGGTTCATTACGCATGACGCGATATAAGCTCGTATCGGCGGCCGCTTCCAGCATCCGGTCGGCGAGACGCGCATCCGTATCGTGCAGGATGCCGATCTCGACTTCTCGCTGCTTGCCGAAATAGACCGGCGTAAAGCTGTGGACCGTCACCAGCACCGTCTGCCGCCCGGCGTCGCGGCGTGCGGCAATCTCGTCGCGGATGCGCCCCTGGAAAGGCAGGTAAAGCCCCGTCGTGCGCCGAGAGCGCTCGGCTTCAGTCAGGTTCTCGTTGCCGGGAATGCGGAAGACTTCCGAAACATCGCGAATGGCTGCGGGCGATTCCGGCGGCCTGTTGCAGTCATAGAGCAGCCGCGAAAAGCGCTGGTGGATCAGCGTCGCATCAAGGCTTTTCGACATGCGGCGCGCTACATCCAGTGCCCCTGGGTCCCAGGCGATGTGCGAGGTGAGCGCGTCTTGTGAGAGCCCCAAATCGCCATATCGCTCGGGCAGCCGCAGCGACGCATGTTCACAGACGAGCAGCACGTCGCTTTTGCCGGATGGATTATCCACCGCGACGGGTTCGCCGTCCGCTTCCGTGAACATGTCCGATTCGATCGACATCCGCGCATCCAATGAAGGTGAAGGAAACTGAATGAAGAAGAGAATTCTTCACTTTCCGGCCCTCGTCAATGTCGTTCTGAAAATTTCTCTTCATCAACACCGTTGACACCTGTTGTAAAACTTCTTTTAACTCTCGTCACAAACCGGCGAAGACCGGAGGGAACAGCTTTCGTGCCAGCCACTGCGCGCACCGTGTCGGATGTTATTCGTGTTCGTTACGACAGCTTGACGCGTGCAGAAAAACAACTGGCCGACAGCCTATTGGAGAACTATCCAGTGTCGGGCCTCGGCAGCATCACAGTGATCGCGGAGAACGCGGGCGTCTCGACACCCACCGTCGCGCGCATGGTGCAGAAGCTCGGCTACCGTGGCTACCCGGAATTCCAGTCGCACCTGCACCAGGAACTGGAAGCCACCATTTCCGGCCCGATCGCCAAGCATGACCGCTGGGCGACCAATGCCCCGGGCACGCATATCCTCAACCGCTTTGCCGACGCGATCACCGCCAACCTGCGCGAAACCCTTTCGGACCTCGACACCAGGACGTTCGAGCAGGCTGCAGCACTTCTGCAGGATCGGGAACGGAGCATCTATTTCGTCGGCGGGCGCATCACCGGCGCGCTTGCCGAATACTTCTTCACCCACATGCAGGTGATCCGGCCCAAGACGACGCTGATCTCCAACAATTCCAGTTCCTGGCCGCAGCATGTGCTCAATATGAAGCGCGGCGATGTCTTGGTGATCTTCGACATCAGGCGCTACGAGCAGGAGATGGCAACCCTTGCCGAGGTCGCCAAGGCGGCCGGGGTCGTGATCATCCTCTTTACGGATGTCTGGGCGTCGCCGGTTGCCAAGAATTCCCAGCATACGTTCAAGGTCCGCATCGAGGCGCCATCCGCCTGGGATAGTTCCGTCATCACGCTGTTTGTCGTGGAGGCGCTGATCGAAGCGGTGCAGAGCGCCTCATGGGAGGAGACCCGCGAACGCATGAATTCTCTCGAAGGCTTGTTTGAACAGAGCCGGCTCTTCCGTCGCCCAAATCGTCAAACACGTCTCGACTAAGATATGGAGCTGTGTGAAAAGTCGTTATACTGGAGTGGTTTATCAGCAATAGCTCACGTTCCGCACTGTCACATAGCTTACATGAACTGGCTCTACGAGTCGCGCCGAACCAACACCCAAGGCTTTGCCTGAACCCTAGGAGGATACCGTGCCCAACAAGATCCAACGCCTTCTCTCTCTGACGACGGCCATGGTCGTCGCCTCGTCGGCGATCGCTGCCGCCGAGCCGAGCGCCGAGCTTATCGAAGCCGCCAAGAAGGAAGGATCGCTGACGACGATCGCGCTTCCGCACAGCTGGTGCGGCTACGGCGATATCATCGCAGGCTTCAAGGCCAAGTACGGCATCGAGATTAACGAACTCAACCCCGATGCAAGCTCCGGCGATGAAATCGAAGCCATCAAGGCGAACAAGGGCAACAAGGGCCCGCAGGCTCCGGACGTTATCGACGTCGGTCTTTCCTTTGGCCCCTCCTCCAAGGCTGAAGGCCTGATCCAGCCCTACAAGGTCTCGACCTGGGACACGATCCCGGACGACGCCAAGGATGCTGAAGGCTACTGGTACGGCGACTACTACGGCGTTCTGGCCTTCATCGCCAACACCGACATCGTCAAGGATCTTCCGAAGGACTGGAAGGACCTCACCAAGCCTGAATACGCCAACGCCGTTGCACTCGCCGGTGACCCGCGTGGCTCGAACCAGGCCGTGCAGGCTGTTTACGCCGCCGGCCTCGCTGCTGGCGAAACCGACCCGACCAAGGCTGGCGAAGCAGGCCTGAACCTGTTTGCCGAGATCAACAAGGCCGGCAACTTCGTACCCGTCATCGGCAAGTCCGCATCGCTCGCACAGGGCTCGACCCCGATCGTCATCGCCTGGGACTACAATGGTCTTTCCTGGCGCGACACGCTGAACGGCAACCCGCCGCTTGAAGTCGTGGTTCCGGAAAACGGCGTTGTCGCTGGCGTTTACGTCCAGGCGATCTCGGCATACGCGCCGCACCCGAACGCTGCCAAGCTCTGGATGGAATACATCTATTCGGACGAAGGCCAGCTCGGCTTCCTGAAGGGTTATTGCCACCCGATCCGCTTCAACGATCTTGCCAAGAACAACAAGATCCCGAAGGAAATGCTGGACGCCCTGCCGCCGGCAGCGTCTTATGAAAAGGCAAAGTTCCCGACCCTCGAAGAGCAGGACAAGGGCAAGACCGCCATCACCACCAAGTGGGATAGCGTCGTCGGCGCCAACGTGCAGTAATAAGAATCGGCCTCTCCGCTTTGGCGGAGAGGCTTCCTTTCCTCCGACCGTGACGCCGGATACATGAACGCAGCTTCCTCGCCCATCATCGACCGCCGAACAGTGATCGACTGGCTCGGCATCGTGCCGTTCATGATCTTTGCGCTGATGTTCCTGATCGTCCCGACGCTTTACCTCGTCGTGGGCGCGTTCTTCACGCCCGACGGGCACCTGACGTTCGAGAATATCGCCGGCCTCTTCACGCCGACCATCCTCAGCGCCTACTGGATCAGTATCAAGGTTTCGCTTGCCTCCTCGCTGGGTGGCGCGCTGATCGGCTTCTTCCTCGCCTGGGCGGTGGTGCTGGGCGGCCTGCCCTCCTGGATCCGCTCGAGCCTCCTGACCTTCTCGGGCGTCGCTTCGAACTTCGCCGGCGTGCCGCTTGCCTTCGCCTTCATCGCGACGCTTGGCCGAACGGGCCTCGTCACCGTCTTCCTGCGCGAATGGTTCGGCTTCAACCTCTATTCGACCGGCTTCAACCTGCTGTCGTTCTTCGGGTTGACCATCACCTACATGTTCTTCCAGATCCCGCTGATGGTGCTGATCCTGACACCGGCGCTCGACGGGCTGAAGAAGGAATGGCGCGAAGCCTCCGAAATCCTTGGCGCCTCGACCTGGCAATACTGGCGCATGGTGGCACTGCCGATCCTGTGGCCGAGCCTGCTTGGCACCAGCCTTCTGCTGTTCGCCAACGCATTCGGCGCCATCGCCACGGCCTATGCCCTGACCGGTTCGTCGCTCAACATCGTGCCGATCCTGCTTTACGCGCAGATCCGCGGCGACGTGCTGCACAACCCGAACCTCGGTTACGCGCTGGCGCTTGGCATGATCGTCATTACCGGCCTCTCCAACATCCTATACATCTGGCTGCGGATGCGCGCAGAACGGTGGCAGAAATGAAGCCCGCAAAGATCCTCGCCTGGGTCGCGATCGCCGTCGGCATCATCTACTTCTTCGTGCCGCTGCTCGGCACGTTCGAGTTTTCGCTGCGCATGCGGCGCGGCGAATATTCCTTCGATGCCTATGAATCAGTGTTCTCCGATGCCGCCTTCCGGGCGACCTTCGGTTATTCGATGCTGATGGCGCTGTTCACCATCATCTTCGGCATGCTGCTGGTGGTCCCGACCGCCTATTGGGTGCGGCTGCGCCTGCCGCAGATGCGGCCCGTGGTCGAATTCCTGACGCTGATGCCGCTCGTCATCCCGGCGATCGTCGTCGTCTTCGGTTACCTGCGCCTCTACAATTCCTCGTCCTACATCCCCTTCACCGGGTCGATCATGGGGACGAATATCCTGCTCGTGATGTCGTATATCACGCTCGCGCTGCCCTACATGTACCGGTCGGTTGATACCGCGATGCGCACGATCGACGTGCGCACCCTGACGGAAGCGGCCGAAATTCTGGGCGCGAAGTGGCCGACGATCATGTTCCGCTGCATCTTTCCCAATGTCATGTCCGGCGTCCTGTCAGGCGCCTTCATCACCTTCGCCATCGTCATGGGCGAGTTCACCATGGCCGCGCTGCTCAACCGGCCGGCCTTTGGTCCGTATCTGCAGTTGGTGGGCGCCAACAAGGCCTACGAGCCTTCCGCGCTTGCCGTCATCGCGTTTGCAATCACCTGGCTTTCGATGGGGCTGATCCAGCTCGTGACCCGTTTCAGCAAATTGGCGCCGTCGCGCGCCTAAGGAATATTGATGTCGTTCCTCGTACTCGAAAACTTAAGGAAGAGCTTCGGCCAGATCCAGGTCGTCAAAGACTTCAACATGTCCATCAACAAGGGCGAGTTCGTGTCTTTCCTTGGACCATCAGGCTGCGGCAAGACCACCGTCCTGCGCATGATCGCGGGCTTCGAGACGCCGAGCGATGGCACGATCACGATCAACGGCACGAACCAGACCAGGCTCAAGACCAACCAGCGCAATATCGGCATGGTCTTCCAGGCCTATGCGCTGTTCCCGAACATGAACGTGTTCGACAACGTCGCCTTCGGGCTGAAGGTCGCCGGCAAGCCGAAGGCCGAGATCGAAAGCCGCGTGCGCGAGATGCTGAAGCTGATCTCGCTCGACCACCTTGCCGACCGCTACCCCTACCAGATGTCCGGCGGACAGCAGCAGCGCGTGGCGCTTGCCCGTGCGCTGGCACCGAAGCCGCAGGTGCTGCTGCTCGACGAACCGCTTTCGGCACTGGATGCCAAGATCCGTGTGTCGCTGCGCGAAGAAATTCGGCAGATCCAGAAACAGCTCGGCATCACCACCGTCTTCGTGACCCACGACCAGGAAGAAGCGCTGTCGATCTCCGACCGGATCGTGGTGATGAACGCCGGGCGCGCCGACCAGATCGGCACGCCGTCGGAAATCTACAACCGCCCGGCGACGCGCTTCGTCGCCTCCTTCGTCGGCACGCTCAACATCATCGAGGCGACGGTGATCGATCCCGCCGCCAACACGGTGAAGGTTGGCGACAACACGATCATCCTGCGCGAGTCGATCGGTGCGCTGAAGGGCGGCGACAAGCTGTCGATCGCGCTGCGCCCGGAAGCCGGCTCCCTGTCGGAAAGCGCCCGGGGCGACACCGCACTCAGCGGCAAGGTGATTTCCTCGCATTTCCTCGGTTCGGTCATCCGCACCAAGGTGGATGTCGGCGGCAACCAGATCTCCTTCGACATGTTCAACTCGCCGGATGCGGTGATGCCGCGCGAAGGCGAGATGGTGACGCTGCGCTTCAATGCCAGCGATTTCCTGATCGTGCGGGAGTAAGTCGCCTACCCCCTTGCCAACACTTCGCGTCCCCGCGCGGTGTCCCGCCGTGGCCATGTCATCTTTGTTTCTGCAGCGTCCCGAAAACCGGTTCCCGCTTTTCGCGGGCGCTGCACGATCGGAGAGCGCACGCGAATGCGAAACCTCTCTTAAATGTAATTCTGTGGCTCCGCATTCGCGTGGCCTTCGGCGTTTTTTCGGGACTTCCGGTCCCTACAGGTGGTCGCCTCGCCTCGCTGCGTGGTTTCTTTCGCATGATCTTGTCCGAAAACCGCTTCACACTTTTCGGGATCATGCGCTGCCCATCCACTTGCACGGCTCAACCGAACCTGGCCTGGCGACCAGGGGGAGGCTTGATAGGGTGCGGCACTGAAAAACACATCCGCTCCCATGGCTTTCACCTCTCATCCCCTCCCCGCACGTTACGGTTTGAAGGATGAGCGCCGGCTCCCGCCTGCCCGCGAACGTCTCGCGAAACACTCCGGCGACGGAAGCAGGCACAGAATAAAGGGT
>Ga0065721_10006175_pt1 | contig 10174 bp, 5 predicted proteins | sample Mesricmetagenome_FD_59108 | JGI IMG/M metagenome (GOLD analysis project Ga0065721, IMG submission 59108) | Mesophilic microbial community from rice straw/compost enrichment Sample: eDNA_1 v2 (version 2) | ecosystem: Engineered > Solid waste > Grass > Composting > Bioreactor | place: USA: Davis... | reverse complement strand
TGCGCAGCATCGCATAGATACCGACGGCAGCAATGGCCAGCACAGTGATTTCACCGAGCGTGTCGAAACCGCGGAAGTCGACAAGGATGACATTAACCACGTTGGTGCCGCCACCACCGCTGACGCTGTTGGCCAGGTAGTAATCCGCAATCGTGTCATAGGGACGGGTGAGCACAGCCCAGGTCAACAGGCCTATGCCCAACCCGCCCGCACAGGCGAGGAGAATGTCGCGACTGATGCGCAAGCGGCTGGATTCGCTGGGGCTGACCTGGGGCAGAAAGTAGAGCGCCAGCATCATCAGCACGATGGTGACCACTTCCACCGACAGCTGGGTCAACGCCAGGTCGGGCGCAGAAAAACGGGTGAAGACCAGTACCACAATCAGTCCCACTACACTCAGCAGGAGCAGGGCGGCAAAGCGGTTGTGGTGGATGATCACGGTGCCCAAGGCGCCCACAATCAGGACCAGTGTCGCCAGTACGCTCACACCATCAAGTGGTGTCATCGCCACGCTGCCGGTAAAGCTGGTCAGGGGCCAGAGCTCGATGCCGGCGGCGAGGATCGCCATGCCCACAAACAGAGCGAGATAACGCTGCAGGGAACCGTTCTCGAAATTGTCGGTGATGGACTGCGCCAGACGCACACTGCTCTGCACACGGGCTTCAAAGACGATCTTCTCGTCGCGGCGGTACTGGCGTTCATAAAAAGCGAACAGCCCTTTGCGCTGGTAGTAGAGCAGCAAGCCGCCCGCAAGAGCAATAAAACTCATCAGCAGGGGGAGGTTGAAGCCATGCCAGATGGCGATCTTGTAATCGGGGAGCGCGTCACCGATTACCGCCAGAGCGGCCGCATCCAAAAAAGGCGCTACCGTAAAACCGGGCAATGTCCCTACGAGCACGCAGAGGATAACCAGAATCGCCATGGGTACGATCATGTAGGGCGGCGGTTCGTGAGGCGGAAATTTCGGCAGATCAATGGGATCGCCGTTAAAGAATACATCATGGATAAAACGGTAGGAATAAGCCACCGCGAAGATCCCCGCAAAGGTGGCCAGCAGCGGCACCACCCACGCGAAATGGCCCAGATTGTCCAGGTGCAGGGTTTCGGCGAAGAACATCTCCTTGCTCAAAAAGCCGTTCAGCAGAGGCACGCCAGCCATGGCGGAAGCGGCCACCATGGCCACCGTGGCGGTTATCGGCATATAGCGCCACATGCCATTGATCCGTCGCATGTCCCGCGAGCCGGTTTCGTGGTCAATGATGCCCGCCGCCATGAAGAGTGAGGCTTTAAAGGTGGCGTGGTTGATGATATGGAAGATCCCCGCGATTGTTCCCAGTTGGCTGTTCAATCCGAACAGCATGGTGATCAATCCCAGGTGGCTGATGGTGGAAAAGGCCAGAAGTCCTTTAAGATCGTGCTTGAACAGCGCAGTGTAGGCTGCGAATACCAGCGTAGTCAGGCCGGTAGCGGTGACGATATAAAACCACAGATCGGTGCCCGCCAGTGCCGGGTGCATCCGCGCCAGCAGAAACACTCCGGCTTTCACCATGGTGGCGGAATGCAGGTAGGCAGAGACGGGAGTCGGCGCCGACATGGCGTGCGGCAACCAGAAGTGAAAGGGAAACTGGGCCGATTTGGTAAAGGCGCCGAGCAGTATCAGACACAGGGCAACCGGATAAAGACTATGGGAGCGGATAAGATCGCCCGAGGCGAGTATCACACCCAGGTTGAAGCTGCCCACCATGTCCCCCAGCAACAGGGCTCCGGCCAGCAAAGCCAGACCACCACCGCCGGTAATCATCAGCGCCATACGGGCGCCTTTACGCGCATCGGACTTGATCGACCAGTAACTGATCAGCAGGAAGGAACTGAGACTGGTCAGCTCCCAGAACACGATCATCAGCAGGATGTTGTCGGACATCACTATGCCCAGCATCGCCATCATGAAGATCTGCAGCAAGCCGTAAAGCTTGCCGAGCGAGTCCTTCTCGGCCAGGTAGTAACGGGCATAGAGAATGACCAGCAGACCAATCCCGGTAATCAGCAGGCCGAACATCATGCTCAGGCCATCGAGTCGCAGGCTCAGGTTCATCCCCAGCAGCGGCAGCCACTCCTGGTGATAGAACAGGGTGTCACCGGCAAAGATGACCGGCAGGTGATAAAGCAATATACCAAGGGAAATCAAAGGTGCAGCTGAGGCAGAAAAGGCACACAGCGTACGGCCGCAGCGTTCAGTCCACAAAGGCAGACAGGCACCCAGCAGCGGCAAAAAAATAGCGAGCAGCAGTGTCATGGAGATAACACTCCCTGATAACAAAGGAATATCCGGTCAGCTGCGATGCTGACAATAATTAATGCAATGTCGGAGATGACCGAGTCACTGGTGGATCGGTAAAGAAGGGGCGGCGTTTCACACGAAAACAGCGCGTATGCAACAGGAACTTGATATGCAGGAGTGACATTTTGTGTCCCGTCAGGGTTATGTATGGATAGACAAAAGCGACACCCGGCCAAACAATACAGTCCGACAGTTATACCGTGAGATCTATGGCAACGCCAGTATTTCTTGTGTTAAGCCGAAAAAAAACAGCAAAAAAATTTTGGTGAATTGATAAAACGCGGCGCAGCAAACAACGTCTGCGGCAAGTGTCGAGGAGGTTAAATTTTGTAAGGAAAAATAAACGGAAGCGATGAAACAGTTTTCATTGCGCGGGTAATTTCCGAGTGTAACCCGTCGCAATGAACCTGTTGTGAATTACCTAGAATAAATCGGTAAAGATAAACCCCAAGGCAATTGCCTGGGCCTGGTCGTTATAATCAATCAAGGATTGACCGTAGCCATTGAAATATTTTACGTAGCCACGGATCGTTTGTGAGCGTTGCGATACCGGAAAGCTCCAGCCCAGCTCAACTGCACCCTTGTTGTCGCTGCGCAGATTGTTGCGCAGCATCATGTTGAAGATGTTCTGCCGGCGCTTGTAGGCTGCGTTCAATTCAAAGTTGCCCATGAATTTTTCGATGTCCGGGTTATCGTCACCGCGTGGATCGCCGGGATAGTCCTGTTCATCCTCTGGTATGCGATACCAGGGCGTAAAAGCAAAAACAAAATTGTCTTTCTCAAACACGGTGTTGAACATGATGCGATTCCAGCTGCGCGACAGCTCACCGCTCTGCCCGTTGGACTGGTGATTGATTATGCCTTCATTCAGCACGTTACGGAAACCAAAGATTTCCCAGTCATTGGTGAAACTCAGAATCAATTCCGGCTGATGATTGGTATCGCGGAAGGGTGCAGAGATATCACGGTTGTACACTTGCCAGAAAGCCTGGTTGGTATAGCCCAGGAATAAATGGCCGTTGTCATCAAAAATTCCTTCGCGCAATAGAATCTTAATGCTCAGCTGAAACTCCGCCTCCGTATGCCGCAGGTTCTGCAGCTGATTGTCTGCCGCTACGTAAGGTTCATTATTGGGTTCATCTTTGTAGCTGGCGAGCATGATGTAATTACGACGATGGGGCGTCAGCGTAAAACGATTGGTACGGTTAAGAGCCTCGATAGCCATACGTTCATTAAGTGCGCGCCGCTCTTTGGGTTTGGTCGAAACCGTTTCTGTTTCCAGTTCCGTGGATTGAGACAGGACTTTTCTTTCCAGCAGAAGACGGCAGGCGGCTTTCAGTTGTTCTACTGACATGTCGTCCGCAGCTCCGGTCACACTGGAGCGCAGGCAGGCATTCAGTTCGGAAGCAGGGATGGTGATGTCTGTTGCAGATGTCTGGGCCTGAGCACATACAGCGGAGAATAATAATCCGCTTGCCAACAACAACCGGTTTGCCATGGGTACCACCTGAAAGTCGAAGAGTTTGCGGGCTATTGTAGGTATTGCGTCAGGTAAGGCAAGTATCCATTTTGGCTGTGCACGGCATTACACAGAGCGTTATGGAAGGGTTTCTACAAAGAGAGGTGGCTACTGCAGGTGACCCGGGCTTCAGCCGGATTCCAGCCACTCATCGACCTCTTCTTCATTCCAGCGGCTGATCAGCCGGATTCCTTCTTCAATCACGGTGAGATAAACATCCATGATATCGGTGGCGACCGTGAACAGGCGATGGCTGTCGGCAGTGATGGATTTTCCGTGGAGCACCTCGCTTTCCACCATGTTGAGCAGGAACATCAATTTAATTTCATAACTTTTCAACTGCCCGAGCAGGCTAAAATCTTTTGCTACAACACCTTCAAGGCGTTTGGCCTGGTGGCGCAATTTTTCGTTATTTACCCGAGTGCATTGAATGACGTAACGCAGCTTGCTGTCATGGTGACTATCGCAATGGCCGATCGCTGCAGCGTAGGTAGACAGTGCGCGAATGCGGCCTATCTGCTCCACGACGGAGGGCATAAGCCGCAGGCAGAAGTGCAGAACTTCCAGAACGCGGGAGCGATGTGGATAGTGCGCAATTTCTGTACCGGCGGTGTTGTCATCCGGGTACTGCAGTACTGCGGATATTGGCTGTTCCAGTTGCTTTGCCAGACTTGCCAGCATACCCAGCAACTGTTCGATCAGGTGGCAATGTAATTCATAGTTATCGATGACCGAATCCTGTTGCCAGTCCCGGCTGATCGTGACCCAGGCACTGTGGAGATTGCCTTGGTCGCGCTCCGACAAGAGCTGCGGTGTATGGGCCGCAAAGGCCTGCAAAGAGGTAAGCCGCCGCTCCAGCTGTAGCTGCACGCTGGCAAACTCATCGCGAAACACGGCATTTCCTCCCAGCAAGGCCATGCTCATGCCGCGATGACGTTGAACCGCCTTAATCATCTGTATCAGTTGCCTGCTCAGATTGAGGGCATCCTGGCGCTGGCGGTAAAGTTCGCACAGCTGCCCGAACATCCGGTTGCGAATGCTGGCAGATGGTGCAGAGAACAGGTTTTTGTGTGCAATCATGGTGCTTCGCGTCTTATCACGGGGATAAAAGTATTGATGAGACTGGGCACAAAGCTCAGCAGTGGTGCATCTGCAGAATGACAGCAACAGCTGTGCCACTACCGTGTGAACTTGATTTCACTGATCCCGCATCAATAATTGCGCAGTAGTGTTTGATTGATTCACGCGGGCGCGGCATGCTCCTGCGGGTGTGAAATTAACGAAGGAAGAAGATTATGAAGTTGATCGCGATCAGTGGGAGCCTGCGTAAAGGCTCATTCAGTACGGCGCTCCTGCGTGCAGCAGAACAGGAGTTGCCCGAAGGAACCGCCATGGAGCTGGTATCCATTGCGGACATCCCTGTGTACAACGAAGACCTCGACGGCGAAGACAAACCGGCAGCGGTAACCCGGCTCAAGGAAGCCGTAGCGGCGGCGGACGGTTTATTGATTGCTACCCCCGAATACAATTACTCCCTTCCCGGTGGTTTAAAAAATGCCCTCGACTGGCTGTCGCGCCCCGCATTCAAGTCCGTGCTGGCCCACAAGCCGGCAGCGATCATGAGTGTCTCCAAAGGTCCGACCGGCGGCGTGCGGGCACAGGCCCAGCTGAAGCAGGTGCTCGCTGCTGTGCTGGCCGAAACCTATCCTGCTCCGGAATTGATGGTGCCCGTAGCACATGAAGTTTTTTCGGATGCGGGGGCATTGACGGATGAGGGCGTAAAAACCCGGTTACACCGATTCATCACTGAGTACCAGGCCTGGATTGAAGCGCGCTTCAAGTAAATCCCGGCCCCGCCCCGCCCGCTGGCAGGGCGGGGCGCTTTCCTGCAATCCCCGTTGCAATATTCATCTGCTGTCTATTTGTCTTCTCTATATTTATCTCCTCCCTACTGATAGCTGCTGTGTTAACACTGGGTTAAATAGTGTTAGGCATCTGTCAAAGTGTCGGCTTGTATACTAGAGTCACGCTAAAAATAACGAGGATGACGCTTATGACTATCTCCCGCCGTAAATTTATGGCATCCACCGCTCTGCTGGGCACCTTGGCACAAATCAAACACACAGCGTTCGCGCAGGCAGCGGCCGAAACCGCCCTGAAAGATGCCTACCGCGATGACTTTCTGATCGGCACCGCGATCAGCTCTGCAACGCTGGCACAAAACGACCAGAAAATTCTCGAAGTGATTGCCCGGGAATTCAATTCTGTCACCGCAGAAAATGCGATGAAGTGGGGACCCATCCGGCCAACACTTGATAACTGGCAGTGGGACCTGGCAGATCGGTTTGTCGACTTTGGTACGCGTCATAAGATGCATATCATCGGCCATACGCTGGTCTGGCACAGTCAGGTTCCGGAAGCTGTCTTCCTGGATAAAAAAGGCAAGCCACTCAGTAAGTCAGCCCTGCTCAAGGTGATGGAAGGACATGTCACTACCCTGATGGAGCGCTACAAGGACCGCATCCCTACCTGGGATGTGGTGAACGAAGCGATCGAGGATGACGGCCAGTGGCGCCAGAGCCCCTGGTATAAAGCGACCGGCACTGACTACATCGCCCGGGCCTTCAACCTTGCTCACGAACTCGATCCCAAGGCGCACCTGTTGTACAACGACTACAACATGGCCATGCCGGGCAAGCGTGACGCCGTTGTGGCCATGCTGAAAGACTTCAAGAAACGCGGTGTGCCCATCCACGGGGTAGGCTTACAGGGCCACGTGGGAACCGGGCATCCAGAGCTGGAAGAATTTGAAAAGAGCATCATCGCCTTCGCAGAGCAAGGCGTACGTGTGCACATCACCGAGCTGGATATTGACGTACTGCCGACGGTATGGGGTATCACCGGTGCGGATATCGCTACCCGCTTCCAGTACAAGCCTGAGCTGGACCCTTTTATCAACGGCCTTACACCGGAAGGTGAAAAAGCCCTGAGCGAGCGCTATGTTGCACTCTTCAAGATCTTCCTTAAGCACCGGGATAAGATTGATCGCGTGACTCTCTGGGGCGTGAGTGACAAGCACACCTGGCTTAATGATTTCCCGATCCCGGGGCGTACCAACTACCCGCTGCTGTTTGATCGCGAGCTGCAACCCAAGGATGCTTATTTCCGCCTGCTTGATCTGAAACGTTAACCGCCGTGGTCTGTGCAGGTCCGGCCTGCACAGACTAATTTCCCGCTCCGTTGTTTCGCCCGCCTTCTCCCATTATTCCCTTCCCTGTTTCCTTCTTTATGCATATTTCTGTGGCTGCGCGGGCTGCGGACTCACGCCGTCATTGTGACATTCGTCCCGCTGCCGTGACTTGTCTATCCGTCAGCTGTGGCTCAGACAATATCGTGCACACATCGCATTTGTTTTCTCCATTAATAATAAATATTGCACAGGTGAAACGATTGGCATAAGATCGGTAAATAGTCATATAAACCATAATAATGTGTAATTTCGGACTAGCGCACCTTAAAACAATAAAGAATGAGGTGAAGTTATGTGGAGCAGGTTCCTGACCCTGGCCACACCAGTTAAACATTGCAGCGTCTGGCTGCGTATTTCCTTCTTGATTTTCTGGACATCCCTGGGGATGGTTTCCAGCTGTTTTGCTGCACCTGCTCAATGCCTGCAGATCTGGTTTGACACTCCTGCCGCTGACTGGGAACGCGAGGGTCTGCCCATTGGTAACGGCGCTATGGGCGCGGTTGTCCAGGGCGGTCTTGCAGAGGAGAAGCTTCAGTTCAATGAGAAAACCCTGTGGACGGGCGGCCCCGGTTCAACGCAGGGCTATGACTTTGGTCTGCCCGGTGAATCCCGTCTGAAAGCCCTGGCGCAGGTGCGGAAGACACTGGAAGAGCAGGGCCGCATGCGCCCCGAAGCTGTTGCACAGCAGCTGGGGCACAAGATCTCCGGGTACGGTGACTACCAGACCTTCGGCGACCTGGTACTGACGTTTCCAGTGCAAGGCGAGGTCACGCATTACCGTCGCGAGCTGGATCTGCAACAAGCTCTGGCTCGGGTGACCTATACCCATGAAGGTGTAAATTATTCCCGTGAGTATTTTGCCAGCTATCCCGACGGGGTCATCGTTGTGCGGCTCAACGCTGATCAGCCGGGCCGGATCAATTTCAGCGCCCGCATCAGCGCGCCGGATAATCGCGAGTACACCAGTGTTGCGCGAAAAGGACGCATCACCTTAGCCGGTCAGCTGAAAGATAATCGCCTCGCATTTGAAGCCCAGGTTCAAGTCCTCAATGACGGCGGCCGCCTGTCAGAAGCCGACGGCATGGTCACTGTGGCAGATGCCGATGCCGCGACCTTGATCCTTGGGGCCGGCACCAGTTACGCCCTGGCCTATCCCCGCTATCGTGGTCAACATCCCCACGCGCGGGTGACGGAAGTCGTGAGCCAGGCCAGTAAAAAAACTTACGAACAGCTGTTGAAGGATCATCAGACGGATTACCGCGCGCTGTTTGATCGGGTAACTCTACATATCGGCCAGACTGCTCCCGCTCAGCCCACGCCACAATGGCTGGCAGCCTATCGCACCGGCAAGCCTGCCCATGATCGCGCACTGGAGGCTCTTTATTTTCAATATGGCCGTTATCTGTTAATCGCCTCGTCCCGTGCGGGCTCATTGCCGGCGAACCTGCAGGGTGTCTGGAATCACTCCACCACACCGCCATGGAATGCGGATTACCACGTGAACATCAACCTGCAGATGAATTACTGGCCCGCTGAAGTTACCAACCTCAGCGAAACCACAGGGCCGTTGTTTGATTTTGTGGACGCGCTGGTCGAGCCGGGACGAGTCTCTGCCAAAAAACTACTCGGCGCGAACGGCTGGACATTGTTTCTTAATACCAATGTCTGGGGTTTTACCGGCGTTATTGAATGGCCCACCGCATTCTGGCAACCGGAAGCCGGTGCCTGGCTGGCGCAGCATTACTACGAACACTACCGCTTCAACGGCGACGAAAAATTTCTGCGTGAGCGCGCTTATCCGGTGATGAAAGCGGCTGCGCAATTCTGGCTGGATGCCCTGGTAAAAGATCCCCGTGATGGTCTGCTGGTAGTATCGCCAAGCTATTCGCCGGAACACGGGGACTTCACGGTGGCTGCGGCCATGTCTCAGCAGATCGTTTTTGATCTCTTCACCAATACCTACGCTGCTGCGGAACAGCTGGGCGATGCCGGATTTCAGAAGCGCATCGGTCAGGCGCTGACGCAGCTGGATGCGGGGCTTCGCATCGGTTCCTGGGGTCAATTGCAGGAATGGAAGCAGGATCTTGATGATCCTGACAATGATCATCGCCATGTGTCCCATCTGTTTGCGCTGCACCCGGGGCGTCAGATCAATAACGCAGAAAATAAAAAACTGCTGGCGGCCGCGCGTACTTCGCTGAATGCGCGCGGCGATGGCGGCACCGGCTGGGCGCAGGCCTGGAAGATTAATTTGTGGGCGCGCCTGCTCGATGGTGATCGCGCGCACAAGTTGCTCGGTGATCAGCTGACCGCGAGTACCTTGCCCAATCTCTGGGACAATCATCCACCCTTTCAGATTGATGGAAATTTTGGAGCAACCGCCGGCATCGCCGAGATGTTGCTGCAGAGCCAGAACGGCGAAATCCATCTGCTTCCTGCTCTGCCAACGCAATGGGCCAGCGGCTCTGTAACCGGGCTGCGCGCCCGGGGCGATGTGACCCTGGATATGCAGTGGTCAGCGAATCAACTGCAAAGTGCAAAACTTTATACCGGTAAAGCAGGCACGATNCATTTGCGCTCNNCCTTGTTTCANCAAAAATTTCAAGTTGCTCGGATAAGCGGAGCCGTTGTCCCCACGCAGGGCAAAGGGGAGCGTCGACGATTTACAGCGGAGCCNGGANAGACTTATCTCATAACCAAAATAGCAGAGGAATAAATAAAAACGAAAGGAACGGAGCGACTTTATCGGGCACGCCAAAGGGTCGCTTAAACGATGCTGTTGATTTTAGGNAAGCGATAAAAGAGATAGCCATGGCANATGGCACAACAACAATAATGATGTTAGGGGTTGTCTAAACTTCACTTGGAGAAACTTCATGACCAATAAAAATAAAGCGCAGTTCTTAAAGAAAAAATTACCACTGCATATCCGGCTCGCTACCAGTCTTTCGTTGCTGGGGGTGATGGGCGCTGCCTTTCCGGCAACGGCCCAGAATACTGCAGCGACTAATGATGTAGAAGAAATTCTGGTGTCTGGACAGCGCGGCAGTATTCAATCGGCGCAGTT
>Ga0065721_10000080_pt1 | contig 10174 bp, 12 predicted proteins | sample Mesricmetagenome_FD_59108 | JGI IMG/M metagenome (GOLD analysis project Ga0065721, IMG submission 59108) | Mesophilic microbial community from rice straw/compost enrichment Sample: eDNA_1 v2 (version 2) | ecosystem: Engineered > Solid waste > Grass > Composting > Bioreactor | place: USA: Davis... | reverse complement strand
TCACGGTTTTCATCAGCAATAAGATCATAAGGAAAAGAAAATTTATTGTGGAAGTTTTTCTGCTTCTTTACAGAATCCGCACTGATTCCTAATAATTGGAACCCTGCTTTTTTCAGCTTTGAATAATTGTTGCTGAGGTTACACGCTTCTACGGTGCAGGTTGGAGTATTGGCTTGAGGGTAGAAAAAAATGATCAGCTTTTTCCCTTTTAATTTTGATAATTTTACCGGTTTTCCGTCCTGATTTATTCCTTCAAATTCCGGCAATTGGTCTCCAACTTTCAGCATAATGATTTAATTTTGTCCAAATTTAAGGCTTACATGACAAAAAAGCAAAGAGCAGAGCTTGTTCAAAGAGAATTAGAAAAGTTATATCCGGAAGTTCCTATTCCTCTGGATCATGTGGATGCATATACATTAACGGTTGCTGTGGCACTTTCTGCTCAGACGACGGATAAAAAAGTAAATCAGGTAACCCCGAAACTTTTCGAGGTGGCGGGAACTCCAGAGAAAATGGCTCAGTTGGAAGTGGAAGAGATCAGGGAATTGATCAAAGAGATCGGGCTTTCCAATACCAAGGCGAAAAATCTCAAAAGAATGGCAGAACTCCTTTTGGAACGACACGATGGAGTAGTGCCGCAAACTTATGAAGAGCTGGAAGCTTTGCCCGGAGTTGGTCATAAAACGGCTTCTGTCGTGATGAGTCAGGGGTTTGGTTATCCTGCCTTTCCTGTAGATACACATATACATCGTTTAATGACTCAGTGGAAGCTTACCTCCGGAAAAAATGTTGTAGAAACAGAAAATGATGCCAAAAAGCTATGGAAAGAAGAAGTTTGGAATAAGCTTCATTTACAGATCATNTTNTANGGAAGAGAATATTCTCCTGCAAGAGGAAAAGGTGAAAAAGATTTCATTACAAAAATGTTGTTTGAAAAATAATCAGAATCTATTGTTTTACCCATTCCTGATTTAGTTTTAGATCAGCCAATATATTGTAGAGCTGTTGTAATCCTTTAGTACCCATTCCGCCGTAATCTCTTATTCTTTTTACCTTTAGGTTGTCATAAGTTATTGTAAGGTATTGCGTTGCTGCATCAGAAAATCCTACTTCGTATTCGTCCTTAAGACTTTCAAAATCGAGATAATTTAATAGGCCTATAATCTTATTAAATTTTTCGTGAGAAAGTTTTGAGGTATAAATACCCGGCAATAGGAAACCATCATTTTTGGTAGTCCAGATTATATCCCTGTTAGATACTATTTTCATCTTTAGGACAGATCTGCTCCAATAGCTTCCGGAATTTTCAAATTGTATTTCTAAAATATTATGCCGTTTGGGCGACAGGCTTTCTTCAATAAATCCTCCATATTTATAAATGAGATTTTCTTTAGTATCACTAATAAAGCCATATCTGTTGAGAATTTTTCTGCTTTGATATTCTATTTTTTGCCATTTACCGCTGAAAATGAACATTCCTCATAGAGATCTCCTCTATTAATGATATGAGTTTCAAAATAGTTTCCTTTATCCAGAATGCATAGCGTTTTCAACTCTTGGGATGTTGTTCCGGTAATAAAGAGATCTGTTAATCCATTATTATCAAAATCTGCTTTTTCCCATGTCTTCTTCAGATTTATACTATCTGCCGGATTAATACAACTTCTTTTATAGCTTATTTTGTCTTCAACATTTATATAACTGATTTTATTGCTTTCGTCTAGAATAAATTTTTGAATATCTTCAGTGGTGTGCAACGAATCAATTTTATTAAAAACTTTTTTGTTTTGACTATAAAAAGTATCCAGACAGAGAATAAGTAGCAATAGGAAATTTTTTTTCATCATTATTTTAAATTGAAACTAAAAAAAAACAAAAATTAATTCGTGACTTTACTATTTTATTTCTGCTTCTTTGCCCAAAGTTCCATTTTTCTGTTCAGAACATCCAGAGGAAGGCAACCCTGACTTAGAATCTCATCATGGAATTTCGCCAGACTGAATTTGTTTCCCAATTCTTTCTGATATTTTTCTCTCAGTTCACGGATTCTCAGAGAACCGATTTTATAGCCTAAAGCCTGACCCGGCATTGCCATATATCTTTCCACTTCTGCAATGGCACTGGCTTCATCATAAGAAATGTTGCTTAAGAAGTATTTAATGGCTTCTTCCCTTGTCATTTGTCCGGTGTGAATTCCTGTATCGACAACCAAACGTACCGCGCGAAGCATTTGGTCGCTTAAATAACCCATTTTCTGATAAGGATCTGTATACAATCCGAATTCCGGACCTAAAGTTTCACAATAATGTGCCCATCCTTCACCGTAAGCACCTATCCATCCGAATCTCATGAACTTAGGAAGTTTCGTGTTTTCCTGTTGAAGAGAAACCTGATAATGGTGTCCCGGAATCGCTTCATGAAGGAAAAGAGATTCCATTCCGGAAGTAGTATTGAATTTTGAAGGATCCGGAAGCGGAACATAAAATATTCCCGGACGTTTTCCATCAGGAGTTCCCTGGATGTATTCTGCACTTGCGCTGGCTTCCCTGAATTTTTCTGTCTGTCTGATCTCAAACTTCGTTTTCGGAGTTACACTGAACATGGTTTGCAGCTTCGGCGTAATTTTAGTCAGAATTCCGTTGAATGCATCCATCACTTCTTTAGATGTTTTGTAAGGCATAGCTTTCGGATCTGTTTTTACAAAGTTGATGAACTCTTCCAGTGTTCCGGTAAAGCCGACCTGCTGTTTTACTTTTTCCATCTCGGTACGAAGCATGGCTACCTGCTGAAGACCGATCTTATTAATCTCTTCAGGAGACTGATCTGTTGTTGTCCAGCTTTTTACATAATAGGCATAGATATCATTTCCTTTAGGTAAGCTGTTGTACCCGTCTGTTTCCCTTGCTTTTGGCAAATATTCGGATTCAAGGAAATTAGCCATTTTCGTATAAGCCGGAATTATTTTTTTGTTGATAGCATCTCTGTAAAGAGCTGAATATTTATCTTTTTGAGCTTGAGTAAATTCTTTCGGAAGATTTTTGATAGGNCCATAAAAGATATTCTTGTCAAGATCAGCTGTTGTGATTTCTTCCGCCTTCATTTGAGGGATCATTTTCAGTACCAGTTTTTTAGGTAAAACCACTTTATTGTTCATCCCTTCTCTGAAATTTTCAATAGCTGCATCCATCCACTGAGGGAATTTTTCCATTCTCTTCAGCCAATTGTCATAGTCTGTTGTTGTTTTGAAAGGCTGACTTCCCTGTCCGCTCCCATACAAAGGAAAAGAAAGAGGAAGACCTGTAAACTGGGTAAATGGAATGTACTCAGGATGATAGGCGTAGGCTTCTATTTTATCTTTTAATGTATAGTCCAATACATCATAGACTACCTTATCTTCATCCGAAAGGTTTTTATAATCTACCTGCTTCAGCTGATTCTGAACCGAATTGTAAAATGCAATTTCTCCTGAAATAAAATCTTTGTCAATATTGATGGGAAGTTGGTCATTGTACCTTGTATCTCCTTGCGATGTCGCTTCTAAAGGGTAGAGTTTCAAATACTTTTCGTAATAATTTGAAGCGATAGAATCTAAATTGGTAGGAGTGACCTTCGTAAGAGGAGAATCGGTTTTTTTACAAGACGTTAAGCCTACAGCTAAACCTAAACCTATAATACCTGCAGATAAAAAATTTTTCATTTTTCAGAATCTTTAATAAAAGCAAAAGTAAGTAATAATAACATAAAGAAAAGGCTGTAAAAGATGTTTTCAAAAAAATAATTTCAAAAAATTTTACACTATCGTTCAAATTTTTATCTTTGTCAAAAACATTTAACACTCATACTATTACAGTTCTTTTTTTAAGACACAATGAAAGGGATTTTAAAAATTTACCATCCGGATGAAACGCTAAAATACAATATCAGAAACACTTATTGTAAAGCGGTTTACAGCAACCAGCAACATTTCCTAGAGGTTGAGATTATTACGGATGACAGTCTGGATCATGTAGATGATGATTCTTTACAATACAATTTTCCGCAACTTTCACTGGAAGTTTTTGATTTCCCTATAGAATCTGAGGAAATTGAAGGAAAAACAATTCTTATCAATGATTCCGAGGAGGATACCTACACAGAAGTGGACCTGTTCGACGATGAAGAAGCGTATCTTTATGATAATGAATTGCTTTTTGAGAAAAATGACTCAGGAGAATTGCAGGTGATCTGGAAAGGAATGATTGATGATTTTTACACGGGATCAGAAACACCGCTTCCTTTCAGGCTTAAATGTGAGTTTAAACAGGATGATATTGAGGTAGACGAAGATTAGAGAGTTTGAATACCCTTATTTTGATATTAAATTTCTTTTCAATGTGTTTTTGGAAAGAAATTTGCTTTTTATGTTGGCGGCAAAATTTAAGGTCTTTTTAAGCATTTTTTAAGAGATCAATTAATAATATTCCATTATTTTTGTCGTTTAAACCATTAAAAAATACACATTAATGTTGTTAACGGAACTAACTCAGATTTTATTTGCACAAATTACTGCGCCTGCAGTGGCTACAGACGATCTAGAATTCTCATTTTGGAAAATAATGTTCCACGGTGGAGCTTTCGCTAAAATAGTGATGGTTACCGTGTTGTTGTTGGGTGTATTTTCTGTATACCTGTTTTTTGAAAGATTTTTCTTTATCAAAAGGCTGACTTCCAAAACGGATTCCAACTTTATGAACAATATTGAAGACTTCATAAAAGACGGAAGAATAGAATCTGCTGTGGATTATTGCAGAAGACAAAACTCTCCGGAAGGAAGAATTCTGGAAAAAGGGATCTCAAGATTGGGACGTCCTGTTTCTGATATTGTAAGTGCTATGGAATCTCAGGCTCAGGTAGAAGTTGCCAATATGGAAAAGAATCTTAACCTTTTGGCGGTAGTACCAAGTATTGCTCCGATGTTAGGACTTTTAGGGACGGTAATCGGGATGATCATCGCTTTCTTTAATTTGTCTCATGCAACCGGATCTTTCTCGCCAAAAACGACTTTCGGAAGGTATTTATACGGCGCTAGGACAAACAGCGGTTGGTTTGGCAGTGGCTATTCCGGCAAACTTTTTCTACAATGTTCTTTTGACAAGAATTGATAAGTTTGTTTTAAGAGCTCAGGATATGTCCGGAGAATTTTTAGACATCATCAATAAACCTTTATAAATCTTTCTTATGAAACCGAAAGGTTCCATCTGATCATTAATTAACAAAAATCAACAGATGAAAATTCAAAGAAGAAATAAAGCGAATCCGGAATTCAGTTTGGCAGCAATGACAGACGTTATCTTGCTGATGTTGATATTCTTTATGGTGACTTCTTCAGCGGCTAATCAAAGCGCAATTGATGTGAAATTACCTAAAACCGGAGCTGTAGATGATAATATCCCGAATCCGCTTACGGTAAGTATAAAACCGGACGGATCTTATTATGTAGATGATAAGCCGGTAGCAAGAGAACAGCTTGAGCAAAATATTGTTAATACGCTGGCTAACCAAACCAATAAATCTTTTACCATACGTGCAGACGAAAGCACCATGCATAAAGATGTGGTTTTTGCGATGGAAATAGCAGAAAAACACAAGTTCAATATTGCTATTGCAACAGTAAAGGATAAATAAACCTGCAATCAGGAAAAAAATGAAATGAGAGGGTATATTATAAACAAAAACGAGGAAAACAGAGACAGGATAAAGAGCGGAATACTTTCCATTCTGATATGGTCTGCGATCCTGTTATTTGTTTTTCTATATAAATTGAAGCCGGAACTGGAACAGGAACCGGAAGTGGTTACCACCATGTTGGTCAACTTTGGAGATAACAGAAACGGAAATGGTGTTGAAGAGCCTGCAGAACAGGAAGGAAGCTTAGCTGCCGTTGCAGAAGAAACCACTCCAGAACCTGTAGAGGCAGCTGTTCCCGAAACTAAAACAGTTATTAAACCGGATCCACAACCTGAAACCAAGAAATCCGAGGCTAAAGAAAAAATTATTACAGGAAACAATTCAAAAGNTAGTGTTCCNAANAAAGAAGAATCAAAATCTACAAAGAATACAACTGCCGGAACTACGGCTTCCAAGAATACCAAAAAAGCTTCAGCTACAACTGCCAATTCCAATACAGGAAGAGGAGATGGGAAAGGAAATGCGGCTATTGGTAACCTGATCAAAGGGAGAGGAAGCAAAGCCGGAAGTCAGGGAACAGGAACAGGAATTGGAAATGCTGGAGACCCTTTAGGCGGTGACGGAGATGGTGATAGTAAGATCGGGATAGACAGAAAACTAGTTGGATTTATTCCGGGAACAATGGGAAGAGGAGGAGCGCAACCTTCACACAACTGTACGGCAAGCGGACCTATTACCATTTCCTATACTGTGGATAAAAGCGGAAATGTGATTTCTGCGAGAAGATCAAGCGGAATCTCTGATCCATGTGCTGTTTCAACTTCAGTTTCCTGGGTTAAGAAATATGTGAAAGCCGAGAAAGCGAATACCTCTTCAACCGGAACGTATAAAATATCATTCTAAAATATTAAAGCACTTATTCAAGTGCTTTTTTTATTTCGTTAATTCTGTTGATGATGGGAAGAGAAAATATTCCGCTTGTCTGAAGGTATTGTTCATAAAAAAANTTTGCCTTATCCAGAAAATCATTATCCGAAGATTCTTTTCCTTTGAAATAAAACATATTCCCAAGCATTTCAAAATAATCTTTATGATCTCTTTCCTGTCTTTCATGGACCATTTCCATTAGTTCTTCCTTCGTCTTTGAGGAGATTTCAGAAAAATTCATTTTGAAAATATCTTTCATTAAAGAGTCGAAATCTAATTCTTTTTGCATTAAGCTTTCTTCCGGCTTGCCTAAAATCAGTTTTTCCAATGCTTGAGTTAACTGGCGTATTAATCGTAGTGTGAAATCTTTATCTTGAATCATTTTTCTTTGTTTAATTCGTCAATATCCGGAGTCGCATCGGTTCTGGAGATGAAATGTATTGTGCCGTTTTCGCTTTTATAGATTTTTGAAGCTAATCTTATTCCAATGATAATTCCTAAAAGAATTATGACTAATGCAAGAACTAATGTCAATGTATTAGGATTGGGAAAATAAATAATGGCAGAAATGATAACTCCAATCAAAAAAGGAGACATAAATATTTGGAACCATCCTATAGCTTCAGTAGATTTTTCAAATAAATCTAGATTGTCTTTTTTCATTTTTTAAGCAAAAAATAAATAAGCCAAAGTAATAGAGGTAATAATGCCCACTAAATCCGCCAGAAGCATGGCAATTACCGTGTATCTCGTATTCTTTACGGCTACGGCGCCAAAATAAACNGCAATCACGTAAAATGTCGTATCTGAGCTCCCCTGAAGAACGGCGGCCAATTTCCCCTGAAAACTATCCGCTCCGAAAGCNGCCATTGTATCGACCATCATTCCTCTTGCTCCTGAGCCGGATAATGGTTTGATCAATGCTGTTGGAAGTCCGTCAACAAATCTTGTGTCCAGATTGGCAATATGAGCGACCCATTTCATTCCGTCAATAATAACTTCAAAAACGCCGGAAGTTCTCAAAAGCGAAATAGCGATGAGCATTCCCACTAGGTAAGGAATGATCTTAACGCAGGTTGTGAAACCTTCTTTCGCNCCCTCAATGAAAGCATCAAAAANATTAATTTTTTTATATACCGCTCCGAGGACGATTGAGAAGAAAATGAATAAGATAAGACCGTTACTTAAAATTTTACTGAAAGTATCCANGTCATCTTTGCTCAGCTGTACCAAATACCAGACAAGAAGCCCGATAATTGCAGAAATAGCTCCGACGTAAGCAATAACAACCGGACGCAGTAAATTAATTTTCTGATATAACGAAACGATGATCATAGCTGCTAAAGTTGCTGCAAAGGTAGCGATCATACAAGGAAGGAAAATATCTGTCGGTGTTTTAGATCCCATTGAAGCACGTATGGCAATGATGGAAACCGGGATCAGTGTCATTCCTCCTGCATGAAGACAGAGAAACATGATCTGGGAATTGCTTGCGGTATCTTTATTGGGATTTAATGTCTGTAAACTTTCCATTGCCTTTAATCCAAAAGGAGTGGCTGCATTATCCAGACCTAAAAGATTGGCACTGAAATTCATCAGCATATGTCCGAAAGCAGGATGGTTTTTGGGGATCTCAGGGAAAAGTTTGGAGAAAAAAGGCTGAATAAACCGGCTTAAGAGATTGATTCCGCCTGCCTTTTCAGCAATACTCATAAAACCCATGAATAGAGTCATAATCCCAATCAATCCAAGGCAGATTTTTACAGCTGTTTCTGAAGTTCCGATCACGCCATCTGCTTCCTGAACCCGGTAAACCTGCACATTCTGTTTTAAAGAATCTGTTTTGTAATGAATTCTTTTGTCTTCAAATTCAGGATTTTTAATCAGGTTTTCTCTTAATTCGGGAGAAAGGGTATTTATTTTTTGAGTTGCGATCTGCACGGTGTCTCCTCCTTTTCCTACAACCATGTCGTTAAAAATGGTTTTGTAATTACCAGAGGAAATATATTTTATACTTGCAATGGCGATAGCAATGATAATGAAAGCNGACCAAATTCTACTGAGAACCATTTAATGAATTTTAATTTTTTAAACTTATCAAAAATACTTTAAAAATANATAAGTCCCTATTTTAATATGAAAGTATATCGATTAAAAAGAAAATATAGTATAAAGAATTTTGTAATTCAAAATTTAAAGGCTCTACAATTCTTAATTTAGTGCTGATCCCAATCGTATTATGGATGACTTTTGTGGTTGTGCATGATCGGGTATTCCAAGATAGCTGATGAATTATTTCTCNTNAAGATAGACCAGCTCTCCCTGAAAATCATCGTCCATGCTTCTTAAAACCTTAGCTACTTTCTGTTTTTTTGATCAAAGCATCAATGAAAAAACTTTTTTCAAAAAACTGACGGTGTATTCCGGGTAGAAGTTCCATGAAATAGTCCATGCCTACTTTGTTGTTGTGAAGGTCCATTTTGGTTTCCAGAGGCTCATTAGGAAAGAGCTCCTCGTGCATATCTGTGATTCTTTTGCAGAATTTGAGAGCTTTTTTAGGAGATGAAATCTTGCAGCAATACATCATGATAAAGCAGCACCAAAGCGCATGTCTGAAAGCGTTGCCCACTCCGTTGTTGGATGCGGTGTCCGGGAATTTTTTCTGAGCAATGGAAAATGCCTTTACTGTAGCATGAAAACTCAATAAAGAAAACAGAGGGTGGGGTAAAACAAGCGATAGCAGCCGCAGAATTTTTTTAAAACTCAGCGTTCGTATCGTTCTGAAAAATACTCTAAAAGTCCTCATAAATAAAAATCTCTCCCCTAATTAGAGAGAGATTATATAGTTTTTGTTACAAAGTTTAGGCTTTTACGGCTAATAAATTAACTGTTTTTGCAACGGTATCACGGATCTCGGTTCTTTTTACAATGAAATCCACGAATCCCTTCTCCTGTAAAAACTCAGAAGTCTGGAATCCTTCCGGAAGGTCTCTACCGATAGTTTCACGGATAACTCTAGGTCCTGCAAAACCGATCAAAGCACCTGGTTCAGCCATAATGATATCTGCGGTCATGGCGAAAGAAGCTGTAATTCCTCCGAATGTAGGGTCACAAAGGTAAGCAATGTATAAAAGTCCGGCTTCTGAAAGCTGAGCTAGTTTTGCCTGTACTTTTGCCANCTGCATCAAAGAATAGGTTGCTTCNTGCATTCTCGCACCACCGGATTGGCAGATGATCATNTATGGAAGTTTATGCTTGATACAGTAATCTACCGCTCTTCTGATTTTTTCACCCATTACCGAACCTAATGANCCACCAATGAANGCAAAATCCATACAAGAAACCACCATTTCAGTTCCTTTTACNGTTCCTACTGCGTTTCTGATNGAATCCGTAAGNTTGGTTTTCGCTTTTACTTCCTTTAAACGGTCTGTATAAGACTTTGTGTCCTTAAAGTTCAGGATGTCTATACTTTCAACATTAGCATCTAGTTCAGTGAATTTTCCTTCATCAAAAAGGATCTCAAAAAATTCTGCACTTCCTATTCTTACATGAAATCCATCTTCCGGAGAAACATAAT
>Ga0065721_10007249_pt1 | contig 10176 bp, 7 predicted proteins | sample Mesricmetagenome_FD_59108 | JGI IMG/M metagenome (GOLD analysis project Ga0065721, IMG submission 59108) | Mesophilic microbial community from rice straw/compost enrichment Sample: eDNA_1 v2 (version 2) | ecosystem: Engineered > Solid waste > Grass > Composting > Bioreactor | place: USA: Davis... | reverse complement strand
GCAACCTGCGAAACGAGATTGATCTGCACCGTGCGCTGTGCCTGGGCCGTCGCAAGGAATTGCTGCTGGGCAGCCTCGCTCAAATTGCGCAAGCGGCCAAAGAAATCCAGCTCGAAAGTCGTCATGGCGACACCGGCCATGTATGTGCGCGACACGCTCGGGCTATCGGGCCCCCCCACACGCATACTTTCGGGGTAACGGGTGGCCTGGGCATTGGCGCCTACCCCGAAAGTGGGGAGGCGATCGCTGTCTGCAATGCCGTACTGCGCCCGCGCCTCTTCGACGCGCGACACGGCAATTCGCATGTCGCGATTGTTGTCCAGCGCCAATCCAATCATTTCACGCAGGCGCGGATCACGGAAGAACTCCTGCCAACCCAGGTCTGCACTGTACTTCGCAGACGCGGGCCCGACTGCACCTTCATTGGTGCGCGCCTGGTCCAGATAAGGATACTCCGCGGGGATGGGAGCACCTGGGCGCACATACTCGGGCGCCAGAGAACAACCCGCCAAGGCCAGCGCAATGGCGGTGGGCAGCAGTAGGCGGGGAAGCGAATCAGCAATCATGAGTGCCTGCCATTGGAATTCGAATCATCCGCCTCATGAGACGGTGCCTTGGCCTCGGCCGCGGGCGCATGTGCGCCCAGCAACTTGGGCTTGGTCTTGAACAAAGACAAGATGACGACAAAGAAGGTGGGAACAAAAATCACCGCCAGAGGCGTCGCGGCCAACATACCTCCCAACACGCCAAAACCTACGGCATTCTGACTTGCCGCACCCGCGCCTGTCGAGGCGGCCAGAGGCACCACGCCCAAAATGAAGGCGAAAGAAGTCATGAGAATCGGACGGAAACGCAGACGGGCGGCTTCAACGGTGGCTTCAAGCAAGGTAGCGCCCGCCGCATAGGCATCCTTCGCGAACTCCACGATCAGAATAGCGTTCTTGGCCGACAAACCGATCACCGTCACCATGCCCACCTGGAAGTAGACGTCATTGGCGAGCCCGACTCCCGTGACCATCGCCACAGCACCCAACATACCCAACGGCACGGCCAGCATGACGGACAACGGAATGGCCCAGCTTTCGTACAACGCGGCCAGCACCATGAAGACCACCAACACTGCAAGCCCAAGCAGAATGGCTGTCTGATTGCCTGCCTGGATTTCCTGGTACGACAAGCCCGTCCACTCATGCGTGAAACCTTCCGGCAGTTCGGACACCAGCCGTTCCATTTCTGCCATGGCTTCGCCGGTGGAATAACCGGGCGCCGGCGTACCCCCAATCCGGGTCGATTGATAGCTGTTGTAGCGCACTACCTGGGTGGGGCCCTGCTTCCAATCCAGCGTGACAAACGACGAGAACGGCACCATCGCACCATCCTTGTTGCGCGCATTCAAACGCAGGATGTCCTCTGCTGTCATGCGACGGTCCTGATCCGCCTGCACCCATACGTTCTGGACCCATCCCTGATTGGTGAACTTGCCCACGTAGGCGGAACCGATGGCAGTGCTAAGGAGCGTAGCGGCTTCTGTGAAATCCACACCGAGGGCCGCGGCCTTTTCACGATCGATCGTCACATCGAGTTGTGAGCCGGCGCCCAGACCTGTGAGCCGTACCCCTTGCAAAACCGGACTCTGACCGGCCTTCGCCAACAATTCCTGGGTGGCCTGGATCAGTGCGTCGTGCCCTCTCCCGCCCCTGTCCTCGAGTCGCATGTCGAAACCCGACGCATTACCCAATGAAGAAATAGCCGGAGGCACAATGGAAAAGACCATGGAATCCGGGATGCCGAACAACAAGCGCTGCGTCGCCATGCCGGAAATCGCCTGCGCTGAATTCTCCTTGCCCTTACGCTCAGAGAAGTCCTTCAAGGGAACGAAGGCAATGGCNGAGTTCAAGCCATTACCGTTGAAGCTGAATCCNTGCACGGTAATGATGTTCTCGACCTGCGGCAATTGACTGAAGAAGGCTTCAACNTTCTCGATGACTTCGACCGTGCGATTGGCCGTAGCACCCGCGGGCANNTCGATGTTGGCNATCACGTAGCCCTGGTCTTCGTCAGGCAGGAAGCCAGTGGGCAGACGGAAATACATCCAGCCCAATGCGACGAGCAGCAACAGGTAGACAAACATCATGCGGCCGCCACGGCGAAGCGTGCGGCCCACCCAGCCTTGATAGCGTCCTGTTACGCGCTCGAAGCCACGATTGAACCAACCGAAGAAGCCGCGTTTTTCTTCATGATGCCCTTTCGGAATCGGCTTGAGCAGGGTCGCGCACAGCGCCGGCGTGAAGGACAAGGCCAGGAAGCCCGAGAACATGATCGATACCGCCATCGCCACGGAGAACTGGCGATAGATCACCCCCACGGACCCGCTCATGAAGGCAAGGGGGAGGAACACGGCCGACAGCACCAGGGTGATACCGACGATCGCACCGGAGATCTGCGGCATGGCCTTGCGTGTCGCTTCCTTGGGAGGCAGCCCCTCTTCCGCCATAATCCGCTCGACGTTCTCGACCACCACGATGGCGTCATCCACGAGAATACCAATGGCGAGCACCATGGCGAACATGGTCAGCACGTTCACCGACATACCCAGGGCATGCATCACTGCGAACGCGCCTAACATGGCCACCGGCACAACCACTGCAGGAATCAAGGTGTAGCGGAAGTTCTGCAGGAACACAAACATGACGACGAACACAAGCACCATGGCCTCGAACAGGGTGTGCAGCACCTGTTCGATCGACAACTCTACATAGGGAGAGGTGTCATACGGAATGGCGTAGGTGATGTTGTCCGGGAACAGTGCAGACAGTTCCTTCATGCGCTGCTTCACGCCTTCGGCCGTCGACAAGGCATTGGCCTCTGGTGTGAGCGAGATGGCAAATGCGGCCGTCGGTTTGCCATTCAGACGCGCGCCAAACATGTAGCTGTCGGAACCGACCTCGATACGCGCCACATCGGACAGTCTGACGGTGGAGCCATCCTGGTTCGACCGAAGAATGATATTGCTGAATTCTTCCACCGTGGCCAGTTCGCCATTGACGACAATCGGCGTCGATGTCCGCTGCGTCTTGGGATTGGGCGGCGAACCGATGATGCCGCCAGGCACCAGGCGGTTCTGCGCTGCAATCGCGGCGTTGACCTCCTGCATGCTCAGGTTGAAGCCGACCAGCTTGTCGGGATCGACCCAGATCCGCATGGCTCGCGGAGCCGCGAAGAGCTGGAAGCGACCCACCCCTTCCACCCGGGAAATAGGGTTCTGGAGATTCCGGGTGATGTAATCGGCCAACGCCTGTTCACTCACCGACCCGTCAGTGGACGACAGGGTCACCACCATTAGAAAGCCGGTATTTGTCTGCGAAACCTGAAGACCCTGCTGCGTCACGGCCGCCGGCAAGGACGACGTGATATTGGCCATGCGATTCTGTACGTCCACCTGGGCCAGGTCAGGATCCGTACCCGGGCGGAATGTCACGTTCAATTCCATCTGCCCGTTCGAATCGCTTACAGATTCGTAATAGAGCAGGCCTTTTGCCCCGTTGAGTTCATTCTCGATCACGCTGGCGACCGTGGTCGACACATCCAGCGCCGAGGCACCTGGGTAGGTGGCACGAACGTTGATGGTGGGCGGCGCGACCTCTGGGTACTGCGAAACCGGCATGTTGGGCACCGCCAACAAACCGGCCAGCATGATTCCCAGCGCGACGACCCAAGCAAAGATTGGGCGTTCTATGAAAAACAAAGGCATGAAAACACCTCAACCCTTGGCCGCAGCGGGTTTCTCACCCTGTGCTGCCTGGCCGTTTTGCCCCTCACCATCCGCTCCTTGTCCGGCAGGCGCGCCACCTTGCGCGCCGCTGCCTGGAGCAGCGCCAGGAGCAGGCTTGTTGCCTGGGTTCCAGGGCATCGGTTGAACCGGGGCACCCGGCCGGATTTTCTGGAAGCCTTCCACTATGACCACATCACCGGGTTTCAGACCCTTGTACACCAAGGCTTTGCCATCGATCTCGGGCCCAATCGCTGCGGCTACAGGTGCCACGACTCCATCGCGAACGACATACAGTGTGTTTAGGCCGTCGGGCGTGCGCTGGATGGCCTGCATCGGCACCAGGAGCGCTTGATCGTCCGTACCTTGCTGGACCCGGACACGGACATACATGCCCGGCAACAGAATCTCATCCGGATTGTCGACTTCAGCGCGGAGCGTCACCTGTCCTGTCGAGGGGTCGACCGACACACCGGAGAACAACAGGCGTCCCTCATGAGGATACGCACTGCCGTCTTCGAGAAGCACCTGCACGGCGACATGCCCATTTTCCGTTTGCTTGAGGATGCCTTCTGCCACGGCCTTTCGAAGCATCGCCAGCTGGCTGGTTGAGCGCGTGATATCGACGTATACGCGATCTAGTTTCTGAACGGTCGCCAGTTGCGTGGCATTCTGCGCACTGACCAGGGCGCCTTCGGTCACGAGCGATTTCCCGATGCGACCGTCAATCGGTGACACGACGCGTGTGTAGCCCAAATTGATCTCGGCGGTCTGAACGGAGGCTTTTGCACCGGCAATTGCCGCATCAGCCTGCTTAGCGGCGGCGACGGCATTGTCATATTCCTGGCGACTGATGGCATTGGACTTCACCAGCTTCGCATACCGTTCGGCCTGCAGGCGCGCGGCCCCTGCGTCGGCCTGCGCACGCAATAAATCCGCACGTGCCCGATTCAAGTCAGCCTCGTACGGAGCAGGATCAATGGTAAACAGCAGCTGTCCTTCCTTGACCTCACTGCCCTGCTTGAAGTTGATTTCCTTGACGATCCCGGTCACGCGAGCGCGAATCTGGGCATCCTGGATGGCTTCCACACGCCCAGGTAACTGTGCATAGATTTCTGTTGGCGTGGGCTCTACTTTGATGACACTGACCGGGACCTTCATCCCCGCCATGTTTTGCTGGGCGGGCTGGTCGCTACATGCAGCGAGGGATCCAATAACCGCTGCGGACAGCACCATAATCATCCGTTTGTACGGAAGGCCAAGCAATGGCATACAACCCCCTAAATTGTTCCTGGTGATCGCCCAGGAAGACATACTTCGCTTTTTAAGTGGCCACGGCTTGACATGGCACTCAATTGCCCACAAGCGAGCCCGACGGATGTCGTCGAAAAGCTGGAAGTATAAATCGAAACAACCCTACAAACGCATTAAAACGCCCGCAAGAGTCGGCCAAATGCCCTATCTCCGCGGCATGGAGCTTGCTTAGACAGCCCGTCCCCGGCTCTACTTTTCTTTCGACAGTGGGTCGGCATTCTAAAAAGGAGAATAAAGAAATGAATATTTCCCTCCTGCGAAGCGCGCTGGGTTGCACCTTCATCACAACGATTCTGTCAGCTTGCGGCGCGCCTCAACCTACGGCCGATCAATATCCCCCCGACCCCCCACCCCGACTGGATACACCCAATGCGCGCCACCCTGCCCAATATCACGATGACGCCATGGTGACCAGTCGTGTACAAGCCGCCGTCTTGGCGGTCCCCGGCATCCATGCCGAGAACTTGCAGATTTCCACCTACGACGGCGTCGTCACTTTGAAGGGAACGGCGAGTCACCCGGACGCTGCAAAGAATGCCGTGCAGGCCGCCCGTCAGACCACAGGTGTGAAGTCTGTGGACTACGATATTCAGGTCATTCCCTGAAGCCTGGTACCTGCCCCTGTCGCAGGTCGTTTTGTTGACTCCCAAAAAAAGACCGGTCGACTTGATCGACCGGTCCCTCGTTACTCGCACGGGAAACTCACGGTGCCCTGTACTCCGTATTGGGCGTTGCGGACTCCACAGAAGGTTCCGGAACGGGTGTCTTCAAGGGATCGAAGTCTTCCCATTTTCCATCTCGCCAGCGCCCCGTTGCGCGTTCAACTTGCTCGCCTCCCGTTTCCTTTAGGATGCGTGCAATTTCTTCGGCGCGCTCCCCGTCGGAATTTACCGCGAGCAACACACCGGCCGGGCGGCCTTCGTTTGGCGCACGGCTCAGCGGCACGTCCTGCACATTCCTGCGACGGCGGTCCATGCCCCCCATGGCACCCGCAAGAGAGCCAATATACGCGCCCAAGCCGGCTCCTGCGAGCATAGGGATTAAGGACGAAGAAAACAGCCATACGATGACGCCACCGATCACCGCGCCGATTGCTCCCAAAAACGCAGCCGTGCCAACTGCCCGTTTAGGGGCCGGACGTGTGTTGGGATCGGCCGCCTGATCGCCCCCGACGGGAAATCGACCATGACTGCCAGGAGGGTTTACATAAAAGACGTGGAGGGCGTCCTCATGCACGCCTGCCTGCATCAGCCGCTGGGCTGCCGCGTTGGCGTCATCAAAAGTGGGGTAACGGGCTGCGATGATCAACGACATGGTTCAGGCCTCCGCGTTGGTGGATGCCTTCCCGGAAGCAAGCTCTGTGCCGTCGCTCGAGGGAGCCGCTGAACGCGCTTCAAAGATCAGGTACCACGCACCCGCCAACAAAACGGGCGCTACATAGTACAAAGCTCGATAAACGAGGACCGCGCCAAGAACTTGATGACGTGGGATGTCTGTGATCAGTGTGATGAAGACGTATTCGGTGACACCCAGTCCGCCCGGGATATGCGCCACCGAGCCGACGATGGCACCAATCAGCAGAGTACCCAAGATGGTGAGATATGGAACATCCCCCGGCATGACGGTGTAGACCACCCCACCCATCAGGGCCCAATTGCAGCTGGCAAGGAGAAGCTGCAACGCTGCGATCCGCCATTCAGGAAGTTCGATGACATGGTCTCGAATCGTCCAGCTGCGTGTCTTGGAGAACACGCACAAGGCCAGGTAGCCCAACGCGACCAGCACCATCACGGCGCCAACCGCCCGCAACGGGCCGGCATCAATTTCCCACTCTGCGGGTGGCCGGATCGCCCCCGATGCAAAAACGGCCCCGCCAATCAGGCAGTACCCGATCCAGTTGGTCGTCATGCTCAGGCCCATGACACGCATGATTTGGCCCGGCGCGAGGCCCTGCTTTCCGTAAAGGCGCAAGCGCAAGGCCAGACCCCCGACCGCCGCGCTGAAGTTCATGGTGAAGGCGTAGCTCATGAACGCAAACATCATGGTGCGCCACCATGGCACATCATGACCGGTGTACCACTTNCCCAGCANGTCNAACCCGGTATAGACAACATAACTGACNACGACGAGCAGACCGGCCTGCAACAAGGCGGTNGAGGGCGTCTCAAGAATGGCACCCACGACCTCGTTCCATTCGATGGTCAGGCCCACCCTCACCAACAAGACGATCACAAGGCCGATGAACGCGCCCGTCGCCACGCGCTTCACTCGTCGCTTGTGTTGCCGAAACCACGCGCGAGCTCGTGAGAACATGGAAGTCATGACTTCCCCTCATTGAGATGTTCCACGTTCGCCGCCAGGGTAGTGAGTTGAGGCTTGCGCGCAGGGAAGAGCCCCGCCCACGCGGGGAAACGCCGCAAGAAATGAAACACGAAGACGCCCACCAGCACTCTCTGGATCCGCCGGCGGGGCTTGCTGCCGCGCTTCATGGGCTGACATTGTTTCTCGACCAGGAAATCGAGGCGCTCCTGCAGCCGGGTAGCAAAGGTTTCATCATGGACGATCACGTTGCCTTCCAGGTTCAGCGCGAGGCTCAGTGGATCAAGATTGCTTGACCCGACCGTGGCCCACTCTTTATCCACGGTTGCGACCTTGCCATGGAAAGGGCGCTCGCAATACTCATAAATTTCTACGCCGGCGGAAAGCAGGTAGTCATAGAGCATGGTGGCAGCAAACCGGGCGGCCGGCATATCAGGTTCGCCCTGCAGGATGAGGCGTACCTTCACGCCGCGCTTCGCGGCACTGCGCAGATCCCTCAGCAAGGAATAGCCCGGAAAGAAATAAGCGTTCGCGATCGTAATCTGCTCGCGCGCTGCCCGTATGCCAAGACGGTAGTGCTGCTCGATGTCATTGGTATGCTCATCGTTATCGCGCTTGACCCATGCCGCGACCACGCCTCCTGGACGCGGCTCCTGGCGGTGTTTCCGCCGCCACCGAAGACGCTGCCAGAAAGAACGTCCACGGCTGCCGTTTGCCAATAGCGTCAATACATCCGCCTCAATCTCGGCAACCAAGGGCCCGCGCAGCTTCACTGCGTAGTCCTGTTTGGCCATGGGGCCGGTCTCGATCAAATGATCCGCGCCGAAATTAATTCCACCGACGAAGGCCAACTCGCTATCGACCACCACGATCTTCCGGTGCAGCCTCCGGAACAGGTTGGTACGCAGGCCAAAGCGTCGGGGAGTGGGATCGAACACATGTAGACGCGCCCCGGCCTGGACCATACGATCGATATAGGCCTGCGGAAGGTCTGCCGTCCCGTAGCCATCGACGGTCACATCCACTTCGACGCCGCGGCCAGCAGCTTCGACGACGGCATCAAGCAACTCGCGCCCCACCCGGTCATCGAAAATGATGAAGGTTTCGATGAGCACGGTACGCGAGGCCTTCCTGATTGCATCGAAGACTGCCGGGAAAAACTCCTCTCCGTTCTCCAATAAATCGAAGACGTTTCCCTTGGTCCATTTCACAGGCATAGCTTCACCTCCGCCGCCAGGGGCGCATGGTCAGAAAGTCGCGCCCAAGGATGGCGCGCCAACTTCACAGGACGGGATTGCTCGACATTGCGAACATAAATACGGTCCAGCCGCAGAACTGGAAACTGCGCCGGGAAAGTGCGAGCCAGATGCCCATGACGTTCGAAGTGGATTTCCTTCAAACCAGCACAACTGTCAAGTACATGCTGGGCGCGATGCCGCCAATCATTGAAGTCACCCGCAACAAACAAGGGGGCGTCCGCCGGGACATTGGCGTCAATCAGCTCACATAAGGCTTTGAGCTGTGGAGCCCGCTGATGCTCGCGAAGACCGAGGTGAACGCATATTGCATGCAGGTCGAATTCGAGGTGTGGAGGGCGTAGCACGCAGTGCAACAATCCCCTGCGCTCATGTCGACCGACGGATACGTCGATGTTGTCGTAATTGGCGATTGGAAACTTGGACAGGACGGCATTGCCATGGTGCCCGTGCGGATAGACGGCGTTGCGTCCGTAAGCAAACTCAGGCCAAATGGTGTCGGCTAGGAATTCATACTGGCTGGTGGTCGGCCACTTTGCCAATCGCGAAGCATGGGAATGATGTGCGCCAAGCACTTCCTGCAAGAACACGATGTCGGCGTGCGTGGCACGGATGGCTTCACGCAACTCGTGAAGGATAAAACGACGATTGAACACGGTGAAACCCTTGTGGGTATTCACCGTCAAGATGCGCAGCGTATTTTGTGAGTCTTTTTCCGGCATGCGGGTTTGCTCGAGTCAAAACACCCGCACACAGCAAAACTCATGCCCTTAGCTTAGTAGTAGCGCATCATCAGCAAGCTGTTCGCCTCGTACGCGCTCGAACATATGGAGCAGGTCTTCCACCTGCATGCCCTTGCGCTGTTCCCCAGAAACATCAAGGACCACCTTGCCCTGGTGCAACATGATGGTGCGGTCACCAACGTCAAGGGCCTGGCGCATACTATGCGTCACCATCATGGTGGTAAGTTTGCTTTCCTCGACAATCCGCACTGTCTGACGCAGGACAAAGTCGGCCGTACGCGGATCCAATGCGGCGGTATGCTCGTCGAGCAGCAGGATACGAGAAGGCTGGAGGGCCGCCATCAAAAGACTCACCGCTTGCCGCTGCCCGCCCGACAACAATCCAATACGGTCGCTCAGCCGATTTTCCAACCCGAGGCCCAGCGTGGCGAGTCGAGCGCGGAAATCTTCGCGCATGGAGGTTTTCACGGCGCGGCTCAGGCCCCGCCTCTGCCCGCGTGAGTAGGCCAGGGCCATGTTCTCTTCAATGGTGAGGTCTTCGCAGGTACCCGCCATAGGGTCCTGGAACACCCGAGCCACCTGTTTCGCGCGTTCCCACACGGGCATGCGAGTGACATCCTGCCCGTGGATCAGGATACTGCCTGAGTCCACCGCCGTGTCACCCGATACAGCATTCAGGAAGGTGGATTTGCCTGCGCCGTTCGAACCGATGACCGTCACGAACTGCCCTTCCGGGATATGGAGAGACAAACCCTGGAGGGCACGCGTCTCGATG
>Ga0065721_10008799_pt1 | contig 10177 bp, 6 predicted proteins | sample Mesricmetagenome_FD_59108 | JGI IMG/M metagenome (GOLD analysis project Ga0065721, IMG submission 59108) | Mesophilic microbial community from rice straw/compost enrichment Sample: eDNA_1 v2 (version 2) | ecosystem: Engineered > Solid waste > Grass > Composting > Bioreactor | place: USA: Davis... | reverse complement strand
GGCGGAAGTGACGCGCGGGGCGCGTGAAGTCGGTACCGAAGGCAAACTCGGTGGTCAGGCAACGGTTTCGGGTGTTGCGGGCACGTGGAAAGATTTGACCGATTCAGTGAACGTCATGGCCGCCAATTTGACCGAACAGGTGCGCGGTATTGTGAAAGTTGTGACAGCGGTCGCGAACGGCAACTTGCGTCAAAAACTTACCGTCGCTGCGAAAGGCGAAGTTGCGGCGCTCGCGGAAACGATCAACAGCATGACCGACACCTTGGCGATTTTCGCTGAGCAGGTCACGAACGTCGCGCGCGAAGTCGGCACAGAAGGCAAGCTCGGCGGTCAGGCCAACGTTCCGGGCGCGGCGGGCACGTGGAAAGATCTGACCGACAACGTGAATCTGCTCGCGGCGAATCTGACGACGCACATTCGCGCGATTGCGGAAGTGGCGACGGCGGTAACAAAAGGTGATTTGACGCGCTCGATTCAGGTCGAGACCCGCGGCGAAGTGGCCGAGTTGAAAGACAACATCAACACGATGATCGGCAACTTGCGCGTGACGACCGAAAGTAATCAGGAGCAGGACTGGCTGAAGACGAATCTGGCGAAGTTCACGAGCATGTTGCAGGGGCAGCGAGATCTGTTCACGGTCGGCAAAATGTTGCTGTCGGAACTCGGCCCGCTGGTGAACGCGCAACAGGGTACGATTTATCAGATGGAGACCGACGAGAATCACAATCTGAGTCTGCGGTTGCTCGCGGGCTATGCGCAGAAGCCGAATCAGGCGCAGCGCATCATGTTAGGCGAAGGATTGGTGGGACAATGCGCGTTGGAAAAACAGCGCATCCTCCTCAACGAAGTGAAATCTGAGTTTGTCGATTACACGCGCATTCAATCGAGTCTCACGGAAGCGCAGCCGGTGAACATCGTGGTGTTACCGGTATTGTTTGAAGGACAAACCAAGGCGGTAATCGAACTGGCTTCACTCAGAAAATTTAATGCGACGCACCTGAACTTTCTCGAACAACTCACGCAATCCATCGGCGTGGTATTCAACACGATTGAAGCGACGATGCGGACGGAGAATCTATTGCAACAATCGCAGCAGCTTACGGTGGAATTGCAGTTGCAGCAGAAGGAACTGCAACAGACGAACGAAGAACTCGCGCAAAAGGCGCGACAGTTAGCGGAGCAGAACGTCGAAGTCGAACGCAAGAGTCAGGAGGTCGAACAGGCGCGGCGCGCGCTTGAAGAAAAAGCCGGTGAACTCGCGCTCACGTCGAAATACAAATCGGAGTTCCTCGCCAACATGTCGCACGAATTGCGCACGCCACTGAATTCCATTCTGATTCTCAGTCAGCAGCTCGCGGAAAATGGGGGCACGAATCTGACGATCAAGCAGAAGGATTTTGCGCGGAATATTTATTCTTCCGGCTCGGACCTGTTGAATCTCATTACGGACATTCTCGATTTGTCGAAGATTGAATCCGGCACGGTCACGGTTGAAGCCGAGGAAATCGGTTTCATCACGTTGCGAGATTCCGTGGAGCGCAACTTCCGACACATCGCGGACTCGAAGAGTCTGCCGTTTCACGTGGAGTTTTCGCCGGATTTGCCGCGCGCAATGATCGCCGACCCGAAGCGGTTGCAACAGATTCTCAAAAACCTGTTGTCGAATGCGTTTAAGTTTACGTCGCAAGGTCATGTGCGCGTGCATGTGGGGTTGGCGGATGCGGGTTGGTCGGCAGATCATCCGTTCCTGAGTCGCGCGCATACGGTGATTGCGTTTTCAATCAGCGACACGGGCATCGGCATCGCGCCGGAAAAGCAGAAACTCATCTTCGAAGCGTTTCAACAGGCTGACGCCGGCACGAGTCGCAAGTATGGCGGGACGGGATTGGGCCTGGCGATTTCACGCGAACTGGCCGCATTGCTCGGTGGGGAAATCCGATTAGTCAGCTCGCCGGGTGAAGGCAGCACATTCACTCTTTATTTGCCGCTGACGTATTCCGGTACGACAACTTCAGCGCTGCCACAAACCCAGGTGAAGCCGGTGGCGTTGCCGGCGCCACGCGATGAAGTGATTTCCGATGATCGCGAATCAATCTGTCCCGGAGATCAGGTGGTGCTCATCATCGAGGATGATCCGCATTATGCGCGCGTGCTCGTGGGACTCGCGCGGGATAAGGGATTCAAAGCTATCGCGGCAACGCGCGGGAACACAGCGCTGGCGTTGGCGCGACAATTTTTACCCACGGCGATCACGCTCGATATTTTTCTGCCGGACATGCTCGGCTGGACGGTGTTGAACAATTTGAAACTCGATTCCGCGACGCGACACATTCCGGTGCAAATCATTTCGGTGGAAGAAGAGCGGCGGCACGGTCTGGCGCGGGGCGCGTTTTCCTACATGATCAAACCGGCGACTACGGAAGGACTCGATCAATGTTTCGATCGCATCAAGCAATTCGTCAGTCCACGCATGAAACGTCTGCTCGTCGTGGAGGACGATGAGATTGAGCGCAACAGTGTCGTGGAGCTACTGCATCACGATGACATTGAGATTCACACGATCGGCACGGGACAGGAGGCGCTGGAATTGTTGTTGGATCGACCGTTTGATTGTTGCGTGTTGGACCTGCGGTTGCCGGACATGAGCGGTTACGCGCTGTTGGAAAAGATGCAAAGCGAAGCCACGTTGCGCGACGTGCCGGTAGTGGTTTTTACAGGCAAACAACTGAACGAAGAAGAAGAACGGCAGTTGCGCAGCATCGCCAAGAGCATCGTTCTGAAAGATGTGCAATCGCCGGAACGATTGTTCGACGAGACGGCGCTGTTTTTGCATCGCGTGGTGGCGGATTTGCCCGAAGAAAAACGCAGCATGCTCGCGCGGTTGCATCATTCCAATGAAGCCCTGCGCGGACGCAAGGCGCTGGTGGTGGATGACGACGCGCGCAACATTTTTGCGCTCACGACGGTGCTGGAAAATCACGAAATGGAAGTGCTCAGCGCCACCAACGGACGGCAGGCGATTGAAATTATCCAGAACGAAACTGACCTGAGCGTGGTGCTTATGGACATCATGATGCCTGAGATGGACGGTTACGAAACATTGCGCGAAATCCGGAAAGATGCGCGGTTTCGGTCACTGCCGATTCTGGCGCTGACGGCGAAAGCGATGAAGGGCGATCGCGAAAAATGTCTGGAAGCCGGCGCTTCGGATTACATCGCCAAACCGGTGAATACCGATCAATTGATCTCGCTCTTACGCGTCTGGCTTTATCGCTGAGCCGACTATTTAACCTATGCCCTCATCACCAACCTCCACTGTGCAACAAAAACCTCCGGCGCGAGATCATTTGGCGACACCGTTATCCCGTGGGCCCGCGCTGGTCGCAACCAACGGCTGCGTCAAAGTCCTTCTGGTGGACGATGACGCGCGCAATCTGGAAGTGCTCGAAAGTATTTTGGCCGCCCCGGGTTTACAACTCGTGCGCGCGCAGACGCCCGAAGCGGCGTTGCTTGCATTGGTGAATGACGAGTTTGCCTGCATCGTGCTCGACGTTCAGATGCCCGGCATGAGTGGTCTCGATCTGGCGTCGTTGATTAAAACACGTAAGCGTTGCAGTCACATTCCCATCGTTTTTCTGACGGCGTACTTTCACAGCGATCAGGAGATTTTGCAGGGTTACGGCGTTGGGGCCGTGGATTTTTTAACCAAACCGCTCAACCCGCAAATTTTGAAATCTAAAGTCGGCGTGCTGGTGGATCTGTTCACTACCAATCGTCGTCTCGTCGCGATGAACAGCGCGCTGGAACAGGAGATTGCGCAGCGGCAAAAAGCCGAGGAGGCGTTGAGTCAGGCGAATTCGGAGTTGGCGACGATCAGCGAACGCGAACAACAACGCATCGGGCAGGATTTGCACGATGGACTGTGCCAATATCTCACCGGGCTGAAATTCAAAAGCAGCCTGCTGGAGCAGAAGTTGGCGAAACTCGGTTTGTCGGAAGCCGACGATGCGCGTTGCATCGAAGCGCTGTTGAATCAGGCAATCGAACATGCGCGGCATCTTGCGCGAGGATTGAATCCGATTCGGCTCGAAGCGGATGGATTGGTGTTGGCGTTGCGCGATCTGGCGGCGGGTGTCGCGTCGTTGTTCAGTGTGCAATGCTCATGCGCTGCGCCGTCGGGAATTCTCAGTGTGGATCATCCGCGTGCCATTCATCTATTTCGGATTGCCCAGGAAGCCACGAGTAACGCGATCAAGCACGGCAAAGCCACGCACATTGATTTGCGTCTCGTGCAACGGGCGGATTGGTTGGAGTTGACGATTGCCGATAATGGCAGCGGCATGGCGACCGGCACTCAAGCGAATCGCGGTACCGGCCTTCACATCATGCATTATCGGGCGCGCACCATCGGCGCGACGCTTGACGTGAAATCCGGCCCGTGCGGTGGTGTCGTTGTCACCTGCACGCTGCCGAGCGCAGCGTCGTCTTCTCCGCCGCGCTAGCATGCTTACCTCGGCTTCCAAGCGGCGAATATTTCTGGTCGAAGATCATCCGGTCACGCGCGATGGCTTTGCGCAACTGCTCAATTATCAGGAGGACCTCGAGGTGTGTGGTCAGGCGGGAAGTATTGCCGATGCGTTGAAACAGATTCCGGCGTTACTGCCGGAGCTGGCCATTGTCGATATTTCGCTGTCCGATGGTGAAGGAATCGAATTGATTGAATCGCTTTCAGTTCAAGCGCCCGGCGTAAAAGTTCTCGCGTTATCCATGCACGACGAATCGGTTTATGCGCCGCGTGCTCTGGCGGCAGGTGCGAAAGGATACGTGATGAAACAGACACCGACGGAAACGGTGATGTCGGCAATTCGTCGGGTGTTGGACGGAGAAATCTATCTCAGCCCGGCGCTGGAACATCTGCGGAAAAAGTAATTTCGCTTCTTTGGCGAGATGGTCGCTGATTTTTCCTGAAATCGCAGGAACGCAAACCGGTGGCGGTTGTGAGGCGTAAAGTTGTCTTGCCGCGTGAGGTGATTCTGCCATAGTAACAGCCGTTGCCGGGTTGCCCGCGTGGCGGAATTGGCAGACGCGCTAGATTCAGGTTCTAGTGAGTAACATCGTACAGGTTCAAGTCCTGTCGCGGGCACCATTCTGGACTTTCCCTCGTTTCAAGGACTTTCCTCGAAAACCCTAGCATTTACAGGCTATTTCGTAGCCTTGGTGCTTCGGCTCACTGCGGACTACTTCACCCCGGTTATACCCCCTTTGAGGGCAGCAAAAGGCAGCAAAGGGCAGCAAGGAAGTTCGTATGAAAATCACCAAGATTCAGAATCACGGCCAAGTCCGCTATCGCGTTAATGACCCCAACGGCCCCGACGGAAAACGGCAACGGAAATTCTTCGAGACGCGCGAGGAAGCGGAGCAATACATCAAAGACCGAAAGCAGGACACGCGGACATTTGGCGTTCACTTCGTCACCATTCCGCCAGCGGAGCGAGCCGTTATCAGTCACCAGCTTGACCGGCTCAAACAACTTGGCTGGACGCTTTCCGCTGCCGTGGATTTCATTGAACGGCACGGCAAGGCCATGCCTGCCCTGACCTTGGCTAAGGTGATTGAGGAATTTCTTGCCGCGAAAGAAACCGCCGGGCTCCGCCCACGCTACCTCAAAACCCTTAGCGCGTCGGTCAAACGCTTTCAGATCGGCAGACGCGAAAAGCTGATTACGGCAATCACCGCAGGCGAGATTCAGGAATACATTTCCAGCAACGGCTGGAAGCCTGCCACGATGCGCAGTTATCTAGTGGACGTGCGGACGCTGTTTGCCTTCGCCGGAAAACGGAAATACGTCCGCGAGAATCCAGCGCTCGCCGTGGACTTGCCCAAGGTGGAAGAAAATCCGCCCGGCATCGTCACCCCCGCGCAAGCGCGTGCCCTTTTGGACGCGAGCATTGATTACGCGCCTGACGCTTTGCCGGTTGTCGTCTTGTGCCTGTTTGGCGGGTTGCGACGATCCGAAGCCGAAGCGCTGGAATGGTCGGAAATCTCCGATGATTACGTCGAAGTGAAAGCCCACAAGGCGAAAACCCGGCAACGCCGATTGGTTCCCATTTCTCCGCAGTTGGCGGCATGGTTGAAAGTCGCGCGTGAGATTGAAGGCACGCTTCCGGCGATCAATTACGCCGACAAGCTGAAACTCATTCTCGAAAAGGCAAAGCTCCGGCAAGAATGGTCGCAGAATGCGCTCCGGCACTCATTCGCCAGTTACCATTTTGCCACGCACAAAAACGAAAACGAAACTGCCGCGCTGATGGGTAATTCGCCGCAAATGGTTTTCCAGCACTATCGCGAAATGGTACGCCCAAAAGATGCCGAAGCATTCTTTACAATTTTGCCGCCTGCCGATTCGGTTAAGCGTGCGAAAAAAGCTCGTGTTCCCAAGCCGCGTGTAATGCCGCCGCGCGAAACCAAACTCAGCGTCGAAATAATGGCCGAGGTTCTCGGGAACAGTTCATTGACCCGCAAGCAAGCGGTTGCCGCACTGATTTCCCGTGTCGGTTGCTCGGTCGCCGCCGCGTACAATGCCCTCAGTCCGAATGGTCGGTTCAAAGCAAATTTGGTGGGGGCAAACGGCTATCTTGGATGGGTGACGACTGAGGCCAGATCCCTATAGAGGCGGTCAGGCCAGTTTGACTTGACCGCCTCGGGAAATACGAAAATCACCATTCGTGCCGCGGCTTGTTGTTGCAAATATGCTTGCCAGCGTGACCTTCTTGCTTGGAGCACGCTCGAGTACACTGAGGGCATTTCTTGCCGCACCAGTCCAAAGCTCCTTCCGTTGTTTCGGAAACAACTGAAGCGAAGCCGACAATCGCGGACAGGGTAAACAACGACGCTAACGTAGGGATATTTTTTTTCATATCGTTTGGTTTGATGAAAGGCACCATTGCCTTTCTGGTTTTGCCCTGCAAAGACTGTGCCAACGCAAGGAGGCTAGACCTCAATCAAGGGGGCTGCCGCCGGCTGCTCATCCTGCTTGATGTACGGAATTTAAGTGTCGCCGTAGTGGAAGTTTCAATAATTCTCCTAGATCGGTTTTTAGCTGGAGCGAAATCCTTTTGCTTGCTAAACACTTCCGCATGAAACCTCCGGGGAGTTTTTCACAGCGCACAGGTATCAAACCGATGCGAAAGGCAATCCAACTTAAAGGTTTAGACTTAGAAACAAGAAATCGCCTATGGACAATTTTCAAAATTGGGGCGTGGGATTATTGGAGTCATGATCACCGCTATAAGAGAGATGCGGGTAGCATTGAGGATCTCTTAGAGCAATTATGGTTCAGGTATTTCAAACGGCCCGCGGACGAACGGCCAGAAATGCACGGGCGGGGCCGTGAATCTTGCTATGATATTTTACGGAATTATTTCTTTTCATGTTCATGGAACGAGCTTTTTGACTTCAGCGAGTTTGTTATCCATCGTCTCCCCGACGATTTGGCGAATCCGCTAGTAACGGCGCTGAATGAAGTACTCGAGGAAGAGAATTCCGCCTACCGTATCGTAGGATATCATTTCGCCGAATTAACAAACGAAAACGAAATCGCCGAAATTGATATGGCAGCGAACAGTGGGCTTGAAGGAGTATCGCTGCACATCGTCGCTGCGGTAAAATTTCTCTCCGACCGCAAGTCCCCAGACTATCGCAACTCGATTAAGGAATCTATTTCCGCCATTGAAGCCCTTTTCAAAGTGTTGACGAAATCAAAATCGGCAACCTTTCCCGAAGGATTGAAGCGAATTAAGAGCGTCATCGCGCTTCATCCGGCTTTGTTGGCGGGCTTCGAGAAGTTATACGCTTACACAAGCGATCACGACGGAATTCGCCATGCGATCTTCGAAACGCCATCCAGCAGTTCCAGCGACGCAAAGTACATGCTGGTTTCCTGTAGCGCGTTTATCAACTACGTCATCGGCAAATACGTTGAAGCCGGACGTAAAATTTGACGACAACAGAGATTCAGCTCTCGTCAGGCAGCGATTCAGCGTCGATTGCGATACGGGCTTCGCTTAACACTCAGAACCAACCCCAAGCTCAATAGCGCGAACGTTGTCGGCTCCGGGACCGATTCAATTTGATACAAAGTTTGCACTTCACCCAATGCCAACGCGCGGTTGTAAATGCGAACGTCATCTATATAACCACTAAACCAGTCAGTTCCCGTTTCAAGATTTCGCCCGATTCCAATCGGGAGATCGTTTTGATCAATCGGCACTGTTGTATTGATTTGTGCCGCAATCACTCCGTTGGTGAAAAAGCTGAACGTCTGTTGATCGTAGGTGACGACCAGCGAAATCCATTGAGCCGATGGCAGGGGCGACGTAACAAGGCTTGCGCCGCCACTTGGGTAGTTTTGAATGTGAGCAAACAACTGCGCACTGCCGCTCGTGTCAACCAGACCAAGGTCGAAAGTGTGCTTGTGAAGAATTCGCGGCTGGAAAAGTCCGCCCGGCTGAACGTTCACCCATACGGAAAGCGTTAGGGCTGTCGTTGTGTCCAACGATGGAGAATCGGCGACGGCAACGTGCTCGCCATTCCCCGCGAAATAGTACGCGCTATTGGGATTGCCAAACCTATCCAAACTCGGAATCACCCCTGAAACGGTGCCGTGGTTCCCATACCCGCTCGAATCATTCGCATCACCGTCAAACAGATAATGTGCGACCAATCCATCAGACAGTGTTTGCGAATAACTGTGGAGCGAAGCCGAAATGCAGAGGAGCGATAGCAAGGGAATGAGTTTTTTCATAACAAAGCCCATGAGAAATTTCTGAATTGGAGTCAATCAAACCAGCGGAAATCAAACCAGTCAACCGTGAATCCGCAGAAACTATTCCTCCTCAAAATAATCACTGTCAACGCGCTTGATTTCGTAGGTGAACGCACGGGACACGCCGATGTTGTGTTCAATCATCAATTCGGCCAAGCGTTGCCCATCAATTAAAATCACCCGCTGCGTCACTGATTTTGCGAATTCAACCGCCCCGGACGAAAATTCGCTGGTGGTAATAAAAATTCCTTTCGTGGCGTGTTGTCCGGCGAGTGCGCCGACGAAGTTTTGGATTTCGGGACGGCCTACGGAATTCTGCCAGCGTTTTGCTTGCACGTAGATTCGATCCAGCCCAAGCCGATCCTCGTTTATCAAACCGTCAACACCGCCGTCGTTCGTGCCCTTGCCAATCTCGGCAGCTTCTTTGCGGGTGCCGCCGTAGCCCATTGCTACCAGCAAATCCAAAACGACACGCTCAAATCGAAACGGGTTCATGTCTTTCAACCGTTCCAAAATTTCGGCGGCGAGCTTTTGCTTTAGATCGTCCGCTAGTTCTTCCATTCGTTCCTCTGGCGTCTGCGCCTCGCTGATTGGTGACGCCTGTTCGGACTTGGGTTGGTGAAACCAGTTTTTGTGCTGCGGGAATTGGTTCAAAAATCGCAGGTTAATTGCGGAGGGGTTCTGCGCCAGAACTTGCTTGCCTTGCTCTGAAATTCGGAACACGCCACGCCGAACGTATTCAATCAAGCCTGCCTGCTTCAAATGCGTGCGGCACCAGCCGACGCGATTGCCAAGCCGCGTCTGGTTGCCGCTGGGCACTGTGTCTTCGCGATCCTCTGGCGTTAATTTGAAATGTTGGGCGATGTGTTCAGTTACGGCTGAAAGTTCGTGCTCGTTGCCGTCTGCCGCGAATTGCAGAAACGGAAGCATCATGCTTTGGAAATCGGGGACCGCCATAGATTGCGTTTGGTTAAATTTTAGGGTTCTTCTAAGTTGGGTGTCTGCAAAACTTCATGCAATTTTTCAGCCAATTCTTTGACAGTGAACATTGCTGTGTTAAGTGCTACGCGGTCGGCCAGTGTTGGGCTGTAACCAAGCACGTCATTCTTTGAAACGCGGTGCCACAAAGGCAAAATCACCTTCTCTCCGGTTTGCTCTTTTGCAACCAGTCCGTCTAATTCGTACTGAGGCCAATTTTTCGCAAAAAACGAGGGCGAAAGGACCACTATTCCAAACCGCGCGGAAGCCAGACCACGATCAATTGAGCGGCGCAAACTGTCCCCAACTTTTAGGGTCATTTCATCGTACCAGATTTTGTGTCCTAAACTAACCAGTGCCTCCGCCAGAGGCTTT
>Ga0065721_10007050_pt1 | contig 10177 bp, 5 predicted proteins | sample Mesricmetagenome_FD_59108 | JGI IMG/M metagenome (GOLD analysis project Ga0065721, IMG submission 59108) | Mesophilic microbial community from rice straw/compost enrichment Sample: eDNA_1 v2 (version 2) | ecosystem: Engineered > Solid waste > Grass > Composting > Bioreactor | place: USA: Davis... | reverse complement strand
CTGCGACGGTGGAATCAGCGACTCCTGTAAGCCCTTCAAAAATTCCCGCAGTGGCACGTCATGGTAATGGTGATGTGAGATTCGCAACTGCTCGCTGGTCGCATAAATGCAGCGATTGGGATCGAGATGGGCCGTGAAAATCCCGAGATTGATATCGGTCAAAAAAGCGCCGAGCAGCAAAATCACGTCGCTCTGTTCGACGTACTGGGTGACTTCGGGATGTCCCATCTCCCCTTGGTACAGGCCGATGTACAGAGGGTGGCGTTCGCTGATCACGCTCTTGCCCAACAAGGTTGTCGCGATCGGGATAGCCGCCTGCTCGGCTAGCGCCAGTAGGTCATCCTGCAAGCCAAAGCGGTGGATCTCGACCCCCGCAATGATCAATGGACGTTCGGCGGCGACCAGCATCTGAACGGCTTCGGCAATCGCTTCACGGGTGGCTGCGGCATCCGGTTGCCAGTGGTTGCTGCGATACGCGTGGGCCACCGGTGGTACGACCGCCGTCATGTCACGCGGCAGCTCGATGTACACCGGACGCTTGTATCGGTCGCAAGCATCGAGCACACGATCGATTTCGGAGAATGCCGTCAGTGGATCGGACAACTCGGTCGATGCGATGGTGAAATTCTCGAAGACGTTCAACTGGGTGCGATAGTCACGCACCTGGTGATGCAGCAGCGCCCCGCGCTTTCGTTCCGACAGGCCCGGCGCTCCCGAGATTACCACCACAGGTGATTTTTCGGCGAACGCGCCAGCGATGCTGTTGCAGACGCTTAATCCGCCGACGCAATAGGTGACGCATACCGCCCCCATGCCGTTGATCCGTGCGTAGCCGTCGGCTGCGAAGCCGGCGCAGTCCTCCCGCGTGCAGCCGATGACATGGATCGGACTGTCCTCAAGCTGGCTATAGAAATTGAGCACGTAGTCGCCGGGGATGCCGAACACGTCGCGGATGCCGTAATCCTGCAGCCGCTGAATTAGGTAGCTGCCGATGGTGCGATCGCTGGTCGTTCGCCGGGAAATCTGGGGCTGACGAAGCATCTAAGTCTCCTCTACCTGGATGGCTGACGCTGAAGGCGTGCGAAGAGCGGGCCAAATTGCTCAGCTTCCAGAGCTCGATCACTGGCCGTGGTGAATCGTGACGGCATTGGCAAGCTTTGCCGATTTTTCGGATTCTGCGGATTGGTTAAAGCAAGGCGGTGCTGCCAGCCGATTGAGATCACAACGCCGAATGATCTCTCTCGAAAGCGCCGTCATGTCGAACCATCGATATTTTACCCAAAGTTCATTGCTGTCCGCCTTGGCGATCTGCCTGCTCGGGGCCACCGGTTGTGTGGGGCCGATGGCGTGTGGGCCCCACGGCTGCAATGGTCCGATCGCACTGGGAGGGCAACCTGCTTGCGGCGATGGCTGCAATGGCTGCGGTGAGCGGTACTACGACGAGTGGATCAATCATCCGCCCAGTGCCGATCCCTGCGACGGCTGCGGCAACTACAACGGGCAGACCTGCCATGCTTGCCGGCCCATGTTTCACGGGTTCTTGAGCATTTGGGGGTATCGCTGCGAGCCGTTGCCGACGAGCTGCGACCGCGTCGCCTGCCTGCCGAGTTGTCGCTCCGGCGGCGGGTGCGACTCCGGCTGCACGAGCTGCGCCAGCGGCCACAGCGGCGAACGCTATCTCCCTGTCCCGATGGACGCTGATAGCGTTGAGTTTGATGGTCCAGAGTTTGCCGAGCCCGTGCGACTACACGCTCATCCCGAGTCGGCTGGGCCATCGATCGTCAAGCCGATGAGCGGTGTAAAACCCTATCAGCCACAGCGCACTCGACAGATTTTCCAACCCCGCGGCTCCGTTGCTGGGCAAACTCGCAGCAAGTCGTACTAGCCGCCTGGCCACCGCAGCGGCTAGCGGAGGCAAGTGAGTGACGGCCGTCCAGAGTTAGACGGCGGACGTGCGCTGGCAGATCAGGACGAGCTGTTGGTGTTCGGTCGCTCGCAGGCTTCCAACTATCAACGTGGGAACAAGGCGGAGCAAACTTCGCTGCGCCCTGTGAGCATGCGATTGCCCCCGCGTCCGCCGAGAGCTGCTCGGCGAATGCAGAATACCAACACGCATCCTGCCCCACGTCTCCGGCCCCGGCTTTCGTGCCAAACAGGCATCACGGAGACGACTCCGCGGAAGTCGGTACCGCCGTCGGATCTTCGCTCGGTGCTAACACCACTTCCAGCTCGAGTTCCTGATCTTTGCGAACGACTTTGACGCTCTGCCGACTGCCGATCGGCTTGCGCTCGACGATTTCCTGCAGGTCGCTCGAACGCCGCACGCGCTCTCCGGCGAACTCGATGATCACATCTAACGGTTCAATGCCGGCTTGGGCCGCGGCACTTTGACCGATCACCTGATAGACCAGCACGCCTAGCTCAATCGGTAGGTTCAGCTTTTTGGCCACAGGCTTGCTCAGGTCGGCCAGCCTCAGTCCCATCGCAGCCCGGCGGACGCGCCCATGCCGTGACAACTCATCCGCGATCCAGCGCGCATGATTCATCGGAATCACGAATCCGATCCCTTGGTAGGATCCGGTCCGCGTGGCGATCGCAGTGTTGATGCCGACAACGTCACCGTCTAAATCGATCAGCGCACCGCCCGAGTTGCCGGGATTGATCGCGGCATCGGTCTGCAGCAACCGGCCACGGCGGATACGGCGGATCGTACGGTTCTTGGCGCTGATGATGCCGGCGCTGACCGTCGCTTCCAGTTTGAAGGGGCTGCCGATGGCGAGCACCCAGTCGCCGATTTCCAGGGCGTCGGAGTCGCCTAGCGTGGCTGCCAGTAATGGTTCGGGGCTGTCCACTCGCAAGGTCGCGATGTCGCTGTCGGCGTCGCCGTGGACTTGATAGGCCTCCAGTTCGGTCTGATCGAACAGCTGCACCACGACTCGCTGCGCACCGGCGACCACGTGGTTGTTGGTGATGATCAGTCCGTCCTCTGTCAGGATCACACCGCTTCCCAGGCCGGTGACCGGCAGATCCTGCCCGCTGGGGCCGGTGCGCGGTGGCGGTGTGGGACCGACACGGTCTTCATCCGGCAGAGCTTCCGGATCAGAGTCTTGGTCTTTTGGTTCGGCCGCCTCGGGGGCCTCAGATTCTTCGAGTGGTTCTTGGCCGCCCTTGCTGGGTTCGTTTGTACTACCGAGCGGATCTTGACCATAGGCGAAGATGGTGACCACCGAGCCCGTCGCTTTTGCCGCAGCGGCTCGAAATGCCTGGGACAGCTGCCGCGGTCCTGCTTGCACCGTCTCCTGCGTCGGCTGAGCGAATGCAAGTGCCGGCAACGCCAGCAAAGAGATCGTCACGGTGCCCCAACAAATCACCACTCGCCACATTTGGATTTCGTCCCCGTTTCGCAAACTTCGGTCGTCCCGGCGCAAATATTTTCCCCGGCTGCCGATCACTATAACCACTCGGCTCAGGTTTGCCCGCGGGACGATTGGTCAGAGAAGCTTGCCCCTTGCTCTGGGGCTTTCGAGCCGCAAGGCTAAGCGGAGGTTAGGAGAATTGGCCTTCCAAGAACCTGGCCTCTGTCGGATAGGGACTTCATCTTGCTCAAGGTGTGCACATGCTGCCAGCAACGATCCTCGCTAAGAAACGTGACGGTCACTGCTTGAGCGCTGAAGAAATTCGCTTTTTGGTCGAGGGGTTTGTCGCCGGTAACGTCGCGGATTACCAGATGTCAGCGTTCGCGATGGCGGTGCTGCTGCGTGGGATGAACGCTGAGGAGACCGCTGCCTTGACCCTGGCAATGCTCGACAGCGGCGAACGCCTGCCGCGGCCCGCGGACGGGCCGCCCCGCGTCGACAAGCACAGTACCGGTGGGCTGGGCGATAAGGTCTCGCTGGTGCTCGCACCTCTGCTTGCCTGTCATGACGTGCACGTGCCCATGATCAGTGGCCGAGGGTTGGGGCTGACCGGTGGAACCCTGGACAAGCTTGAAGCGATCCCCGGATTGATCACGCAGCTTGATGATCATCGTCGCGAGCAGCAATTGCAGGCGATCGGTTGTTTCATCATCAGCGCCAGCGAGCGAATCGCACCGGCGGATCGGCGGCTGTACGAACTTCGCGATGTTACCGCTACTGTCGAGTCGATTCCGCTGATCACCACCAGTATCCTCGCCAAGAAACTGGCCGCGTCGCTCGATGCTCTGGTGATGGATGTGAAAGTCGGTAGCGGGGCATTCATGAAGACTACTGATTCCGCAACGCAACTGGCTCAGTCGCTCGTACAGACCGGGGCGGTCGCTGGGCAGCAGGTGTCCGCGTTGCTGAGCGACATGGATCAACCGCTAGGCCAGGCGGTTGGCAATGCGATCGAAGTCAACGAAACGCTTGAACTGCTGGATGGAGGTGGGCCGCAGGAGGTCCGCGAACTGACGATCGAATTGGGGGCACAGGTCCTCGCCGATGCCGGCCGCTATAATGGTGTCGCTCAAGCGGCTACTGTCTTGGAGCAGTCGCTGCACACCGGTGCAGCACGTGAGCGGTTTGAACAACTGGTCGCCGCGCAAGGAGGACGTTTGGCAGGCCCACTGCCGCTGGCTCCGGCTCACGATGTGGTGGCGACGCGCGACGGGTTCGTGCAGTCGCTGGACTGTGAAACCATCGGCCGCTGCATCGTCGAACTGGGAGGCGGGCGGCGGCAGTTGCATGACCGCATCGACCCGAGCGTGGGGATCAATATGCGGGTTCGGATCGGAGACCAAATTGAAAAGGGACAGACGTTGATGACATTGCACGCCGCGCGAGATGCGGATCGCTACCGGCCGCTGCTCCGCGCAGCCGTCGTGCTGGCCGAGCAACCTGTACCCGCTCGTCCGCTGATCATCGGCTCACTGACAGCGGCCGGTAACACGCAATGAATCTGGAGACTCGTTTGAATCGATTGAACCGTTCGGAAACGCTTGCCGCCGAAACAGTCGAAACGCTGGTCCAGGCGGCGCTCGCCATGCGGCGGCGCGCCCACGCCCCCTACAGCCGCTACCACGTCGGTGCAGCACTGCTGAGCGCCACGGGTGAGATCTTTCAAGGTTGCAACATCGAAAATGTCAGCTACTCGCTCACGATTTGCGCCGAGCGTGTGGCGGCATCGTCGGCGATTGCCGCAGATCAGCGGGACTGGATCGCGATGGCAATCGCCACTCGCGGTGGGATCGCCCCGTGTGGTGCATGCCGACAGTTTCTGGCCGAGTTCGGCGATTTGCGCATCATCACGGTGGATGTCGACGATCATCATCGCCGCGAAGAGTGGCTGTCGGCGTTGTTGCCGCGGTCGATGGACCGATCGGTACTGGAACCCTTGGCACCCGGGGCGCCGCCGGCAGGAGGGCAGCCAGAATGAGTATGAGGAAGATCCTGCATGCTGCGGATGTTCATCTGGACAGTCCGCTGCAAAACCTCGAAGCGTATCCCGATGCACCGGTCGAAGCCTTTCGAGGTGCCACGCGTCAGGCGCTGCGCAATCTGGTAGACCTGGCGATCGATCAGCGAGTCGATCTCGTGGTGATCGCTGGCGACCTCTATGACGGCGATTGGGATGACGCTCATACAGGACTATTCTTCGTTAGCCAGGCGGCGCGACTGCGCGAGGCGGCGATCCCGCTCGTGGTGATTCGCGGCAACCACGACGCGGCCCTGCAGATGACTCAGACGCTGCGTTTGCCGGACAATCCCGATGGGTCTGCTTTGATGCTCGACCATCAACAGGTTGATCGGCGAGTATTTCCCGAGATCGATGTTGCAGTCCATGGGCGATCTTTCGCGACTCGTGCTGTCACCGAGGATTTGTCGCGAGATTACCCGCAGGGAATCCCGGGAATGTTTAACCTGGGGCTGTTGCACACGTGTTTGAGCGGTTCAGAGGGGCACGAAAACTACGCTCCGACCAGCCCCGAGCAACTGCTGCGCAAAGGTTATGACTATTGGGCACTGGGGCACATTCACGCGCGCCGCGAATATCGCGCGGAGGGGCAGGTGCCGATTGTCTTTTCAGGGAACATCCAAGGTCGGCATGTTCGTGAAACCGGCGCTAAAGGCTGCCTGATTCTGAATATTGATCCGGCGAATCAAGTTGCGACCGAGTTTCATCCGCTGGATGTGGTTCGCTGGAGCGTGTTTGAACACGACATCAGCGGAGACCAACAAGTCGACGATGCGCTGGATGCTTTTGGGGCGTGGCTACAATCCCAGTTGCAGGACGCCGAGCATCGTCCGCTAGCGGTGCGAGTGCGATTGACCGGAGCCTCGCCGCTCCATGACGCCTATCACCAGGCGGCACGGACGTTGGAAGGTGACTTGCGTTCGATTGCCCTCCAGAGCGGCCGCGGTCGCGTGTGGTTTGAGCAATTGCGGATTCGTACGCAGAAGCGAGCCACCGCCACTCCTAACGGATTTGCCTTCGGGCCGGATGCCGATGGACCGTATGCGTCTTTGCATCATGTTATGGAACAGATGCGAATGGAGCCTGAAATCGGCCGCGAACTGGCGGCGTTGCTCAAGCCGCTGTGGGACAAGTTGCCGGGGGAGTTAGTGGGCGACCGCCTGGAACCGTTGCGAGCGGACTGCCCTGAGTCGCTCAGTCGCTGGATTGACAACGCTGAACCCGAATTGATTCAGCGATTACAGAACGAAGACGGTGCCTCTTGATCATTGAACGCCTGGACCTGATTGCCTTTGGTCGCTTCACCGGCGAGACGCTTGATCTGTCCGCAAGCCCGGTGCGGTTTCATCTCGTGTATGGGCCCAACGAGTCGGGCAAATCGACGAGCTTGCGCGCGATCCACTCGCTGCTGTTTGGTATCCCGCAACGTTCCGATGATGACTTCTTGCATGACTACAAGAAGATGCGGGTCGGCGGCCGGCTGCGCGACGCGGCGACCGATGAGGTAATTGAATGCGTGCGCAAAAAGGGCCAGCGGAAAACACTGCTGTTGCCCGATGAGAAACAGGAAGTTGATCCGGCTAAGCTCGTGGCGATGCTTCGCGGCGTCGACGGCAATACCTTCTCACGCCAATTCGGATTGACGCATCAGCAGCTCGTCGAGGGCGGCCGAGCGATCATTGAGGGCGGCGGCGATCTGGGGGAAATCCTGTTCGCCGCTGGTGCTGGAGCCGCAACGCTGCGCAATGTGAAACAGCAGCTGGAAAAGGATCGCGCCGAGTTGTTTGTAAGTCGCGCTCCAACTCGCTCGCTCAATAAGCTGCTCGCCCGCTATCAGGAACTGGCCGCGGAGCTGCGCGGGTTGCGATTGCTGCCGTCGGCTTACGACGCAAAGCATCGACAGCGTGAACAAGCGGCGCGGGACGCCCAGGTTTTGGAGCAGCGTTACAAAGAGCAAATGGTTCGTGTGCAGCGCCTGCGGGCTTATGCCAAGGCTCAGCCGTTGATCTACGAACGTGAATCGTTGCGGCAACAGCTGGCGGAGCTCGATGCGACAACGCCGCTGTTGGACGAAGGATTCTCGGATCGTCGTCGTGATCTGGAGTCGCAGCGACTGGCGGCCGAACTGCAACTCGGCAACCAAGTCAAACAACTCGCTGAGCTCAATCGTCGGCGCGACGAGATCATCATCGACGAAGCGTGGTTGCAGGCAGCTCCGCAGATCAAATCGCTGCTCAATGAGCTGGGACAGATTCAAGCTGATGATCAGCANCGCGAGGAATATCAGCGCAGCATCGATGAGGCAAATCGGCGGATCGACGAATGGATTCAGCGTTTGAGCAATTCCAACAGCGCTCAACAGCTGTCAGGGCAAGCTGCCGCTGATGTGATTGATGAACCGAGTTGTGCGGAGCCGTTGCCGCTATTTTCCGATGACCGTTCCCGATCGCAGTCGGCAGAATCCATCGACAAACGACTCGACCGGCTCACGCTGAGCGAACCGCTGCGGGCAGAAATCGAGAAGTTAGCGGCCGAATCCGGTGGCCTAATCGAACGCCTGGAATCGGCGAGCGAAAAGGTCGAATCGCTGCAACAGACACTGACGAAAGTCAGCTCGGATTTGGCAGCGCTACCCAAGCCTCCTGACCCAGCACCCCTGAATGATGCCCTGACTGCGATCGGCGGCAACCCTCACAAGCTGTTGGAGGCGATCGCCAAGGCGGCCGAGGAAACGAAGAAAGCGGACCGCGGTGTGCGGGTTGCACTTGCGAAGTTGCCGGGATTTACCGGTGACCTTCAACAAGCGCGCAGCTTGAGTTTGCCAGATCCAGCCATCTTGGAAAGCCAATCAGATCGCTTGCAGCAAGCACAGGAGGCGGTTCAGCGAGCCGCGGCAGAACTCGCCGTGGAAACGAAAGGGTGCGACGAGGCCCAGACACGGATGTTCGACGCACGGCACGATCTCGATGTGCCTACCACGGAGCAGCTCGAGCAAGCGCGCGCGAGTCGCGATCGCGAGCTCGAGGGGCTGCGACAAGCGGCGGCGTCGGCTCAATCGATGCCAATGGAGCGGATCGAATCTCTTGCTCAGCAGGTGCGGCGCGTCGATCAGATGTGCGACCGGATGCACCTGGCTCACGATCAAGTGGTGCGCCGGAAGCGGCTGGCTGAGGATCTCGCGCATGCTCAGCAACGGGTCGAGCGTGCTCAGGCGAAACACGCAGATGCACAACAGGTGCTCGCCGACGCCCAAGCAGAGTGGTCGCAGTTGTGGGCGGAAATCAGCGTCACGGCTGGAACTCCGGCCGCGATGCAGCAGTGGTGTACCGATCACGCTGCCCTGCTCGACCGGGTGATCGATTGGGAAGAAAAGCAGGAGTCGCTGGTACGAGCGCAGGAAGAACTGCAGCGGTATGGTGGCCATCTGCGCGCGGCGCTGCTGGCAACCACTGAGGATGGCAGCGAGACATCGCCGCTTGCCAACTCGGATGAGTTGCTGACGCTACATTTGTTGGCCAGCAAACGCCGTGATGAGCTGCACACGCGGAGCTTGCGGTTTGCTGAGCTCGAGAAGACGCACCGGCGGATCGAAGACGAGTTGGCTGCTGCCAAGGTCGAACTTGCAAAGTACCAGCGACGGCTGCAGCGATGGCAGGAACGTTGGAACGAGTTGACTGCGCCTTTGAGCGAAGCCCGGCAAGTCGCACCTGAAGCGATCAACTCGATCATTCGCGCCGTCGATGAGTGCCATAATTTGCGGCAGCAACGTGAATCCGCTCATGACAATATGGTGCGGGCACGCCGTCGCCGCGACGACTACCTGGCCCGCGTCCGCGCGATCAGTTCACCACTCTCGATTGCGGTAGCAGACGAGCAATACGCGACCGCGGTGCGGGAGCTTGCCCGCGGTGCGGAGGAGCAGCAGAAACGGGTCGACGCTCGCGAACTGTTAAGCGACCAAATCGAAACCTTGCAAGCCGAAATCACTGCTGCAGAGCTTGCCAAACAAGCGGCCGACGCCAAGTTGCAGCAGCTTTGCAGCGAGGCGCGTTGCGAACGAGTTGAGGATTTGCCAGCCATTGAACAGGCGGCGCAGCGGCGGCGGCAGTGGGAAAGTGAACTGCAGGGGATTGATCGTCAACTTCGTGGCTTAGCTGAATCGACCGCGCTCGAAGCATTCATCGAAGAAGCTTCGCAACAACCGGCCGAGGTGCTGAAGGTTGAAATCGAACAGGCCGATTTGGCCTCGGAACAGCTTCGAGAAGCCTGGGCCGAGCAGCAGCGCCGGCTTGGGCAATTGGAACAAGAAGTCAAAGCGATGGATGGCAGCGATCGCGCTGCCGGTGTGCAGCAAGAACAACAGAACCTGCTGGCCGCGATCCGCCGCCAAGCCAACGATTATGCGAGGCTGACGGTTGCGCAGGAAGCTCTGCGGCGTGCGATTGAGCACTACCGCCAGCAACACGAAGGGCCTGTGCTCGCCTTAGCATCCGGATTCTTCTCGCGATTGACCGCTGGAGAATATGCGGGCTTGGAAGTCGATTTCGACGACAGCGACAAACCGCGACTATTCGGCGTCCGTGCCAGTGTCGCCGACCGGTCAAGTGACCGCTCCGCCGGTCAGGTCTCCGGAGAACTGCAAGAACGACCGACGGAGCGGTCGTCCACGTTAGTTGCCGACCGCTCCGCCGGTCGGATCTCCGGAGCGACGCAAGCACGCGCGGCGGAACCGCTCATCACAAAA